>Ga0209471_1001100_pt1 | contig 16483 bp, 17 predicted proteins | sample GraSoiAngelo_128_FD_185885 | JGI IMG/M metagenome (GOLD analysis project Ga0209471, IMG submission 185885) | Grasslands soil microbial communities from the Angelo Coastal Reserve, California, USA - 14_0927_12_20cm (SPAdes) (version 2) | ecosystem: Environmental > Terrestrial > Soil > Grasslands ...
ATGCGCAAGGTGCCGGTGATGCCGGAGACGATGCGGCTCGACCAGGCGCTCGCGGAGTTCCGGCGGCAACGCGTGCAGCTCGCGATCGTCCTCGACGAGTTCGGCGGGACCGCCGGCCTCGTGACTCTCGAAGACGTCATCGAGCAGCTGGTCGGTGAGGTGCACGACGAGTTCGATCGGGAGGCGCCCGCGTTCAAGGAGGAGGCACCCGGGACGTTCGTCGTGGACGGGCTCACCTCGCTCGAGGCGCTCCGCGACCGGCTGGGCGTCGCGCTGCCCGACGAGCCCTACGACACCGTGGGCGGTCTCGTCTTCGGCCGCCTGGGCCGCCTAGCGGCGATCGGGGACGCGATCGAGATCGAGGGCTACCGGTTCCAGGTCACCGCGGTGGACGGGCGCCGTGTGGCGCAGGTTCGAGTGGTCCGCGCGCGGCCCCCTCGCAAAGCTGCCTGAACGATTGTGACGGCGAAGTAACGGCCCGCTTGCCCGCCACGCTGGCATGACAGGTGCTTATGCATTGCGCATGATGGACTTCTTGACGGGCGACGCCGCGCTCGCGATTTTCGCGACCGTCGGCATCGTCGCCACCGCTGTGTCGATCGTTCGCGACACCAAGGAACAGAAGGCTCGGCTCGTGACCGTCACCGAAGAGATTCCGATCGACTTGGGGCGCGTCGCCTAGTGCGGTAACAACGACCGCACGAAAGTCGCGACATCCGCGATCCGCGCGCCCCAGAAGGCTTGGGCGCGCGGGTCCATGAGGACGAAGAGGCCCATCGCCGCGAGCGTGACCGCGCCGGTCATGACGGCGAACCCGATCGCGCTGCTCCGAAACCCTACTCGCACGGCTTCAGTTTAGGCGCGAGCTCCTGTTCGCAGGCGCGCGACGAGGTTGTCGAGGCGCGCCCGCGAGATCGTTAGGAACTTCGCGAGGTTCTGGCGATCCGCCTCCGCGATCGTTCCGTGTCCACCATCGCCGATCGCGCGCGCAAGCTCGGAAAGAGACTCGTTGAGCTTGCGTGTCGCGGTGATGAGCGCGTCGTCGCGGAGGGGCGGGATCTCCGGTGCGATCTTCGGTGACTTTTCGCCCGGATGGAGGATCCGCTCGACCTGATCGTGCAGCCGGAGCAACGTGAGCTTCCCCGCGATGATCTGCTTCGCGAGAGACTGTCGGCGTCGCTTGTTCTCGAGCTTCATGAGCTCGTACGCCGCGGACAGCGTGTCGTAGCGCTGCGCGACCATGTCGCGCACGTCGTCGGGAGCGGACGCCAGGCGGAGCCGGTTCTCGACGTAGCCCTTGTCCTTGCTCAGCTTCGTCGCCAGATTGCGGATCGAGTAGCCGAGCTCGTCGGTCATCTTCTTGTAGATGACGGCCTCGTCGAGTGGCGAGAGGTCTTCGCGCTGCAGGTTCTCGATGAGCGCGATCTCGAGCGCGGTCGAATCGTCGAACCGCTCGACGATCGCCGGGATGGTCTCTTTGCCGGCGAGCTTTGACGCGCGCCAGCGGCGCTCGCCGGCGATGATCTCGTACTCGTCCCCGGAGGGTCGAACGAGGATCGGCTGCAGCACGCCGTGCTCGCGTATCGACGCGGCGAGCTCGGCGAGCGTGTCCTCGTGCCACGTCATTCGCGGCTGTCCGGGGTTCGGGATCACCTTCTCGAGCGGGATGTCGCGGACCGCCGTGGGCGTCCGCGCTGCGAGCAGGCTGATGATGCCGGGCTGGGACTCGGTCTCCTGTTGGAAGATCCGGTCGCCGGCATCGCGGAACGATTTCCTTGGACGACTACTTGTGAGCACCGATCACCTCCTTCGCGAGGTCCACGAAGCTCTTGGCCGCATCGCTTCGCGGCTCGTACACGGTGATCGGGACGCCCGCGGTGGGCGCTTCCCCGATCTTGACGGACTGGCGGATCACTGTGGCGAACACCTGGTGATCGCCGAGATCCTTGAGCGAGTCGAGCATGTCGCGCGCGAGGATCGTTCGGCTGTCGTAGAACGTCGGGAGCAGGCCGTACACCTTCAGGTTCGGATTGAGGCGCGTCTGCACCGTCTTGATGATCTTGAGAAGTGCTGCGACACCCTTGAGTGCGTAGTACTGCGTCTGCACCGGGATGATGACGCCGGTCGCCGCGACCAGCGCGTTCAGTGTGAGGAGGCCCAGGGTCGGCGGGCAGTCGATGAGAACGTAGTCGTACCGATCGACGACGTCGCGCGCGAGCTTGTCGCGCAGGGCCATCTCGCGGCCGATCGCGTTGAAGAGCTCGACCTCCGCAGCCGAGAGCTCGAGCGTCGCGGGCGCGACGTCAACCTTCTTCGTCTTTGTCGGTCGGATGATCGACCCGAGGGTGACGTTGGAGTCGATGAGGACGTCCGCGATGCTTCGCTCGACCGTGTTGAGGTCGATACCGAGGCCGACGGTCAGGTTGGCCTGCGGATCGAGGTCGATGCAGAGGACTTCGTGACCGAGCGACGCGAGCGCGCCGCCGAGATTGATGGCGCACGTGGTCTTGCCGACGCCGCCCTTTTGGTTCGCGATCGCTATGACGTTACCCAACCGCGCTCTCCTCTTTGCGAACCCCCTTGCCCGGGCCCGCTTCGAGTTGCTGTGCTCCCCACAGCGCGCGGAAACGTACGCGCCACCAGCCCCGCACGGACTATAACGGCTCCGGCGCGTTTTTTGTGCGGGCTTCCGCTCGCCTCTTGGACCGCCGGGCCCTCTCGCGTCGCTCGCAGGCCGCGGCGCGCGATACTTGGGGTCGGCGTCGGGCCTGCTCGCGACGCTCGCGGGCCCGTCGTCGGCCGCTTGCGCGAGCGAGCTCGCGCAGCGGCACTCCTAGGGCCCGTAGCTCAGTGGTAGAGCGGCGGACTCATAATCTGCTGGTCCCAGGTTCGATCCCTGGCGGGCCCACCGTGGAGGACGCCAATCTCCGTCACCCTCGCCGACGTCGAGCGCGCTCGCGAGATCGTCAGCCCGGTCCTCCACCGCACTCCGCTCTTTTCGAGCCGATCGCTGGCCGAGCGCATCGGCACCGCCGCATACCTGAAAGCGGAGAACTTCCAACGGACCGGTTCGTTCAAGCCCCGGGGCGCGGTCTACGCGGTCTCCAAGCTGTCGAGCGAGCAGCGCGAGCGCGGAATCGTGACGATGAGCGCCGGAAATGCCGCGCAGGCCATCGCGTTCGCGGCGCGCTCCGCGGGCGTCCCCGTCACCGTCGCGATGCCGGAGACCGCTCCGCAGGCAAAGATCGACGCGACCCGTGGCTACGGCGCGCAGATCGTCTTCGCGCCCGACATGACCAAGCTCATCGCCCTCGTCGGCGAGCTCAAAGACCGCTCCGGCGCCTACTTCCTCCACCCGTATGACGACGAGGCGATGATCGCCGGCCACGGGACCGCCGCGCTCGAGGTCCTCGAGGACCTGCCCGACGCAGACGTCTTCGTGGTCGGGGTGGGTGGCGGCGGCCTCATCTCCGGCATCGCGACCGCGGTCGCCGCCAAACGGCCACGGGCGCGCGTTGTCGGGGTGGAACCGACGGGGGCCGCCGCAATGAGGCGCGCGCTCGACGCCGGAGAGCCGGTGCGGCTCGAGCGGATCGATACGATCGCGGACGGTCTTGCCGCGCCGATCGCCGGGACGATTCCACTCGAAATCGTTCGGCGGCTTGTCGCGGATGTCGTCGTGATCGGCGACGACCTCATCGCGGAGGGCATGCGTTTCCTGGCGCAGCGGGCGAGACTCGTGGCCGAGCCGGCCGGTGCCGCGGCTACGGGCGCGCTCCTTGCCGGAAAGGTCGCGGTGCGCCCGGGCGAGCGCGTCGTGTCCATCGTGTCGGGAGGAAATGTCGACCTGGCGCGGATGGCGCAGCTCTTCGGGGGGTGAGGTTGGTCCTGTACGCGGATGGTGCCGCGCGCGGCAACCCTGGCCCGGCAGGCGCCGGAGCGGTCCTCTACGACGAGAAGGGAAAGCTGTTGGCAGAGCTGGCTCACCCGCTCGGGCGCGCGACGAACAACGTCGCCGAGTACAGCGCGCTGATCCTGGGCCTCGAGGAGGCGAAGCGCCGAGGAGCGACCGCGGTCGACGTGCGTATGGATTCGCTCCTCGTGGTCCAGCAGATGCGCGGGCTCTGGCGCATCAAGCATCCCGGTCTCGTTCCGCTCGCGCTCCGCGCGGGTCAGCTGCTCGCATCGTTTCCGGAACGCGAGATCCACCACGTCCCACGCGAGGAGAACAGCGCCGCGGACGAGCTCTCGAACCGCGCGATCGACGAAGGCGAGATCACCGCGTGAGCCAGGATCCGCTCACCGCGTTCGTATCGCGCAGTCTTCGTGCCGACGTGACTGGCGTACGGAGCGAGGTCGTCGCGAAGAACGCGCTGATCGAAGTCGAGCGTATTCGTTTCAGCCAAGAGGGCGTCGAGCGATCGCTCGCGCTGAAGCGGGTGCCGCAGGACGACTCGCTCGAGGTGCAGCTCCTGCCGTTCCTCGCGCGCAAGACCGATCGCGTGCCCCGCGTTCTCGCGCGCGGAGTCCCTCCGGCGGCGGTCCCGGCCTGGCCGTGGATCATGACCGAGGATCTGCTCGACACCACGAGCGCATGTCACGAGGACGCCCGCGCGATCGTCCTGACGAAGGTCGCGATCGAGCGTGCGGTCGCGGCGGATGGGCCGGCGTTGAAGGCGCTCGGCGTGAAGACGATCACACCCGTCGAGCTCGTCGAGCGTGTGGTCGAGCGGGCGGCAACCGATCGGCCCGTGGACGCAGCGGCGCGTGCCGCCGCTGAAGCGCTCTCGCGCCTTCCGACCGTGCTGTGCCACGGAGACCTCGCGTGCACGCACGCGCGACTCACAGCGCGCGGGGTGATCCTGATGGAGTGGCGTCGCGCGTATCTCGGGTGCGGCCTGCTCGATATCGCGCATCTCAGCGACGACGTACGCCGCTTCACCGGTGAGGATCCCGGGGACAAGCTCTTTGAGTATTACGGCGAACTGATTGGGATCACGATCAACAAGGACCTGGCTCGAGCAAGCCGGCTCGTAGAAAAGGTGACGCGCATGCTGAACACGGACCAAAATCCGCGCGAAGCGCGGTAAACTAGACATGCCGAGCAGGCCCGACGGTCGCGTCGGCGCAAGCCGCCGAGGAAAGTCCGGACTCCACAGGGCAAGGTAAGGGGTAACGCCCCTCCGCCGTGAGGCGAGGCCAGCGCCACAGTGACGAACCCGCGCAAGCGGGGTGAAACGGGCAAGCGCTACCTGGAGCAAGGCCACGTAAGGGGACTATGGCGTCGCCCGCGCCGTCCCCGGGTAGGCCGCTAGAGGCGGAAGGCAACTTCCGCTCGAGAGGGATGACCGTCCTCGACAGAATCCGTGCTTATAGGCCTGCTCGGCCTCGTCCTCTTTCGGGATGGGGCTTCGTCATCCGAATCGTCCGACCGGCCGTATACGGGTTGAACCGACAAGGAGGATCGAAGATGCGCTTATTCGCTGGCATTGCGGCCGCGGCGATCTTGGCCGCTGCCTGCGGCGGGCCAGCCGCCGTATCGACACCGACCCCGACAGCCTCGCCGACACCGACCCCGACGGTCGCGCCGACGGTGGCGAACGTCTTTAAAGCGGAGCTCAAGGCGTCGAACGAAACGCCGCCAATCACCGACGCGGAGGCAAGCTGTAGCGGCACCGCGACGGTGACGCTCTCGACCACGAGCGTGAAGTTCGACGTCACGATCACCGGTTGCCCTGCGACGACCGCGATCAACATCGGTCACATCCACGAAGGCGCCGCGGGCGTCGCGGGTCCTGTGAAGATCAGCACGGGCCTGGCGGCCGGCGATCTGACCCTCACCGGCGGCGGCGTTACGTTCTCGAAGACGGCGACGCCCGCGGGACCACCGGCGTGGGACGCGGCGTTGATCAGCGCGATCATGGCCAACCCCGCGGGGTACTACGTCAACTTCCACTCCACAGCGCACGGCGGCGGCGTGATTCGAGGTCAGCTCTCCAAGGCGTAAGCCGACTATCCGTCACTGCAGCAGAAGGACGCCACTACCGACTGGGGCGTCCTTCTTTCGTTCGCTCGGCGACCGTGCGGCCGGGTGGATGGCAGTGGCACGGTGCTTGCGTTCCTCCTGCTCTAAGACCGGCGGAAGGAGGTAACACGGATGCTCTGGACGATCATCCTCATCCTGCTGATCCTTTGGGCGCTCGGCGGAGTCCTCGCCCTCGGCCCCCTGATTCACATCCTCTTGGTCATCGCCCTGATCGTGCTGCTCGTGCAGCTGATCTCGGGCCGCAGAGTCGCGCTCTAACTGAAACGAACGCGCACGCTCGTCGCGGAGGCGATGGTCATTGACGCGGCGAGCGTGCGCTTGGTATCGTCCCAACGCCACGCCGCGGGCGTGGACTTCACGAAAGGAAGTGGCGCAGTGCTCAGCTTCGTTCCGAATCGCACCGGCTCCGGCGCGCTCGCCGGTCGTCGGCGCAGCCTGCCCACTTACGGGATGGCCTAGACCCTAGCTTTCTCTTGCGAGGCCGCTCGAACCGTGGGCAGAAGCCCACGGTTTTTTGTTTTGTTTTTTGAAGTGAAGGTGAACTGAGATGGCCATCCAAATACGCGAGCGAATACGAACCGAAAAGAAAACGGCGGCGCTTGCCGCGTGCGAGGTCAGTAAGGCATTCCGGCCCTCGCGTGTCGTGCCGGTCGGCGGGATGACCGTGCGCGCCGTGGATGCGGTGAGCCTTTCGGTCTGGCGAGGTGAGATCTACGGCCTGCTCGGCGCGAACGGATCCGGGAAGTCGACGCTCATCCGGCTGTTCTCGACGCTCCTCACGCCCGACGCCGGGACGGTAAGCATCTTCGGTCTGGACATCGGCCGCGACGAGCTCGCCGTGAAGCGCCTCATCAACCGCGTCTCGGTGGAGGCTTCGTTCTTCAAGAAGCTTTCGGCGATGGAGAACCTCGTGTACGCGGGACGCCTTTACGGCGTGCCGCCCGAGGAATCACGCGCGAAGGTCACCTCGATCCTGCGCCGCCTCGGTATTGAAGACGCTCGGATGAAGGAGCCGCTCGACAAGCTGTCGCGCGGCATGCAGCAGAAGGTCGCGATCGCTCGAGCCTTCCTGACGACGCCGATGCTGCTGCTCCTCGACGAGCCGACGACCGGCCTCGACATCCGGAGCAAGCGGGAGGTGCAGACGTTCGTCCGCGATCTGCGCGACGAGCACGACGCGACGATCCTGCTGACCACGCACGACCTCGACGAGGCCGCGCGGCTCGCCGACCGTATCGGGATCCTGCACCAGGGTCGCCTCGTCGCCGAGGGGACCCCGGCGGAGCTCGCCGCGCGACACGGCGGGACGCTCGAAGACGTGTTCATGACGCTCACCGGGCGACGGATCGAAGAAGGCGACGAAGCGGGAGGACCGGCCGAGTGAGCGTCGTCACCGGTTCTCCCGTTCGACTCGACTGGTCCGGCCGCAAAGCCGAGACCTGGAGCTGGTTGCCCGTGGATGAGATCGAACCGGACACGCTGCAGCAGGTGCGCGACATCGGCTCGCTCGACGTGGCCGTGCGAGTGGCGGTGATGCCCGACGCGCATAAGGGCTACGGCATGCCGATCGGCTGCATGCTCGCGACCGACGGTGCGGTTGTTCCGTACGCGGTCGGAGTCGACATCGGCTGCGGGATGATCGCGGCGCGGACGACCGTCGATGTCACGCGGATCACGCCGGAGCGCGTACGCGAGGCGCTCGCCGGCATCTACAAGCGTGTCCCCGTCGGACAGCCCACGCGTCGCGATCAGAAGCAGGGAAGCTTCGAGACACGTCAGGACAGCGTCGCCCTGCGCGATTGGTGGAACGACGGCGGACAGGACGATCTGGTGCTGCGCGCCACGCGCGAGCGCGCGGACCGCCAGGTGGGCACGCTCGGGGGTGGCAACCACTTCGTTGAGCTTCAGGCCGATTCCGAGGGAGCCCTGTGGCTCATGCTCCACACCGGCTCGCGTTCGTTCGGCAAGGCCGTGTGCGACCGCTGGCACGCCGAGGCGCTGGCCCGGTGCACCAGCGATGGCATCCGCCTGCCGAATCGAGAGCTCGCGTACCTCGACGTTGCCAGTACGTCCGGTGTGTCGTACCTGCGTGACATGCGATACGCCATGCGGTACGCGGAAGAGTCTCGCGCGCGGATCTACGAGCGGACTCTGGAGGCTCTCGGGGAGACGTTCGGCGCCATCGACGCCACTGAAATGCTCGAGACGCATCACAACTTCGCGGCGCTCGAATCCCGCGACGGGCGCGATCTGCTCGTCCACCGGAAGGGAGCGGTGCGCACGACGGATGCGAGTGGCGAGGGCGCCCTGGTGACGATCCCCGGCTCGATGCAGACCGGCAGCTACATCGGTCGCGGCAAGCCGAGCGCGCTCGCTCTCGACACGTGCTCGCACGGAGCGGGGCGAAAGCTCGGCCGGAACGCGGTGCGCAAGGCGAACGTGGGCGTCGACATCCAGGCCGAGATGCTGGCGCAGGGGATCTGCCTCGTCTGCCCTGAAGGAGCCGACACCCTCGACGAATCGGGACGCGCGTACAAAAACATCGAGGACGTGATGACGCGGCAGCGCGACCTGGTCGATCCGGTCGTGAAGCTTCGGCCTCTTGGTGTCGTGAAGGGATGATCGCGGACGTCGGCGCTCAGCTCGGCCTCGCGTACGCGTTCGTCGAGCGCGAGGTCGCCCTCTCGAAGCGATATTGGGCGTGGGAGATCGTCTGGCTCGTCTACGGGATCGTCACGAGCCTCTCCGTCGCGTACATCGGTCTGGCCGCGCCCGCCATCACCGGCGGGAGCGAGAACACCGCGGCGGTCTCTCGCCTCGTGCTCTACCTGCTCATCGGCACGATCACGTGGCGATTCCTTGGGCTCATCTTCGAGCAGATGGCGGAGACGATCGCGTGGGAGCGCTGGGAAGGGACCATCGAGTACACGTTCATGGCGCCGGTGCCACGCATCACGCATCTCCTCGGCATGTGCGGCGCGACGCTCGTTCGCGCGCTCGCATTCAGCGTCGCGATCCTCGCCGCGGTGGCGCTCTTCGTGCCGGTCGACCTCTCCCATGCGAACGCGCTCGCAGCGGGCGTGCTCCTCCTCGTCGGGGCCGTCGCGTTCGTGGGGCTCGCGATTGCGTCCGCGGTCTTCCCATTGCTCTGGACCGAGAAGGGTCTGCAGATGGCGTACATCGTCCAGGCTGTCGTCCTTCTCGTCTCGGGCGTCTATTACCCGACCACCATCCTGCCCGGATGGATGCAGATCCTGTCGTTCATCTCGCCGGCGACGTACGTCATCCGCGGCATGCGCGATGCGCTCCTCGACGGCGCGGACCTGGTGGCGGTCTGGCCGAATCTCTGGCCCGCGCTCCTGGTCGGCGCGATCTCGATCCCGCTCGGCATGCGCGTGTTCCTCTGGGCGGAGCGGCACGCGAAGCGGACCGGTCGTCTCAAGAGGAGCGGATAGGTGGCGCGAAGCGTTGCTCAGCAGCTCGCGTTCCGGCCGGCGACGCCCGACGACGCGCCCTTCGCCGCCGACGTCATGACCGCGCTCTTCCCCAGGTCGCCGTGGGACCCGGTCTCGCTGCGGTACTGGTGGTCGCAGCCGGATGAGTCCATGGAGATCGCCCGGTTCATCGTCCTGCGGAGCGAACGACCGATCGGATTCGCCCACATCGACCACGCCCGCTGGGACGTGCAGGCGGAGCGCTACGCCTCGATCTGGGGGGACTTCACGCCGGCCGAGCGCTCCGGCGACCTGTTGAGCGCCTTCCTCGCCGCGATGGAGGAGCGTCTGCGTGCCGACGGCGCGCGGACCATTCGTGTCCGCGCGGAGGAGGACGATCTACTGCGGATCGACGCGATCCTCGCGAGGGGCTACAAGGAGGATCGTCGTCACAAGCGCTGGGAGCTCGACCTTCTCGCGAACCGCGGCGCGCTCCTCGCGATGACCGACGAGTCCCGCCTGCGGATGCGCAAGGAAGGCGTGGAGCTCCTCACGCTCGCCGACGATCGCGACCCTGACGTCATCAGGAAGGTCTGGCGCCTATCGGAGGAGGCCGGCGACGATGTGCCGACGACGATGCCCCGCGTCCCCGAGGCGATGGAGAGCTATGTCCGGTGGACTCGTGCGCCGGAGATCCATCGCGATCGCTTCTGGATCGCGCGGATCGCAGACGACGTGGTCGGCGTGTCGGTCCTCGGTTACCCGCCGGTGCGGGGAATCGTCGGCACCGAGTGGACGGCGACCGCTCGGTCGGTCCGCGGCCGCGGCATCGCGCGCGCGCTGAAATGCGAGACGCTCGCGCAGGCGATCACGCTCGGGATCGACCGCGTGCGCACGGGCAACGATTCCGCGAACGCGCCGATCCTGCACATCAACGAGACGATGGGTTATCACCTCACGCCCGCGTCGATAAGTTATCTCCGACCGATCTGATCGCTTCTCGATAACCTAGAGGCGTGCCACTTCCGGCCGCGCCCCACACCGACCGCGACGACGTCGTCGACGACGTGCATGGCGTGAAGATCCGCGATCCGTATCGCTGGCTTGAGGCGGACACATCGGAGCGCGTCGGGGAGTGGACCGATCGGCAGAACGGACGGACCCGCGCGGTCCTGGATGAGCTTCCGCAGCGTCCGCGTCTCGCACGCCGCCTCCGCGAGCTTCTCTCGGTCGGCCTGCTCTCCACGCCACGGCCTATCGGGGGCCGCATCTTTCATATGCGCCGGGAGGGGGAGCAGAAGCAGTCCGTCCTCTACGTGCGCGAGTCGATCGACGCACCCGACCGCGCGCTTGTCGATCCGAACGCACTGGACCCGGCCGGCCTGGTGACCCTCGACTGGTATTACCCGTCGCCGGACGCTCGCTACGTGGCGTACGGGCTCTCTCGCGGAGGCGACGAGATCTCGACCCTATTCGTGATCGAGACCGCCACCGGGAGCGCACTTCCCGATCGCATTCCGCACACCCAGCGCAGCACCGTCGCATGGGTGGAAGGCGGCTTCTACTACACGGTCCATCCTGCGCGCGGATCCGTTGCGCCCGGTGACGAGAACTACTACCGGCGCGTCCGCTTCCATCGTCTCGGAGACGATCCGACGAGGGATGAGCTGATCTTCGGCGAGGGCCGGCCCAAGGAGGACATCCTCGGTGTCTCGACGTCGCCGGACTCGAGGTGGGTCCTCCTGACCGCGTTCAAGGGCTGGGCGAAGAGCGAGGTGTACCTCCTGGATCGCGCGAATCCCGAGCGCGGACTCGCGACGGTCATGGAAGGCCGAAACGCGATCGCCGAGGGCTTCGTGCTCGACGATCGCATCTGGCTTCGCACGAACCTCGATGCTCCCAACTACCGGATCGTCACCGCTCCTTGCGACGCGCCCGGCGACGCGAAATGGGTGACGGTCGTCGCGGAGGGCGCTGACGTCATCGAGAGCTTCGACCGCACCCGCGACCGGATCGCCGTGCTCCGCCTCGTCCGTGCGACCTCACGCCTTACGACCTACGACGTGCGCGGCACGGATGAGCGCGAGATCGCGCTGCCGTCGCTCGGCGCCGTCGAGATCGTCGACGGCGATCGCCTCGGCCACGATGTCGGCTACACCTTCCAATCGTTCACCCAGCCGCCGATCGCGTTCGTCGCCGACGCGGGTACCGGCCAGAACCGCGAGGTCGCGCGCCTCGCGATGCCGCGTGGGCTCGATGTCGCCGGCATCGCGGTCGAGCAGACGACGTATCCGTCTCGCGATGGCACGCCCGTGACGATGTTCCTCGTGCACCGTAAAGACGTGAAGCCGACGGGCACGGTGCCGACCCTTCTCACGGGGTACGGCGGGTTCAACATCTCGCGTACGCCCGCCTACTTTCCCGGTGCGGCGGCGTGGGTCGAGGCCGGCGGTCTCTTCGCGCTCCCAAACCTTCGCGGGGGCGGCGAGTACGGGGAGAGCTGGCACCGCGCCGGGATGCTCGGCAAGAAGCAAAATGTGTTCGACGACTTTCACGCCGCCGCCGAGGCGCTCATCGCGCGCGGATGGACGAGCGCGCGGAGCCTTGCGATCTCCGGCGGATCGAACGGCGGTCTGCTCGTCGGCGCTGCGCTGACGCAGCGCCCGGACCTCTTCGCGGCGGTGTATTGCGCGGTGCCGCTGCTGGACATGCTTCGCTACCAGAACTTTCGCATCGCACGGTTCTGGATCGCCGAGTACGGATCCGCCGAAGACGCCGAGCAGGCCGAGTGGCTTCGCAAGTACTCGCCGTATCACAACGTGCGCGCGGGAGTCCGGTATCCGCCGGTGCTCTTCACGACGGCGGAAGGGGATAGTCGCGTTGACCCAATGCACGCACGAAAGATGGCCGCGCTGTTGCAGGCGCAGAGCGAGGATCCGGAATCGGTGGTCTTGCTTCGAGTCGATCGCGACGCCGGACATGGAATCGGCAAGCCGCTCGACAAGCAGGTGGACGATCTCGCCGATCAATACGCGTTCCTCGCCTGGCGTACCGGTCTGTCGTTGATGGGACCGGCTATGCTCGAACGAGAGTGAACATCCTGAGATTCCTCCGCGACCAGGCGAAGGAGTACAAGTGCAGTGTCTGCGGAGCCAATCACTCGGGCTCCGACATCCGCGTGCTCGGCAAGCTCGAGTCCGCGTGGATCGTGCGCGTCACCTGTGCGAAATGCCAGACCGCGTTCAAGCTTCTCGTCGTCGTCGACGAGCAGCGCGCGGCGGTGAGCCCGGTCAAGGAAGAGCCCGAACGGCCGCGCCGGCCGGCGGTGAGCGCCGACGAGGTCATCGATGCGCACGAATTCCTCGAGACCTATCAGGGCGATGTGCGGACGCTCTTCGCTCGCCGTGACAAGGTGAAGACCGAGCCCGACCGCTCCTAATGGCGAAGAACGCGCTCGTCACCGGCTGGGGCTTCTATGCGCCTTCGCGCGTGATGACCAATGCCGAGCTGGAGCGGATCGTCGATACGTCGGACGAGTGGATCACGAGCCGCACCGGCATCAAGGAGCGCCGCATCGCATCGGACGAGGAAACGACATCGTTCATGTCGGCGCGGGCGGCCCGCGCGGCGCTCGAGAAAGCGCGCCTCCGGGCGCAGGACGTACAGCTCGTGATCGTCGGCACCTGTTCTCCCGACTACCTCTTTCCGGCGACGGCGTGCCTCGTTCAGACCGAGATCGGTGCGGCCAGGGCCGGTGCGTTCGACGTCGAAGCCGCCTGCACGAGCTTCATCACCGCCCTCGCGATCGCTCGCGGGATGATCGTGTCGGGCGCGATCCAGAACGCGCTCGTGATCGGTGCCGAGCGCCTCTCGCGACTCCTCAACTGGAAGGACCGGACGACGTGCGTGCTGTTCGGCGACGGCGCGGGTGCCGTCGTGCTCGAGGCGTCGAACGCATCCGTGGGCATCGAGTCGACCGTGTTGCATGGCGACGGCTCGAAGGGCGAGATGCTGATGGTCCAGGCGGGCGGCTCCAAAAGGCCGGCGTCAGCCGAGACGCTCGAGCGCGGCCAGCACTTCATCACCATGGCGGGCGGCGAGGTCTTCAAGCTCGCGGTGAAGTCGATGGCCGACGCAGCCGAGGAGGCGATCGCCGAAGCTGGTCTCACGCTGGACGACATCGACATCCTCATCCCGCACCAGGCGAACATCCGGATCATCGACGGCGTCGCCAAGCGCTTGCGCTTTCCACCGGAGAAGGTCTTCGTGAACATCCAGCGCTACGGAAACACGTCCGCCGCATCCATTCCGATCGCACTCTGCGAAGCGGAGTCGACGGGCCGACTCCGCCGTGGCGACAAGGTCCTGCTCGTCGCGTTCGGTGGCGGCTTTACCTGGGGCGCGTCGGTGCTCGAGTGGTTCGGCGCTCACGACGGCGTCCGGCCGCTGTCGCCGCTGGAGCGCGCGGGGCGAGCGCTCGAGGAAGTGGTCGAAAGGGTCCGCCCGACCTAGCGCGCGATTCTCTGAGCGGGCCGCGGGGAGCGCTGCGTCAGTCCGGCTTGAACGCGTCCCACGCGATGCTGTCCCAGGCAATGCTGTCCCACGCGATGCTGTCCCACGCAATGCTGTCCCACGCAATGCTGTCCCACGCAATGCTGTCCCACGCGATGCTGTCCCAGTCGTAGTTGTCCCACGCGATGCTGTCCCACGCGATGCTGTCCCAGGTGAGCGATCCCCACGCGATCCCGCCAAGGTTCGGATCCTTCCAGCGCATCGGCGACCGGTAGAGGACCCGGAAGATCGCGCGTGCGAACGTATTCGCGGGTCGGAGCGATCGGTTGGCAGCCGCCAGGGCGGGTCCCTCCGAAACACCACCGAGTGCGGGGGTCATGCCCAGCAGCCCGGTCGTGCCGGTGCTCGGTGTCGGACCTTGAGCGGCCGCGAGCGCATCCAGCAGCCCCGCGCCGGCCATTGCGGGATCGGGGAGACTGGCGCCCGTGTCCTGCCCGAACGGCTGCGTCGTGCCGACGAGGAGCGCCTTGACCTGGTCCGGGGTCAGGCTCGGCCGCCCCTGGAGCACGAGCGCGGCGGCGCCGGCGACCACGGGGGTCGCCATCGACGTTCCGCTCAGGCGCAGGTAGGTCGAGCCGTTGTGCGCGACCACGACGCGGTCCGGGAAGAGCGAGTCGAGCGCACTTCCCTGGACGCGGATCGAAATGATCCGACGGCCGGGGGCGACGAGATCGGGCTTGGCGTTCGAGTCGGCCGTGCCCCATGACGAGAACGCCGCGAGCGTGTCGTCACGCGGACTCGCGGTCCCGCGGTCGTCGGCCGCACCAACGGTGATCACGTACGGGTCGATGCCGGGAGAGGCGACGGTGTCGCGCGCCGGCCCAGTGTTCCCCGCCGCGGCGACCACAACGAGTCCGCGTCGCCACGCGATCTCGACGGCCGCCGACAGCGGGTCGGTGCGGTACGACGTCGGCGGCGGCGCGCCGAACGAGAGATTGATGACGCGGATGTTGTATGTGACCCGGTTGGCCAGGACCCACTCGATCCCACGAATGACCGAGGAGATCCGGCCGCTGCCGTGGCTGCTCAGGACGCGGACGTCGACGATGTTGGCCTCGGGCGCGACCCCGACGAATTCGCCGGCCGAGCGCGTACCGTTCCCGGCGATGATCCCGGCGACGTGGGTGCCGTGCCCGCCCGGGTCTGCCACAAGCCGTTGATCGGCGAAGTTCACCGATGCGAGGATGCGGTTCGCCGGGGAGACCAGATCCGGATCGGCCGCGACGCCTGAGTCGAGGACCGCGACGGTCACACCCCGTCCGGTCGTGCCCTGTGACCAAAGCTGATCGGCCTTGACCTCGCTCGGATACACCGCGACCGTACCCGAGGTCGCCGGATCAGGACTCGCCGTGCTCGCTTGAGACACGGGGGAAGGCGTCGCGCTTGGAGCGGCCGTGGGACTGGGCGTCGGAGTGGCGGTGGGCGCGAGGGTCGGTGCCGGCGTCGGAGCGACCGTTGCGGCGGGGGTCGGGACAGGCGTGGGCGTAGGCGTGGGCGTAGGCGCGAGCGTCGGTGCCGGTGTGGGCACCGGTGTTGGCGCCACCGTTGGCGCTGGGGTCGGAGCCACCGTTGGGGTGGGTGTCGGAGTTGGGAGAAGGGTCGGAGCGGCCGTCACGGTCGGCACTGGAACCGGGGTGGGCAGCGGAGGCGGCGGTGTCGGCAGCGGGTCGAGCGCAAGCGCGGCCGAGGTGCTCTCCGTCTCGCTCGCCGGAGCCACCGTCTTGTCGTAGTAGATATACGCCACGGTCGGGATGAGGCTGATTGCGTCTATGCCGGCCGCGTTCGCGAACCCGGCGGCGGCGTCGATGAGGGACAGGCCGGCGACGGGCGTGCCGTTGAGGCGAAGCAGGTCGAGCGCCGCGTTCGCGCTATCGACGTTGGCGGCTGCGCTGAAGGGGGGAGCGGGAGGCTGCATCTCGACGATGACGGGAAGAAGGGAAAGGGGATGCGCTTGCATCAGAGCCAGAAGCGCGGGATCGATCTTCGCGGCGACCTCTGTCGCCGCGCGGGCCGGCGGCGCCGTCGGCCCGAGCGACAGCGCGACCAGGAGGAATGCCCAGGTGAGGCCGATCATCCGGCGGCGTCTCATGCGAGCCGCTCCAGCGGGCGGTCCGTCTCGCGTTCCTGACGGAGCGGCAGGGCGAGGTGGAACGTGCTGCCCAGACCGGGCCCGGGCGACTCCGCCCACATGCGGCCCCCGTGCGCCTCGACGATTCCGTTGCCGAAGTAGAGCCCGAGCCCCCGACCGGTCAGGTGTCGCGCGGACTCTGCCCGATATCCGCGGCGGAACACCTGCGAGAGATCAGTCTCATCGAGGCCGATCCCCTCGTCGTGCACGGAGATCGTCGCGGAGCGTGCGTCCGCGGCGACCGACACCGTCACGGTGGATCCCTCAGGTGAGTACTTCTGGGCGTTCGACAGAAGATTCATG
>Ga0209471_1001101_pt1 | contig 16480 bp, 7 predicted proteins | sample GraSoiAngelo_128_FD_185885 | JGI IMG/M metagenome (GOLD analysis project Ga0209471, IMG submission 185885) | Grasslands soil microbial communities from the Angelo Coastal Reserve, California, USA - 14_0927_12_20cm (SPAdes) (version 2) | ecosystem: Environmental > Terrestrial > Soil > Grasslands ...
CCGCCCAAGCGCTCCGCCCCGTCGCGACGATCCGTGTGCCCATGGGGGAGGGGAAATTGCTCGCTGCGCTGCACCGGGACGCCGAAGTGCTGCAGGAAGCGCAGGTGGACGGTGGCGTAGAGGTCACCGCCCGGGTCGAGGCGTGGCTGCTGGGGAAGCTGCGGCGCCAGGGGATTGACGTAACAATCCCCCCTTGAGTCGCGACAGGGCGTCTTGCAGGCTGCACGATAGCGTGCGAATTGCCAACAAGTTACGAAACAGTCGTCGCCACACCCCCACCGCCGTAACATATTGCACTCCTTCAGTATGACGGCCGTCACCGAGCATGGGGAATGTGTCTTGCTAGGTTGCCGCCTCGGGGGCGGGCCACGAAGGGTGGTCCGGAGCCTCCACTAGCAGGGCACGCTGCTCAGAGCAAAACCGCCGAAAGGCGGTGACGCAGAGTCACGGGGCTACCGCGGCACACTCGCCGCCACGCCAGCCGGGCCGCCAGCGCGTCGACGCGGGTCGACGTTGGCGGCCCGGTCGCGTTTTGGAGCCGTCGAGGCGCCCGCCATGTGTGATTGGCGTGGGCTCGTGACGACTGAGGAGCGGTCATGACGTTCAAGCACAAGCTGGCGTGCCGCTTGGCACTCCTCAAAGACCGCCGCCTCCTGACCCTGGTGGCGGCGCTCGCCGCTGCAGCCGTCGTCAACTGCGAGCGCACGATTTCGACCACGGATCCGATCACTGCCGTCGCACGCGTCTCGCTCTCCCCGAAAACTGTCTCGCTCCAGCCGAACCAACTCGCCGACTTCACGGCCGTGAGCTTCACGGCGGCCGGGGACACCTCCGGCGTCGGCATCCTGTGGCGGGCGACCGCCGGTGTCGTCAGCGATACGGGCACGACGGGTCGCCGTCACTACGGCAGGTACCACAACGGGGCCTGCGGTAGCTACCGGCTGATCGCCAGCAACAGCCCCGGCTGGTTGGCGGATACGGCCAGCATCGCGGTCGTCTGTCAGGCGGTGGCGTCGGTGGACGTGACGCCGCCGACGGCCGTGCTGCAAGTAGGGCAGACCGCGCAGCTCGCGGCGACCCCGAAGGACGGGAATGGCAACCCGCTGTCCGGGCGCGTCGTGACGTGGGGCAGTAGCAATACCGGCGTCGCAACCGCGAGCGTGAGCGGGCTGGTAACCGCTGTCGCGGCCGGCTCGGCGACCATCACGGCGACGAGTGAAGGCCAGAGCGGCACGGCGGCGGTCACGGTCGGGAACGTGGCGGTCGCGTCGGTGGACGTCAGCCCACCGTCGGCGGCGGTGGTCGTGGGTCAGACGCTGCAGCTCGCGGCGACCCCGAAGGATGCGAGCGGCAACCCGTTGAGCGGTCGGGCCGTGACGTGGACGAGCGGCAATACGGCGGTCGCTACGGTGAGTGCCAGCGGCCTGGTGACGGCCGTGGCCGCGGGCTCGGCGACGATCACGGCCTCGAGCGAGGGGAGGAGCGGCACGGCGGCGATCACGGTGAACCCGCCGCCGGTCGCCTCGGTCGCGGTGAATCCCGCCACGGCGAGCGTCCAGGTGGGCCAGACCGCGCAGCTCACGGCGACCCCGCAAGACGCGAGCGGCAACCCGCTCTCCGGGCGCGTGGTAACCTGGGCGAGCAGCAATACCGCCATCGCCACGGTCAACGCGAGCGGGCTGGTGAGCGCCGTCGCGGCCGGCTCGGCGACCATCACCGCCACGAGCGAGGGCAAGAGCGGCAGTGCGGCGGTCACGGTGACGACCGTGCCGGTGGCCGCGGTGGCGGTGACGCCCGCCTCGCTCAGCGTGCAGGTCGGTCAGACGGCACAGCTCACGGCCACGCCGCAGGACGCCAACGGCAATCCGCTGAGCGGTCGCACGGTGACGTGGACCAGCAGCAACCAAGCGGTGGCAACGGTGAACGCGACCGGGCTCGTGACCGGAGCGGCGGCAGGCGCGGCCACGATTACCGCGACGAGCGAGGGGAAGAGCGGCACGGCGGCGGTCACAGTGACCCCGGTGCCGGTCGCGTCGGTCGCGGTGACGCCGGCGTCGGCGAGCATTCAAACCGGGGGCACGATCCAGCTCACGGCGACCCCGAAGGACGCGAACGGCAAACCGCTGACGGGCCGGACAGTGGCGTGGACGAGCGCGAACGGCGCGGTCGCCACGGTCAGCACGAGCGGGCTCGTGACGGGCGTTGCGACCGGCACGACGACGATCACGGCAACGAGCGAGGGCCAGAGCGGCACGTCGAGCGTCGCGGTGAGCAACGCGCCCGTGGCATCGGTCGATGTGAGCCCGGCTGCTGCAAGCCTGCAGGTGAGTCAGACGCTGCAGCTCACGGCGACACCGAAGGATGCCAACGGCGGGCCGCTGTCCGGCCGGGCAGTGACCTGGGCAAGCAGCAACACCGCGGCCGCGACGGTGGGTGGCAGCGGGCTGGTCACGGCCGTGGGGGCTGGCGCAGCGACGATCACCGCCACGTCCGAAGGACAGAGCGGCGCGTCGAGTATCACGGTGACCAATGTGCCGGTGGCGTCGGTCGCCGTGAGCCCGGCGACGGCGAGCGTCGCGGCGGGCCTGACCGTGCAGCTCACGGCGACGCCCAAGGACGCCAACGGCAATCCGTTGAGCGGTCGCGCGGTGGCGTGGACGAGCTCGAACGCGGCCGTCGCGACCGTGGACGCCAGCGGGCTGGTGACGGCGGTGGCGGCGGGTTCGGCGACGATCACGGCCACGTCCGAAGGGCAGAGCGGCACCGCGGCGATTTCGGTGACCCCGGCGCCGGTGGCGTCGGTCGCAGTGACGCCCCCGTCCGCCAGCGTAAACGAAGGCACCACGGTGCAGCTGACGGCCACGCCCAAGGACGCGAACGGCAATCCGCTGTCCGGCCGGGTGGTGACGTGGGCGTCGAGCAACACGACGGTCGCGACGGTGAGCGCGAGCGGGCTGGTGACGGGCAAGGTGGCGGGCTCGGCGACGATCACGGCGACCTCCGAAGGGCAAAGCGGCACGTCGGCCATCACGGTCGTGCGCGTGCCGGTGGCCGCGGTGACCGTGACGCCCGCCTCCGCCAGCGTGAACGAGGGCAACGCGGTGCAGCTGACGGCGACCCCGAAGGATGCGAACGGCACGCCGCTCACGGGGCGGACGGTGACGTGGGCGTCGGACAACACGACGGTCGCGACGGTGAGCGCGACCGGGCTCGTGACGGGCAAGGTGGCGGGCTCGGCGACGATCACGGCGACGAGTGAAGGGCAGGGCGGTACGGCGGCCATCACGGTCGTGCACGTGCCGGTGGCGTCGGTGACGGTGAGTCCGGCTCCTGCGAGCGTCCAGGCGGGGCAGACGGTCCAGCTGACCGCGACCCCGAAGGACGCGAGCGGCACTCCGCTCGCGGGGCGGACGGTGACGTGGGCCAGCGACAACACGGCGGTCGCCACGGTGAGCGGCAGCGGGCTGGTGAGCGGCGTGGCCGCCGGGTCGGCGACGATCATGGCGACGAGCGAGGGGCAGAGCGGCACCTCGGCGCTCACGGTGAGCGCGCTGGGCGCGAGCGTGGTGCTGGTCGGCGCGGGGGACATCGCCGACTGCTCGCGCACCAGCGACGACTCCGCGGCGGCCCTGGTCGAGCGGCTCGCGCCGGACGCCGTGTTCACCGCGGGCGACAACGTGTACACGAACGGCACGGCCACCGAGTACGCGAACTGCTACGACCCGACGTGGGGCCGTTTCAAGGCCAAGACCCACCCCGCCCCGGGTAACCACGACTACAACACGAGCGGTGCCACGGGTTACTACGGCTACTTCGGGGCCTTGGCCGGCGATCCGACCAAGGGCTACTACAGCTACGATCTGGGCGCCTGGCACATCATCGCGCTGAACGGCGAGATCAGCACCAGCGCCGGCTCGGCGCAGGAAGTGTGGCTCAAGGCCGATCTCGCCGCCAGCACGAAGACGTGCACGATGGCCTACATCCACCGGCCGCGCTTCAGCGCCGGGTACCACGGCAGCAACTCGTCGATGCAGCCGCTGTGGCAGGATCTGTACGATGCCGGCGCGGAGCTCTACATCGCCGGACACAACCACGACTACGAGCGGTTTGCCCCGCAAGACGCGAACGGCGTCGCCGACCCGGTGAAGGGCATCCGGGAGTTCGTGGTCGGCACCGGTGGCGCGGGCTCGGAGGCCTGGAGCACCACGCCCCCGATCGCGAACGAAGAGGTCTGGGCGGACCCGACCTGGGGCGTGCTGAAGCTGACGCTGCGCGCCGGCGGGTACGACTGGCAGTTCGTCCCGATCACGGGCCAGACGTTCACCGACTCGGGGAGCGGGACATGCCACTGACCAACGAGTGTGGAAAGGGAGACCGGAACGCCATGAGGTACACCGGCACGCAGCGCTATCGCAGGGTCTCCGCAGGGCTCGCCCTGCTCAGTGTACTCGGCCTCGCCACGTGCGAGAAGCCGCTTCCCACTTCCGGATCGACCACCGTACCGGTCGCGTCCGTGGCCGTGAGCCCCCCCTCCTTGAGCGTCGGGGCCGGGACCACGGGGCAGCTGACCGCGACCCCGAAGGATGCGAACGGCGCGGCGCTGTCCGGGCGCGTGGTGACGTGGGCGTCGAGCAACTCGGCGGCCGCGACCGTGAACGGCAGCGGCATGGTGACGGGCGTGGCGGTGGGCGCGGCGACGATCACGGCCACCAGCGAAGGACAGAACGGCACGGCGTCCGTGGCCGTGACACCGCCTCCGGTGGCCCTGGTGTCGGTGAGCCCGGCGTCCGCGACGATCGCGGCCGGCAACACGGTACAGCTCGCGGTGACGCTGCAGGACGCGAACGGCAACCCGCTGTCGGGCCGGGTGGTGACGTGGAGGTCGAGCAATACGGCGGCCGCGACGGTGAGCGGCAGCGGCCTGGTGAGCGGCGTGGCGGCCGGGTCGGCGACGATCACGGCGGCGAGCGAGGGGAAGAGCGCCACCGCGACGATCACGGTGTCCGCCGTGTCCGTGGCGTCGGTGACGGTGAGTCCCGCCACGGCGAACGTGAACGAAGGCAGCACGGTACAGCTGACGGCGACCCCGAAGGATGCGAACGGCGTCCCGCTCACCGGGCGGACGGTGACGTGGGCGTCGGACAACACGACGGTCGCGACGGTGAGCGCGACCGGACTCGTGACGGGCAAGGTGGCGGGCTCGGCGACGATCACGGCAACGAGTGAAGGGCAGGGCGGTACGGCGGCCATCACGGTCGTGCACGTGCCGGTGGCGTCGGTGGCGGTGAGTCCGGCTCCTGCGAGCGTCCAGGCGGGGCAGACGGTCCAGCTGACCGCGACCCCGAAGGACGCGAGCGGCACTCCGCTCGCGGGGCGGACGGTGACGTGGGCCAGCGACAACACGGCGGTCGCCACGGTGAGCGGCAGCGGGCTGGTGAGTGGTGTGGCGGCCGGGTCGGCGACGATCACCGCGACGAGCGAGGGGCAGAGCGGTACCTCAGCGCTGACCGTTTCCGCAGCACCGCCACCGGGCACGTGCGTCACGAGCGTTGTCGCGGTGCACAACACCGCGTTTGCCACACAGAGCGGCTCCTTCACGGTGCAGTTCGACGCGACCCCGAACGGGTCACCCATCGATGCCCCGACCGGTTTGTCGTCCGGCCCGGCCGCGGGGTACACCGACCTGGCCGTGATCGTCCGTTTCAACCCGACCGGCCAGATCGATGCTCGCAACGGGGGTGCCTATGCCGCGGCGAGCACCATCCAGTACGCGGCGGGCACGAGCTATCACTTCCGCCTCGTCGTGGACGTCGCGTCGCGCACCTATTCGGCGTACGTGACACCCGCGGGCGGCACGGAGCTGACGATCGGCACCGGCTTTGCGTTCCGGAGCGAGCAGAGCGGGGTGACGGCCCTCGCCAATTGGGCCTTGGGCGCCGGCGTCGGCTCCCACACGGTGTGCAACTTCGCGATCACGTCGAGCACCCCTCCTGCGCCCGTGGCGTCGGTCACGGTGACCCCGCCGACTCCCAGCGTGTCAGTCGGGGCGACGGTGCAGCTCATCGCGACGCCGAAGGATGCGAACGGCAACCCGCTGGCGGGCCGGGTGGTGACGTGGGCGAGTGGCAATACGGCGGTCGCGACCGTCAGCGGCAGCGGCCTCGTGACCGGCGTGGCGGCCGGCTCGGCGCCGATCACGGCGACGAGCGAAGGGCAGAGTGGCACCGCCTCCGTTACGGTGATCTTCGTGCCGGTGGCCGCGGTGATCGTGAGTCCGCCGTCACCCTCCGTGCAGGCCGGGTTCACGGTGCAGCTCACCGCGACGCCCGAGGATGCGAACGGCGCCCCGCTCTCGGGCCGCACCGTGACGTGGTCCAGTGATAACACCGCCGTGGCCACGGTGAACGGCAGCGGGCTCGTGACCGCTGTGGCGGCGGGCTCGGCGACGATCACGGCAACCAGTGAAGGCAAGAGCGGCACGGCGGCGGTCACGGTGACCCCGGCGCCGCCCCCGGGATCGAGCGTGGTGCTCGTGGGCGCGGGGGACATCGGCAACTGCTCGAGCAATGAGACCGCGACCACCGCGCTGCTTGCGGGCATCGCCGGTACGGTGTTTACGGCGGGCGACAATGCGTACCCCGGCGGCTCCACGTCGGACTACATGAGCTGCTACGACCCGTACTGGGGCAAGGAGAAGGCCCGCACGCGGCCCGCGCCGGGCAATCACGAATACAACGACGATCACTCGTCGAGCGCGCCGGGTTACTACAACTACTTCGGCCGGATCGTCGGGGACAGCGCCAAGTACTGGTACAGCTACGATATCGGCGCCTGGCACATCGTCGTGATCAACACCTGGATTGACATGAGCGTCGGCTCGCCGCAGGAAACCTGGCTGCGCGCCGATCTCGCGGCGAGCACGAAACGCTGCACGCTCGCCTACATGCACTACCCCCGGTTCAGCTCGGGCGCCAATCACGGGAGCTACAGCAGCGTGCAACCGATTTGGCAGGCGCTGTACGACAACGGGGCGGAAATCGCGATCGCCGGTCACGACCATGAGTACGAGCGCTTCGCGCCGCAGACCCCGACCGGCCAGTCGGATGTGGCCAAGGGCATTCGGTCGTTCGTGGTGGGCACCGGTGGCGCGGGCCTCTACAGCTTCTCCACCCCACTCCCGAACAGCGAAGTGCGCAACGCCAGCACGTTTGGCGTCATCAAGCTGACGCTGAGCGATCAGAGCTACACCTGGGAGTTCATCCCGATCGCGGGCCAGACGTTCACCGATTCGGGCAGCGGCACCTGCCACTAAGAGCCACTACAGGAGGACGTGCGTTATGCCGTATCTGCACAAGCTGTCCAATCGGTTGGCGTTGATCAAAGACCGCGCAGCCGTCGCGGCCACCGCGGCGCTCGTGGCTGGCGCCGCGGTGGCGTGCGAGCGCGCCGCTGGCACCACGGGACCGGCCCCAACGGTCTCCCGCCTTGTGGTGTCACCCAAGTCGGTCGTCCTGCCACCCAAACAAGCATTGTATTTCCTCGCCGTGGGCCTCATGCCCGCCGGCGACACCGGGGCCGTCACCGTCACTTGGGGCGCCACCGGTGGCGCCATGCTGGACACGAGTACGGCCAGCGGTGTGCACTATGCCCACTACCAGGCCGCTCCCGCTCCCGGGAGCTACCAGGTGATTGCGGCGGAGCAGCCTGGGGGGAAGGCCGACACCGCCGTGGTCACGGTGTCGAGCGTATCCGTGGCGTCGGTGACCGTGAGCCCGGCCACGGCGAGCCTGCAAGTGGGGCAGACCGTGCAGCTGACGGGCACGCCCAAGGACGCGAGCGGCGGCGTGCTGTCCGGCCGCGTGGTGACGTGGGCGTCGAGCAACCCGGCGGCGGCGACGGTGAGTCCCAACGGGCTGGTGGCGGGCGTGGCGGTGGGTGCGGCGACGATCACGGCCACGAGCGAGGGACAGAACGGCACGTCCTCCGTGACGGTCGCGGTGATTCCAGTGGCCGCGGTGTCGGTGAGCCCGGGGTCTGCGACGGTCGTGGCCGGTAACACGGTGCAGCTGACCGCGACGCCCAAGGACGCAAGCGGCGGCGCGCTGTCCGGCCGGGTGGTGACGTGGGCGTCGAGCAACCCGGCGGCGGCGACGGTGAGCGGCAGTGGGCTGGTGACGGGTGTCGCCGCGGGCGCGGCGACGGTCACCGCGACGAGCGAGGGTCAGAGCGGCACCGCGGCGATCACGGTGTCCAGCGTCGCCGTGGCGTCGGTGACCGTGAGTCCCGCGACGGCGAGCCTGCAGGGCGGGCAGACCGCGCAGCTCACGGCGACTCCGAAGGACGCGAGCGGCGCGGCACTGACCGGCCGGGTGGTGACGTGGGCGTCGAGCAACCCGGCGGCGGCGACGGTGAGTGGGAGCGGGTTGGTGACGGGCGTGGCCGCGGGCGCGGCGACGGTCACCGCGACGAGCGAGGGGAAGAGCGGCACGGCGGCGATCACGGTGGCCAGCGTGCCGGTGGCGTCGGTCACGCTGACCCCGGCGGCCGCGTCCACGTGGGTGGGCGGCACGCTGCAGCTGGCGGCGATCCCGAAGGATGCCGGCGGTAATCTGCTGTCCGGTCGCGTCGTCACGTGGGCGAGCAGCAACCCCGCGGTGACGACGGTGAGCGGTAGCGGGCTCGTCACCGGAGTCACGGCCGGTTCCGCGACGATCACGGCCACGAGCGAAGGGAAGAGTGGGACGGCCGCGATCACCGTGACGACCAGTACGGGCGGTTCCGTGATCACGGATCCGAACGTGCTCCTCACCGAGGCGACGGTCGCGAAGGCCGGGTACCTGCTTCCCATCGCGCCCAGCCCCTTCGGGCTCAAGGTCACGCGGGTCGCGAATGATCCGGGGCAGGCGATGACGCTGCAGAACGGCTCGGGAAGCTGGGGCTCGGACGCCCGGCAGCATTATTCCAAGGATCAGCCGTGGAGCGCCGACGGCAGCCTGCTCGCACTGCAGAACAGCGGGTCGCCGGACTACATCTATCTGGACGGCAACACGTACCAGCCGGTGCGGGGCAAGTGCTCCAACTACGGCTACGATGACGACCGGTGGCACCCGACATCGGCGCACGCGCACGAACGGATCAACGCCAGCGGCAGCTCGCTGATCTGGTTCGACGTGACGACCTGTACCGAGACGCGTCGCTGGTCGCTGCCGTTGTCGGTCGTGGGCCTGGGGATGGGGGAGGGCAACGTCTCTTTCGACGGCCGCTACGTCGCCCTGTCCGACGGGGTCAGCGCGTTCCTGGTGGACATGGATCCCCAGGCGCCGTTCGTCCCGTATCCGAGCTCGCGGATCGGTCCCACGGTGAGCCTGAGCAACTGTGGACTGTCGAGTGGGTGCAGCATCGACTGGGTGTCGGTGTCGCCCTCCGGGAAATACGTGATCGTGGTCTATAACGGCGATCACTTGCGCGTGTACGCCGTGGACCCCGCGACGCTGGCGTTCACGCCGCTCCCGATGCCCACCATCTACGCCAACTGTGCCGGGACGGCGGCTCAGGGGTTCATCTATGACGTCGGCCACGCCGACATGACGTTGAACCCGTTCGATGGGAACGAGGACGTCATCGTGGGCCAGGAGCATTGCGGCAACGCCGGGCGGACGGTTTCGGGGCTGCTCATCGGCGGCGTGATGATGGTGCGGCTGCGCGACGGGGCGATCACGCCCCTGACCGACCCGACGAACGAGGCCTACCCGCATCACGTCTCAACGCGCAGCTACGATCGGCCCGGCTGGGCCTACGTCGGCTACTATTACTCGGCCGGCCAGCGGTTCAGCAACGAGATCATCGCCGTGAAGCTCGACGGCAGCAAATCGGTGGAGCGGATCGCGCACTCGCACACGGATGACGGGTGTTATCGCTGCGAAGCCCACGCCGTGCCGTCGCGCGACGGATTGCGGGTCCTGTTTGCGAGCGATTGGATGGTTGCGGGCGCGGGGACCGGGAGCACCTCGATCACCCAAGCCTTTGTGGTAGACACGCGACCGTGACAGATTGGGTGCGGTGAGGACGACTGCACTTCTCGCCGCGCTCGCTCTAGGAGTACTGGGAGCTGTCTCCGCTGCGGCACAGGGCCCCTGTACCGGTGACGCGGCCGCGACGGCGCGGGCACTGTACGGGCGGATCCTGCACCGCGCGCCGGATTCCCTGGAGCTTCGGAACGCGGCCCGGCAGCTGGCTCGCGGTCGTCTGGTCGTCGAGCTCGTCTACCGCCTTACCCTGTCTCGAGAGCACCGCGACTCACTCGCCAAGCTGGGTACGGCGCGCGCGGTTGGACACCTCTATCGGGACCTGCTCGATCGCGACCTGGATGGCGCGGGTCGCGCGCAGTGGCTGCCGGTCTACCGATCCGCAGGACCGAACGCGGTCGCCCACGGAATCCAGTACGGCCAGGAGTATCGGGAAAAGTGGGGTGCGGCCGGGGTTCCGGGAACGCAGGTCTCGTTCTTCTGCGCGCGGGACGCGATGCCGATGCGTCACACGCATTGACCCGCGCCGGATTCAGTTGATGTCGAAGATGCCGCTCGTCGCGGGCGTGAGCCCGGGGGTCGTCGCCACCAGGCGGTAGCCGGCGCCGGGCGTCGCGATGCTCAACGTGCCGAACGTGGCCACGCCTCCCACAGCGGCGAGCGCCGTGGTCCCCGCCAGCGTCGCCCCGCTGATCCCCGTCACGGGCGAGATCGCCACCGTCACGGTGCCCGTGAAGCTCGGGACCGGATTGCCACCGGCATCGAGGGCCGTTACCTGCACCGCCGGAGTGATGGTGCCGGCCGCCGCGGTGCTCGTCGGGTTCACCGTGAACGACAGCTTGGCGGCCGGTCCCAAAGTGATGTCGAAGGGCGTGCTCGTGGCGGGTGCCAGTCCGGTGGCTGTCGCGGTGAGCGTGTAGCCGGTGCCAAGGGCGCCGACGCGAAGCGTGTAGAACGTGGCCACGCCCGAGGAGGCCACTACTGCCGGCGTGCCCTCCAGTGCGGCTCCGCTCGTGCCCGTTCCCGGCGTGATCGCCACCGTCACGCTGCCGCTAAACCCGAGCGCGCGGTTGCCCAGGGCGTCCAGCGCCGTCACGCGCACCGCCGGGCTGAACTCCACGCCCGCCGACATGCTGGACGGCGCCACGCTGAAGGCCAGCGTGGTCGCGGGACCCGCGATCGTAAAGGTCCCGCTCGTGGCCCCCCGTAACCCGTCGGCTGTCGCCGCCAGCCGGTAGTTCCCCCCCGGGGTCGCGACGCTGAGGGTCGTGAACGCGGCTACTCCGCCGAGCGCCGCCAGCGCCGTCGTCCCCGCCAGCGCGGCCCCGGACGTGCCCGTCCCCGGGGCGATTGCCAGCGTGATGGTGCCGGCGAAACTCGGCACCAGGTTGCCCCCCCCATCGAGCACCGACACCTGGACCCCCGGCGTGAGCGTGCTCCCCGCCGTCGTGGATCTCGGGTTCAGGGTAAACGAAAGCTTCGCCGCCGGACCGAGGGTGATGTCGAACGGCGCGCTCGTCGCCGCGCTCAGCCCGGTGGCGGTGGCCGTCAGCGTATAACCCGTGCCGACCCTGTTGATGTGCAGGCTTGCCGCGCCGGAGAACGTGGCCGCTCCCCCGATCGCCGCCAGCGTCGTCGTCCCCGCGAGCACGGCCCCGCTGGCACCTGACCCGGCGGTGATCGCGACGGTCACCGTGCCCGTGAACCCGAGCACCGGTTTGCCCCCGGCGTCGAGCGCCGTCACCTGGACCGGCGGGTTGAAGGCGGCCCCGGCCACGGTGCTTCCCGGCTGCACGCTGAAGACAAGCGCCGTGGGCACCTCGGAGATGGTGAAGCTGCCGCTCGTGACCGACGCCAGCCCCGGAGCCTGCGCCGCCAGCGTGTAGCCCGTGCCGGGCGTCGCGACGCTGAGCGTCGCGAACGTGGCTATGCCACCGACGGCTGTCACCGTCGTCGTCCCCGCCAGCGTGGCCCCGGGCGTGCCCGCCCCGGCGGAGATCCCCACGGTCACGCTGCCGGTGAAGCCCGGCACCAGATTGCCGGCGGCATCCTGGGCGGACAGCTGCACTGCCGGCGTGAAGACGCGGCCCGCCGTCGTGGTCCTCGGGTTCACGGTGAATGCGAGCTTCGTCGCCGGTCCCACGATGATATCGACGGGCGAGCTCGTGGCGCTCGTGAGCCCGGTGGCCGCGGGAGTGAGCGTGTACGCCGTCCCGATCGTACCGATGCGGAGTGTGTAGAAGCTCGCCGAGCCCGTGGCCGCTGTCACGACGGTCGTCCCCGCCAGCGTCGCCCCGGCGGTGCCCGTTCCCGGCGTGATCGCCATCGTCACCGCACTTGCAAACCCGAGGGCGCGGTTGCCCAGGGCATCGAGCGCCGTCACCCGCACGGCGGGAGCGAGCGCGATGCCCACCCCGCTGGTCGTCGGCGGTTGCACGGTGAACGCCAGTGTCGTGGCCGGGCCCGCGATGAAGAAGCTCCCGCTCGTGGCCGGCGTGAGCCCGGTCGCCGCGGCCGTCAGCCGGTAGCTCGAGCCGGGCGTGGCGATGCTGAGCGTCGTGAAGGTCGCGACCCCGCCCACCGCCGTCACGGTGGCGCTGCCCGCGAGCGTCGCCCCGGACGCGCCGGTTCCCGTGGCGATCGCCATCGTCACATCCCCCGCGAAGTCCAACACGGGATTGCCCAGACCATCGAGGGCCATCACCTGCACGGCCGGCGCGATGGCGCTTCCGGCCGCCGCATTGCGCGGGTTACCGGTGAACGACAGCTTGGCCGCCACGCCGGCGGTGGCGACCGCCGCCGGCTGAATCGAGGCGGTCGGGGCGGTCGGGGCGGTCGTCTCGCGGCGGTCGCAGGACACGAGCATCGTAGCCGCAAGCAGGGCGCCGGCTTGCAGCAGGCGATGGGGGACGGCGGCTGTCACAGCACGCATCGTGCGAGCACTCGCTGAAAGACGTACCGGTGTAGGGCACGTTTCGTACCTGACGCCGGCGCGGCGCGGAGTGCCCGGGCCCATCTCGGCGAGGCGATTCCTCGCATGGTGCTGTGGCCAAACGTCGACACGTCGGCCGCCTGTGTGGCTGCCACGGTCATCACTTGGCGGTGTCAGGACGGGTGTCCACGACATAGGCCTGGATCACGGACCGCGCTCCCGTCCCCGCGCCCGCGACCATCCAGTTGCTCGCCCACAGGACCCGCCGGCCGTCGCGCGACGGCACGGCGTGCGCCTCGCAGCGATAGCAATTGGTGCGGTCGGTGCGACTGTGGGCGAAGCGCTCCACCGCTTTGCTGCCATCGAGCTTCACCGCGACGATCTCGTCGCTGAACCGTTTGCCGGGGGCCGGATAATAGCTGACGTAGGCCCAGCCCAAGCGGTCGGAGTTGCGCGTCGAGACGTGATTCGGGTAGGCCTCGTTCGTCGGATCGGTGAGGGGCGTGATGGCGCCATCGCGCAGCCGCACCATCATCACCCGCCCGAGGAGCTTCCCCGCGACCATGTGGCCCGCGTTGTGGCAGTGTTCCTGGCCGACGATGATGTCGGCCTTGCCGTCGAACGGGTTCAGTGTCATGTCGGCGTGACCGACGTCGTAGATGAAGCCGCCCGCCGGCGTCCCATGGCACGTGGCAGCGCCAGCCGGCAGGGGTCGGGGGGCGAACGCCAGCGTCGCGGGAGCGATGTCGTAGATCCGCAGGTAGTCGCCCTGGAAGGCCACGACCAGGTAGTCCCCGGAGGGGGAGACCGACACCCAGTCGATGCGGCAGCCGCTCGAGACACCGCAGTCGGTCACATCCAGCGCCGGGCCGATCCGCTGAGTGGGGTAGGGAGCGAGCGGCGGCTGCGGGTCCATATCCACGAGGAACGCCCGCCGGCCGTCGGACAAGGCGACGTAGCGGCCGTCGAACGAGACGTTGCCCTCACCCATCCCCAGGCCGACGACCGGGAACGGCAGCGTCCAGCGGCGTGTCGTGGTGCAGGTAACCACGTCGAACCACGTCAGGTCGCGGTCGCGGACGTTGATGCGTTCGTGCGCGTGGGTTGGCGCCGGATGCCAGCGGTCGTCGCCGTACGCGTAGTCGCGGCATCTCCCCAATCGCGGCGCGTACGTCTCCCCGTCCACGAAGAGCTGGTGCGGCGAGCCGCTGTTCTGGAGCGCGAGCAAGCGACCGTCGGCGCTCCAGGGTTGGTCTTTCGAGTAGTGGTGGCGGGCGTCGGCGCCCCAGGTCCCCCGAGCGTCGGGGAGGAGGAGCGGCCGGCCGGGGTCATCCGCGATCCGGGTCACATTCAGGCCGAACGGCCCGGGACAGATCGGCGTGAGATAGGCGGGTTTCGGCACGTCGGGCGCGGCCAGCGTCGCCCCCGGGTCGCTCAGCAAGCGGCCCGCGGAGCCACAGGCGATGCGCCCCTCTCCCGGTAGCCCATCGAGCCAACCCGGTGGCTGCGCGATCAGGGCGACGGCCGCCAGCACGAACGGTGCGAAGCGTCGCCCGGAAGACGCCATGTTCACGGAATCAGGGCTGGGCGCTCTGGTGCTCGGCGATCGCCTGGGCCGGCGGCCCCCAAGCCGGTCGCGTCTCCAGCGCAGGCCGCGGCGACGGCTCCACTTCCACCGGTGCCCGGCTCGGGACGGCGATGGGGCGCCGCGCCACCGCGGAGTAGACGGCGAGTGTCCGGTCCAGCATATGCTCGAACGTGAAGTGGCTCTCGTAGCGGCGCCGACCGGCCGCGCCGAGCCGCACCCGCAGACTCGGATCGCTCAACAGCGCGGCGATGCGGTCTCGGACCGCCGCGACGTCGTGACGCGGTACGACGAAGCCCGTGTCGCCGTCTACGACGGACTCACGCACGCCCCCGACGTCCGACGCGACGACCGGCAACCCCGCGCGCATCGCCTCGAGGATGCTCCGCGGGAACCCCTCCCAGTTGCTGATGAGGGCGAAGAGCTCACACTGCGCGAGCCGCTCGGCGACATCCCGCCGGGCCCCGAGCAGCCGCACGCGATGGCCGATGCCCAGGTCTGCCGCCAGCGCCGCGGTCTGCGAGCGCAGCGGGCCGTCGCCGATCACATCCAATTCCCACGCCATAGACTGTAATTGCGCCAGGGCGCGGAGCAGCGTGGCGTGGTCTTTCTGCGGCTCGAGCCGCGCGATCGTCACGAGCCGCGGCGGGGAGCGATCCGGCCGGGCGCGCAGCCGGGCGGGAATGTCGGGCATGCCGTTGTGTACGGTCACGAGCTTGGCGGCGGGCACTACGTGATGGCGCAGCGCGAGCTGGTGATCGTACTCGGACACCGTGACGATCCGATCGGCGAAGCAGGCGGTGAGTCGCTCCACCCAGCGGTACAGCCGTGCCTTGACGGCCGGGACGCCGGTGGTAAACGACCAGCCGTGGGCGGTGAACAGCACGGGGATCCCGAGCTCGGCGCCGATTACCCGACACAGCCACCCGGCCTTGCTCGAGTGCGCCGAGACCAAGTCCGGGCGCAGCCATTTCAGGTAGGTGCGGATCTCCCACAGCGCGGCGGCGTCGCGCCACGGCAGGATGGGACGAACCAAGTGTCGCAACGGATAGTGGGGGATCCCTTCCGCCGCCAGCTCCTCGCCGAACGGTCCCCGTTGACCCGAGAGCACGATGGTCTGGTGTCCCGCCGCTCGCAGCGCGACCGCAAGGTCGTGCACGTGGACGTGCGCGCCTCCGATCGAGTCCGAGCGCGTGACGACGTATACGATTCTCATGGCCGGCCGCCGGACAACACGCTCTCGCGTTGCCGCGTGAGGCCGGGTGCCGGCGCCGGCTCGGCACCGGATCGCGGCGCAGGCCGTACCATGTGGCCCAGGGTGCTCAGGACGACGAGAAAGTCGGTCCACACCGTCGCGTGGGCGGCGTATTCGAGATTGAGGCGGATCTTGTCCGGCAGAATCTGGGAGACGTAGACGGTTTGCGGGTCGGACGCCTGAGCCAGCAGCTCGCTCTCCTCGCGGTACTTGATGGAGGCGCGATCGGTGATGCCGGGGACCAGGTCGAGCACGCGCCATTGCTCGGCCGTGTACAGCGCGACGTAGCGCGGCACTTCGGGACGCGGGCCCACCAGGCTCATCTCACCCCGCAGGACATTCCAGAGCTGCGGCAGCTCGTCCAGCTTGAGCCTGCGAATCCACCGGCCGACCGGTGTCGTCCGGGGGTCCCGGCCCACCGTGAGCAGACTACCGACCTTGTCCGCATCCACGACCATGGTTCGGAACTTGAGCATGCGAAACACCCGCCCGCCCTTGCCGACCCGGGCTTGCCGGTACAGCACCGGGCCGCCGTCGCCCAGCGCGATGATGAGGCTCAGGACCACGAACACCGGCCACAGCAGCGCCAACCCCACCACCGTCCAGCACAGGTCGAACAGACGTTTGGCGCCGCTCATCGCCGGTAGGTCCGCACGAGGTCCAACACCGCTTCGATCACGTCG
>Ga0209471_1001104_pt1 | contig 16437 bp, 13 predicted proteins | sample GraSoiAngelo_128_FD_185885 | JGI IMG/M metagenome (GOLD analysis project Ga0209471, IMG submission 185885) | Grasslands soil microbial communities from the Angelo Coastal Reserve, California, USA - 14_0927_12_20cm (SPAdes) (version 2) | ecosystem: Environmental > Terrestrial > Soil > Grasslands ...
ACCGCGGCGATCATTGGTTGATGATCTCCAGGAGGACCTGCGCGGCGCGCGGGTCGTGCGACTGGCCGAGCCAGAAGATCGCCTTTTTGCGCAGCTCCTTGTCCTGCTCGGTCTTGGCGATCTTGATCAGCGCGTCCAACGCCGCCGCTTCGTGGCGCTGCGAGTATACGAAAATCAGCTGGTCTTTCATGTCGTGGTTCTGCATCCGGTCGTACAGCCCCGCCAGCTGGGCCAGGTCGGCCCCGCTCTGACCGGCCCAGAAGAGCGCCTTCTTGCGCTGCTCGACCGGCTCGCGCTCGTTCACGGCGATGTCCATCATCCAGCGCATGTTCTCCGCATCTCTCATCTGGGCGAGCGAGAAGATCACTCTTTCCTTCAAGTCGTCCTCGGTGAGCTTCGCGTACAGGCCGCGCAGGAAGGCGGCGTTCTCGGCCGAGTGCCGCTGCCCCAGCCAGAAGATGGCCTTCTCCCGCACTTCGGAGGGAGCGCCCGAGCGCTGGGCGTAGGCGCGGAGGATTTCGGCGGCCTTGGGGCTGTGCTGTTGTGACAGCGCGAAGATCGCCTTCTCCTGCAGCTCCTGATCGTCGGACGTCTTGAGAATCGAGTCGAGCATCCCTACGGCGCGCTCGGTGGGCACCTGCGAGAGCCAGGACACGGCCTGCTGGCGCACCTCCGAGTCCGGGTCGTGCTGGGCGGCGTCGAGCAGGATGTCCTCGGTCTCGGGGCTTCGCTTCTGCGACACGATGAACACCGCCTTGCGGCGCAGCACCGTGGAGCAGGCGTCGCGGCGGGCCAGCACCTGGCGCAGGATCGGCACCGCCTTGGTGGCGTCCATCTGCAGCAGGCCGTTGAGCGCCGCGATGCGCATATCGTCGTCATCGTCGTCGCTCAAGCAGCCCTTGGCGTGCGTGGTATCCGTCTCCGGTCGGGGTTGCGCGTGCTGGCTGAGCCACCGGCCCGCTTCCTCGTCGCCCTGTTTGGCGAGCGCCGTCTGGATGCGCGCGAGCAGCGCGTCTCCATCCCGCAGCGTGGCCGCCTTGGGATAGCGCCGCTGCTGGGTAACGAGCAGGCTGCGCGCGCGGCTCAAGTCGTCGTTCTTGTACAGTGCGAACGCCGCCCAGTAGAGGGCGTCACCCGCGCGGGTCGAGTTGGGGTAACGGCGGGTGAGATCGCCGTACAGATTCGCGGCGCTGGAGTAGTCTCCGCGGTTAAACGCTTGCCGCGCAGCCCGCCACAGCGAGTCGGCGGGATCCTGCGGGTCGTCTTGTCCGGCGCTCACGCCGTCGAGCGCGTCGAGCCCGGTGATCCCCGCGATCCCCTTCAGCGCATCGAATCCTTGCAACGCTTCGAAGCCTTGCAGGGCATCGAAGCCTGGTAGCGCATCGATACTCTCGAGCGCGGCGAGCCCCTGGAGTCCTGCGAGCCCCGCGAGCCCTTCAAGCCCCTGCAGGGCCTCCAGCCCGTCGAATTGAGCGGCAACCGGAGGCCGGACGAGAACCGGCGGCACGGGCACCACCGGCTGCTGCATTCCCATGACGGCCGCCACCACGAGCTGCATCGCGTGCATCACAGTGCTCCTTGCGTGCGCACGGGGCCGGGGCCGGCGGGGTTCGCCGTCCGCAGCCGCAGCAACACGCTGCGTTGTTCGAGTCCCTGGTTGATCGACTGCACGTCGTCCCTATCACTGCTCGCTGGGAGCTGAGCGATCTGCGCCAGCACCAGCTCCAGGTCCTCGAGCAGGCCCTTCAACCGCGCGTCCTGCGCTGCCGGCGAGTCGAGCATCAATCGCGTGGTGCCCAGGAGGTCGCGGGCTTGCCGCGCGAACTGCGCGTCCGACATGCCCGAGCGAGCTTCCGAGCGGAACCCCGTCAGCAGGGCTTCGGTGCGCGTCAAGTACTGCGCCGCCGCGACGCGGTACGCGAGCGCGCCCTCGTCGCCACCGGCCGCCGCCACGGCCGGCTGGCTCACACTGGGCGGCCGCGCCGTCCAGCGCCCGATCCCGACGCCCAGCGCGAGCACGGCGGCGATGCCGACGCCCCAGCGGAGCCAGGGACTGGTGATGAACACCAGGCGGCGTCGCCGTACCTCGCGCACCGCCGCGATCCGCCGCCACAGCTCCTCGCGCGGCGTCTCCGGAGGCCGGTGATAGTCCTGCGCCGCCTCCCGCAACAGCCGTTCGAACCGGTCTTCAGTCATGACACCCATTCTCCTGCGAAGTCCGCCAGCGCCTCGCGCAACCTGGCGCGGGCACGCGACAACTGCGCCTTCGAAGTTCCCGTCTCGATGCCGAGTGCCGCCCCGATCTCCTCGTGCGTAAAGCCCTCGACGTCGTGCATCACGAACACGGTGCGGTACCCATCCGGCAAGCCGTCGATCGCCCCCGCCAGCCGCCGCTTCAGGTCCGGTTCCGCCTGCCGTCCGGGGCGCGACACCTCGTTCGCCTCCGTGAGGTCCGCCTCGCGCCGTCGGAACCGCTTCACCTTGCGGAGCCCGTTGAGCACCACCGAGGTGGTGATCGCGTGCAGCCAGGTGGAGAGCCGCGCCTCACCCCGGAAAGAGCCGAGCCGCTCGAACGCACGCACGAACGTGTCCTGCGTGAATTCCCGAGCCAGCTCGTCGTCACCCGCGAGCCGATACGCCAGTCGGTACACGCGATCGACGTGCGAGTCGTACAGTGCCCGTTCTGCGGCGCCGTCCCCGGCGCGGACTCTGGCAATCAGTTCGCGTTCGTCCACCGGGCTCCGCAGCGGGGGTGACGGTTAACCCTGTGACACAGGGGGGCTTGAAAGGGTTGCGCGGGGGGAGGGGGCAGCGGGGGGGGGCGGGCGCTCGCTTTCCGTTACCGCATCAGGATCCGCATGCCGATGCCGGCCCCGAGAGCGAGCAACAGCGAAGCGAGCGTGCCGATCAGGAAGTACTCGGCGAACTCCCGGTCCTCCAGCGCTCTAAAACGGGCGAGCGACTTGGCGGCGATGATCCAGCCGATGGCGGTGTACTCGCCGAGCAGCACGAGGGTGAGCGCCAAGGCGCGCTCGAGTGCACCGATGGCTCGACCGCGGGAGATCTCGATCGCCCCTGCCGTGCGGTCCTCGTCGCGGCGCATCTGCAGCGTGGGCAGCTCGAGCACCGCCCGGATGAGGATCATCCCCCGCCCGCACACGTACAGGTAGCCGGTGGCGAGGAGCCCGATGCGTCCCCAGAACAACCCTTTCGGCAACGGCACGGCGAGCGGTGCGAGGAACGTTCCGATGGTGAGGGCGACGATCACGATCGCCACTTCGACGAGCAGCACGGACGCTCCGCGGCGACGACCGTCCACCTGCGCCGGCCACAGCGCCGCGGCGAGCGTGTACACAAGCAGCGGGACGACAAACAGCGGGTTCACAGCGCCTCCAGCAAGGCAGCCTGGAACATCTTATCCCCGGCCGCGACGAGGGGCCAGGCCATGCGGCGCGCGAGATGGGAAATCGCGCTGCGATCGACCTTGAGCGCGCTGGCGGCGAAGGCGGGGGGCCCGAGCCGCAGCAGGGTGGCGGCGCGGCGCTGCCGGGGCGTCCAGCTCCAGTACAGGGCGGAGTAGTAGCTCGCGAGCGGATCGAGGCCGCGTGGAAATCCGCCGAACGCGATGAGCTGGCGGCGGCGCTTGGCGTGCTCCAGCGCCGCCCGCGCGGCGTGGAAGCAGGGTCCGTCCACCTCGGGGGCGGCGACGCGCGGCTCGAGGCGGGTGGCGATGCCCCCGAGCCCGCAGGCGACGACCCATGCGACCTCGGGAAAGCGGAAGTGCACCTCGTGCAGGATTTCCCACACGGGCCGAGCGGTGGTGAGGAGGGCCTGGAACTCGTCGCCCAGTGTGACGGCGAAGCGCGCGGCGAGGGCCGTGCGCCAGCGCCGGTTGAACTGGGGGATCGCGCTGCGGAGCGCGTGCTGCAGGCGCGCCCGGCGGGGCGGCGGCAGGGTGCGGGACGCGGCGGCGTCCCCGATGAGGGCGATATAGGTGGTGGACATTTTACGTCACATTTTGTTTATGTGACGAATTACGTCATAATATATCGAAGTGACGATAAGTGTCAATCGGGCGGCTGGGCTAGCGGGTGCCGAACAGCCGGTCTCCCGCGTCCCCCAGCCCCGGCAGGATGTAGCCGTGCGCGTTCAACTCGCGGTCGAGCGCCGCGGCAAAGACCGGGACGTCGGGGTGAGCCTGGAGCATGTGGCGCACGCCCTCGGGGGCGGCGACGAGGCAGAGGAACCGGATGCGCTGGGCACCGGCGTGCTTGAGCGCTCCCACGGCATCCACGGCGGACCCGCCGGTCGCGAGCATCGGATCGAGCACGAAGAAGTCGCGCGCGTCGCGCCCTTCGGGAATCTTGAAGTAGTAGTCGACGGGCTGGAGCGTGTCGTGCTCGCGGTAGATCCCGATGTGGCCCACGCGCGCGGAGGGGATGAGCTGGGCGATCCCTTCCACCATCCCGAGGCCGGCCCGGAGGATCGGCACCAGCGCGAGCTTCTTCCCCGCCACCCGCACGCCGCGCATCGACTCGAGCGGGGTCTCGACCTCGACCGGCTCGAGCGGCAGGTCTTTCGTCACCTCGTACGCCATCAGCATCGCGATTTCATTGACGAGCTGCTTGAAATCGCGGGTCGTGGTGTGCTTGTCCCGCAGAATCGTAAGCTTGTGCCGGATCAGGGGATGATCGAGCACGGTGAGGTTGGGGAACTCAGGGTTCGGCATGGCCGGGAAGGTATGTCGCACTCCGCGACGCCGCCACGTGGCACGCGGGCGGACGCGGTGGGGATCGGGACGGCCTTGCGCGTCTCACTAGATGATGAGGAGGTGCTCACCATCACGGAGGGCGCATGCCATGACACGTCGTGCACTCGGACTCGGGCTGATCGGTGTGCTATGTGGGGCGGCTGGGTTGAGCGCCCAGACCGCGATCGGCACTATCACGGGGCACGTCACCGACTCGGCGTCCGGTCGCCCGGTCGTGGCGGTGCGGCTGAGCGTCGTAGGCACGGACCGGGCCGCGGTCACCGCCGAGGACGGCGGCTTCGTGCTGTCCGCCGTGCCGGAGGGGGTGCAGCGGGTGCGCGCCGGCCGCATCGGCTTTTCCGCCCGGGAAGAGACCGTCGCCGTGACGGCGGGGCAGATCGTCACGCTGAACTTCGCGATCCAGGCGATCGCCGTCACGCTGTCGGACGTCGTGGTGGTGGGGTACGGCACCCAACGGCGAGCCGACGTGACCGGCGCCGTGGCGTCGGTGCCACCGGACCAGCTGCAGAGGACGGCGGTGGTCAGCCTGCAGCAGGCGCTCCAGGGAAGCGTACCCGGCGCGACCGTGACGCAGGGTGACGCCGCTCCGGGCGGCGCCATCGCGGTGCAGATCCGCGGCGTCACGTCCCCCACGGGCGACAACCAGCCCCTGTACGTGATCGACGGCGTGCCGGTGGGGACCGCCGGGGTTTCCAAGTTCACGCTCGGACCGTCGGAGCCGAGCTTCACGACCATGACCACGACCAATCCGCTCTCGACGCTCGCGCCCTCCGACATCGAGTCGATCGACGTCCTCAAGGATGCCTCGGCGACGGCGATCTACGGCAGCCGCGGCGCCAACGGCGTGGTGATCGTCACGACCAAGCGGGGGCGCCGCAGCCAGCCGGGGCAGGTCAGCTTCAACTACGCCACGGGGATGTCGCAGGTGGTACGCGAGCTCGACGTGCTCGCCGCGCGCGACTACGCCCTGTACGTGAACCAGGCCAGCTGGAACGTGTACGCCGATTCCTCGGCCCTCCCGTACAACGGCCGGCTCGGGCGCCTCACCCCGGACAGCGTCCGGGCGCTGTACGGCGCGGGCATCGACTGGCAGAACTCGATCTTCCGGAGCGCCGCCACGCGCGATCTCCAGCTCGCCTTCACGGGCGGAGACGGTGACGGTAGCTACGCGGTGAGCGGCAACTATTTCGACCAGAACGGCGTGATCCGCGGCTCGGGGTTCGGACGCGGCGGCGTCCGCGCGAACCTGGACCGCAAGCTCAACGGGATCGTCCGTCTCGCGACGAACCTGGCCGTCACCCGCTCGAAGGATCACCTGGTGCGGTCCTCCGGCACGGAAGGGACGACCGCCGCCGGGATCGTGCGGAGCGCGATCCGCTACAGCCCGCTTCCGAGCGAGGCGTTCGACACGACGCGGCTGGCGAACGACCCGCGTGCCGAGAACCAGGCGTACCGCCAGCAGTTCGGCGCCAATCCGTTGCGCTACACCGACGAGGTACAGGAGAGCGAGACGGTCACCCGCGGGATCGGAGGCGTCCGGGTCATCGCGCAGATCGGGTCGTCGTGGTCGCTCGAGAGCAGCCTCGGCGGGAACTACGAGCGCAAAGGGGTCGATTCCTACTTCCCGCGCACCGTCTACGAGGGGAACAACACGGGAGGCCTGGCGATCGTGAGCGCCTCCGAGTACGTGAACCTGCTCAACGAGAATCTGCTGCGGTTCGGGAGCGGGTTCGGCAGCGATCACCGCCTCGACGCGGTGGCCGGGTTCACCTACGACTGGAACCGCAGCAACTGGATCAATAATCAGGTCAGCAAGTTCCCCGACGACGTGCTCGGCTCGAACCGGTTGCAGAACGGCCTCGCCTGGGCGGCCCCGCAAAGCGGCGTCGACGTCTGGAAGACAGCGTCGTGGCTCGCGCGCGTGAATTACAGTTTCCGCGACCGCTACCTCGCTACCGGCACCGTGCGCTCGGATGGCTCGTCCAAGTTCGCCGCCAACAACAAGTGGGCCACCTTCTCCTCGCTGGGCCTTGCCTGGCGGGCGAAGCAGGAGCCCTTCCTCCGCGACGTGGGCTTCCTCTCCGATCTGAAGCTGCGCGGCAGTTACGGACAGTCGGGGAACCAGGCGATCGGGACGTATCAGTCGCTCGCCACCGTCGAAGGCACCACCACGGTGATCGGCGAGCAGCTCGTCTCGGCCGTGTATTTCGGGCGGCTGGCGAACCCGAACCTGCGGTGGGAGACGACGACGCAGTACGACGTGGGGCTCGACCTCTCCGCATGGGGCGAGCGCCTGATGATGACTGGCGACGTGTACCGCAAGCGCACCGACGGCCTGCTGCAGAGCGTGAACCTCGCGCCGAACACGGGTTATCCCAGCGCCACGTTCAACTCCGGGGAGGTGACGAACACGGGGTTCGAGCTGCAGGGAGACTTGCGCGTGCTGACCGGGAGCGCCGGTGGCCCGTCGTGGCAGATCTCGGCGAACGTGGCGCGGAACGTGAACAAGATCGTGAGCCTCGGCGCCACCGAGCAGCAGTTCGCCAACCGGCTCGGCGCGGGCGGCGGGCTCGAGGTCAATCCCTTCATCGAGAAGGCAGGGCTTCCGATCGGGGCGATCTGGGGCTACCGCACCGACGGGATCTTCCGGTCGCAGGGCGAGGTTGACGCCTACAAGAGCGTCCAGCCCGATGCCAAGCTCGGCGACTATCGCTACAGCGACTTGAACGGCGACGGCAAACTCACCGCCGCCGACGAGACGATGATCGGCGACGTGAATCCCCGCTACACCTGGGGCATCACCAATCGCGTGACGCTCGGACGATTCGACCTGAGCGCCCTCGTTACGGGCGTGATCGGCAATACGATCGTCAACAGCAGCCGGCTCGTCTACCTGCGGCTCAACGGGAGCGGGAACCTGCCACGCGCGTACGTGGAAAACGCGTTCGACCCGGTGACGAACCCCACTGGGACGTACCCGCGGATCGATGGCACCCGCCAGGGGTTCGGACGGTTTTCCGACGCCTTCCTCGAGGACGGCTCGTACATCCGCTTGAAGAACGTGCAGCTCGGCTACGAGCTGCCATCCGCGCTCGTCCGGGGGGTGCGGTCGGCGCGCTTCTACGTCAATGCCATCAACCTCCTCACGTTCACCGACTATACCGGATACGACCCCGAGGTGAGCGCGTTCAGCAACACCGATATGCGCGGTGTGGACCTCGGGAGCTATCCGCAAGCGCGGCTGTTCACCGTCGGCATGAGCGTCACTTTCTGAGGATGCGAGCCATGAACCAAGCCCAACGAATCGTGACCCGCCTCATCGGGCCGCTGTGCCTCGCGGCCGGCGTCGCCGCGTGCCACGACCTCGTGAATCTCGCCGAGCAGCCGCAGACGTTCGTCGACCCCGCGAGCTATTTCAAGACCGGAGCCCAGGCGATCGACGCCGTGAACGGCATCTACAATGCGCTCATGACGTGGGACGACTGGATCGACCCGGCCTGGCAGGAGCTGACGTGCGAGGGGCCCGATATCTACTGCCCCAGCTGGTGGGCGTTCGGCTACCGGGGCGCGAGCGCCGGCACCTGGTTTGCCGGCCGCACCTGGTCCGCCAACTATCTGGTGATTCGGCGGGCCAACGACGTCCTGGGCCAGCTCGACAAGGTGAGTCTCGATCCAGCCTTGGAGGAGCGGCTGCGGGGCGAAGCGCACTTCCTGCGCGGCTACGCTTACTTCGAGCTGGCGCGTCGCTACGGCGCGGTACCGCTCCGGGTGGAGCCGTACGTGTCGGACGGTACCTACGGTGACGCGCCGCGCGCCCCGTTCGAGGCAGTGTACGCGACCATCGTGAACGACCTGAAGGCGGCGGCCCAGGAGCTTCCGGCGGACTTCGCGTCGAAGACCTACAGCAGCGCCGACCGCGGCCGGCCCACGGCGCCGTCGGCGTGGGGGCTGCTCTCCAAGGTGTACCTCACCATGGCGGGCGCGGAGCTGGCGGGCACTCCGCTCGCCGCCGCCAAGCAGCAGTACAACGATTCGGCCCGGGTGGCCGCGCAACACGTCACGCAGAGCGGCTGGGTTACCCTCGAGACCGACTACATGCGCCTGTTCGATTGGCAGCAGCAGGTCAACAGCAACGAGGTCCTGTTCCAGATCGGGGCCACGCACCAGGAGAACACCGGCCCGGAGCTGGTGACGTTCTTCAACCCGCCGGACTATTCGACTGGGGGGGGCGGGGGCGCGGGATTCCTCAGCATGCGCCGGGTCTTCTATGAGACGTTCGAGCCCGCCGACCGACGCATCGCGCCGGGCTACGCGGTGTTTGCCGCGTGGAAACGGTCGGGCTCGGCGTCCGATCCGGGCACGCCCACCTGGTACGAGGGCTCCGTCCCGGACAGCATCAAGACCCAGATCGCGACGGCAACGCAGGTCGGCTGGGCCTGGATGGGCGACAACGCCTGCGATACGGTGGGGTGGTCCCGGTATAATCTGGGCGGCGGCCGCTTCGTGGAGGTATCGCCCCAGATCTTCACCATGAAGTACGTCGACCGCACGGCCCTGACCAAGAGCCAGAACTCGAACAACCCGATCATCCTGCGGTACGCGGACGTGCTGCTGGTGCTCGCCGAAGCGGAGAACGAGGTCAACGGGCCCACGGCGGCGGCGTATGACGCGATCGATCAGGTGCGTACTCGCGCCGGCTTGGCGAACCTGACGGCCGGGCTGACGCAGGCCCAGTTCCGCGATGCTGTGTGGCTGGAGCGTCGCCACGAGCTCTACGCCGAGTTTCAGGAGTGGTTCGACTTGAAGCGCCAGGGCCGCTGGCTGGGCATCATGAACAACCAGATCCCGGGGTACCCCGGCTCGAGCAGGCCGAGCGCGTCGATTTGCCAGCAGGGGCGGCAGCCGTATCAGCTGCTCCTGCCGATCCCCGCGGCGGAGATCGGGGCGAACCGGCTGATCACCCAGAATCCGGGGTACTGAGTGCTGCGCCTGATTTTCGCGGCGCTGTTCGTCGCCGCGTGCCGGGGGGCGGCGCCCCGGGTGGAGCCCGCCGGTCCGGCGCCGATCGATCACGACGCGACGGCCGAGACGCGCGCCCTGTTCGTGAACCTGCGACGCCTCGCGCGCGAGCACGTCCTGTTCGGCCACCAAGACGATCTGGCGTACGGCGTGCTGTGGTCCGGCGAGCCGGGACGATCCGATGTGAAGGAGACCGCGGGCTCCTACCCCGCCGTGTACGGCTGGGACGCGGGCGGCCTGGAGCGGGACGCGAGCGCGAACCTGGACGGCGTCGCGTTCGAGCGGCAGCGCGCCTGGATCGCGGAGGGCTTTGCGCGCGGGGGCGTTGTCACCTTGAGCTGGCACATGCGCAATCCGGTGACGGGCGGCAACGCCTGGGATACGACCGCCGCGGCGGGTGCGATCTTGCCGGGTGGCCCCCAGCACGAGCGCTACACGCAGTGGCTCGACCGGTTCGCCGATTACGTGAAAAGCCTGCGGGCCCCGATGCGGCAGCGCGCCGGGGGCGACGTGTTGGTGCCGGTGGTGTTCCGGCCGTTCCACGAGACGAGCGGCGGCTGGTTCTGGTGGGGGGCGCGGCACGCGACGCCGGACGAGTACCGCCGGCTGTGGCGCTTTACGGTGGAATACCTGCGCGACCGCAAAGGCGTGCACAACCTGCTGTGGGCGTATTCCACCGACGTGTTCGACTCAACGGCGCAGTATCTCGCGCGCTACCCCGGTGACGCGTGGGTTGATGTGCTCGGTTTCGACGACTACCAGAGCGTTCGCACTCCCGCAACGCGAGCCGTGTTCGCGCGGCGGCTGCGCGACGTGGTGGAGCTGGCGGAGGCGCGCGGGAAGATTCCGGCGCTGACGGAAACCGGGGTGGAGGCGGTCCCCGACTCGATCTGGTGGACCCGGACCTTGCTGGCCGGCATCACGGCCGACCCGGTGGGGCGGCGCATCGCCTGGGCGCTGGTGTGGCGCAACGCGACCTTCGGGCGCGAGCATCGCTACCACTTCTTTGCGCCCTACCCGGGTCAGGTGAGCGTGGCGGACTTCGTGCGCTTCCGCCGGGACTCCCTCATCTTTTTCGAGGACGAGCTTCCCGACCTGTATCACGTCGCGCCATAGCATCGGCTCTCACAGGCCTAACGCCCCTACCACCAGCACCAGGCTCAAGCGGTCGATCGTGGTGCCGTCGCCCAACTCGCCGTAGAAGTTGAATCCCCAGCAGTAAGCGGCCCCGTCGCTGGTGAGCCCGCAGGTGTGATCGCCGCCGGCAGCGAGCGCCGCAAGTGGCACCGTTCCCGTCACCGCCGTCGGGGTCGAACGATCGACGCCGGTCCCGTCGCCCAGTTGGCCCGAGGCGTTTCGTCCCCAGCAGTACGCCGCGCCGCTGCCTGCTAGGCCACAGGTGTGATCTCCGCCGCCGCTGAGCGCGACGAACGCGACGCCGCTCTTCACGGCGGCGGGGCTCGAGCGGTTGGTGGCTGTTGCGTCACCCAGCTGACCGGAGCCGTTCAGCCCCCAGCAATACGCGGCGCCGCCCCCAGTGAGCCCGCAGGTGTGGTCGCGACCCGCGGTCAGCGCGACGAACGCGAGACCACCGGTCACGGCCACCGGGGTCGGGCGGTTGGACGTCGTCCCGTCGCCCAGCTGGCCCAGCACGTTCGCTCCCCAGCAGTAGGCCGCGCCGTCCCGGGCGAGCGCACAGGTGTGATCGCCGCTCGCGGCAAGCGCGACGAAGCCGGGGCCCCCGCTCACGGACACGGGGGTCAAGCGGTCGATCGTCGTTCCGTCTCCCAACTGACCGGAGCCGTTCGCTCCCCAACAATACGCCGTCCCGTCGCTTGCGAGCCCGCACGAGTGCTGGCCACCGGAGGCGAGCGCGACGAACGCCAGGCCCCCGGACACCGCCGTCGGGCTGACGCGGGAGGTGGTCGAGCCGTCGCCCACTTGTCCCGCGCTGTTGAATCCCCAGCAGTACGCCGCGCCGCTGGTCGTGAGTCCGCAGGTGTGATCGCTGGTCGCCGTGAGTGCCGCAAACGTCAGCCCGCCCGTCACTGCCACCGGGTTCAGGCGCTCGAACGCCGCCGTGCCATCCCCGAGCTCGCCGACGCTGTTCAAGCCCCAGCACGACGCCACGCCCCCGGTCGTGAGCCGACAGGTGTGGGCGCGTCCGGCGCTGAGCGCGCCGGGCCGGAGCGCCGAGCGCACCGTCACACCGGCGGTCGCCGAGAGGCCGGCGCTCGTGGCGGTCACCGTGGCCACGCCGGCGGACGTCCCCGCTCTGAACGTGGTCGCGGTGATGCCGCTGGCGTCGGTCTGCCCCATTGCCGGGTTGAGCGGTTGATTGGGGTCGGCGACGCCGTCAGCCGGTGTCGTGATCACGCTCCACGCGACCGCGACGCCCGGGAGCGGGAGCCCGTGCAGATCGCTCAGCCTGGCGGTGATGACGTCCGTGCTGGCGGGCGCGACCGTCGCCATCGCCGCGCTCACCGCCAGACCGCCCGGGATGGCGTTCTCGATGCGCAGGTGGATGGGGATGGTGCGGCCGTCGTTCATCACGATGAGGTCGCCCGTCTCCTCGTGTCTCGCCTGCCCGGGAATGTCCGTGAGCAGCACATCGGCGAATCCCAGCTCGCGTCGGGCCGCTCGGGCGCCGGCCGTGACGTGCGCGCGATAGACGTGACCCGTCACGAATCCCGTGGCCTTGGTATCCCAGTTGACCTGGTACTGCGGGGCGGAGAGATCGAGCGTAATCGCCGGCGCACTCGTCGTGGTGAACACGACGACCGCGGCGGTCGCTCCGACGCTCGCGCCACCGCAGTCGGTGTCCGGCCGGTCGGTGACGTCGCAGATGGCGATTGCTGGAGCGAGGGTAGCGATGTCGACGTCGAACGTGCCGCTCGGGCTGACGTGGGTGACCAGCGGCGGCAGGAAAAAGAAGCCGGGTGTGCCGCCGTCGTGGCCCGCATCGCTGATCAGCGCGGCCGGTGCAGCGGGCCCGCCGGCGTCGCGGTGCTCTGAACAGGCGATGAAGGCGAGGGTCGCGGACAGGAGCAGCGCACGGCGGAAGCTCGGCGAGGCAGGCATCGGACACCCCCTGTGAAAACGGCCGTCCCGGGATGATTGCGTCCGTACACCAAAGGAGAGGTTGGGCAGCACATGCTGTGCCGCGCGAGGGGCATCGCGGGAGGCAACCGGTTTCGCGGGTCTTTCGCCCACAGGTGGGGTGGGCGTGCGACATCGGGGAGCGGGGCGCCGCTACATGACTAATGCCTCGCGAGCGGGAAGGGCGCGTCGGGGAGCGGCGCCGGTACGGGCACGCGATGCTCCCAACTGGGAATCGCCGCGCAGAGGATGGCATCGACGAGCGCCCCAACGGCGAGGCCAGCCATTGCGTGTCGGATGCCGCAGTCAATCTGAGGTCCAATCGCCGCCGCCGCGTCCCCCATGCTCGTCGCGGGTGGTTGTCCGCACCCCCCTGCGCTGGCACCGCCGATGAGGCCGGCCAGCGCGCCGAGGCCGGCTCCGATCCTGACATGCCTGTGCCGCTCCAACGCCGAGTCGATGGCCGCAACTGGAACGGCGCGCTCGCGATTGTCCGACACGAGCACCAGGCTGTCGGACTAGTTCCGCACCACGGGGCCGCTCAGCCAGCCTTGTCCGAGGAGGTGGACTCGGACGGTGCTGTTCGGCTGCAGGCGCGCCAGTGCCGCCAGCTGCGCAGCGGTGGCCGCCGGCGAACGAAGGGCGAGCGAGTCGCCCTGGGCGACCGCCGGGGCCGGGGTTGGCAGCATGAACAGGATGAGCAACGGAGCTGGAGTACGCATAACGCCTTCGGGGTGAGAGGTCGCACGCAAGATGGGTCGGGTCGCTCAAGGCGGAGTCAAGGAAGCCTCGACACTCCCACCGTACCAAGCGGCCCGCTAAGTTGTTCTCCTGCACGACTCGGCCAGGTAGCTCAGTTGGTAGAGCAGCGGACTGAAAATCCGCGTGTCGGCAGTTCGATTCTGCCCCTGGCCACTTGCCGCGCAACGAGTTAGCGCGGTGCACGTCCCGCCCGTTTGCCTCATTGTCCCCCGGCGGCGTGCCGGGACGGCGGCGTGCAGCGCGGCGAGCTTCGTCACGCCATCCCGCAGGTCCCGCTCGTTGACGATGTTGTAGCGGTCGAAAGCTTTCCCTTGAGTTACGACACCCAGTAGTACTCACGCGAGGTTCTGGGCATAGGAGTGGTCACCGGGCATAGGAGTGGTCACCGGGTGGGACGGCCGGGCGGCAGTGAGCTGCGGGAGCACTGGGCCACCGCAACAGGCGCCCGAACGGGAGGAAGGTGTGGTTCACGGTCCCACCGCCCCCGGTGGCCGCAGCGCTCCCAAGAGCCGCTCATAACGTGGATTGCCGTGCAGGGCGTCAAACTCGGGCAGATGCAGCGCGGCCCAGATGTGGGGGTCGGGTGACGCACGCTCCAAACGGTCCAGGGCCTCCGCCGTGTCCCCTATCGCCACGAGCGCCGCGATCGCCATGAAGTGATCTGTGCGGCCGGCCCAGTGCGCGATCAGCGCCCTGGCCTGCGTCGTGTCACCCGATCGCGCGAGGACGATGGCGAGGGCGTTCTCCATGAGGATATCACCAGGCTGCAGCCGGTCCGCCAGCTCCGCATCCTGGAGCGCCCCGCGAATGTCTCCCGCGAGGAGCCGAGCCAGCGCTCGTAAAGAACGGATCATCGGTGAAGCAGGATCGAAGGCGACGGCGCTATCTGCTTGAACCACAGCAAGCGCGGTCTCGCGATTGTGCGTCCACCACCCGAGATCGGCGTAGGAGATGGCGCGCCCGGGATCAAGCGCGAGTGCCACGTGGAGCTCCCGATCCGCGTCGTCGTGGCGCCCGAGCCAGTTCAGGATCTGCGCATATTGATGATGCGCCTCGGCGTTCTTCGGGTCGAGGGCGATGGCCCGCTCGAACCCTTGCAACGAGCCCTCCATCGTGTGCGGGTTGGAGAAGGCGAGGAGGAACCCGCGTGCCATCCAGGCGTCCGAAGAGGTCGAGTCACGGCGCAACGCGCGGTCCGCGACGGCGAGCCCGCGGACTGCCAGGCTCTCGATCGGTGTGTCGGGCAGCCGATAGTAGTTGACGCGGGCAATCGCGTGCGCGTAGGCTGCGCGCCCGATGGCGGCCGCGAACCCGGAATCGAGCCGTTCGGCCTCCCGGTACTCCGCCACTGCTCGGGCAGTCCCGTCCGGTGACCGTAGCGCCAATAGGAAGTTGCCTCGCAGATAATGATCGTAGGCGGCAGCACTGCGCGTGCGCACAGCGCCGAGCGCGCCAGCCGCCGATGACGGGGTCAGTCCCCCCACCCGCGTCGCCACCTCCCGAGCGATCACCGACGGCAACCCCAGCAGCTCCTCGGGCGTGCGGTCCAACACGTTCCCCCAGGTCGCGATGGCCGTTGCCCCGTTCAGTAATCGGATCGATACCCGGACCTGCATGCCGACGCGTCGTACGCTGCCGTCGACGAGGTAGCGCACACCGAGCGCGCGGGCGATCGCCGGCGCGTTGCCCGGCGTCGCCTGCTGGGCGCGCCGCACCACGCCGGGTGCCTTCACCTGGACACTCGTCACACTGCCGAGGAGGCTCGTGAGATCTTCGGTCAGGCCGTCGGCGAGATAGGCGTCGGCCGTATCGCGCGCGTCGAAATACAGAACTGCGACGCTGCTCGCGGCCGGGGGCGCGACTGCAGGCCTCCCGCACGGCGGCGGGGAGCCGTCGGGGCATTGGGCGGGAAGGCGGGCGGTCGGAGCACCGCTCGCGAGACCAAAGACGAGCAGAAGTCTCGTGCGATTCACCGCCCTACAATGGGCGCGCGACCGTCCACTCGCAACGAGCCTGATATCGTCTCTGTCCGTCCCGGTCGAACGGGCGCTGCTCAGATCCCAAGCGCTCCAGGAGTTGTCGAGGGGCGGACCCCTCAGTCACCTCTGCGATGTGACCACCTGATGCACGTACAGGGGGTTAGAAGAGGAGCCTCCCTCCGCGGGGCCTTTTCCGGCCTCGTCCGAGCTCACGCTCGTTCGTGTAGCGGCCGGCCAGAGCCTCTCCGAGTGCCATGTATACGGCGTTGATCATCGTCATGTACGCGTCGTTTTACGAGTCGGATGCCGGGGCGTTTCGAGCCAAGCGGGTGCAGCCTATTCCTTCAGCCTAAACTTCTGTGTCGGCCAGCGCTTGATACGCAGGGAGCGACCGATGTACGTGCTCGATAGACTTGCCCTTGATCGCTTGGGCATTAACTGGCCTGACATACGTGAACGCTGGATCACGCAACCGATCGCGCGCTTCCTTCTGGGTTTCCTCGATGCCAACAAATGAGTCCATTCTCTCGCCCGGCGAGTCGCTCTAACCTCCCCGATGGCGCCTTAGGGTCTGCCCCACAGGGATGTTTGCCGCAATGTTTGCCGGTCTGTGTCCGCCAATGCGGTCCGGTGGGGTCTTGAAGGGTCAGTGCCGGACCATAAAACGAGGGGCCCGCATGGGGCCCCTCGTCTCAGTTCGCTGCTCCACTGCGGGCGTCGTGCAGGGGACTGTCCCCCGAATGTCCCCCTCACGATTGGCCACTGAAGGACACCAGTGTCACGACGGCCGCCGAGGATGGCGGCCGA
>Ga0209471_1001105_pt1 | contig 16435 bp, 19 predicted proteins | sample GraSoiAngelo_128_FD_185885 | JGI IMG/M metagenome (GOLD analysis project Ga0209471, IMG submission 185885) | Grasslands soil microbial communities from the Angelo Coastal Reserve, California, USA - 14_0927_12_20cm (SPAdes) (version 2) | ecosystem: Environmental > Terrestrial > Soil > Grasslands ...
CGAAGATGAAAACATTTACAGATATCGAGGCAAAGCCTAAAACGAAGGGTCTGAATTGGGGCACCGCGGTTTTCTTGATCGTGGCCCACTTGGGCATTCGGGTGCTGCAACTGCTCGGTCTCGCGCGCGGAATTAAGCGTGCCCGTTTTGATTCAACCAAAGCCGCGTGGCGCCTGGTCAGTGGCAAGCGCAAACGGAAACGGCTGCTTGGCGGCGCTCAAGCATAATCGCGTTCATCAATGCCAAAGGTCATCTGGTCATGCTCGCACTGTGGAACCGTCTTGCCACTATGGCGGGTCCGATGCACTAACTGCCGCCGGCTCGCCGTTAGCTGGCTGCATTTGATTGTTGGCGCCGGCATCACGCTTTCCGCCGGGTTCGTTGTGCTAAAGCTATTGTGAAGATGAACGGCTTGCGAGTTTATGTAAACAGCGCGACTGCCGAAATTCAGGACGGTCGCCCGGTGTTCTATAGCAGGCGCGAAGATGGGCCTTACTATCGTTGGCATTTTGACGCTGATGTGCGACAGTGGCACGTCGGGCGAGTTTTGACGTCCGGAGTATCGCCGAAGATGTTGGCATCAAAGCCGTGGAGAGACGTACCCGTCGGCTTGCAGAAAAGCATCGTCGAACATTATCAGGATTAAACAGGATCAGAAGGAGAGACACTATTGGCAAAAGATGATTTGGTTCCCGCCGAAGGCACGATTAACGATAAACAACCCAACGCATTTTTCAAAGTTAAGCTCGACAACAGCAGTCATGTAGTATTGGCCGCCATCTCTGGCAAGATGCGTAAGCATCGAATCCGCATTCTCGTCGGCGACCGCGTCAGCGTAGAGATGTCACCCTACGATCTGACCCGCGGTCGAATCACCTATCGCTACAAGTGAGCCGCGCGCAACAACCTCGAACCGTCAGTTATTTCCGGGAAGCTGCTGGTAATGCCTGCCTTCATATTCACCTTGATGTTTGCAGTGCGGACACGTGACGAGGTACCGCGCATCCAATGAACTCTTCCCGCCGGTCAGATCGCGAAACAATCGGATCGTGAAGTTGCAGTTTTGGCAGGTAACGACAACATACCAACTCCCGACTTCGGGCGAATGGGGCATAGAGGACAACTTTCTGTCGGGGGCGGATGAATTGGTGCAGGCGAAAGCGCGGGTGATCGGCTCAGTTTTTCACGCTTAAGATCGAACGCCCTGAGTTCTCGCCTGCAATTGAAGTATATCGATGCGGTCTGTACGCTCCCGCACGGAATTCAATCGGCGCGCTTATCCCCCGTCACCCGATTCGAGCAGGTCGTCCAGCGCTTGGAAATCCGACAGCACGTTAACGCTTTTGTTTTTTAGCTTGGGGTCGTTGATATCAATGATCGCCACGATCATGTTCTTCAACGTGCCATGATGCCCCACCAGCTCCATTAGCTTATCAAAAGTTGGCAGGTCAGGATCGGTCAGGATCATTGCCGGCCGATTCTGCTCCGCCATTTCAATAGCCTGTTGCGCAGTCGCGGCACGCACCACTCGATGGCCACGCCGGTTTAGTGCCGCGCTCATACTCACGCTGATCTCGTCCACGTCCTCAACAACTAAGATGGTTTGCTGTTGTTTATCGGCCACGTTGCTCTCAATTCTCCGCCCTGAGTTTGTCTAACCCGAGAAGCTTCGCTCATTCCTGAATTTATTTCAGTACGCTAGCGAAACCTGAGCAGTCCGCCGCACAATCCCGGATGTGATAAGGAGCATTAAGGCCGGTGTGGAAGTAGAGGAATCTCGGGTTATTTAGAATCGCGCGTTATATTCCTGCTTGACGATTTCATAACACTCGCACGATACACTTTCGAGCCCCGGACGATCGAGGATCTGAATGTTACCGCGGTGATAGTCGATCAGACCGCTTTGTCGCAGACTATTGGCCGCGACGCTAACGCCTGCTCGGCGCACACCCAGCATGCGCGACAAGAATTCCTGCGTCAAAGTAAACTCGTCTCCCTTGAGCCGGTCGTGCGTCACCAACAACCACCGCGCCAGCCTTTGGTCCAATGTGTGCAATCGATTACAGGCCGCCGTTTGCGCCACCTGTGTGAAAAGCGAGTGCACGAAGCGCAGGATCAAGCGGTTCAATTCACCGTTCCTGCGAAACTCGACGATCAAATCCCGGCTGGAAATTTTCGATGCGAACAGTTCACTCTGCGCCAATCCCAGGTTGGGCGTTGATCGCGCGCCCAAAAGCACCGGGACGCCAGCCACTCCTTCCGGTCCAATCACGCCGGCCTCGACGGTATTGCCGTCTTCCAGCGTGGCCAGCCATGAAACGATTCCGCGATTGACAAAGTAGACAAAATCAATCGTCTCTTCAGGGCGGTAGACGATGTCACCGATCTTAAGTTGGACTTCGCGAAGATTAGGACGGAGTCGCTCGAATTCGTCTTGAGGCAGAGCGCTAAGTATTTGGTTCGCCGGTCTCGGCTCTGTTTTCAAAGGAGGTGGTCGCTGTAATTGCGTCAACATAACTGCACCTAACTTTCTTTGTCTGTACGCAAACGTTAATAGCCATTATGAGAGACGAGAAACGCGACGCGATTTCACTTGTTCGGGCCATCCATCGTTGCGCGACTTCATCAGCCGATAACAAGGACACGCTCTCTGTTCGAGCGTTATCCGATTTATGATCTTCACACTGCCGCGGCTGTATTTGATCGAACCTGTTCGCTGCAGCACCAGCGCAGCCCGCCCGATCGCTTGATTGCGCAAGCCGAGCATCCAGGAAAGAAATTCCTGCTTCAGCGGCAACGTGTCGTCCTCAACGCGATCGCGCATCATTAATAACCATCGCGAAAGACGCTGTTCGGTCTCATGATGACGGTTGCAACTGGTTACCCGCGATACTTGCAGAAACAGTTCGTGAGCAAAGAGAAGGACTGCATTCTGAAACGAACCGCCGCGCGCAAATTCGGCCAACGCGGCTTTGGCCGTGATTCGTTGCGCGGTTCCCTCACCCTGCACGATCACCTCGTTCGCCGAACGCGGGACCCCAAGAAAAAGCGGCAGCCCGGCAAATCCCTCCGATCCGACTAGTCCAACTTCGATAGGCTTGTCCGAACCGGTAAGCCCGACAATCGACAGCACTCCATTCTCTGGAAAATAGACGTAATCGATTTCAGCTTTTGAATGGTAAATCGTTTGGCCGAACTTGAGCAGGACTCGTTCTAAATGGGGATCGAGGCGTTTGTATTCGGCCGCCGAAAGGCAACTGAGCACAGCGTTCCGTGATGTGCGCTTAGAGGTTGTCTGTTTGGGGATTTCGCCTCCTTGTTTCCGGTCACGCTGACAAACGCAGCTGACGGCACAAGGAGGGGACTCTTAAGGAAAAAGAGTACGGACCCGATGTCGAGAGTTGAGTTTTAAGAGATCAAGTACTACCCGACTAGACGATACGCTCACAATGGATGTTTGTAAATGCGTTGTGTAAATGCCTTGATTGATGACTTGAGTGAGAACGACTATTTCGAACTTGAGCCTTTGATGATGGAAAGCGGAATAATTCATCCTTCCTTCACGAGTATCGACGCGCGGATGTTACTTGAGAGCTATGCTATCGAGGCGTAAGGTGCAACAGGCTGTTAGGCTTGTACCCCCGGGATCAAGGTTTCACCGTCGGGTCCGGCGCGGGATTTAGCCGAAACGCGCGGTACTTACCATTATGGACGCCCCCGCCAGTGATCTGACCTTTGTCATTGATATCGTATGCTCTGTTCAGAACCCAACCGCTACCGCGAGGAAGCAAGTTATTGAGATTAATAATGCCCCCGCCTCTTGTCCAACGAAAGGGCTGTTCGGTACCGTCCATCAGCTTGCTGTATCCCACGACCACACCGTTATTGTTAATGGCAGTGGCGATGCTATAGCCCCCACCTAGATGGCCCAAATCAATCATCCCCACACCTTCGGTCCAGAGGAACGCATGGGTGCCCAGGAAAGAAGTCGTGAGGTCGCGAAAAATGAATTTGGTGGTGTTATCGAAGCCAGTGCTACTCTCCCCGACGACCTGGCCGCTGTCATTGATCCCATAAGCGGAACTATACTTCCCACCAAGAGTACCAAGGTCAACCATGCCAACGCCTTGAGTATAGCGGAAAGCGTGAGTGGCGCTGTCATTGCGGATCTTGCTCTCGCCGGCTATTTGGCCATTCTCATTGATGGACCGTCCGGCGCTTTGAGTCCCGCCCAAGGTGCCAATATCGTTCAGGCCATCGGTTCGCGTCCAGAGGAAGGCATGGGTGTTTGTCGATGCGGGTGCGTCCGCCTCACCTGTGACTTGCCCTCTGTCATTGATGTCCCATGCGTAACTATACATATCGACGGTGCCGATGTCGGTTAGATCCAAGGTGGAGTTGGCTATGAAGGCGTTGGGAATAGAGTCCGTCCTGAAGACAAAGCTTCCTCCGACTACGAAGTTGTTATTATTGACTCCATTCCCCTCGGAAATATCTCCAGTGGGCAGGGCGCCAACGTCGATCATGCCCAAGCCGTCGACGTAGAGGAAGGCATGTACGCCGGAGTGCCCAGCCGTGCCCTTATATGAATTACCGGTAACGTTACCAAACTTATTTATTCCGAGACCAGTACTGAAATCTCCACCGAGGGTCCCGAGGTCATCGATAACTCCAGTAGGTTGACAACTGGAAATGTTGATCGCGCTCACGCTCAACAGGACTACAGATATCATTGACAGTCTCTTAATCATTTTTACCTCCGAATTCTCAATTCGACATAAAGCCTAACGGTTGAGTTGATGCGGCGGCGCGAATTCAATTAAGCATCGCCGGACGATTCAAGATGAGAAACACGCTCCCGCCGCTCGCGTCCAACGATTTGTTCGGCGGCGCTCTACGACAAAGTAAGAAACGACGCATAGTCGTCATCGGCAAACGCTTCAATCGCCGTAAAGTGTTTTCGCAGCAGTTGGGCAACGTCTGACGTGGAACAATTGCCCAATCGTACCCACACAACTTTCGGAGGATATCCCAACAGAAAGCTGCGTTGATGCATGTCTGAATCCTTTGAGCAAATGATTAGAGAGTTATCCTCGGCGTATTTCCAAACCACAGGGTCATCGGCCGCTTTCAGGCCAACATCGCGAACATGAACCGAATCCGGAAAGAGATCATTGAGAAGCCGCACAAGCTGCGCAGAGAGGTTCTCGTCGAATAGAAGCTTCATGCCGCCGGTACTGTAATCAACCGACGCTCACGATCAGCGGCAAATGCGATGCATGCCTTTAGGTCGTCGCGTGTAAGGTCGGGAAAGTCTTCAAGGATTTGGTCTTCCGTCATATCGGAAGCGAGATACTCCAACACCTCATAGACGGTAATGCGCAAACCGCGAACGCAAGGTTTTCCGCCGCGTTTGTTCGGGTCGATCGTGATGTAGTCCCGATAGTCCATACCCAGAGATTATTATTGAATGATCGGCAAGGTCAAGAATTGTAAGACAAAGCTGAAACGCAAGGATGAAGGCGGAAGGGTAAAAGATGTATGCCCATCTAAATTCATCCCTCATCCCTCATCCTTCATCCTTGCTTTTTGCCCGCTCGCGTCCAACGATTTGTTCGGCGGCGTTGTAACTAATCGTCCAGGTCAAGCTTCAGTTTTTTAGTCACGGTATTGATGTCTTCGTATCCGTTATTCTCACAGTAGTCAACCACCGCAGGAAACTTCGAGATGCGCCAGAAGTACCAACCAAAACCTTCAACCTCCTTGCGCGAGAGCGTCTTTACTTGATCGTAGGCGTAACACAGCCGCCAGAGGAAGTTGAATAACTTGTCGCACTTCTGTTTGTACTCTGTGCGTTTCTGCGAATCGAAGTCGCCATCTTCGTCAAAGATCATAGAAAGCGTGACAACGGGATGACGATCCTCAAGTATTATTACGACCTCAAGCAAGTCTTTGTCGTTATCAAAATACTCCGCCTGCGCAGCCATGAATTCTGTACGTTTCCACGCAAGTTCCCGCCGACGCGTTAATACATAAGCGATAACCGAAAAGATGACTGTCGCCGAAGCGATAAGAACATTCCAATTCATTTCACTTCACAATTTCACAACAAAGCCGCCCAACAACTAATTATTTATTATGCTTCATAATACCGACGGGCCGGTACTTATGAGCTGGCAAATAATAGCCGCAATTGCGGGATAATACATCAGTCTCGCGTTCCGCCGGCTCAACAAAGTGCGCTACAAAGAAAACGCCGAATCCAATCGATGGATCCGGCGTTCCAGCTCAATCGGGGTGTTCTTCACACAACGCTTAGTACAGCCGCTCGCGGCTAATCAGGACTGTTTGCGTCATGCCATTGGGCAGGTATCTGACCTGATAAGTTTCGCGGAACAAGCGTCCTCCGCGATACACGTCGCGAGTAAACGTACGGCCGTAGCCGACTCGCTCGCCATTCGCCCAATCACGATTCCGCCAGCGGTCCTGATCGCGCCAACGTCGTCTGCGTTGTCCAATTTCGATTCGGACTTGCGGTTTTCCAAATGCCTTCGCGGTTGTGGCATTGGCTTGCTGTAACGAACCGAAGAATCCGAACGATGCCAGCATTAAAATCAGTATTCCTAATCTCTTCATGATATTCCCCCTTGGTTCCGAAATTCACCGTCATTCCTGCAACTGCAACGCCGCGGAATACACTTGAATGGGGTGGCTTGTGTTTTGTCTATCAATTGAATTCTAGTCGTAACAATCTTTCGCGCGGTCAAACTTTTTAAGTCTTTAGGAACGTTTATTTTTCTTCCATGCGCAAGAAACGGGATCGAGAATTGCCGCACGACAGATTAGATAAAGCCCATCGACGAGACTGTCGTCACACCGAACAGTGATCGCGCCGCATCTCGGGCAACGCGCATTCGAACTGGCATGATGATCTTCGAGTGAATTGATTTTCGCTGATGTGGAAACCATCCCCCTTATCTGTTATTAAATCGCTTTCGGTCGCATATCCAGCGGCGTTTATCTGATCGCGATTTTTGCTTTGATCATCAATTGTGGAACTCGAAATGCCTCTGATCCGATTGCCGTGCAGAAGACCAAGCAGAACGCGCCATGGTGGCTCGAAGCAGGCACGGAAATCTGTCCGGCATGCAGTCACGCGTATGTAATTCAGACGGAATATCGATGTGCGGCGTGCGACGGTCCGTTGTGCGGCTTGTGCGTAGAACACATGTTCGAGATTGAAATTTTCTGCCGCGATTGTGTACGAGCGGCAAGCGATTGATATGGCAGCACGAGCGATCTGGAAAGGCGATTTGAAACTCGATTCAACGAACGTGCCGGTGAAGCTCTATTCGGCGGTCCAGGATCAGACCGTGCGTTTTCATATCCTCGACGAGAAGTCGAAGACGCGCGTGAAGCAGCACATGGTCAATGCCGAAACCGGGAAAGAAGTTTCGCGCGAAGAGATTCAAAAAGGATTCGAAGTTGAGCCGGGAACGTTTGTGATCCTCGACGAGAAAGAGCTGGAAGCGTTGGAGCCCGAAGCATCACGCGAAATTGAAATCAACCAGTTTGTTCCGCCAGAAAAAATTCCGCCGGAGTATTACGACCGGCCTTACTATCTCGGGCCGGACGGCGACCAGGCGGCGTATTTCGCGTTTGCGAAAGCTTTGCAAAGCAAAGAAAAAGAAGGTGTCGTGCACTGGGTGATGCGCAAGCAGCCCTATGTCGGCGCGTTAAAGGCTGAGGACGGGCACCTTGTGCTTTTCACTTTGCGAAACGCAGAGGAAGTTTTGTCCGCGAAAGATTTGCCGAAGCCGGCCGGACGTGCGCCGGACAAAAAAGAACTCAACATGGCGAAGCAGTTAGTAGAACTGCTGAAAGGCGAATTCGATCCAAAGGATTTCAAAGACGAATATCGCGAGCGCGTGATGGAGTTCGTCGAAAAGAAAGCCAAGGGCCACAAACCGAAATTGCATTTGGTCAAGAGCAAGAAGAAGACGACATCGCTCGACAAGGTTTTGACGAAGAGCATCGAGTCGCTGAAGAAACAGAAGAAGGCCGCATGAGGAAAGCGGCAGGAAGTAAGTAGTTAGGCAAGAGGTAAGAAAGATAAGGCAAGAGGAGATTATCCGAAAATCCCGTGGAGATGAAATATTTATAGAAGCAGCTCAAGTCTATTGATCCCAGCGCCCATTTATGGGCGAAAGAAAATTGATTGCGCTCCTAAAGGAGCTTCTGGATCTCATTTGGTTTGTTTTCTATAAACATTGCGCCGCTACGCGGCGTCCGGAAACGATGGTACGAAAGAAAGCGAAAAAGAGAGTGCGTTCCGATAACGACACCGATAACGCTCGGGCGGCGCGTCCCTTCTGGTCCGGCACGCTTACGTTTGGCCTGGTCAGCGTTCCGGTCGATCTCTATCCGGGCAACCGCACGAATCGCGCGCCGCTACGGATGCTCGGCCCTGAAGGAGAAGCGCTGTCACGACGTTACTATTCAGAGAAAACCGGACGAGACCTCGACGATGACGAGATGATTCGCGGATACGAAATCGAGAAGGATCGTTTTGTCGTTGTCTCTGATGAAGAACTCGAACGTCTCGCTCCGGAACAGAGCCGCGACATTGATCTGCGCCGCTTCGTTCCGCTCGAAGACATTCCACCGCTTTATTTCGATCGTTCGTACTTTCTTGCGCCCGGCGCGGGAGCCGAGAAGGCTTACAAACTTTTGGCGCAGACCATGGAAAAAGAACAGCTGGCCGGCGTAGCCACCTTTGTGATGCGCGGCAAGCAATACGTCGTCGCGATCTTTCCCGAGAATGAAATCTTGCGCGCCGAGACGATGCGCTTTGCCGATGAAATTCGATCGCCGAAAGAAATTGGTCTGCCCGAAGAAAAGAAGGTTCCGGCCGCGGCTGTGAAGAAATTCGAGAAGCTGATCGAGAAACACTCTGACAATAAGCTCGATCTGAAAGAGTTGAAGGACGAGCAGACGGAAAAGCTTTTGAAGCTGGTCGAAAAGAAGCGAAAGTACCACAAGGACGTTGTCGAACTCGAAGTGCCCGCGGAAGAAAAAGGCAAGGTGATCGATTTGATGGCCGCGCTGAAGAAGAGTCTCGCCGGCAAACGCAAAGCTGCTTAATTAAGATCCACCACGACTTTCCCTCACGTCTTGAATTCAATAAGAGAATAATTCTTGACATCTCCGTAGGGCGTCGTTAGATTGCGCGCGGCTTCAAGTATCTCGCCAAGCGAATTTCGCTGGAAAGGATCCAAAGATGCGCCGACGCTACTCGATCATTTTCATGATTGCGGTTACTTCTGTGATTGTTTTGACTGCCTGTGCGGGCCCGCAAGGGCCGCCGGGGCCAGCCGGTCCGCCGGGTTCAGGCGGTGGCCCACCTTACGTTTGGGTTTGTACTCCGGCCCACCGCCCAAGCGCCGGCGGCAGTCCGCGCGACGATGTGTATGTCTTCAATGGCAGCGCGAGCATTGCGCACATCGCCGTCAATATTCTCGATGCAAATGGAAACAATCTCGCAGGTCATACGATCCCTGGATCGAGTCCGGCAACGACTTACCCCGGTGAGAATGGCGCCGCGACGGTGACGCTTGACCCAGCGCACACGCGCGACGTTAAGTGGGTCATGCCGAACACGACGGCTAATCCGGCAACAGACACCGACGTAGCTTTCGCTGTTAAAATAACTTCGGACCAACCAATCGTCGTCGGTGCGAATTTCGAGTTTAATGGCGATATACCGAGCCAGTGCAATTTGTTGCCTAAGTAAAGCGTTGGACTCGCGCTCAAAATGAAAGGCTCTTCGTCGCCTGGGGCCTTTCACTTCCATTCATCGCATCAGTCTACGGCTGGCGCTGTCCCATCATGTAGCAGAGTCCGTCGGGCGCAACCTCGAAGAACACTCGCAGCGATGTTTCACCATGCATATCGATCCGGAAGTCTGAATCGGCCGGCGGCTTGCCTTTGATCTCCGCAAACGCTGCTTCAATATTATCCACTTCAAAGAAGCATCCTTCCTGCGTCGGATCGCCGCCGTTTTCGGCCAGTCCAATTTGAATTTCATCGCGCGCGAGCACGACTGATTTGTGCGGCTCATCTTTTCGCGACATCACCCGAAAGCCAAAGGTCTTTTCATAATAAGGAATCGCGGCATCAACGTCCGCGACCGGCAGATTCATCGCATCGTCAGCGTAAGGCACGGCACGTTTGAAGATTGCTTTCATAATCTTTCTCCGGCTTATATCTCCATTAAATCTTTGCCGACGACTATCCGGCCGGCGAAATGTTTTCGCACACTTTCTATCCACTGCTCATCCGTGATCGTGGGATCGTCGCCAGGCACAAAGTGCGTCAGCACGAGCGTTTTGACGCCAGCCTGAGCTGCGACTCTTCCGACGTCTTCGGTCGAGGTGTGAGCCGCGAGAAGATGTTCGCGCAAACGCGTGGCGCCCAGATTCTGCTGGATCAATTTTTCGATGGCAGGCAGATACATCGCTTCATGAACCAGCACGTCCGCGCCTCTCGCGAACTCCGCCAACTCGGGCGCGTAAGCCGTATCACCCGAAATCACAATCGATCGATCTTTGGCGTCAAATCGATACGCATACGATTGCGTGATTGGCGGGTGACGGACACGGCAGCTCGTCACTTTCACATCATCGTTTTGCATTACGATGCCGGCCCTCTCGAATTCATGAACAGAGATAGTCTTCCGCGGATCCTCGCCGCCTTCGTCCGCGAGTCTCGTTTCTATATCGAATCTTTCATATTCAAAAAAATCATTTGTCAGCTTTTGCAGACCGGGCGGGCCGTAGGCATCGATCTTCATCGACTTCGACGCCTGCCAGACGTTGTAAACGAGTGGCCCATATTCGAGATTGTGATCGGAATGATGATGCCTGATGAAGATGTAGCGCAATCGATCCAGGAATATCCCAGCTTTGATTAACTGGCGCGAGACGCCGTAGCCACAATCGACCAGATACGGAACGTCATTAATTACAATCAACGTTGCGGGATTAACGCGATTCGTTCTGGTGGCGAGAGACGGTCCGCCTTTTGTACCGAGCAGAATAATTCGCGTTCGTGCCGCGTCACGCGCCTTAGCGCGCCTCGCCAGAAATAATGATGATCCGGCAAATGCGCCAACACGGCCCACAAACTGCCTGCGACTGCATTTCATTCCTCTTCCAAACCTGCACTTACACGAAACGTGTGGCCGTCGGGATGGCGCAAATGGAACTCGCGCACGTTCCAGGGCTCGTCGGTCGGCGGCATCGTTACGGTCATGCCTTGTTGCGTCGTGAGTTCATACGCCTCGTTAACTGCGGCCGGTGATTCCAGCCACCAACTCATCCAAACGCCGCCTGTTTCGTCGTCGCCGACGAATTGCGGCATTGGGCCGCCGCGCGAGCCTTGTCCACCCTGGCAAAGAAAGATCTCGAACTTTCCATTGCACACGGCGCCGAAAGTTGGCGGCTCACCCCAGTCCCAACCTTTTTGCCAGCCAAGTTTCTCAAACCACTCGAAACTCTCGACGATGTTTGAGACGTTAAGTATCGGGGTCAGACCTTCGAGTTTCATTTGTCATCCTCTGTTGTGATCTTTTTTCATCTGTGCAATCGGCGTAATCTGCGGATTCAGTTCTTCCGCTTCGAAACATACTCGCCCGACGGATCGATCTGCTTCATCGCCGTGATTTGGCCCTGCTCTTCAACGAATTCGACGAGCACGTCGGCGAATTCCGGAATGCGAAACCTGAGACCCTTGTACGCAATCAGGATTTGATCTGGCGCGCCGACGCGCACAATAAACAATCCGCGACCCGGCCGATATGCAACCTGGAACTTACCGCCACTCACCGTTTCATAGTTGCCGGCAATTCGTTGCGCGGTCACTTCATCAAGTTTCGCCGCGCGCCGCACAAACGTAACTTCGCCTTCGTCGAGCGACACCGTCGCTTTGTCAATGTCACCTTGCGGATTGGTCGAGAAGTTGATCGACCACTTCCCTTCCTCTTCGTCATCCAGCGAATCGAAACGATCGTAATGAAAGTGCGCGAGCGGCAAACCGATTTTGTGAAAGTCGAATCTGAGCGCCTTGTCCTTCAGCGAAATTTTCAACGTGCCGTACGCCGGGTGATCGTACTCGCCGGCGTAATCGGTGAGGTCATGAGAAGGCTTCGTGTTCGGCACCCGGCCGAATCCTGCTTTGCCGCGCGCGTCCACTCCGGCTTTCTTATTCTTCAGCCGAATGTCCAGCAGTCGATCGGTCCACGGCGTCAAATCCATTCCCAGCAAACGCTCGTAGACGCTGTAGCTGATCGGATTGTAAAGCGGCGCCGTGTGATTGCCGATGACAAAAACGATTACGCCAATGTGCTCGTTCGGCATATAAGAAATCTGCGAGTGAAAACCGGGCAAGTCGCCGCCGTGAAAAGCGATTAGTCGTCCGCGATATGAAGCAGTCCAACGCCCCATGCCATACGCCTGATTCAGGATTTCCCACCAGCCGCGAGTCTGCGCGGCTGCGTTAGGCAAGGCGATCGCGGGTTCAAGCGTGCTTTGAATAACTTTCGGCGGCAGCACCTGCTTGCCGTTGTACTGACCGTTATTCATGAGAGCGATCAGCCAGTGCGACAGGTCTTCAATGTTGGAAATGATCGCGCCGGCCGGCGCCACACCCTGCTGATCTTCGTAGTAAGGAATCTTATAAAGCTCGAATGAATCGCGCCGTTCCGTATAGGGCACGCCCACGTCGGGCTGTTTCAACATGTCCGCGATCGTAAAGACGGTGCTATTCATGTTGAGCGGCTGCAGGATTCGCTCGCGCACGAAATCGGCCCACGGTTTGCCGGACTGCAACTGGATCGTATAGCCGACGCCGGCGTACATCATGTTGTTGTAGAGAAAGATCTGGCGCGGCGATTCTTTAGGCTCGAGATATTTCAGCCGTTCGAATAAATCTTTGGTCGAGTAATCCGCTTTGTACCAGATCGAATCATGACGTGTGATGCCAGTCCGATGCGACAACATGTCGCGCAAAGTAATCATGTTGTTCAGAGAGCTGTTATAGAACTCGATCGTCGGCACTGATTCTTTGATCGGGCGGTCCCAGGTTAGCTTTCCTTCTTCGACCAGCATCCCTGCCGAAATCGCCGTGAACAACTTTGTGTTCGACGCAATCGTGAACATCGTCTCGGAGGTTACTGGTAGCTTCTTGCCGTAATCGCGATAGCCATAGCCCTTCGCGAACACCAGCTTGTCGCCGACGACAATGCCGACACCGATGCCCGGCGCGTTCCAATCCTTCAAAGTCTTTTCCATGAAGGCGTCAAAGCCGGCGAGTTTTTGATTGACGTCGATTTGTGGCGCGGCTGGGCCTTGAGCTTTGATCGATGACGTGAAACTTAAAACGAGCAGCGCGATCGTGATTTTGGTGGCTGTCAGAATTCTGCGGCGATAAGGGGAACGCATGTTATTCCTCCGTTCAGGATTCGAGTGCGGAGATTAGATAGTGCGTCTGAGGAATAGAGTCAAGGCGACTGAGCGGACGGGCAGGTGACGGTGTTAGAGTACCAACTTCAGTTGGGCATTCGCCGAATGCGAAAAACAACCCGACTAAAGTCGGTACTGTGAACGCCTCTTTTCCAAACTAAGACGCTACTTAGCGGACAGATTAATTGTCCGTGCAAGTTGTCCTGTCTTCATATCCCAAAATTTGATGTTGGTGTCGACGCTGCCTGTCAGGAGAAAACGATCGTCGCGGGTGAAGACCAAGCCGTCGATGTCGAACTTGTGACCTTCGAGTGTAAATAATTTCGCTCCCGTCTTAACGTTCCAAACCAGCGCCTGGACGTACACATACCTGGTCTGCTTGGAGTCGAGCCCAATGTCGCCGGCCGCGATCAGCTTTCCGTCATGACTGAAAGCGATTGAACTCGCGCGTGCGATCACATCCGAAGTTCGCACCGTCGACAAGCTCCGAACTTCACGCCAGGTGGAAGTATCCCAGAGTTTCACCACCGAATCGGCGTACGAAGCTAGCAACCGGTAATCAGGACTGAATGCCAATTTCAAGACAAAGCTATTGTGCGCTTTCCACACTTTGGTTTCCTTACCTGACTGAACGTCCCATTCGCTAATTGTGCCGTCCCCGTTGCCCGCATAAATTTTCTTTCCGTCGCGACTGAACACGAACGAATAGATCGACATATCGACGTCAGCCGAATTTATGTGAACCAGCGACTTCAGTTCCTTGCCCGTTTTGACGTCCCAAAGCTTCAACATGCCGTCGTTGCCTGAAGCGCCGAGCAGTCTTCCGCCGGGACTAAAGGCAACCGCTTTGACTGAGCAGCGAAAGCCACCCAGTTTGTGAAGCTGCTTGCGGTTCGCAACATTCCAGATTCTGGCAGTGCGATCACGACTTGAAGAGCCGATCAGTTTCTCGTCCGGACTAAAGACAGCGCGGTAGATCATGTTGTCGTGTCCGGTCAGAGTTTGTCGCACGTCACCGGTCGCCATATCGACAAATCTAATCCTGGCGTCGCCTCCGGCAACAACCAGCGTCTTGCCGTCGCGACTAAGACTCAAACCACCGACACCGGGCTTGACGTTTGGCGGCATTGGCGGCGTCGGGCGACAATTAGAAAGTGTCTGCGCATGATGCGAAGCCGAATTGAAGGCCAAGAAAAGGAGAAGGCAAACTACAACACATAGTCGAGGAAAGAGTTTTTCGGTCGTCGGCATGAAAAGTGAGATGTTCAGCCTTGCAAATGAGATGTTCACTGAACTGCGGTCAATCAATAAGATCGACTAGCCGAGTTCTTCGGCCGTCCTGGGCCAGTCCTCGCGCAGCAGACGCGACAGCGCGCGATCGGCCAGCAACTTCCCGCCGGTCTGACACGCGGGACAATAATTCGTTTCGTTCGTCGCATAGCGAATGCGCTGAACTTTTGATCCGCAACGCGGACAGGGGTCTTTGTAGCGGCCGTGCACAGCCATGTCTTTACGGAATGCGGTGACCTTTTCCGGAAACTCGGCGCCTGCATCTTCGCTTAAGCGCTCAATCCATTCGATCAGAGTGTCGCGCGTTGCCGCGTGCAACCGATGGATTTCTTCAGCGGTGAGCTTCTGCGTCAGCTTCACCGGTGAAAGTTGCGCGCGCCAAAGAATCTCGTCCGAGTAAGCGTTGCCGATGCCGCTGAACAAACGCGGATCGGTGAGCGCGCGCTTCAACGTATGGTTTTCGGATTGAAGGATGCGCGTGAAGATTGCGAGGTCAATGAAATCTTGGGCTGTCGGTCGAATCAATCGCTGAAATAACTCGACACCGCCGCGATCGAGCGCGCGCAGTCTCTCTTCACCTTCAACTAAGTAGAGCGATGCGCGCCGTTGCGTGCCGGCTTCAGTTAGCGTGAGCAAGCCATTGTCGAATTGAAATGCAGCAAGGTGGTTCTTGGACTTGCTTACCTTAAGTTGAGACTTCCCTGGCGGTCCCGGTTCTGCCTTCCAATGCAGCCGGCCTGCAATCATCAGGTGTAACACCAGCCACAAATTATTTTCTACGCCGACACAGATTCGCTTTCCCAGTCTTCGCAGCGTAACGACTTTTTTTCCTTCCACGGCCGATAACGGCGGACTCGCGGTACGCAAGAGAAATGGCGAATTGATCAAAACGCGCTCGAGTGTGCGACTCAGAATTCGCTTCTCAAGCGCTTCGAGGTAGACGGTGATATCAGGAAGTTCCGGCACGAGAGCCAAGAGCAAAGCGACGAAAAATACGGAATCCAAACTAGCGATTCTTACCCAGGAGCCACGCCTTCAAAATTCCCGGATGCGAATCGTCAATCGAAAAATAATCCTCCACGAGCTGGCTATAAAGTTTCGCGCGCTCACGTTTTGAAAGTTCCATGCCGTAAGGCATCTTGCCGCCTTTGACGAAGGAGCTGATGACTTTCGAATCCATCGGCCAGTTCAGCGGTCCAAGTCCGTTCGCATGATGGCACGAAACACACGCAGCGTTCGCCGTCGTGGTTGCGTTGAGGTTCGAAGGCGATCTGCCATGCGCTTGCTTTGCCGACGCGACGATGGGCTCAGGCATTCTCACGGATCCGATTCCAGGACCGAACTTGCTCAAGTCAAGATACCTTTCGAATCGCAGTGGTCCATACGATAAAAATCGGTCGTTGACGGTTTCCACGAACGGCAACTCATCTCGAATAACGCTGCCGTCGACGGGAAAGATCGGCAGCACGCCGCTCTTGTGACACTTCAAGCAGTTGTCGTCGCCGTATCCCAATTCCCAACGGCCTTTGATCTCAATCGAGCCATTGCGTCGATACGTCCGAAAATAATCTTTGAAGTAAGTGTTCGTCGTGTTGTCAGAACCGGGAACGACGGCGACTACCGAA
>Ga0209471_1001106_pt1 | contig 16427 bp, 13 predicted proteins | sample GraSoiAngelo_128_FD_185885 | JGI IMG/M metagenome (GOLD analysis project Ga0209471, IMG submission 185885) | Grasslands soil microbial communities from the Angelo Coastal Reserve, California, USA - 14_0927_12_20cm (SPAdes) (version 2) | ecosystem: Environmental > Terrestrial > Soil > Grasslands ...
GGTAGATGTTCGCGCCCATCACGCTGATCGTTGCGTCGCGGCGTCCGTAGATCCAGAGGAACGGAAGGCGGACGGGATGTACCCAGGGCAAGGGGCCGCGCGGCCCGGCGGCGGCTGGATCGTGGCCGAAGCTTGCCGGGTCCAGCCCAAAGGATCGCAGCGTGGCCATCATACGGCCGTAGTCCAGGATGCCGCCCTCGTCGTGGACGTTGTATCGGATCCGCGGTGCCAGGACGTCGAGCCGGCTGATGGTGCAGATCACCTCGCGCTGGCTGTTGACTTCAAGGTAATGGATGAGCGGGTTGTACTGGAACACCATCGGCAGACGGGAATCCTCGCCAAACAGCGCGCGGCGCAAGTCGGGGCGCGCCCGCGCGAGGCGGCGGATGGCGACGCTGGCGGGCGATTCGCCGGCCATGCCGATCTCGATATCCGTTGCGCCGTATCCCGAGTAGACCGAGGCGAAGCGCTGCAGGAGATGGTCGCGTAGTTCTTCCGTCATCCCCTCGCCCCCCACCATCGCCTGCATGCGGTAAGCGTCCCAGGGCATGCCGTCCGCGTCGCCCTCGTCCAACAGGTGCTTGACGAACGGCGGATATCCGAGGATGAGGTAGCGATAGCCTGGTCCGAGAAAACGCATCGTTGAAAGGATCTTGCCGATGTCGGGTCCGGTCGACTTGACGATGCCGTTGTGGTTGAGGGCCAGCGTCATGTTGAAGCCGGTCGCCCAGGCGCCCATCGAAAACGCATTGATGGTCACGATCGGTTCGGATCCAAAGCAATAGCGGGCGAAGAAGCTGATGTTGCGGTGGGCGATATGGCGCTCGGCCTCGGAGCGGATCCAGTTATAGGGGGTGCCGGTCGACCCGTGCCCACGAATGGGATCCGGCCATCGAGGCAGCGCTCCGCCAGCGGGTAGGGGTCGACGTAGCTTCGTTTGTCGGTTTCCGGGAGCCTTTCCAGGATCCCGGCAGGCACGAGGCGATCCACCGCAACGCCCTGCGCAGAAAGGTACTCGCGGTACGCCGGCACGCGCCGGACCGCCCGCCAGGCGGCACGCTCGGCCCGTAAGCGACCCGTCATCGCCAGCGGTCCGGCCGGGGCATTGTCGAAGAGGGCCTTCAGCCAGCCGTAGCGCAACCCGATCGTCTTGAAGGTGACGTCGAGAGGGATCAGCCAGGCGTTGCGGCCCGCGCCGAGCCCGCTGGCGAGCGCCCGAAAGGCCACCTAATTCACATACCCAACGGGTTCGCCGCTATCGGCGATGAAGGGACCGCGGCCAGCCTTGTCCAGCACGTAAAGGCCCGGTGGCCCGCCCGCCGCACGAGGGCGCCGCCACACAACGAGGGACCCATCGGGTAACCAGGATTGCCAGCCCATCGCTGGTGCCACGCCTTCCGGTCCGAATCGCGAAATGGATCCATCCGTCGTGACCAGGTCGGTGCCGTATTGTTCCGGCTGATTACTTTGCTCCATGGCGTTGCCGACTCCGGTGGCGCCGGCCACGGTGCAGACCGTCTCAGTCGGCGCGCAATAGGCGTCGCCCACGTTGTTGAATCGAGGTGTCGCCAGCGGAATGTTGGTTGTCTTCCCGCTGGGGGAGACGAGCCGCACGTATGCGCCGCCGGGAAAGCAAATGATCGTTCCGTCGGCGGCCATGTCGCCAAACGTGCAGCCGAAGGTCGCGGGCAGCGCCGTGATTTTGCCTGCCACCGGATCCATCTGGTGCACGGAGCCCTCGACCAGCAACCACTCATTGGTTCGCCAAAACGGGAAATAGCCGCCATGCCCGCCGGCCGGCCCGTATTGGACAAAGGCTCCCTGCTGCTTCCACGAGAGGGGGCCGAGCACCGTACCCGCCCGGGTGAGCTCTTCGACCACGCGGGCCGTCAGCCCGTCGCCCCCCAGGTGGACGGCGCTATGGGTCGGGCTCGACGTTTCATCGGACGTGCCCCAAATCCACTTGGTCCCGTCCGGACTTGCGGCGAACCACCGCACCAACTGGCCGAGGCTTCCCAGATCTTGGACGGTCCCGTCACGCCGGATCGCTTTGAGGTTGTCGCTGGCATGCTGGGTAAAGACCCGCGACCCGGCGACCGCCAGTACCCTGGTGTCTGCCGTCAGGACGAAGTGCGCGACGCGTTTGCCGCTGAGGCTATACAGACTTAACGATCCCGGCTCAGCCTGGGGCGTCGCGGCAGTGACGATCAAGACTTCTCCGGGTCCGGCTCCGCCGGCCGCGGTTACTGATGGGCTGGGCGTGATGTGCAACGCCTTCTCGCCGCATGCGGCGGTAAGACCGGCCAAGAGGATCAAGGCGGTTCGCCTAATTCGGCGGTCAGGCGAGGGGATGGGCCTCATACGCCGTGGCAAGTATTGCATCAGCCGCTAGCAATCGGCGCACAGCGTTTCGAACGCTAGCGCGCCCGGGCTGGTTACGACTGCGAGGGAGACGCGCTGCCAGCTAATCGATTCCTTGGGCTGGCATCAAATGGCTTAACCGCTCTTACCTATATATGGGGCGCTTATATGGGGCGCTGACTTACCGTCAAGAGGCTCTACTGGACGCGCCTCAGCCCGGAGCCCAAACCTGACCGATTGACCCAGGGATCGTCTTCAAACCCAGCGCAGCAGTCACCGCCCTGGCGGCTGGAGTCTGGTGTAGTTCCCGCCGCCTTTGGTTCGTAGGGGAGTAGCTTTCTGGCATGTCGATCGAGATTCTGGTGAGGGGGGAAGGCGAAGCTAGTGCCTTACCCGACCGGGCGGTTGTTCGCGTCACAGTCGAGGCCGATGGCTCCTCTGAGCAGGATGCCTACACGAAAGCGGCAGAGGCGGCGCGGGATGTCGACGCGATTTTCGAACGCTACAACGGCGGGTTTGCGCGCAAGATGACCGCCAGCCTCGTGGTGGTCCCCAAGACGCGCTGGAAGAAGGGTGAATCCATCAAGACTGGCTGGCGAGCCAGCCGAAGCACGGTCATCGAAGTCACCGCTCTCAAAAGTCTCGGCGTCCTCATCGCCGAGCTATCAGCCTCGGGAGTCGCCACCATCCATGGACCGACGTGGCACCTCAATCCGGATAATGACGTCCACGAGCGAGCGAGACGCGAGGCTGTCGCCGACGCTCGTCGGCGGGCACAGGGGTATATCGCTGCACTCGGATTCAAACTACACCGGATTGCCTGGCTCTCAGAACCAGGACTGCGCGTGGCCAGTGGCCAGGCGGCGCCGATGGTTGGCGCGGCTGGGATGAATATTCGCAGGAGTCTGGCAGCAACAGGAGAGGAGCCCATCGATGTGGCTCCTGACGAGATCACGGTACGAGCTGTGGTTGAGATGGGGGTGGAAGCGATCGAGCCCGACACCGCTGAGTAGTTGGCCGCAGGACGGGAACCATTCACTCGGGAAACGGGCGAGCCAGTAACACGGGTTGGATGAAGTCGATCGATTCGCGCCATACCCGGGCGTTAGTTCGCCCGCTGGCTCACCATGACGAGCCCATCGAGCCCGGCCAATTCGCTGGGGAGGGGAGGGATCCCACGCCGGATCTGCTCATTCCCAAAAACGTCGAGGATGCGCTTTCCAACCTCATGCGTTGGGACGCGGAAGGGGACCCAGCGGTCCTGTGAGGCCGGATCGAGGCTGGCGGCGAAGTTGAAGGTCCAGCGATCACCGTCGAGACGCGGCGCGGCGTGCGCATGGACTTCCGCCGACGGCACGATGAAAACCGGTTCGGCGAAGGCCATCGCCTTCAAATCGAAGTAGCCGAAGAAGTACCAGAAGTTTGGATGTGTGACCAGCCTATCCTTCGGTACCGAGAAGAACATCGAGAGCTGGTAGGCCCTGAACCGATGCGCCAGGTGCAGGGTGCTCTTTACCTGGAGGGCGATGCTGCGCGCGAATTTCCCTCGCATATGGATTTCCATGTCGCGTCGATCGTCGTCCGTGAGCGGGAAAGCGACCTCGAGCATGCCTTCACTCGTGATGATCAGGATCTTCGCCAGCTCGCACTGGGTGATGATGCCTTGCTGGGTGAAGGTGATCGGGCTCATACGCCGCGCAAAGTATTGCAAATAAATGGAACCTCCGGGGCACGGCTTGTACCTTGACCGGAGGCGCTGGATATGCGCAAGTTGATAGTGCTCGCGGGAGCGCGATCCACGCCGAGTTCTTCGTCGACCAGACCCACATGAGACTCGTGCGCCTCGACGAATCGACGAATCGACCTCGCCGTAGCCGTGCGTCGAGACTTCACGGGGGTCGCCAGTTCCTCTTGCTGGCGCAAGAGGCCTCGCTTGACAAGACGTATGGCGGAGATTAGCCTCTGCTCGGCTTCGACCGTAGTCCGGCAGGAGGGTAGGCATGGACGGCGGCGGCGCCGTCTTTGGGCGGGATCGGGAGTTCGTTCGGCTCTCGGCGTTCCTCGATGCAATTCCGCACGGACCGTGTGTGCTGCTGCTCGAGGGTGAGGCTGGCGTCGGCAAGACGACCGTCTGGCGCTGGGCGGTCGAGCGCGCCACCGCGGCCGAATTCCGCGTGGTCACCTGCCGACCGGCTGAGGCAGAAGCGAAGTTCTCACACGCCGCCCTCGCCGACCTCTTCGAAAGTGTCGCAGTCCGGGACCTGCCGGATCTTCCGGCGCTGCAGCGGCGCGCGTTGGACATCGTCCTTTTGCGGCATGACGACGACGGCGCCAAGCTGGATCCCCGTGTCATCGCAGCGGCTGTGCTGGCCAGCCTGCGCGCACTGGCTCGGACGAGGCCACTTCTAATCGGCATCGATGACGTCCAGTGGTTGGACCCGGCCTCGGCCCGCGTCCTGGCGTTTGCGGTTCGACGTCTGCACAGCGAACGGATCGGCATACTGGCGAGTTTGCGCACGCCAACGCCGGTAGGGGTGCCGCTCGACCTCGATCGTGGATTACCCGCCGATGCCTTCTCGCGGCTCGAACTTGGACCCTTGAGTCTTGGAGCGCTGCATCACCTCCTACGAGCGCGATTGGGTGCGGAATTTCCTCGCCCGCTCCTGATTCGGCTTCACGAAACCTCGGGCGGTAACCCCTTCTTCGCCCTGGAGATCGCGCGCGAGTTGCTCGAGCACGGCTTCGACGACGCTGGCGTCGCACTTCCAATTCCGCGAAGTCTCCGCGAGTTGGTCGCGCGCCGGTTGGCCCGACTTCCGCATCATACCCAGGACCTGCTGCTCGTGGTCGCGGCACTCTCCCGACCCACCGTGGCTCAGCTCGTTGCGGCGGTCGACCGGCACGGATCGGCTGATGCGGACCTCCAGCGCTGCGCGCGGTTGGGTCTGATCGAGGTGGACGGCGATCAGGTTCGCTTCGCGCACCCCTTGCTGGCATCGGTCCATTACCAGGCAGCATCCGCCGACGCGCGCCGCGTTGTTCATCGCCGGCTCGCCCAGGTCACTGTGGACGTCGAGGAGCGAGCGCGACACCAGGCGCTGGCGACGAGCGGGCCCGACAGCAGTGTGGCCCGCGTCTTAGATGAGGCGGCAGCTCGGGCACGTTCGCGCGGCGCACCGGAGGCCGCCGCCGCCTTGCTCGACGCAGCGTGCCGGCTCACGCCCGCAGACGAAGTGGAGGGTCGCTGGAAACGAATGTATGAGGCAGCGATGTGCCATTACCTCGCTGGTGATACGGAGCGAGCCCGCGCATTGTGGGAAGAGATCGAGCGCTCCGTAAGGCCGGGGCCAGCACGTGCGGCCGCACTATGGCATCTGATCGAGTTTCGTCATTCAGCCAGCACCATCCAGCAACGAGTCGAGGCCATGGCGCGAGCGCTGGGCGAGGCCGGTGACGATCTCGCACTGACGTCTGCCATCCATCACACGATCGCAACCACGCTGGCGTGGGATGGAGACGTGCGCCAGGCTGAGCCACACGCGCAGGCGGCCCTCGAAGTGGCGGAGGCTCAACGTGACCCGACGACGCTGGCGCTCGCCACCACGGCGGCCGCGGTCGTTTCCTACATGAGGGGACACCGAGAGTATCGTGCCTTGATCGATCGCGCCGTCGCGCTCGAGGAGGCGACAAAGGACCTGCCGCTGGAGAACGCACCTCGATTCATGCGCGCGATCCTGCTGGAGTTAGCCGGCGACGACCCTGATCTGGCGTGCGAGGACTTCGCGGAGATGCGCCGGCAAGCACGGGAGCGCGGGCTTGATGTCTCGCTGCCGGTCCTCCTGTTCAGCATGGCCGACCATGAATGTCACCTCGGAGACTGGGGGCGAGCAAGGGCGTACGCTGCGGAGTGCTTGGAAGCGGCCGCACATTCGGAGCAAGCCTTTCGCGCACCGCTCGGTCTGCTCGCGATGGCGGTCCTCGACGCACGACAGGGGAATCTCGACGCGGCCCAGGCCGCTGCCGCAGAAGCCCTCGCCACCGCGGAAAAAGTGGGACCGCGCTTCGTCGAGGCTCGCATTTGGGCCGCGCTGGGTTTCATCGAGCTTTCTCGGGGAGATCCAAAGGCTGCCCATGATTGGCTCCGACGCATCGTTGCGCTCGAAGAGACCGGCGGTTACGACGAACCCACCGTCTACCGCGCCGATGGTGACGCGATCGAAGCGCTGCTCGAGATTGGTCGACTGGATGAGGCGGCGACGCTCGTGCACCGGTTGGAACAGCGCGGCCGACACCTCGATCGTGCCTGGGCGCTCGCTGTGGGGGCCCGATGCCGCGGGCTGCTGTGCGCCGCGCGTGGCGACCTGGTGTCAGCTGCGGAAGCCCTGCAGCGCGCCGTGGTCGAGCACCAGCGCGTGAGCGAGCCGTTCGAGCTGGGCCGAACCCTGCTGGCCCTGGGTAACGTCGAGCGCCGCCGCCGGAAAAAGCACGCGGCCAGAGAATCGCTCCAGCGAGCGCAGGCCATCTTCGAGCAGCTCGGCGCGCACGGCTGGGCAACCCGGACTGTCGATGAGATGCAACGCGCCGGTGTCCGGGCTGCTGGGCGTGACCAGCTGACCGCGACCGAAGACCGGGTGGCGCGGCTGGTCGGCGCCGGCCGCACCAACCGCGAGATCGCGGCGGCACTGTTCATCACCGTCAAAGCGGTCGAAGCCAACCTGACCAGGGTCTACGCCAAACTCGAGTTGCGCTCCCGCACGGAACTCGCGCTCCGGATGGGCGCCCAGCCACAACCCGTCAAGCGATAAGCGGGCTCGGCCGCCTTCGGAGCCATTCGAGATGTAGGGGTTCCCCCATATCCTTCGTGTTTTCTCAGACCCACGATGGCGGAAGCAGGGTCGGAGTCACAAGGGGAGGAGAGGTGCCTCGCTTCATGGTCGAGAGCTACCCGGTTGGCGTCAGTCCCGAGGAGCTCACGGCCGCCAGTGATCGGGCGGCTGAGGTAACGGACCGGCTTCGGCTCGAGGGGATCGATGTTTGGCTGATCGAGTCGACGCTGGTGCCGGTGGAAGAGTCGCTGTTTTGCATCTTCGACGCGCCATCGAAAGAGGTCGTCGAGGAGGTCGCCAGCCGCGCCGCGCTGCCGGTTGATCGTCTGGTTGAAGCCGTCGATGTCGGCCCCGGCACGGGCCACCCATAGGGAGGGAAACCGATGAGATCGCTTCGAGTGCTGATAGTTCCCGTTCTTATCGCCGTGTTTGGTCTGGCCAGCGGCTCGGCGGCAAGTCTCGTCCTGGCTCAACCGGGGCCTGGGAGCAATTTGAATGCGTCGGACAGCCGGGTGCAGTCGGCCTCGGTGGGCGCCGACGTGGACATGGTGTCCAACACGCAGTCCCTCAGCGGGGAGCGAAGCTGGCAATTCGGGTTGGGTGATTTCGGGAGCGCGGCCGTGGCCGGGGCGCAGATCACGGTCCACGGCGGCGGCAATCCCGCGCTCAATAACTCGGCCGACTTTGACTGGCGGTATCAGCTGTTCGCCGGGCAGGGCCCGCCGTCGGGGTTTCCGCAACCGTGCTCGTCGACCGCCACTGACGTAAGCTGCCCGCCGGCCGGCCTGGCGTTGACTTCCGGGGGCGGGCTGCAAGCTTTTAGCAGCGGGCACCCGGGTCCAGGAGGCCCCGGCCTACCCACCACCTTCACCGCCCCGTTCACCTCGGCTCGCCAGCAGACCGGGATCCACGAGACGGTGACGGCCACCCTCACGGATGCGACGTATGCCGGGGGCGACCTCCAGGTCGACCTGCCGAATGACATGGCGGCGGCGCCCGGCGCCCAGGTGGCGACGGCGAGCGGCCCCATACCCGCCTGTCCTTCAGGTCAACCACCGAGCGGCACCTGTGCCGAGACGAATTTCAACGCGCCCCCCAATTCTCCCTGCGGTGGAGGCTGGTTCATCGCGGTTCGCCAAGCGCAGCTGTCAACTCAGTACAGCTTCAGCGCCGACCAGGCGCCCTGCGCCAGCGGCAAACCGATGGTGGTAGTCAGCGCCGCCCAGTTTGCTGGAGGAGGATCGCCCGTGACGGGGACCAGCGTGACGCAGAGCGAGGCCGGTCTTGGCACCGTCACCTGGTCGGTAAGCACCAGCAACAACTGGAGCAGCGAGGTCCAGAATCGGGTCCTGATCCAGTACAACGGAACGGGTGGCGGACCGGGACCTGGGCCTGGGGGCAACCTGAATGCGTTTGACAGCCGGCTGCAGTCGGGCTCGGTGGGGGCCGACGTGGACATGGTGCCCAGCACGCAGTCACTCAGCGGAGCGCGAAGCTGGCAGTTCGGGCTGGGTGATTTCGGGAGCGAGGCCGTGGCCGGGGCGCAGATCACGGTCCACGGCGGCGGCAACCCGGCGCTCAATAGTTCGGCCGCCTTTGACTGGCGCTATCAGCTGACCGCCGGGCAAGGTCCGCCGCCCTCGGTGCCGCAGCCTTGCGTGTCGACCGCCACCGATGTGAGCTGTCCGCCGGCGGGCGTGCCGCTGACCTCGGGCAGTGGGTTGCAGGCGTTCAGCAGCGGTCACCCGGGTCCGGGAGGCCCCGGCCTGCCGACCAGCTTCAGCCCCCCGTTTGATTCGGCGCGCCAGCTGCAAGCGAACCACGTCAGGGTGACGGCCACCCTGACCAACGCGACCTTTGGCGGGGGTGACCTCGAGGTCAACCTGCCGAACGGCATGGCGTCCAATCCTGCGGCGCAGGTGACGACGGCCAGTGGCACGGTGCCCGCCTGCCCGCCGGGAACACCGTCTGGGGGGACCTGCGCGCAAACGGGGTTCAACGCGCCCCCCAATTCCCCCTGCGGCGGCGGCTGGTTCATGACGGTGCACCAGGCGCAGGCGTCGACCCAGTACACCTTCACGGCCGATCAGGCGTCTTGCGCCAGCGGCACCAAACCCATAGTCGTGGTCGCCGCCAGCCAGTTTGCACCGGGAGGAGCCACCGTGACCGGGGCCAGCGTGAGCCAGACCGACGCTGAGCTGAACGCCACCATCACATGGTCGGTGAGCAGCGCCATGAGCTGGAATACCGGGGTCCAAAACCAGGTGCAGATCCAGTACCAGCAAGGGCTAACGCCGACGCCGACGCCAACGCCAACGGCGACACCAACGCCGACGCCGACGCCAACGCCAACGGCGACACCAGCGCCAACGGCGACACCAACGCCAACGGCGACGCCAACGCCGACGCCGACCCCGACACCGACGCCGACGCCGACGCCAACGCCAACGCCGACGCCAACGCCGACCCCGACCCCAACACCATCGCCGACGAACGCTGTGCTTCCCACGACGGGAGGCGGTGCGTCAGCGATGCCTCACCTGGCTGCGATCAGCTACTTCTTCGGCTGGTTGCTGTTCGCAAGCGGCTGCCTGCTGTTCGTCCGGCTCGTCAAAGGCCGGCTCAGGAGGCAGTAAAGAGACCGGTCACCGTGTCAAAGCCGCGGCGGGCGACCGCCGCGGCGTCTTCCGTCCAGTAGGTTGGATTGAATGTCTCGAGGCTCCACGGGCCAGTGTAGTTGCCACCCTTTAGATCGTTTATCAGGGTCGTGAGCTTGATTACACCCTCACCAGGGAGCACCCGGTCGGCATCCTCGATCTCCCGCGGCGGTTTTGCCGGCGCGTCGTTGAGATGTACTAGCGCGAGCCGGTTTATCGGGTAGCCGTCGAGCGGCTGGCCGCCGCTGGCATGCCAGTGACAGGAATCTAGCACGAGGTCGATGCCTTCGATGCCGTCGACGGTGTCCGTGGCGATGGCGGTCGTGTTGATCGGACAATCGCCAAAGCCGAGGAACTCGAACGCGATCCGGATGCCGAGCCGGTCGGCCCGATCCCGGGCGAGCTCGAGCGCATCGCGCGTTCCCGGAATGGCCCGGCGCGTCGCAAGGCCCGGCGCCCGTGGAGGGATCGCCAGGAGGTACGGAGCGCCGAGGTCCTTGCAAATCTGCAGCCGCGGACGCAGGTCATCCTCGATCAGCCGGCGGTCCATACGGCCGTCGGCCTGAACGGTCAATGCGACGCCGTTGAGCGTGAAGACCTCGTGGGGTCGAACGAGCTCAGCCGTGGCGCGAACCTCCGCCGCGTCCTCGAGCAGTCGTTCGGTGCGGGCCTCGATGCCGGCGTAGCCGGTCTCACGCGCGATCTCAAGCGACCGCGGCGTTGGGGTGGTCATGATGGTCGCCCCGTTGAGGTAGATCGCGGTCGTCACTTCTCCCGAATGACTCCGAAGGTCAGGCCGGCCACCATGTACTTGCGGGCGATCACCATCAAGAAGAGAGGCACCGACATGGCGATGACGCCCGAGGCTGCCATGTCGTTCCAGATGATCTCGAACTGGGTGACGAGGCCCTGGACGCCGACTGGGAAGGTCTGCGAGGCTGGCGTCGCCGTCAGGATCAGGGCGAAGAGAAACTCGCTCCAGGCAAAAGTAAAGACGATGGTCGCCGCGGCCATCAGGCCCGGTGCCGCCAGCGGCAGCAGCACGCGACGGAAGGAGGTCCATCGGTTGGCGCCATCGACCAGGGCCGCTTCTTCGAGCTCGATCGGAATCTCCGCGAGGAAGCCTTTCAGCATCCAGATGGCAAACGGCAGGTTGAACAGCGAGTAGATGCCAATCAACGCGATCGGCTGGTTGTAGATCTGCAGCGTGCGGACGATGGCGAAGTAGGGGACGACCACAGCGACCGGGGGCAGGAAGCGCAGCGAGAGTGCCCAGTTGAGGACGCCGACGCGCAATTGCGGCGGCACCGTCAGGCGCGTAATCGGGTAGGTGATCACGAGCCCGACTGCCAGCGTCACCAGCACCGTAGCGGCGCAGACGATCACGCTGTTCTTGAGCAACACCCAGAAGCCACGGTCGAAGAGCACGCTGTAGTAGGGCTGCAGGGTCGGGTGGCGTGGGACGAGGGTGATCGACTGATACAGCTCGGCTTTGCTCTTGAGCGAGGTCGCCACCAACCAGTAGAGCGGAAAGGCGTAGAGAAAAGCAGCCACGCCGAGACCGGCAACGATCAGGATCAGGCGAACGCCGATGGCGGCGCGGCGGCCGCGCTTCACGCTCGCTCCAGGGGAAGGGCTCGGGTGACGAGGGAGTACAGGACGCTGATCGAAACCAGGACCATGACCGCGAGCGCCGCGGCCTGCCCGCCGTCGAAAAATCGGAACTCGATCCGGTAGATATAGAGGCTGAGCAATTGCGTGGCCGTCCCCGGGCCGCCGCCGGTGAGGATGTAGACATGGTCGAACACACGAAGCACGTCGGCCACTCGAAAGAACAGGATCAGCAGAAAGAGCGGCCGCAGATAGTACAGCTCGATGTAGCGGAACTGCGTCCACCAGGTGGCGCCATCGACCTGGGCCGCCTCGATCGATTCCCTCGGGACCGTCTGCAAACCGGCAAAGAGCACGAGGTAGACGAACGGGGTCCATTGCCAGATGTCGACGCTGGCGACCGAGCCCATGGCCAGGATGGGGACCCCCAGCCACTGGATCTCGGAGTGCGTGATGCCAAGGCTCTGCAAGACGTAATTCAGCACGCCATATCCGGGCGCGTAGATCAAGCGCGCGACCACACCCACCGCGACCGGTGGCACGACCAGTGGTAGCACGGCCAGCACGTAGAGCGTCGCGCGCAGGCCGGCGCGCTTGACGGCGCGATGAACCAGCAGGGCGAAGCCGAGACCCAGGACGATCTCGGTGGGGAGGACGATCAACGCATACAGCCCGGTGGCGCGCAGCGCATCGAAAAAGAGCGGATTGCCCAGGGCCCGCGCGTAATTGCGAAAGCCAATGAAGGTGCCATCGTCGGTAGTGATCGACTGCCAGACGGCGATCACAAAGGGGATGGTGACGATCACGAACACGGTGCCGAGCGCGGGCAGGAGGATCGTGTAGGCGAGCCGCTCCTGCCGGCCCCGCCGGCGCCGCCCGGCCCCTACCGGTTTCGAACCAGTCGGGACCGGGAGTTCGGCGACCAGGCGGCTCACATCGTCAAATGTAGGACGGGTCTATGCGGTGGGGTAACCCGCGTTTTTCATCACGGTGCGGATTTCGCTGGCGGCCTTCTGCATGGCGGCTTGCGGGGTCAGCTGGCCGGCAACCGCGGCATTCATCGCGGTCCCATACGAGGTCTCGACGGCGCCCCACTGGTCGGTCCGTGGCCGCCAGTTGGGCACGGCGGCGAAGGAGGCTGCGAGCGCCTTGAAGTACGGGTTCGCCGACGCCAGCGACGCATCGTTGAGGATGCTGTTGCGGATCGGGATGCCGCCCTGCGCCACGTAGTTGCGCATGTTTTCGGTCTTCAGCATCCACTTGATGAAGTCGGCCGCGGCCTGGCCGTTCTTCGATCCCTTCGGAATCCCGAGCAACCAGTTGCCCATCATTCCCAGGCCCTTGCCGCTCGGCCCCTGCGGAATCGGGATGTACGCGACCTTGCCCTTGACCTGGCTAACGGTCGGGTCCTCGACTATGCCCGTGATCTCACCCGGCCAGACGGTCGACTGGTAGGCCTTTCCGGTGGCCATCGCCTGCGAGCGCTCGGCCGCGTCGAAACTTTCGGCACCCGGCTCCGCGTACTGCTTCAGCTTCCTCGTGAGAAAGTCCACCGCCGTAATCGAATCGCTCGAGTCGAGCTGCACCTTCCAGTTGTCGTCGAAGATGTTGCCGCCAAACGACCAGAGGATGGGCAGCGAGTCGCTGCTCACGGGGTTGGTCGCCTTGCCGCGGATGACGTAGCCGTAGAAGTTCGCGGCGTTGTACTTGGCCGCATTGGCCAGCACCTCATCCCAGCTAGCCGGCGCGGACGACTTGTCGCTGCGGTACATGAACATCTCGACGTTGCCGACGATCGTGATGCCGTAGAGGTGCTTCGTCTTGCTCTGCTCGGTTGGCGGAACCGGACCATGCGGTGGCGGCCAGGTCCCAACGTCGTAGACCACGGTCGGAATGTCAGAGTCGCGGGTGAAGCCAAATTCCGAGTCGAGCGGCTTGAGCGCGCCCATGGTGCCGAACTTCGGCATCCACGGGTCGTCCATCATGCAGAGGTCATACGACGAGTCGTTCGCCTGGAAGGTGGTGACCAGCTTCGAGTAGAGCGAGTCGTAGGGGAATTCAACAACCTGAACCTCGATACCGGTCTGGCTCTTGTAATTCCCGACCACTTTCTTGAGCGGGCCGTCCTCGTTGCCCTGAACAGCCGCCACCACGAGTTTCGATGGCTTGTTGCTGGTGGTTGTACTCTCTCCGCAGGCGGCCAGGAAGGCCGGGAGCGAGGTGAAGGCGGCGCCCGTGACCGCCGTCCGTTTGACAAATTCCCGCCGGCTAATTCGCTGCATTCCCTTCTCCTCCTATGAGGTTGTCAAAGCCCACCCACTCATGCGCCGAAACCTCACTATAGTATTGAGGTTAGGTTGTCATGACAACCGGTTTCTGTGGCCGCGGCCGCAGCAGGTGAGAGACATGGGGGCTCGGAGGGGACAAACGGACACCGTGCTCGACCGGGCAAGCCCCGTCCCGTTGTATTACCAGCTGGCCCAGAACATGGAAACGGCGATCCGTGCGGGCCGCCTGTCGTCCGGGTCGCACCTCGATAACGAGATCGAGCTCGCAAGACAACTGGGAGTGAGCCGGCCCACGGTGCGTCGCGCGATCGGGCTGCTGGCGAACAGGGGTTTGGTCATCCGCCGGCATGGCATCGGGACGCTGGTGGTGCCAGTGCGGGTGCGGCGACCGGTGCGGCTCAGCAGTCTCTACGATGACCTGAAGGAGTCAGGCCAGGCGCCCGCGACCCGGTTGCTCGCCTTCGAAACCGTGCCCGCGCCGGCCGAGGTGGCGAGTGCCCTCCAGCAGTCTCGGGGGACGCGCGTGCTGCATTTCGAGCGACTCCGCCTCGCGACTGACCAACCGATCGCGTTGATGGTCAACTTCCTGCCAATCGCGCTCGAGGAGCTGGTGACCGAAGCCGGTCTGAAGACGACCGGGCTGTACCGGCTCCTCCGGCAGGGTGGGATTCACCTGCGACTCGCCTCGCAGACGATCGGCGCTCGCAGCGCGCGGCCTCGCGAGGCGCGACTTTTGAAAGTTCCGGCCGGGGCGCCGCTGCTGACCATGCAGCGAATCAGCTACGACGACGCGGGCCAGCCCGTGGAATACGGGTCGCACGTCTACCCGGCCGAGCGCTACTCATTCGAAATGAGCGTCGTGGCAGACTCTCGTACGTGACCGTCGCCGCCACCGAGCTGCTGGCCCGCCTCAGTGAGATCCGCGCAACGGATCCGGCCGCGGTCCCGAAGGCCCTCGCCAAGCGCCGCCGCCGGCCGCTGCTTCAGCGAGGCTCACTCTTCCTGGTCGCCGCCGATCACCCAGCGCGCGGGGTGCTGAAGGTGGGGTCGGACCCGATGGCGATGGCGGACCGCGGGGAACTCTTGCATCGCTTGCTCACCGCGCTCGAGCGGCCGGGTGTCGATGGCATCCTCGGCACGGCCGACATCGTTGACGACCTGGCGCTGCTGGGCGCGCTCGACGGCAAGATCGTCTTCGGTTCGATGAACCGCGGCGGCTTGACGGGCTATCGCTTCGAGCTCGACGACCGGTTCACGGCCTACACCGCTGAGGGCATCGCGGACGCCGGACTCGACGGTGGCAAGATGATGGTGCGCGTCGCCGACGAGCCGGAGGCGTTACGCACGCTGGCCGCCTGCGCCCATGCGATCGACGAGCTCTCGGCGCGCAAGCTGCCCGCCATGATCGAAGTCTTCGCCAGCGAGCTCGAGGACGGGCGCGTCCGCAACCGCGTTGACGCCGATTCGCTGATCCGCGCCATCAGCATCGTCTCCGGGCTGGGCACGACGTCCGCCTACGTGTGGCTCAAGCTGCCCGTGGTCGACGATTTGGAGCGGGTAATGCGCGCGACCAGCCTCCCCACGCTGCTGCTAGGCGGCGATCCCGGGGAGAACCCGGCCGGGACGTTTGCCAGTTGGAAGCGCGCGATGGTCATCCCGCAGGTGCGCGGTCTCGTGGCGGGCCGCACCCTGCTTTATCCGCGCGACGGCGACGTTGCCCGCGCAGTGGACCAGGCGGCGGCGATCGTCGCCGGGAAAAGGGCCCCCTCCCCCGGAGGGGGAGGGAAAAAGTAATGCGCCTGACGATGGCGCAGGCGCTGGTGCGATTCCTCGCGGCGCAGTACGCCGAGCGGGACGGCGTCGAGCACCGCTTTGTCGCCGGTTGCTTCGGCATCTTCGGCCACGGCAACGTCGCCGGAATCGGTGAGGCGCTCTTCGAACGGCCTGACCTGTTGACCTATTACCAGGCCCGCAACGAGCAGGCAATGGTGCACGCCGCCGTCGGCTACGCTCGAATGAACAACCGGCTGAGCATGCTGGCGTGCACCAGCTCGATCGGGCCGGGGGCGACCAACATGGTGACCGGCGCCGCGCTTGCGACCATCAACCGGCTGCCGGTGCTCCTGCTTCCCGGCGATGTGTTCGCGTCGCGACCGGTCGATCCCGTGCTGCAACAGCTCGAGGTCCCCTGGCGCGGTGATGCCTCGGTCAACGATTGCTTCCAACCGGTCTCGCGCTACTGGGATCGGATCACTCGCCCGGAGCAGCTTATCCCCGTCGCTCTCGAGGCGATGCGCGTCCTGACGAATCCGGCGGAGACGGGCGCCGTCACCCTCGCGCTGCCGCAGGACGTGCAGGCGGAGGCGTTCGATTATCCGGAGGCCTTCTTCGAGAAGCGGACCTGGAGCATCCCGAGGGTGGAGCCTGGTTCGCGCGACCTCGACCGCGCGGCGGCGCTGATTCGAGCGGCAGATCGGCCGATCATCGTGGCCGGCGGCGGCGTCATCTATTCGGAGGCCACAGAGGCGCTGCGCAAGCTGGTCGATGCGACTGGCATTCCGGTGGGGGAGACCCAGGCGGGCAAGGGATCGCTACCGTACAACCATCCGTCCAACCTGGGTGCGATCGGCGCAAGTGGGACGCTCGCCGCGAACCGCCTGGCGCGAGAGGCCGACGTCGTGATC
>Ga0209471_1001107_pt1 | contig 16414 bp, 10 predicted proteins | sample GraSoiAngelo_128_FD_185885 | JGI IMG/M metagenome (GOLD analysis project Ga0209471, IMG submission 185885) | Grasslands soil microbial communities from the Angelo Coastal Reserve, California, USA - 14_0927_12_20cm (SPAdes) (version 2) | ecosystem: Environmental > Terrestrial > Soil > Grasslands ...
ACGCCACGGACAACGGAGCACGCTGCAGTGTTCAGAGAAGCAGGCAAGTCGAGAATCGCGTTTTTTCCAAGTGATGTTGACCGTACGTGCTGGCGATCCGGCAATGCGGACCTGAGCCAGTTGATACAAAACGCCGTCAAGTGGGTCCGAGGCGATGACCCGGCCGTTTCCATCAGCGGTGAGGGCATCATTGAAGTGTTCGCCTGGAAAACAGAACCGGGTTACGCATTACACCTGCTCAACTACACAAACCCGAACATGACTCACGGCGCGATACGGCGCATTTATCCTCTCGGGCGTCAACAAGTACGCTTCCGCGTTCAGGATCGTACAATCAAGGCCGTGCGTGCGTTGCGCTTGGGCGCTCATCTCGTTTTTAAGCAGCAAGGCCAAACGGTAAGTTTTGATGTGCCCAGTGTCACCGATTATGAAGTTATAGCGCTTGTGTAATGACATGGCACTCTGCGAGTCTCAAGCATTTACAGCAAGCGAGTGTACAGCCTCTGTTTGCGAATGCTCAAGAAAATGAGGCAAACGCTCACAACCTACTCTTAAAGGGGCGCCCTTTTATAATGCGTGCTCGAGGAAATGGGAAGCAGAAAAAGGTGGCGTGCCGGACTCAGGGACTTCGGCCAGAGGAGAAGAGGGCGTCGACACGAACGCAGTTCCAACTACGCCTCTTCCGGAGGGCGCAATTGCCGAAACGAATGGAAGAGAAGCAGATCGTAGACAATCTTCAAAGTCCCTGCGATGAAGAACGGAGCGCTGATCAACGAAGGGCGTCCGAACATAAATCCTGCAAGCAACGGACTGATGGCCGCGCCGGTGGTGCGCGCAACTCCTGTGAATCCCCCTGCCGCCGATCGCTCCTCGGCCGGAACCACGGACATCGTGTACGACTGCCTGGTGGGAACATCCATTTGGCTGATGCTGAAACGGAGAAGAAGTACCACCACCGCTAGCGAGAGATTGGGCATCAGCGGCACAAGGATGAGAAGAATGTTCGAAGGCAGGTGCGTAACTACCATTGTACGGATAAGACCGATTTGCGCGGCGAGCCGGGAAGCAAGGAGGGCAGAGATTCCCGCAAAGACATTCGCCCAAAAGAAAATCGTGCCGAGGGTGGCGGGTTCCACACGAAAGCGCAGAAAGAACCAATACGCCGCGAAACTCTGCACCACGAATCCGCCAGCAAATGAATCAAGAGCAAAGAGGCCTGACAGTTTCAGGACGATGTTTCGCGACCGCGCAATTCCAAGAACATTGGCGACACCTGATGAATGGGCTAGGTCGTTTGAAACGGCGTTCACTTCCACCAATGTCGAGAGACGCGTGAACAGAAACGCCAGCCCAACTCCCAAGGCAGCGTACAAAAAGACTACGGCCCGGTAGCTTTGAACCTGCGTTAGTGCTGTGTGTTCCAGCGCTTGGGCCAAAGCACCCCCGCAGAGCGCACCGAATGCGGTCGCCAGTGAGCCAGCCAATGTGTACCACGCAAATACTTCGGTGCGCTCCGCCGCCGAAACAACGTGTGACAGAGCCGCTTGTTCGATCGATAGAAAGGGTCCAACTTCATGTGGTTCGCCAAAACTCCAGCGGTCCGTGAAATCAATAACATAGCTGCTGCCATCCCGCCATTCTGTTATAAATCCTGACCATGTTTCGCTTCGTCGGGCTCTGCTTCGGGATGCTGGTCCGCTTCTTTCGCGAGCGGCGAAGCCTCCTTCTTGAGAATCTCGCTTTGCGTCAACAACTCGTCGCGCTGAAGCGTCGGCATCCGCGCCCTAGTCTCGGCCTCTTCGATAAGCTCTTCTGGGTAATCGCTCGGTCGGTTTGGTCGGCTTGGAAACATTCTCTCATCCTGGTCACGCCGGAAACCGTCGTCCGTTGGCACCGGACTGGTTTTCGAATCTACTGGCGGCTGATCTCCAGAGTCCGGAGGCCGGTCGGAAGAAGACCGACACCGAAGGAGGTTCGGGAATTGATCTTTCGTATGGTCGTTGAGAACCCAACCTGGCTGTGACCTGTAAAGCTGTTGGATTGATTGTCTGTACAAGGAGGATCGATCAGACTGTGCGTCCCATCGCACGTAGCCTACGAGGTTGGAGCGGCGAGGCAACAGACCGTTCGAAGCCCTCGGACAATGTACCCACACTCGCAAGAGTGGCACCAGAACCGTGAGGCGACGGTGTATCTGCCAGCATAAGGTGGAGATGGGGCTAGGCTCGATAATAATATGGTCAGAATACACAAACACTCGTAAGCGTCGTTAGGTTCAAAGAGCCTAATATGCTGCGGGGCTCTTCGTGCAGTGAGTACGGCGGCTCCAGGTTCCGCCGTCATGGGTAATAAACACTGTCGGCGTACTGAGTGGACCTAACCTATCGTGTCAGTCCAGCGGAACAGGGTAAATCCATACCGCTCCTCCGTAACAGGGGGAAAGTACATCGCAAGATGAACCGACGGCGGTGCGGACAGCAGGTCAGGGAGAAAGCGAAAGCTGCTCTGTAACGGAGCAGATACTGGTTACGTCGGCCACGCCGACAAAATCACCGGGCGCGAAAGCGAGCAGACTTCCCTGAGGTGCTTCACACGAGAGAACTAGGCAAATCGGCATATGAGGCAAGGCAGATGACGACGGCGCAAGCTGTTGGTGCGGTCTCAAGCGAAGCGGCAGAATGGTATGCCATTGACTGGCAGGCCATCCACCGCAACGTTCGCCGACTCCAAGTGCGTATCGTGAAGGCGGTGAAGGAACGCAGATGGGGCAAGGTGCGAGCCTTGCAACGCCTGCTGACCCACTCGTACAGCGGCAAAGTTCTCGCCGTTCGACGAGTGACGGAAAACCAAGGCAAGAAAACCCCTGGTGTGGACCGAGAAATTTGGGACACCCCAGAGAAGAAGATACAGGCCGTACATGAACTCAAGCGTAGAGGCTATCAACCTCAGCCTCTTCGACGTGTTTATATCCCGAAATCGGACGGTAAAACGATGCGCCCGCTTGGCATCCCCACCATGAAAGATCGAGCCCAACAGGCACTGTATCTGCTGGCACTCGATCCCGTGGTGGAAACTACTGCTGACCACAACTCGTATGGGTTTCGCCAGCAGCGGTCCTGCGCCGATGCAATGGAACAGTGTTTCAAAACACTGTCCAAACCCAATCCGCAGTGGATTCTGGAAGGTGATATCAAGTCCTGTTTCGACCGAATTTCTCATGATTGGCTTCTGGCTCACGTTCCTATGGACCGAGCCATTCTCCAAAAGTGGCTGAAAGCCGGGTATTTGGATAAGCACGTCCTCCACGAAACCACGGATGGGACTCCACAAGGCGGAATTATTTCACCAGCGCTCGCGAATTGTGCGTTGGATGGAATGGAGCGGCTTTTGAAGGAAAAGTTCCCGACAAAGAGGCCTCTCCCCTCTCTTGGAGGAAAACTGCCCTGTGTCAATTTCATCCGCTACGCTGATGACTTCGTCATCACCGGTAGAACCAAAGAACTACTGGAAGGAGAAATCAAGCCCTTCGTCGAGCAGTTTCTGCAAAAACGAGGGCTGGAACTTTCTCCCGCGAAGACGGTCATCACACATGTGGAGCAAGGCTTTGATTTCCTCGGACAAAACGTGCGCAAGTATCCCAAGGGGAAATTGCTCATCAAGCCTTCCAAGAAGAACGTTAAAGTCTTCCTGGACGGCATCCGAAAGATAATCAAAGCCACCTTGGGCATGTCGGCCGCCGAGTTGATCGATTGGCTAAATCCCAAAATACGGGGCTGGGCCAACTATCACCGGCACGTCGTAAGTAAACGCGTCTTTCGACGCGTGGACCGCGCTATCTTCATCAGTCTGTGGCAATGGGCCCGACGAAGGCACCAGAAGAAATATCCCGGCTGGCTCAAACAGAAATACTTTGAGCAGCAGGGACACAATAACTGGACGTTCTTCGGCGAATCGTACGACGACGAAGGCATACCGCACAAAGTGCGATTGCTCCTCGCTAGTCGCATGCCCATTCAACGACATGTTAAGGTCAAGGGCGAAGCCAACCCGTACGACCCGGCCTATGAAACCTACTTCGAGAAACGCGAAGGGGATCATATGGCGGAAACGTTTCGGGGTACTCGAACACTTCGCTTTCTCTGGCGTTACCAACGTGGGCTCTGCCCCGTATGCAACACCAACATCACCCGAATCACGGGTTGGCGTCTCCATTATTGCGTCCCCCTTGTGATGGGTGGTTCCACGGGTGTAGATAACCGCGTCTTGGTTCATCCAGAGTGCCACGACCGGGTTCACCGCCAGCGCCTTTTCGTTTCACAACCGCGTCTCCCTGCTAGAGGCGTTCGAAGGGCCTGAGCCGGATGACGGGAAACTGTCACGTCCGGTTCTGAGAGGGCCGGCCCCCAGCAATGGGGGCTGGCTACTCGGTGGAGCGCCGCGGATCCATGGGGAACTCCGCATGCTCGGCTTTGACCTTTCCGAGAGAACGATCTCCCGTTGGATGAAGCGAGCACCGAGAGATCCTGACCGGGCCAAGCGCTGGCTGGCGTTCCTTCGAAACCATCGGGAAGCGATTGCGGCCATGGATTTCTTCACCGCGCCAACGATTACGTTCGGCATGCTCTACTGCTTCTTCGTCATCAGTCATGATCGTCGGCGCATCCTGCACGTTAACGTCACGAAGCATCCGACGAGCGGTTGGATCATCCAGCAGTTGCGCGAGGCGTTTCCTTTTGAAGCCCCTCAGAAATATTTGATCTTTGATCGCGATCAGAAGTTCGGGTTCGAGGTCATCGCGGCGGTGAAAGCCACAAGGATCATTCCCAAGCAAACGTCATTCCGAAGTCCCTGGCAGAATGGCGTCGCGGAGCGGTGGGTGGGAAGCTGTAGACGAGACCTCCTGGACCACATCGTTGCGCTCAATGAACGCCATCTGAAGCGCTTGCTCTCCGAGTACGTTCGTTACCATCATGAGGACCGCACGCATCTCGGACTTGGGAAGGGGACACCCGAGGGCAGAATTCGTTCCCAAGCTTCGCGTCGAGTCCTTTCACAGGAGCGACTCGGAGGGCTGCACCATCGTTACAATCGAGCGGCATAGTCCGGATCGATTTTCGACCCGTCCTTTATATATGTGCGCCCCACGCGCACGCGGGTTGGGCCCCCTTCCAGAGTCTTCTTGCTGTATCGAACCGATCTGCCTACTCCACCAAGAACCGCCCCGTTTTGCGTCTCGGCTGAAGTTTTGGCGAACCACTGGCGGGGAACACCAGTGAGAAGACTACGCTGAAGGCCTTTCTGGACAAGATCGAGAAGCAATACGGACAAGCGAAACGCATCTGGGTGATGGATCGAGGCATCCCCACCGAGGAACAGCTGAAAGAGATGCGCGAAGCCACCTCGCCGGTGGCGTATCTGGTGGGCACGCCGCGGGGTCGGCTGGGCAAACTGGAGAAGCAGTTTCTCGAACGGCCTTGGGGGCAGGTCAAAGAGTCTGTGGAAGTGAAGCTGCTGCCTCGAGAGGGAGAACTCTACATTTTGGCCCGCAGCAAGGGACGCCGGCAGAAGGAACGTGCCATCCGCCAGCGTCGGCTTAAACGTCTCTGGGCTAGGCTTCGGGAACTGCAAGGCCAGGAGCTGACACGCGACGAGTTGCTGCTCAAACTAGGAGCGGCCAAAGCCGACGCGGGCCGCGTCTATGGTCTGGTCGAAGTGCAAGTGCCGAAGCCGGAGCAGCCGGTCAACGCGGAGACGTTCGCCTTCCGGTTGCGCAGGGACAAGCTCCGGCAAGCCTTTCGCCGGGAAGGTCATTATCTGCTGCGCTCGAATCTACCCGAGGAAGACCCGGCCCGGCTGTGGCAACACTACGTTCAACTCACGGAGATCGAAGCCGTCTTTCGCGCGCTGAAGAGCGATCTGGCTATCCGCCCCATTCATCACCGGAAGGACTCGCGCATTGAGGCACATATCTTCGTATCGTTCTTGGCTTATTGTCTGTATGTCACGCTGAGGCAGCGCTTGCGAACTCTGGCACCGGGCCTGACTCCTCGAGCCGTGCTGGAAAAGATGTCCGCTATCCAAATGGTGGATGTACGGGTACCGACGACCGATGGGCGGTTGCTGATTCTCCCGCGATACACGCAACCGGAGACGGATCACCAGATGCTTCTCCACGAATTGCATCTGCAGCTCCCGGCTCAGCCACCCCCGAGGATCCTCCAGCAGGAACTAGAGAGTGTCGTGGAAGGGGCAAACTTGTAGTGAAGACCTTTTGAAGTCTCGGACGTAGAATCAATAACTTAGGGAAAAATTACGGCCCAGTTGTCAAAGTCGGGCTAAAGGTAAAGGCTCTGGAGCATTTGCGGAATCAGCACGGTTGAGCCGAAAAGTGTGAAGCCGAACAGGAAATAAAATGAAGTTGGCGATGGCAAAGTTGCGTTCTCCGAGAAGCCGTATCTCCACCACCGGATCGGGGTGCCGCCACGCCCACACGGCGGTAATGAGCAGAGCGACTTCCCCGGCGTCGTCTTCCTCTTGCTAGAACGAGAATTTGAGGGCCAATTGCAATTCACGCGGCCCAACCGAGGTATAGAAGATCTTCCCGAAGTTTTGATCGTCCACTGAGGTATTCGGCGTGCCGAACACCGGATGATTGAACGCGTTCTTGGCCTCAATGCGAAATTCGAGTTTCATCTCCTCGCGCAACGAGAACTGCTTCCCCAAAGACAGATTCGTGGTGAACGACCACGGGCTGCGGACGCTGCCCAGCGCTCGCGGAGCATCGCCCAGCGTGAAATCGTCCGGGCGTTGGAAAACGGTGTTATCCACAAAGTAGTTGTCCACCCAATCCGACCCATGATTGCGTCTGGGCGTCCCCACGATGTTGGGTCGCTGCGTACCATACGTGGGCAACGCATTACCGTCTGCAACGGTGAAAGTCAACGGACGTCCATCGGCGATACGCCAGATGCCGTTCGTCTTCCATCCGCCGATGATCGCCTCCGCCCATCGCGGCATGCTCCCCAAGAATGCCCGCCCGCGGCCAAACGGCAGATCGTAGGTATAGCTGAACTGAATCACATAGGGGATGTCGAACGTCGACAAACTCCGTTCCAGCCACGGCTTGTTTGGATCCTGCAAGCTCGAGAAACTGCCCAGCCAGGTCACATTGTCATCGGCTTGCGAGGAGTCATCGATCGACTTCGACCATGTGAACGTCGCCAGGAACTGTAAGCCGTTCGAGTACCGCTTCTCCGCCAGGAGTTGCAACGTGTGATAGTTGGAATTGGCAATAAGCTGAGGTTCCGTGGCAACCCCGGTGAACTGCGGATACGGAACGAGCAACTGAAAGTACTGAACTTGCGAGCTGGACAGGCTGCTGTTAGGGTCGGTGATAACTCCGGCGAAGGGATTGTTCACAAAGCTATTGAGGCAGGGCACGGTGGGCGTTTGGCACGGGTTGTTCGGGTCAGCAGCCGTGGTGGGCAAACTCTCCACCGAGGGACCAAGGTAGTTACGTTGGGTGGAGCCGCTGAAAGGCAGGTGGGTTCCTTTCTTGCCGATATATTCTGCGCTGATCAAGATATTGCTGGGTAGTTGGCGCTCGATCCCCAGGCTCCAGCTCTGCTCGTACGGTGTATGGTTCGCACCCGGGGCGCGCAGCGGGCCATTCGCGCCGAAGCCAACATCGTTCATCAGGCCGAGCAAACTCCCCGCGGGCTGGATCAATCCGTTGGGGAACGGATTGCTCAGGTGCAGGTACGGTGTGGCGCGATCGTTCTGATAGGTGGTGATCACGTTGGTGTACTGATTGAAACCTTGGGCTCCATACGGGACGACACCAGTTACTCCCGACCGCGACTGCCCGTAGTAGATGCCGTAGCCTCCGCGCACAACCATCTGCGGGGCGAACCGATAAGCGAAGCCGAAACGCGGCTGAATGTCGTGCCAGTCAGTCACATAGTTGGTGCGCTGGCTCGAAGACGCAAAAACCTCACCTCCATGCAGTTGGATAGTGACCGGCTGGCCAGTAACTGCATCGGTGTATGTGAGACTACCGCCGTTCAACGGACTCGTGGCATTCGGATCAAACCAGTTCTGGCGGTTATAGCGATCCGTGCGCGGTAATGTAAAATCGTATCGCAGACCCAGATTCAAGGTCAGCTTCGGAGTGACCTTCCAATTGTCCTGCGCGAAGAAGCCGTATTGGTAATTTGTAGTGGCCGGTCGGAACTGGATTTCATAATACGAGCCACAGCCGTTACCGGCACAGCCCTGGGTAAACTGGCCCATCATGAAACTGGCCATGGGATCGCCGCCGCATGCGTCCAATCCCGAGGGGCAGGCATAGGAACCGTCTGCATTGAAGCTGAAAAAGCCATTGGGGGCGTTGGTCTGAATGTAGTTCAACTCGTGAATCCGGCCGTCGAACCCGAACTTCATCTCGTGCTGGCCGTGCACCTTATCTAGCGTGGCCGAAAGTTGTCCCGTGTCCTGGCCCAGCCGGTAGTTGCCGTACGGGTCGGTGCCAATGTTGGTATATCCGGCAGATGGGTACACGTCGATAAAGATCGCAGGAACACCCTTGAATCCGTTGCTCTGCAGATACGAGGGAAAACCCAGGTTGCCAAGAGCATCATCCACGCCGTGAGGATTGTAGGCGTCGATGTGCCATACCCCGCGAGTAAATCCGAGGGTTACGTTCAGCAACAGGCTTGGACTGAACGTGTGAGTATCATTGATGGCAAACAGGTGGGCATTGGTCCAACCGGGACCTCCCTGACAGGGGTCAGTGAAATTCTTGAAACAGTCAAAGCCCTTGCTGTGACTGTACTGATACGAAAACTTCGCGGACATCAAGTTGTTCTGGGTGAAGCGATGGTCGACCTTGATGTCGAACTGGTCGTTGTTACTGTTGTTTGAACCAGAACCGAACCAGTTTTGGTAAATGCCTCCAGAGAAATTCGGCTTTGGAAACAAGCTCATCATCTTCTGTGCGACGGGATCAATCAGATTCCCTGCGACGCCGGGAGCGGGCTGAAGATTCGCCGGCAACTTGGGATTCCCCGAGCTGATGTATGTGGCGATGTTGTTAAAGGGAATGAACGTGCTGCGTACGGCTCCCCCAGCGCTGGAGTCGTAGGTTCCGGAGTATGGGTCCCAAATCTGACCGGCGGGCACGCTGCATAGGCCCGCGCTGTCGAACACCCCTCCCTGTGCCGCACACACCTCGCCAAAATCGCCAGCCCGCATGCGATCGGTCGGAACTGCCCCGCTGGCCGTGCTCAACCCAGAAGACCGCAGGCCGTCATAATCGAAGAAGAAGAACGTCTTGTTTTTGATGATCGGGCCTCCGATGGTGAAGCCGTAATTGTTTCGGCGTAGCGACGGAATGGGTTCGCCGGCCCGATTTGCGAACCAGTTGTTCGCATCAAGGCTGGCATCACGGAAGAAGTCGTACGCGCTTCCACGGAACTTGTTCGTTCCCGAGCGCGTGATCATATTGACGACAGACGCCCCGGAGAAACCATATTCGGCACTGAAGTTCGTCTGCTGCACCTTGAACTCCTCCACCGCTTCCGGCGACGGAACATACGTGGCCGACGTGATTCCCCCATTGGGTTCGGAGTTCGTGACCGAAGCGCCATCGGTCAGAATGTCGGCCGTGGATCCGCGGCTGCCGTTTGAGACGAAGTTCGTGCCGGTGCAGGTGACGTCGCACTGATCGTCCATCTCGGTGACGCCCGGGGCTAACGAAGTCAGCACGACAACGTTGCGGTCCACCAACGGCAGGTCGTTAATGAATCGCCGGTTCACAACTTGGCCCGTTACGGCGTCCTCGGTCGCGAGAGTTTGCGCTTGGGCCTCTACCTGGATGGATTGCGTTGCGGTGGCCACCTCCAGTTGCAGGTTCGCGGAGGCGTTCTCGCTGACGTTCACCTTGACGTTGGTGCGCTCTGCCTTCTGGAACCCCTGCATTTCCACGGTGACCGTGTAGAGCCCCGGTGGAACAGCGGCGAACAGATAGTGCCCGGCGCTGTCTGAAGTAGCAGTAAACGTAAACCCCTTTTCCTGGTCGGTCAGGATGACCTTTGCCCCTTGAATGACGGCGCCGGTCGGGTCGGTCAATTCCCCGCTCACCGTTCCAAAGTAGCCTTGGGCCAATAAAGTCGCAGGCAAGAGCAGCAAGACGACGAATAGCGCAGCACGAGAAACTTTGCTCAGGCGCTTTGTGCATGGCTTAAAAAGGACTTTAATCATGGCAATTTCCTTTGCATGAGTTGAAAATGTGCCGCTTCACGGCACCGCCGGCCGTTCGGACGATGACGTCGCACCATAGGGTTGCGGGGCAAGCTTCAAAGCATGTTCGGACAGACAGATAAGAAGAACAAGGACGCACGTTCCCCACCCCTGTTTGAATCGATTTAAGTACTGCGTTTTGCGTCTGTCAAGTGGATTTTACGGACGTGGGTGAGTTAACGGTGAGTCATTTCAAAAAGAGAGTTTCCGTTTCCTACTTTTTGCAGGAAGCGCGCGGGACCCATTAGGTGGATGGCCACCCCCCTGGCTGAAGCCTTTACTCCCGGGAAATTTTGTGACGTAGTTTGTAACGTAACCCTGCCATGCTAGGTCCCGTAAGCCCTTGCAACGAGGCATTAGTCGGTGCAACTTCGCGCCCCAACTTCTTGCAGATGGCGGGGCAAAGGTCGGTTATTCATGACGTGAATGATAATCATTCCTCAGAAAATAGCCATAACCCCTTTCCTTTCAACGGGCGCTTTGCGGCTATTTTCATGGTTCGCTTGTGGCTCGAAAGAGCCATGACCTATTCATAGCACGAATAGCAACTCTCCTGGGCGAGCCGAGCGACCTGGGACTCGCTGCTCACAAACAAGCGGACGTGTCTCTGGCGAATTGTTATCTGCGAATACTGGAGGTGACACAGATCAATCGTTTCAGTGGCACCCCACTGTCGAGCCCTCTATCAGACACCGGTGGCCGCCTGAGTTGTCAAAGACTCGCGCGCGCTGCGGTATCCGGTAACCTCCGCAAACACCTGAAATGAAATCATCCGGTGTTTGCGCTCTTAGTTGCCGTGCGTTTGCGGATCCGATCGTTTCACTACCACCGTATCAATTCGCCACAGACAGGTCAGACTTCCGGCGCTTCCGTTCGTTTTGGCAGTTCCGTGCCACGGTTGAGAATCTCTAGATAGTTGTGATACGTGAAGAGTCGATGTCGCTGTTTGCCTGTCGTCTCCCGGACCATGCCGAGCCTTACCATGTGCTGCAAAGCCTTCGCCACAGTAGGCGCAGAGAGGGAGAGTTGTTCGGCGGTCGCCGGGATCGTGATGATCGGCTTGCGCTGAAGGTGCTGGTGAACCCGCAGAACGGATGCAGCCGGGCGGCCAAGCTCCTCGATCCTCCGGCGGTCATTTTCGATGAGTGTGAGTATCTCCTTCGATGTATCGGCTGCCTGCTGGGCGGTTTCTTTTACACCCGTTAGGAAGAATTCGAGCCAAGTCTCCCAATCTCCGTGGCTGCGGACGCGGTCAAGCAGTTCATAGTATTTCTGCCGGTTCATCTTGAAATACAGGCTGAAGTAAAGAATCGGCTCACGGATCGCGCCAGCGACGCACAGCAGGAATGTAATCAGCAATCGGCCCAATCTTCCATTTCCGTCCAGAAACGGGTGGATGGTTTCGAATTGCACATGCACGAGCGCCGCCTTCACCAATATGGGCAAGTCTTCCTGCTCGCGATGCAGAAACTTTTCGAGCCTGTCCATGCATTCCATCATTTTCTCAGGCGTTGGCGGGACAAATGCTGCGTTGCCGGGCCGCGTGCCTCCGATCCAGTTTTGAGTTTCGCGGAATTCACCCGGACGCTTCTGACTGCCTCGCCCTTTGGACAAGAGAATCTTGTGAATTTCTCGTATCAACCGTAAAGAGAGCGGAAAATCCTCGCGGAGCCTGCGAAGTCCATGATTCATCGCGGCCACATAATTTGAGACTTCCTGAACGTCTTCCAGTGGGACGCTGGGGGCTTCGGCGCTTTCGAATAGCATCAGGTCAGAAAACGACGACTGTGTGCCCTCGATCTGCGAGGAGAGCACGGCTTCCTTCCGAACGTAGAGGTAAATGAAGAGCGAGGGGTCGGGCAGGATAGAAGCAAGTCCGTCCAGGCGTCCGAGTGCTTGGTTTGCCTGTTCAAGCAATGGCAAGAGCCGTTGGAGGGCCAGCGGCGGGTCCGGGGGCAGCGGCGGGGGCACGTACGCCCGGAAAGACTCGTCCTTGAAGGTTTTGAGGACATAAGTCCCGAGGCGGTTGTTGGGTTTCGTTGGTGTCGCCATCACAAAGCCATGTTTTCGTTAGGAAATCCCTAACGAAACTATATAGCCTTTTAGTTTCGTTAGCTAGGGAAAGGTCAAACCCGTTCGGGGCAGGCTACTTTACGGGCAACGTTCCGGCTCGGATGCGTCGGGCCACGCGTCCAGGAACCTTCACTACGACCACCCGATTCTCCTGCTTCAGCAGATGCTCTGGCACGCGGGCTACCATCACGGTCAGATGGAGCTGGCCTTCAAGGTGGCGGGCGCCCGATGACGGATGAGCAAGCCGGGCCGCTCACGTGGGACGTCTGGATGCACAGGAGCGCTTACAATTAGCTCTATATAGGAGGGTTGTCTTCAGTTAGGAGTGTAGCGAGCAAATTTTCCACGGAGCCATCAAAGAAAATTTCGATCATATGACGGAGAGCGAAACGCTGCGCAATCTCACGCGACACGGTCGGAGTGTAGAGGTACCGCAGCTTCTCCGTTTCGTGTCGTACGAGCCGTTTTCTTCAAGCACCCGAAGTTGGGCGCGCACGGTTGGGAGTTGTCGAAGGGATGTCTACTTGTAATGATGGCTTCCGACATGCCCCTCTTTCGGAACTAATAGTGCCCGGCGCACGTAGCGAAACATGTTGCGCAACGACCGGATCACGAGTTCTTATTTTTCTCATTGCTGTTGCAGTTCACCTCATGCGGCGGAGATCTGGGCTCGTCTTGTCTCGACAACTTTTTGCGCTGACGCCGCTGATGAGAACAGAGGTATGAGACCTTCGACCAGCGTTGGGTGAGTCAGGACCGCATCGCGTAGCGCGGTGTAGGGCAGCCCTGCAATCATCGCAATCTGGACGGCGGCCAGGATCTCTCCGGCACCGACACCGAAGGCCGTGAACCCGAGGATGCGGTCGCTATCAGCCTCCACGAGGGCCTTCACAAACCCGCGGGTCTCCGAAAGCGTGCGTGCACGCAGGTTGGTTTCCATTGGGACCTTGAACAGGCGATACGCTATCCCTTGAGCCTCGGCTTCTGTTTCACCCAAGCCGATACGAGCAAGTTCGGGGTCGGTAAACAGACAATATGGGACTTGCCTGCCCGTGGTCACACGGTTGCCGCCGGTTAAATTGGCATGGACTACGCGGAAATCGTCGACGCTGATGTGCGTGAACTGCGGGCTACCTGCAACCTCGCCGATCGCCCAGACGCCGGGCGCGGTGGTCTGCAGCCGCTCGTTGACCTTGATGTATCCCCGGTCGGTGAGCTCAACGCCGGCCAGTTCCAGGCCGAGTCCTTCGGTGTTCGGATAGCGGCCTGTGGCGACCAATACATGACTGCCCTTTAGGACTTTCTCAATTCCATTCTGCTCGACGACGACACTCACCGAGTCGCCACATTTGCCCGACACTTGCTTAATCCGTGCATTCAGGAGGATGTCGATGCCTTCATCTGCGAGCAGGCTGCAAAGAGCCTCGCATACGTCCGGGTCTTCTTTGGACATCAGCCGCCCGTTGCGATCGACCATCGTCACCTTGCTGCCGAAACGGCGCATCGCCTGGGACATCTCCACCCCGACGTAGCCCCCACCGACAACAAGCAAGTGTTCGGGAATTTCATCGAGTTCAAGAGCCTCGATATGCGTGAGCGGCTGCGCTTCCGCAAGGCCAGGAATTGTCTCCAACGCGGCACGCGTGCCCGTACTAACGATCACATTCGCGCCCCGCAGTTGACGTGTGGTCCCGTCGGCCAGGGTGACTTCCACTGTTCTCGGAGCTAGGAACCGGCCCGTTCCCAAGACGAACTCGGCTCCCGTGTTCCTGTAATTTTCCATATACATGTCGTTCAGGTCATGCACCATCTTGCGCTTGCGCTCGCGCACGTCCGCCATATCGATCGCGAAGCCGTCGTGTGTGATGCCGAATTCCTTGCTTCGGCGAAAGTACGATGCGACTTTCGCGCTGTGGATGATGTTCTTGCTCGGCAAGCATGCGATGTTCGGACATGATCCGCCGATGTATTTGCGCTCGACGACTGCGACTTGCTTTCCTTCACCAGCAAAAGTCCACGCAGCGATGGTCGAGCCCGTGCCGCCCCGAGAATCACGAGATCAAATTCTTCCGGCTGCCTCTTCTTACCTGCCTGGGCGGGTGAAGCGTTTCTTCGTGCTCTTCATGCGGATTTTCCTTTCCGAGCGACGGGTTCATTCTCGGCTCTCATTGATTTCACCAGGTCAGCCGCTGATGCTCCCTCGAGCGAGAGTCCATAGCCGACTTCTCGGACAATACGCTCTTTCAACGGTTGAATGAAATGTACGCGCGTATTACGGCGGGTCACTTCGGGAGCCTGCAAGTACAACTTAGCCAATTCCCGTGCTCGCGGCAGCGCCTTACCGTTCGGCACAACCTCTGCAATCACTCCCCATTCGTGCGCAGTTTGCGCCGTGAGCGGCTGCGGGTTGAGCAGGAACGCCTCCGCTCGTCCCGCTCCGGCGCGATAGCTCCACGTGGTGAAGATTCCGTCACCCGGCACAATACCACCGGCGAAGTGCGGCACATCGTGGAAGGTTGCACCCTCGGCCGCCACAATTACGCTGGCAAGAAGCGCATACTCTGAGTGCACATGAGCGCGTCCCTCGATAGCCGCGATCACCGGCACGCGTATGTTGGCCATGTTTTCCAGAAGCTGAACACCTTCGTCATGAACCTGGCTCCAAATGCCGGGATCGGCGACATTGCCGAAGGATGAAAAATCGATTTCAGGAATGAACTCCCCGCCTGCTCCGGTCAGGATTACGATCTTGTTCTCTCGATCTTGGGCGATCCGGTAAAAGGCATCGACAAACTCTGTATGATCTTGCGCCGAGAAAGTGAACGGTCCGCCGTTACTGTGAAATTCGGCAACCAGCACACCATTGGCATCTCGCGTGAGCTTCAGGCTGCGATAGGCAGCGAAGTAGTCATGTTGAAGTCGTTGCATAAGGTTTTCCTCTCTAAACTTCGTGTTGGCCATGATGGAAGATGCAGCGCTCTTGCCTTGAACCGATCAACCGATCGCCCCAAGCGCGGGCGTCCCAGTTGGCGTTCCACCACTTCACTTCGATCAACCGCGGACGGCGTACCGCAGAACAACCACACCCTTACGGAAGCGTCCCTCCTCGACTAGCTGGAGGTCAAGCCGCACACCATCGGGGAAGAACCGTTTTCCGCTGCCGACGACCACGGGGCAGACAATCATTTGGAACTCGTCGACAAGACCCGCCCTTATCGCTTGCGCCGCGAGTTCAGGACCGTCAACAGTGATGTCGTGCTCGGCGTTGGCCTTGAGCCGCCTGACCGCGTCGGGATCGAATTCGCGCTCGATCCTCGTCCGCGCGCTGCGCGGCTCGGCGAGGGTCCTGGAGTAGACGATCTTCTCCGCTGTCTGCCACTGCCTCGCCCAGTCGAGCACGAACCGTGGTTGATCAGGAACCGTGTGCGCGGTCTCCCAGTACACCATTGTCTCGTACATCCTGCGCCCGTAGAGATAGGTGCCGAATGACGCCGCAAGCTCGTTGATGTAGGAGTGCACCTCTTCGTCTTCGGGAGCGCCCCAGCCAAAGCGGCCGTGCTCGTCTTCCGTGTAACCGTCCAGCGACATGAGCATTGAGTAGGTCAACTTAGCCATGCATCTCACCTGGCATGCAAGTCAACCTAATAAAGCGGTGGCCATAAGCCGCCCACGTTACTGCGCGCGAACAGTGTGTTTATGCTGTCATCAAGCGGAGACGCTCTAAGGGCATCGGCTCCTGTGAATTAGCTCGAGGTCAGCATATGGCACTCAGGTGGCCACGACGAGGCCGCCTGCGGCACGAATGACCTCCCCGGTGATCCAGGCTGATTCGTCTGATGCCAAGAATACCGCCAGCGGGGCGATATCCGTGACGCGACCGAGCCGGCCGAGCGGCGTCTTCCCAGCCAGAACGGTGCCGGCACCACCCTCAAAGGTCCCCGCGGCTACATTGCCTTCGGTTTCTGTATGACCGGGAGCGATGGCGTTGACGCGTATCTTGCGCGGCGCCAGTTCGAGTGCCAATCCCCTGGTCAGCGTTTCG
>Ga0209471_1001108_pt1 | contig 16411 bp, 16 predicted proteins | sample GraSoiAngelo_128_FD_185885 | JGI IMG/M metagenome (GOLD analysis project Ga0209471, IMG submission 185885) | Grasslands soil microbial communities from the Angelo Coastal Reserve, California, USA - 14_0927_12_20cm (SPAdes) (version 2) | ecosystem: Environmental > Terrestrial > Soil > Grasslands ...
CGGCGCCGATCAACAGGAAGTAGACGAGCAGGAACGTCACGACGATGCAGTCGGCCGGTTGCCGTCGCCACGCTGCATAGCCGACCCCGATGACGGCCAGCAGCACCAGCGCCGGATCGATGCCAAACCACAGCGCGACACTCAGTCGCACCCAACCGATCGCCGGTGCCGTCGCCCTCCCTAGGTGCGTAAAGATGTAGCCGATGCCGTGCTGGGTCATTCCTGGATCGAGCACCAGGAAGGGGGAGGTGAGGATGAGGGTGACGACGCCGACGACGCCGATCAGTGCCAGCCGGGCGAGCAGCCGCGGCCATCGGATGCATTCCGCGCGCGCGCGCAACGTTTGTGCCGCGGCGATCCCCGCGAAAACGAGAGCGCCGTTGTACTTCAGGCTGGCAGCCACGCCGAGCGTGATCCCGTTGATCAGGAGCGGCCGGAGGCCCCGCAACGGCAGCGTCCGGTAAGCGATGTACATTGCCGCGACACAGGCGAGGCTCAGCGGGATGTCGAGCGTCCCGAAGTGGCTGTCGCGGACGTGGAGAAAGGCGACCGCCAGCGCCGCCGCTCCGAAGAACCCCGCGAGCCACCCGTAGGCGCGGCGCCCGAACTCGAACACGAGCAGCACCGTGAGGCTGCCGATCAGGGCGTCGAGGACGCGAACGCCGAGATAGCCCGACGCTTGATCGGAGACCAGGCCCAGCAGACGGAACGGGGCCAGCCAGGCCGCCGCGACATAGAAGTAGAGATGGGGCCAGTCCGCGAAGTGGGGGTTCAGGACGCCGTGGAAGATGATGCCCATTGCCCGGCCCACCGTGACGTCCTCGTCCGGTCGATACAGGGCTGGCAGGCCGAAGTTGATCCCCCAGAGCCGCAGCCCGGCGGCGACAACAAATAACCCGGCGACCGCGCCGGCGGCGAAGCGGGGCGGGCGGTCCGGGTTAGCTGCCGACGAGGTCCGGCCGGGTAGGGCCGTAGAGATCGACCGGCACCGGCGTGGGCTCGTGCTTCTTCGCTTCGAGCTTCTTCACCGCGTCGATGGCGGCAGTGGTGGCATCACCGACGGCCGTCGTGATCTGTCGGGTCAGCTGTGACCGGACATCGCCGGCGGCGTAGACGCCCGGCAGGCTCGTCTGCATCGTCGAGTCGGTTACCAGGAATCCCAGCGGATCGTGCTCGACGTGTTCCCGATGATCGAAGAACTGAACGTTCGGCTGGAAGCCGATGAAGACGAAGAGCCCGGTGACCTTGAGCGGCCTGGTCTGCCCGGTGACCACGTCTTTCAATGTGATCTCCTTGACCTCGCCGTCCTCACCCTTGACTTCGCTGACGGTCGTGTTGGTGATCAGCTCGACCTTGGGGTTCTTGCGGGCCGCCTCGACGAGGATGGCCTGGGCGCGAAACTGCTCGCGACGGTGGATGATGTAGACCTTCTTTGCGTAGCGCGTCAGAAAGACGCCCTCCTCCAGCGCGGCGTCGCCGCCCCCCACGACCGCGACCTCCTCCTCTTTGAAGAAGGCCCCGTCACAAACGGCGCACTGCGACACGCCACGCCCCTGGAACTCGCTCTCGCCCGGGATGCCCAGCTTCTTCGGCTCGCCGCCCGCCGTCAGGATGATGTAATCCGCCGTGTACTCTCCGTCCTCGGTCTCCACGACGTGCTGCCCACCGTGACGGCGGATACCGGTGACGCGAACGGTCTCCAGGTCGACGCCGAACTTGACGGCCTGGTCGGCCATGCGCTGCGCCAGCTCAGGGCCGGTGATATGGTCGAAGCCCGGATAGTCCTCGATCGCCTCGGTGTTGAGCAGTTGGCCGCCCGGGGCGCCGCGCTCTAGCACCACGGTCTTGACCCGCGCCCGTCCGGCGTACAGGGCCGCGGTCAAGCCGGCTGGCCCGGCGCCGATGATGACCACGTCGTAGTGACGGTCTTTTTCCATCGCTTGCGAAGCTCCCATGTTATCTAAGCCCACTCCTGACTCCAGTATTCCCAAATTCGCCTCGCCTGAACGGGCAGGACTCGCCGTCGTGCGACGTAACCTCGGGCGGTATATAACTGCGGAAGTGGATGCCTGAGGACCATAGGACCGGCACGGCGGCGTTCGCTTCCTCCGCAAAGGTCGTGGCACTGCCCCAGGCGGACACGACCCAGGGTCAGGACCACGTCACCTGGGCATACCAGACGCATGTCACAGCCATCTACCAGTACATCTACAGCCGAGTCGGGAACCGCCCGGATGCCGAGGACCTCACCGCCCAGGTGTTCATGAAGGCGATCAGCGGCATGCGCAGCGATGTCTCGGTCCCGGAGTTGCGCAGCTGGCTCTACCGGGTGGCGCAGACGACCCTGGCCGACCACTGGCGTGGGTACTACGCCGAGGACACCGGCGAGCTGGACGACGACGTGACCCGGCCGCCAGCCCCTCGGGAGAATCCGGAGGCGGTGCTGCGCGTGGACTCTCTGCTCGCCACCCTCCCCGAAAGTTACCGGCGGGTACTGGAGCTCCGCTTCTTGCGCGGCTACTCCGTGCGCGAAACGGCGCAGGAGCTCAACCTCAGCGAGACCAACGTCAAGGTGTTGCAGTTCCGGGCGCTCAACCGCGCCGGGCGCGACCGCGGGAGGGCGACGTGAACGACGATCCCGAGCAGCTCGACAAGCACGTCGAGGACCTGCTGCAGGACCACAGGCCGGAGCGAACCCCGCTCGCCGACGAGGCCGCCCTGCGTGCCCGCCAAACCGCCGCCATGCTCCGAGCCGCCAAGCCGGGAGCCGGCCTCCCGTCGAAAGAGTTCCTGGAACGAATGCAGGGTTCGATCCACGAATGGGTCGGAGAGCGGTCGGCGCGGCCGCAGCCCGCGGGGCGTCCCAGCCGCAGGTCGCTGCTACTGACGGGTGCCGCGGGCATCGCCGCCGGGGTGGCGGCTGCCGTTGGCATCGACCGGCTCGCGACGCACACGGCTCCGACCGCGACCCAGCAGCTGGTTGAAAACGGCAGCTGGAAAGCGGTCAAAGCGCTGGCGGAGCTTCCGGAGGCCACGCCGGTCGCGTTCCGCGCGGGAGCCATCGAGGGATTTCTCATCCGTCACGGACAGGAGGTCCGGGGTTTGTCCGCGGTCTGCACCCACATGGGTTGCATCCTCAACTACAGCAAGTTCCGCGATCAGTTCGAGTGCCCCTGTCACGGCGCGACCTTCAAGAAGAACGGCCAGGCAACCGACCAGTACGACACACCGCTCCCGACACTGCCCTCCTTGCAGGTGCGGATCCAGCGCGGACAGGTCGAGGTCTACACGGTCTAGCCGTGACTCTCGCCCGGGTCAAGCCGTAGCGGTCGCCGCCGGGACGTAGACCTTGCCGCGATCGAGGTAGGCGGCAACGCGATGCACCCTGTAGGTGGGCTCGCCGAACTTCTGGCGCGCGCCGGCGACGATGTCGGATTTGAGGAAGGCATCGATCTGGTCGCGCCGCTCCCAGAGGTAATTGCCCCCATACTCGCGGGTGTCGGGGTCGTAGACGAAGGCTTTTGAAATCAAGCCCGGCATATTGACGTAGAGGTTCCGCGCCCGGTCCTCCATGAGTGCCGGGATCGTGGACCAGTCGGTGTCCTCGGGCAGGGTGAATCGCATGGTCAGCGTGAACATTGGGTCCGCCTCCTCCACTGATATGGGGTGATGGTACGCTCGCCCCAGTCCATTCGGAGGGTACTTCATGGCTCGGATCGCGTGGGTCGAGGACGACGAGGCATCGGGTGAGATCGCCGACGTCTACCGTGAGCTGAAGCGAACATCGTCGAAGGGGAACGTCCCCGACATCCTGCGGACGATGAGCCTGCGACCCGACTTCCTGCGTGCCATCGATCAGGCGAGCCGGCTGCATTTCACTGACGGGGCACTCAGCCGTGCTGAGCACGAAATGATCGCTTCTTACGTCTCGGCGCTAAACCGCTGCCACTATTGACTCAGCAGCCATGCCTGGTTCCTGCAGTTGCAGGGAGAACAGTACTCGAAAGCTGCGGCGGCGCTCCGCGACGGGGACCTCGACGCCGCCGACCTGACGCCGAAGCACCGGCTGCTCCTGGAATTCGTCGAGACGCTGACCCTCCACGCCTACCGCATCACTGACGAGCAGGTCCAGCGGCTCCGTGAGGTCGGGTGGACCGACGCCCAGATTGCCGAGGCTGTCTACGACGGCGCGCTTTTCAACCTCTTCGTGCGCCTTGCCGATGCCTTCGACATCCACCCCGACCCCTCGTACGATGCGGCGGGCGTACCCGGGGTGCTGGGCCGACCCGACAGCGCCTGACGCTCAGGGCCTACTGCACCGTGGCGCTGTCCAGCAGCTGGGCCACCACTGACGAGCTCGGCTCGTCGAGCAGGAAGATCAAGTCGTAGTAACGGGTGGTCGTGGTGATCCGGACCTCGTGCACGAGCGCCGCACAGCCGCCGCCGGCCAGCCGGATACCGGATACCCGGTCGGTGGCGGGAAGGTCGCCGACAAGGACCTGCTCGGCGGATCGCGCGGTCCACGCGGACCGGGGAGGCAGGCCGGTTGGCACCCTAGTCTCGGTGGGCGCTTGGTCCTTCGCGCCACTGTCTACGTAGAGCAACGTCATGGGCCCGTTCTTGAAATGCGCCTCCGCCCTCCCCGGTGCCACCGACTGGAACTGATAACCAACCGGCAGCCAGATCTTTAACGAATCGGTCGCGGCCGGGCTGATTGGGTAGTTGGTCGTATAGCGGCCGCTCAGCCAGCCGTCCCGGCCGTCGCTCAGGCGAATTCGATACCAGGTGCTGCCGTCGGGATTGGTCTGTTGGCCCTGAAGGGTCAATTGCGTTCCGGTCGCCAGCGTTGTGAGGCGCGTCGCCGACGATGATGGGGCGGCCCGCACGTTGACGCCATCCGAGGCATGCACCCAGGCGCTCCGCGGGATCGTATCGCTTTGTTGGACCCTGTGGACTACAACGTCTGAACACGTGCCACCAGCCGAGGGGGTCGTACCCGGCGAGGGCGAGCCGTTGGCCGGGACGAGGCTCGACGTATGCGAACCGGACAGCGATAGGGCGATGTGATGGTCCCAGGGTCGTAACACGGCGAGCCCGACCTCAGCACCTAACAAAGCGAGGACCAGGCCCCATGCCGCCAGCTCGAGCTTTGTCACGATCCTAGCCGTGTCCCGGGTTGTCTGGCGTCGCCGTCACGATGGCGGCGTTTGACTGCTGGGTGCTCGCGTTATCGATCGTGCACATCACGGTGGTGGTCGCGTTGAACCCGACGTCCGGCACGACCTGCACTTGACAACTTCCGAGGACCTGCCGAGAGGCCGTGTCCGCCATGCTGAAGGTGATGGTGGATGGCGCCCGGGCATGGAGTAGCCCGCCGAGATTCTTGAGCAACGCCGAGACAACGCACGGCGAGCCGCATCGCGACGTGTCGACTGATACGACCGTATAGATCGGAGGCAGGGTCGTGAGGTTCGAGAAATCAATCACATCAGCGGGCGCCGAGATCCCAAAGTCGTGGTTGTAATTGACGAAGCGAAGGTCGGCGTCGCGAATGCCGTCAACGACAACACCATGCTTCAATCGCACGCGAAGCACCCGGTAGGGCGCCTGCGCGGTGATGAATACGTCTCCCCGCGCGCCGGACAGCTCGACTGCATCGACTCCATCGACCGACATGTGGTCGGTGCGCTGCGTGGTCGCCTGCCCGAGGAACGTCGACCCGAAGATGACGCCATCGGTCAGGTCGGTCAGCTGGGGGACATGGCCCGCCGAGCCCTTCCACCAACCATTGCCTGCCGCCTTGACAAAGCTTCGAGAAACAAGATCGCTGCCCATGTGCGTCGACAGAAACTGCTGCCCGCGAAAATAGGCATTATTGCCAAGGATGATCGCCTCGAGCTTGATATCAGCCGTCGCAACGGTCACGCGCTCGGAGCTGGGCCGGCTCAGCTGCAAGTCGATCGACCACTGCTTGCTGCCTTCGCTGTACGACCCCGTGATCTCGAAGCTGTCCGCCGCGACCAGCGTGCCGGTGGCGCCGCTCTCCAGGCTGCGCGTCGTGGGCAGGTCCAGGCTGAACGGGAGATCACAGCTCGAGAGCGCGCCGACGATGACGGCGCCGGCGATGACGGTGCCGACCGACCCGGCCCGCGGCCGGTACAACGCCTGTGAGAGCGAGCGAAATGCTAACAAGGCCTTGGCTGTAACGACTTGAGCAATCGAACCGTTACTCAACGGTGAGCGCCAAGCGGAGAGCGGTGCGCCTCTTCGGCCGGGAGTACGCGGTCATCCTTCCCAGCCTGCGCGATCCCCGGATGCACGTCGCTGCGGTGCTGGTGACGCTCCAGGTGCTGGGCCAGACCGTGCTCGGCTTCCGTCTCTCGGTGGCCCAGATTCTCATTTGTCTTCTGACCGGCGCTCTCATCGAGTTCGTGGTGGCCTTCTTCAAGGACAGCGCCATCATGTGGCCGGCGAGCGGATTACTGACTGGCAACAGCACGGCCTTCATCCTACGAACTCCCGGCACGCTCCACGGCCAATGGTGGAGTACGCATGGGATCTGGATCTTTGTCGGCGTGGTCGCCATCTCGATGGCGTCGAAGTACCTCATCCGCTGGCGTGGGCGGCACATCTTCAACCCTTCGAACCTCGGCCTGGTCCTCGCTTTCGTCGCGCTGGGCCCCAAGCTCACGGAGCCACAGGATCTGTGGTGGATCCCGCCCGGTCCATGGCTGATCGTGACCTACGCCGTCCTTCTGATCGGGGGGCTGTTGATCGCGTGGGAGCTGCGATTGCTCGGCCTCGAGCTGGCCTTCATGGCTGGGTTTGCGGCCTTTACGGCCCTGGCGCTTGCTCTGGTGCCCGACCATTGCATGGTCGCCAGCTGGCACGTGGCCCCCATGTGCGGACGGGAACTCTGGCAGATCCTTGTCACCTCTCCCGAGCTCCTGGTCTTCGGCCTCTTCATGGTTCCGGACCCGCGGACCGTTCCCGACGGCCGAGTGGCGCGGGTCGCGTTCGGCATTCTGGTCGCCATTCTGGCGGTGCTGCTGATTGGTCCCACCACGTTGGAGTTCTGGACCAAGACCGCGATCCTGGCGAGCCTCGTCATCGCCTGTGCACTGCGCTTTGTTGTGGCGCGGTTTCTTGCGCCACTCGAAGGCCGGGAGAGGCACAGGGCCGGGAGGCGTCGCCCGGGCTGGCGCCTACCGGCTGCGCTCGCCCTGGCCCTTGTCCTTATTGGCACCCTTCCTGTGGCCGCCGATCTATCCACGCACAGCCCTGAGCCGGCCGCCGGGCTCGCCGATGGTTCGACGCCAAGCCTCGTGCTCACCGTCGGAGCCGGGCCCGCCATCGGGGGCTGGGTCTCCGACTCGGCGGCCGCCGCTCTGCCACCGCCGAGCGGTTCGGGGCCCGCCTCCGCATCGGCGCAGCTGTGGATCCTGCCGACGATCCCAGATGTCACCATCGCCTCGAATGTGGTCGCCTTCGATCAGTCCGTGCCAAAGAGCGCAAGGAGGATGGCGCACGACGCGGTGCTCGACCTCATCATCGAATCCGAAGCGCGTCGCGCCCACGACGTGAAACTGGCAGAAACCGGGGCCACCGGCGACGGGCTCAAGGAATTCACCGACGTCATCAACCAGGACATCGCGGCCGGCAAGATCATCCAGAAGACGTACAGCTTCGATAAGGTCACCCTCAACCTGTTCCTTCCGAAGTTCAGCAGCCAGGCGTCACGCCTGGTCGGCGTGACCTTGACCGGAACCTCGACCTTCATCACCAGGGATGCGTCGGGCAATGTGTTGTCGCAGAGCAGCACGCCGTATTCGAAAAGCTGGGGTCTCGACGCCGCCGCAAACGTCAGCTACCAGGTGATCATCAATGACTACACGGACCTGAGCCCTGCCCCCTGATCCCGTAGTGCTATTGGCGGACGATGGCCGGCGCGCGCCCGCGTAAGACGAACTTCTGGATCTTTCCCGTTGCCGTCTTGGGGAGTTCTTCCACGAAGTTGAACCACTGCGGAACCTTGAAGTGCGCCAGCTTCGCCCGGGCGAACTCTCGAAGCTCCTCCTCGGTCGCCGTCTGACCGGGTTTCAGCACGATAAAGGCGCAGGGCGCCTCGCCCCAGCGCTCGTGCGGCAGGCCGACCACGGCCACCTCCTGGACCGCGGGATGACGCAACAGACACCCCTCGACCTCGATCGATGAGATGTTTTCACCGCCGCTGATGATCACGTCCTTCAGGCGATCGCGGATCTCGGCGTAGCCGTCAGGGTGGACGACGGCGGCATCTCCGGTGTGGAACCAGCCATCGCGGATCGCCTTCGCCGTGGCTTCCGGATCCCGGTAGTACCCCTTGAGTACCACGTTGCCGCGCACCACAATCTCGCCGATCGTGTTCCCGTCGTGGGGCACTTCTTCGCCGGTTTCCGTGTCCACGACACGCAACTCACCTGAGGTGATCAGCTCCACGCCAGTCCGCGCCTTGATGGTGGCCCGTTCAGCCGCCGGCATTAAGGCATGTTCCGGCAGGGGATCGCAGACCGTGATGAAGGGTGAGGTCTCCGTCAGCCCATAGACCTGGGTGACTTCCCAGCCGAGTTCACCCTCGAGGCGCTCGATGGTGGCGGCGGCCGGAGGGGCACCCGCGGTCACGACGCGCACGCCACGTGGAACCTCGCCGCGGACATCGGCGGGGGCATTGGCGAGGCCGATGAGGACGGTCGGTGCGGCGCACAGCCAGGTCACGTGCTCCTCGCGGATCAATCGGAAGACGGCCGCGGGGTCCGGCTTTGGCAGACAGATATGGGTGCTCGCGGCAGCGGTCACGGTCCAGACAAACGTCCATCCGTTGGCGTGGAACATGGGCAGGGTCCAGAGGTAGCGGTCGCCGATCCCCAGCCGGAGATGGAGCAGTGTTCCGACGACGTTCAAGTAGGCGTTGCGGTGGGTGATCATGACGCCCTTCGGCCGCGCCGTCGTCCCACTCGTGTAGTTGATGGTGAGTAGGTCGCCCTCGCTGATGTCCGGGTGGATGAGGTCCGGCGATTCGGCCTTAAGGGTCGCCTCGTAGTCGAGCCATCCGGGGCGGGAACCTGTCAAGCCGACGAACTGTTTGACGTTCCCGATCCGGTCGCGAATACCGTCCACGCTTTCGAGATAATCCTCGGTCGCGCAGACGACGGTTGCCCCGGAGTGGTCGATGATGTAGGCGAAATCGTCGGCCGTCAGGCGGTAGTTGACCGGGACCAGCACGGCGCCGATCTGCGGCACGGCGTAAAACGACTCGAGCTGCTGGTGGACGTTCGGTGCGATGTAGGCGACGCGGTCGCCCTGCCGAACGCCAAACCGCTGGAGCGCGGTTGACCATCGGTCGCAGCGGTCGAAGAACTGCTCGTAGGTGAGCCGCAGGTTGCCGTCGACGACCGCCTCGCGTTGCGGATGCAATCGCCGAGTCCGCCGCATGAACTCGAGTGGCGTGAGCGGCGTCTCCATGATTAAGACAATACGCCGTGGGGGGCCGGTGGCCAGCACGCGGCCACCAGCCCCTTCAAAGCCGGGCGCTCCTCAGTCGCGGCGGCTGCTCCGGTCATCGCCGCCTTCATTGTCGTGCGGGAGGGCGAGCTTCCAGACGGTTCCGCCACCGTCGCAGAGGTGTGGGATCCCCGTCGCCGGGCAGACGCTGTCGGCGCTGAAGTAGAGATTGCCATCGGGCCCCACCACGTCCATGTTGGGGAAGTTGAGCCCGGCCGCGATCACCGAGGAGGTCCCCTCTTCGGTATCGAGCTTGACGATGTTGCCCGTCAACGGTTGCGGCGGCGTCGGCGTGGTCCACATGTTGACGAAGTAGACATTGCCCTGCCCGTCGGCTGCGCAGCCGGTCACGTGCTTGAGGTCCGAGTTGGCGACGAGCGTGACGGAGCGGCCGTGCACGCGGTAGAGATGGCCGGCCAGCGTGGCGACCCACAGCCCGTCGTCCGTCTTCGCGATGCAGTCCGGCACCTCATCTGAAGGAAAGGCATGAGGATTCGGGTCCCGCCAGGGGAAGTAGTGGAGGACGCTGATGTGCCCACCATTGCTGACGAACTCCAGCGTGTTCGACCCGGCATCGGCAACGTAGGAACCACCGTTGACCGCCAGGACGCCGTATGGGTTGGAGTCGTGCTCCTGGTTCGGGATGTTGGCGGTGTAGTCGAAGCCGAAGGCGCCCACGCCGGCGACCTTGCGCCAGGAACCGTTCGACCTCACCGATAGCAACGCGCCCGCCTCCTTCTTGGCGGCGGCGACGTCCGCCTGGCATTCAGTGTTCCCGGGGGCGCACTGGTAATTCGCGAAGGCCTGCGGGAACACGCCCAGGATGGCCATCAGGCTGCCATCGCGCGCGGAAATCCCGTCCACCCCGAGGGCTTCGCCGTGGGTAGGATCGAAGAACTCGGCGGCGGAGAACAGGTGGTCGACGAGCGGGGTGTGCGTTTTGTTCGCCATGTTCACCCACGAGATCTGCGACGTGCGGCCGAAACAGATGGTCGGCGTGCCGGGGATGCAGTTCTTGCCGCCGTGGCCGGCCTCGGCAACCACCAGCGTGCCCTTGAAGAACTCGACCCCGCGGGGGCTATCGAAGCCGGCAGCGACGAGCGTGGGCATCGCCGGCGCCCCAGCGCCGGCTGGCGTGGGCACCAAAACGGCCACCGCCATCAATACGACGGCAGCCAAAGACAAGCGGAACTTCCAACGCATTTCCTCCACCCCTTTGCCCCCGCTGAACGCCGCTAACGCCGCACCCCAGGCGGCCAGCGACATGGTAAGACTGGACGGTGAGTCCAGTCAATGGGCAGAGAAACCAAAGATCGCTGATCTCCGTTACGCGTGGTGCAGGGGCCCAGCCGGCTCTTCGCTAGACTCGAACCGAATATGGACCAGGTTTCCAGCACGCCAGTCCTCGACCGGATCACCGGTCCGGCCGACCTTCGCTCCCTGAGCGATACGGATTTGCGCGCGCTTGCGGAGGAGATCCGCCAGTTCCTGGTGGCGACCGTCTCCAAGACGGGCGGCCACCTCGGCCCCAACCTTGGCGTCGTCGAGCTGACCCTGGCGCTCCACCGTGTGTTCGAGAGCCCCAAAGACCGCCTCCTCTGGGACACCGGCCACCAGGCGTACGTCCACAAACTCCTGACCCGGCCTCGCGACGGGTTTGCCAGGCTCCGCAAGCTGGGCGGCATGAGTGGTTACCCCAACCGCACCGAGAGCGAGCACGACTTCATCGAGAACAGCCATGCGTCGACCGGACTCAGCTATGCCTCGGGCATGGCTGAGGCGATGCGGCGGCAGGGCGATCCCGGACACGTGGTGGTCGTCGTCGGCGATGGCGCCTTGACCGGCGGGATGGCCTACGAAGCGCTCAACAACATCGGACACCGCAAGACGCCCGTCATCATCGTCGTCAACGACAACGGCCGCTCCTACGCTCCCACCGTCGGTGGCCTGGCGCAACATCTGGCCCAGCAGCTCACCGTCCTCAACCCGTCGTATCACCGGACGAAGAACCGCGTCGATCGAATTCTTCGCGCGGTTCCCGCCGGCGACAAAGCGATCGAAGCGATACGTCGCATCAAGGAAGGTCTGAAGGAGTTGGTCTCGCCGCGCACCTTCTTCGAGTACCTCGGCATCAAGTATTCCGGGCCGATCGACGGCCACAACATCGAGGACATCGAGCGCACCCTGCGCCAGGTCAGCCGCCTCGGTGGTCCGTCGGTGGTGCATGTGATCACGACCAAGGGCCGCGGCTATGGGCCCGCGGAAGCCGACGAGATCGACCATCTTCACGGCGTCAGCGCGTTCGACGTGCTGACCGCGAAACCATTGAGCCGCAAAGTGTCGTACACGGATGTCTTCGGCGAGGCGCTGCTGCGCGAGGCCGAGCGGGAGCCGCGCCTGGTGGCGATCACCGCGGCCATGGGGAGCAGCGCCGGCTTGGGCCCCTTCGCGCAACGCTTTCCCGACCGGTTCTACGACGTCGGGATCGCCGAACAGCACGCCGTCACTTTTGCGGCTGGCCTGGCGATGGCCGGGCTGCGCCCGGTCGTCGTCATCTATTCGACGTTCCTGCAGCGTGCCCTCGACCAGGTGATGATGGATGTCTGCCTGCACAAGCTGCCGGTGACCTTCGTGTTGGACCGGGCGGGAATCACGGGCGATGACGGTCCCTCGCACCACGGCATCTTCGACCTGACGTTCCTGCGCGCCATGCCGGGCCTCACCCTGTCCGCGGCGAGCGATCCGCAGGAGCTGCGCGATTTGCTGCATACGGCCATGGCGCGGGACGGCGCAGGCCCCTTCGCCATCCGCTTTCCCAAGGGGGCCGCTGGCGATAGCGAGGCGCAACCGCCCCAGATCCTCCCGGTCGGCGAGTGGGAGGTGCTGCGGCAGGGCAGCGCTGCACTGCTCCTGGCGACCGGCAAGCTTGTCCCGGTTGCGATGGAGGCCGCCACGATGCTCGACAACGAAGGGCTGCCGCTGACCGTCGTCAACAGTCGCTACATCAAGCCGCTGGACCCCCGACTCGAGAGCTGGGCGCGACGCCACCCGGCCGTGCTCACGGTCGAGGACAACGTGGCGACGGGTGGCTTCGGATCGGCCGTCACCGAAGCGCTGGCGCCGTTCGGTATTCCGGTCACCGTGATGGCGGTCCCCGACACCTTTATCGAACAGGGCGGACAGGCCGAACTACTCAAGCAGCTAGGGTTGGACGCCCCGGGCGTCGCCGAGCGCGTGCGGCGCGTTCTTCGCGAGAACGAGTCGATCCCGGCTCGGGCAACGCAGCCCGGCAGCTAGACGGCGGCGCATGGCGACTACTCCGGATCCTATCGCCGAGGCGGCGGCCTACCAGCGGCTTCTCCTTTCACTCCTCGGCGATGACGACCCTATGGACGTTCAAGACGCGACGCCGGCCAAACTTCATGCCCTTCTCGCCGAGGCGGGTCCGAACCTGCGCACGCGGCCCGCGCCGAAGGAGTGGTCGGTGATCGAACTGCTCGGCCATCTGGTTGACGCCGAGATGGTCATGTCGGCTCGTTATCGATGGACGATCAGCCAGGACAAGCCACCACTACCTGGTTACGACCAGGACCTGTGGGTCGACCGTTTGCGTCACAACGCAGATGAGCCGGATGCGCTGCTGGGAACGTTCGCAGCTCTGCGCGGCGCCAACCTCGGGCTCTGGCAGCGATCGTCAGAGTCGGATCGCGAGCGGGTCGCGATGCACGCGGAGCGAGGACCGGAGAGCTACAGCCTGATGTTCCGCATGCTGGCCGGGCACGACCGTTTCCACCTCAACCAGATGCACGACACCCTGCGCCAGGTGCGCGCCGCGAGCTAAGCCAGCTGGGACTCCGCGTCGGCCTCAGCGTCGGCGCCGACGATATGGAGGCGCGGCGCGGCTTGTTCTGGCTCGCTCTCGATCGGTTCGGCCTCCGCGGGCGCGACCAGGGGGAGCGAGAGCGTGAAGGTACTGCCAGCCTGCGGGCGCGACTCGACCTGGATATCGCCCCCGTGCTGGCGGGCCAGCTCGCGCGAAAGGTAGAGAACCAGACCCGTGCCGCCGACGTGGCTGGTCTCACGGTGCTCGACCCGCTCGAAGCGGTTGAACAGCCGCGGGAGGTCCTCACCTGCGATTCGCACGCCGCCGTCGACCACGCGGAGGGTCGCGACCCGATCCACCGTGGACACGAGGCACTGGTGAGGCTGACGACAGCCTGAACGATCTGGAGCGCCGCGCTCACCACCACAACTTTACCCTCACCCCATCAGCCGACCGGTATCATCGGGCTGGCCCCCCGCGGGGGGAGGAGGTGAGCGGGGTAGGCGACGCCCTTCGGATCGCGCTCGTCGCGCCGGCCTGGTACCCGCTGCCGCCCCGAGGCTACGGAGGGACCGAGCTCGTGGTCCATCTCCTCCATACCGAGCTCCGGCGAATGGGCCACGCGGTGACCGTGTTCGGCGCGGAGGGATCGGAGGGGGAGGTCACGATGCTGGCTGACGCCGCCTGGAGCCACGACCTCGGAGGACAGGCGGAGGCAGCCCGGCAGGCTACCTACCTGGCCCGGGTCTACGCCGCCATGTCCGGCCGAAGCTTCGACGTCATTCACGACCACACCGGTTTCGAGGGCCTGTTGCTCGCGATCCAGAGCGGGCTGGCACCTGTAGTGGTCCACACCATTCACGGCGAGTTGACCGAACCGATGGTCACCTTCTATAAAGAGGTGGACGACCGGGCCCGGCTGTGCGCCATCAGCCTGAGCCAGGCGGCCAGCGCCCCCAACGTCGCACTCGCCGGCATCGTCCACAATGCCGTCGAGCTGCCGACCGCGCCGCCCAGTGCCACGCACGAGCGCTACCTGATTGAAGTTGCCCGCATCACGCCCGACAAGGGACAGCACCTCGCCATCCAGGTGGCGCAGCGGGCCGGGCGCAAGCTGATCCTGGCGGGCAAAGTGGAGCGGTCTGGTGAGGGCCTACGCTACTTCGAGGAGCAGGTGGAGCCGTTCCTCAGCCCCACCGTCGAGTACTACCCCAACGTCGCCGGCGCCCAGAAGGCGCGGCTCATCTCGCGCGCCGCCGCCGGCATCTTCCCCTTGCAATGGGCGGAGCCCTTTGGGCTGGCGATGGTCGAGTGCATGGTCGCGGGTACGCCGGTCCTCGCCCTACGCAGCGGCTCCACCCCGGAGCTGATCGCGGAGGGTGTTACCGGCTTTCTGGCGGAGGACGCCGACGACCTGGTGGAGGGGGCCAACCGACTCGATGAAATCGACCGGATGCAGTGCGCCACCGTCGCCCGCGAGCGGTTCAGCCCGCGGCACATGGCGGAGCGCTACGTCGCGGTCTACCGCCGGGGTTCGGTCGAGGTCGAGGCCTTCACCTCGCCTAACGGGCCACAGGCCGCCGCGCTCAGCCGCCCGCGAGCTGCGTCGACGCCTTAGCGACCCGGTCGATGATCGCCTTCCCCTCACCCGTGGTCTCGTCGAGCCAGCGGGGTTGGGCGTAGTTGTCGATCACCAGCGGCCGGTAGTCGACGCGGACCAGCCGGGTGCCGTAAAAGGTGTAGCGGCCGACCATCCCCTCGCGGGTTTCTTGCGACCACATCTGGTCGAAGATGAAGTTGCCGTGCGCGTAGGTGATCAGGTGGCCGTTGTAAATCTCGACCGGCTGCACCCAGTGCGGATGGTTGCCGATGACGAGGTCGGCCCCATCGTCGATCGCCAGGTGGCCAATCTCTTTAGGGTTGTCCGGGGCGATGCCGGGTCCGGCAACCGGGAGCAATTCGTACTCCTTGCCCCAGTGGAAGCTGACGACCACGACGTCAGCCTTGGGCCGGACCAGGTCGATCTCGCGCTTCAGCTCCGCCCGGTCGATATGGGTGCCGACGCCATTGAACCCAAGGAAGGCGAACTTGACGCCACGGATGTCTCGAATCTCGTAGAGGCCCAGGCCCGACATGCCGATCCCGTGTTGGGACAACAGGATCTGCGTCTCGTTGGTGCCCGCCGGGCCGAAATTCGTCAGGTGATTGTTGGCGAGGTTGGCGACATTGACGCCGGCATAGTCGAGGCCGGCGATCGCCCGCGCGTCGCCGCAGAACTTGAAGCCGCCGTGGATGATAGGGCAGTTCTTGATGAGCGGCGACTCGAGATTGATGTAGAGCAGGTCGCCGGTCTTCAAATAGTCCGCGGTCTTTAGCCAGGGGTAGAGCCAGTCCTTGTGGATCACGGTCTGGTAATTGACCTCACGCGCCGGGATCACGTCGCCGGTGGCGATGATCACGCGTAGCTGCGACTGGTCGTACTGCGCCAGGTCGGGCTTGCTGTCGCCAAAGATGCTGGTCAGGCTGAGCGTCGGCGGCGTCGGGGTTGGCGTTGGGGTTGGCTTTGGCGTTGGGGTGGCGGCGCGAGCCGCCACTGGCGACGCGCCGGTGGGCCCGCTCAGTGGCGCGGAGCATGCCGCCACCAGGGGCAGCAGGAGCAGCGGGACCAGGGTACGACGCTTCAAGCGCCGGTAGGATACACCACCCGCCGATAACGCACCAGCCAGCGGCGCTGGTTGGTTATCGCTTCAGTTGCCAGTGCCGCGCGACTCGTCGGCCTTCCCCAACTGGCCATTTTTCTGGCTCTGGCCAGTGGAGTCGCTCGCGCTGGCGGCGGCGCCCTGGAGCTCGCGGTTGAGTTCAGCCTCGGCCCCCGCGACCAGCTCGTCCATCGCCGCGATTGCGCTCTGCGCGTCCGGGCGGGTGGTCGCCAGTGCTGCCCGCTCGGTCTGCGTCAGGGCCAGCTCCTGGTCGGAGACGAACTGGTTTAAGCTGGCGTGCGCGTCACCCTTCAGCGGCGACGCCTGCTGACGCAGGTGCTCGAGCGCG
>Ga0209471_1001109_pt1 | contig 16411 bp, 14 predicted proteins | sample GraSoiAngelo_128_FD_185885 | JGI IMG/M metagenome (GOLD analysis project Ga0209471, IMG submission 185885) | Grasslands soil microbial communities from the Angelo Coastal Reserve, California, USA - 14_0927_12_20cm (SPAdes) (version 2) | ecosystem: Environmental > Terrestrial > Soil > Grasslands ...
CGAGCCGGTCTTCACCGTCATCAAGCGAGCAGCCCGAGCAGCTGCGCCAGCCGCTCGCGCATCTCCTTGCGGTGGACGATGGCGTCGATCATCCCGTGCTCGAGGAGGAACTCGCTGCGCTGGAACCCTTCCGGCAGCTTCTGACGGATGGTCTGCTCGATGACGCGCGGTCCGGCGAAACCGATCAGCGCCTTGGGCTCGGCGAGGATGACGTCGCCCTGGAAGGCGAAGGAAGCGGCCACCCCGCCCGTAGTCGGGTCGAGCAGCACGGAGATGTAGGGTTTCTTCACGGCGCGGAAGCGCGCGAGCGCGGCCGAGCTCTTGGCCATCTGCATGAGCGAGAAGATCGCCTCCTGCATGCGCGCGCCGCCCGAGGCGGAGAAGATGATCGAAGGAATGCGCCGCTCGGTGGCCCGCTCGAAGATGCGCGTCACCTTCTCGCCCACCACCGACCCCATCGACCCGCCCATGAAGTTGAACTCGAAGGCGCCGAGGGAGACCTCGCGGCCGGCAATGCGGCCGATGCCGGAGACGAACGCCTCGCCTTCGCCCGACGACTTCTGGCTGGCCTTGAGCCGCTCCTTGTACTTGCGCGAGTCGGCGAACTGCAGCGGGTCGGTGCTCTCCAGCCCGATGTCGTGCTCCTCGAAGCTGCCGGGGTCGAGGACCAGCTCGAGCCGCCTGCGCACCGGCAGCGGAAAGTGCTCGTCGCACTTGGGGCAGACCTCGAGGTTCTTCTCGACGTCGGCCTTGTAGATGATCTCGCCGCAGCCGTCGCACCGGATCCAGAGCCCCTCCATGCGCGACTTGCGCTGCTCGGAGGGCAGCTTGGGGGCGGGCACGCGGTGGTACCAGGCCATCGGACGGCTCTTCTAGCACGGAAAACTGCGCCGACGCCGGGGCTACGAGCGCTCGGCCGCAAGGACGAGCCTTTCGCGACTGGGAGCTCAGTGCGCATCGTCGAAACCGGCGATCGCCCTCGAGGTCTCCGTGCGCATCCTACTGCCGGTCGTCTCCGCGGCTGTGTTGATCTTCGTCGCTTGCGACACCACCACCAGCCCGAGCGCCGGGTCCGGCGGCGGCGGTGGATCGGTGGACGGCGGCTCCGGAGGAGGAGGAGGCAGCGGTGGTGGGGGAGGCGGAGGCGGCGGGGGCGGAGACGGTGGTCAGGATGGCGGCTCCGGCGCAGGTCTCCCGGCGCTGATGGTTCTCGCCGCCGGCGAGAAACCCTATGCCGTCGCCATCAACGACGGCAACGTCTATTGGGTCGACAAGAACTTCGACGTCCGCACCGTTCCGAAGGGCGGCGGGACCCCTGCGACCATCACGCACGCCGGATCGCATCCGCAGTTCATGCTGGCCGACGAGAGCGCCGTCTACTGGACCTACGGCAACAACTACTGGCGCGCTCCGCTGGGCGGCGGCGGGCCCTCGGACATCGACAACAACCTCACCTCGATCTGGTTCGGCTCTGACGCCAGCACGGCTTACTACGAGAAATGGCTCGGCCCCGGCCAGCCGAATGCCATCGTCAGCCGCGCCAGAGACGGCTCCGGCGCGGTGACGGTGCACGCAGAGGTGCAGGAAACGAACGGCGCGGTCACCATCGGTCCCGGCGCCATCTTCTGGGCCGAGCGCGGCAGCATCTACTCGGCCCCCGCGGGAGGCACCGGCCGTAACCTCGTCGCCAGCCTGCCCTCCAGCGGCTACATTCTCGGCCCCATCAAGGCGAACGATAGCAACGTCTTCTTCCGCAGTATCGATGGCATTTTCTCGGTCCCGCAATCGGGCGGCACGCCGACGCGGCTCGCCAACGCAGCAGGCGGGGATCCGCCGGCGCTCGACGCCAACTCCGGCGTCGCCTACTGGAACGACCGTTGCCTGGCCTCCTCCACCAGGGGCTGCATCGACACCGGCGGCACCAGTTACGGCTCGGTCAAGGTCGACGACACCGCCATCTACTTCGTCCGCGGCGATGATCTGATGAGACTCACGAAATAGAGCGCGGCCCTCGGGCCGTCAGGCCTTGTCGTCGTCCAGGCCGAAGAAGGTCTGGATGCTGGAGAGGAGCTGGCTGCGCTCCTCCTTGATGCGCCGCCGCTTGGCCTCGGCGTCGAGGCCCTCGCGGATGGCGGCCAGCTCCACCCGCCTGCGCGCCATCACCTGCGAGATCACGTCCATCATCTCCGGCCGGTTGCGCAGGACCGACTTGAAGACGTCCTTGTCGATCCGGTAGCACTCCACCTCGGTGGCGGCGACGACGCTGGCGGTGCGCCGCTCGCCGGTCATCACTCCCATCTCGCCGAAGACGTTGGGGGCGGTCAGGCGGGAGACGAGCTTCTCCGCGCCGCCCTCGCCGCGGATGCGCACCTCGACCTCGCCTTTGCTGAGCACGTAGAGCCAGTGCGCGGCGGAATCCTGCCGGGTGATGATCTCGCCGCGGCCGTAGGGGGCCGGGCGCATTCCCTCGGAAAGGCGGACGCGGTCCTCGTTGGTGAGCAGGGAGAACATCTCGATGTGCTTGAGCGCCTCGACCCGGTGCTGGATCTCGCGCTCCACCTTGCGCTGCCTGTGCTCGGGATCGTCCACCGAGACCCAGAGGGCCTGCCCCGGGACCGCCAGCGGGATTCCGGCGCGCTTGAGCGCGACGTAGATGCGAACCCGCACGGCGCTCGAAGTCGGGTCGTCGGCCGAGAGGTCGGTGAGCCAGTAGCGGACGGCGTAGAAGGCGAAGCTGTCCGCCCCCTGGCGGGCGAAGTCGTAGCAGATGCAGTTCGGCGGGGGAAAAGCCGCGACATGCGGAATGGGCGTCGATTGCAGCGCGTCCTCGACCACGTTGATGACTTCCTCCGGCGAATAGCGGAAGTCGACGTTGAAGTAGACCCACATACGGTGCTGGTTGGGCTGATCCTGCCGCTGCCCGAGGATGACGATGTGGTCGCCGAGCAGGCTGGCGTTGGGCACGATGATGGTGTCCCAGTTGCGCGTCTCCACCATCGTGTGCCGCCAGCGGATGGCGACGATGCGGCCCTGCTGGCCGCTGGACAGCTGCACCCAGTCGTTGACGTGGATGGAGTCGTCGAGCTGCAGCGCGATGCCGCCGAGGACGTTGCCGAGAGTGGCCTGCAGCGAGAGGCCGAGCACCACCGTGACGACCGCGCTGGTGGCGATGATGCCGGAGAGGTGCACCCCGCTCCGGTGGAGAATGCCGATGAAGGCGAGGATGTACGCCGCGCCCAGCGCCAGGTCGTGGACGATGTTGGCCACCTCGATGCGCAGGGCGAAGAGCACCAGGTCGAAGAGGAGGATGGCGACCAGATCGATCACCACCAGCACCTCGAACAGATCGGCGAGGAACCAGACCCGCCGCGACCAGCCTTCGGCGTGCACCATCCCGAGAATGGCGGCGAGCATGAAGGTGGTGAGGTAGAGCATGAACAAGATGGTCGCGCGCTTGATCCGCTTGCGTTTGACCGGAGTGAAGCGGCGGATCAGCTCGGCCATCGCCACCAGCGCCGCCGCCAGCATGAGCAGCGTCCAGGGCGAGGCGTAGCCGAAGAACTGCCGCGCCGCCGGCCGCGGCGCAGGAAAAGCGAACGGGTCCTCGTTGGGAAGCACGCCTTCCTGGGTGGCGACGATGGCGGCTCCGGCTCCGGCGGCCACCGCTGCGGCGTTGGCGGCCTGGCTCTGCTGCTGCTCGGAGAGGCGCCTCTGCGCCGGCGGCGGCGCGGCGTGCTCGACGGCCTGAGCGAGGAGCGCGGCGAGAAGAAGGGCCGGCATCAGATGAAGGTATAAACCTCTTCCAGCTCGCAGACGTGGAGGAAGTCCATCTTCAGCGACCGCACTTCCGCTTTCACTTCGTCGATGACCGCGGGCTTGAGGTGGTAGAGGTAGATCTTCGCCCCGCGCCGATCGAGCTTCTGCAATTCCGAGATCACCGTCTTGGGCGTCAGGTGCCCCGAGACGTCCGCCAGCCACTGCATGCTGGTGGGAAAACTCAGCTCGAGGAACACCGCGCGCAGGTTGGGAGTGGCGTTGATGGCGCGCCACAGCTCGTCGGTCGGACCGGTGTCGCCGGAGAAAGCGACGGCGCCGACGCGGCTCTCGAGGATGTAGCCGACCGAGTAGACCGGATGCTGCACGGGAATGGCGCGGATCTTCAGGCCCTGGCAGGTGACCGGCTTGTGGATGGGGATGGTCTCGAAAGCGAGGACCGGCTTCTCCTTGGTGGGGATGACGCGGAAGTCGGGCCATACCCGGTTGTTGAAGACGTCCTTGTCCATCGTCTCCATCGTCTCGGCCGGCCCGTGGACCACGACCGGCGTCTTGCGCTTGCCGACGAGGAGGTCGGTCATCAAGGGGACGTCCTTGATGTGATCGAAATGGCTGTGGGTGAGGAAGATGTCGTCGATTTTGAGGACATCGTCGAGCTGCAGGACGGAGGTGATCGATCCGCCGTCCACGCAGAGCTTCTGGTCGACGAGAAAACAGGTGGTGCGATAGCCGGGAAGCTCTCCGCCGTGACAACCGAGGACGCGAATCTTCATGCTAGTCCCCGAACCGCTCTTTCATCTCCAGAAACTCGAGGTACTTCTGCATCTTGCCGGTGTCGGGGACGACGATGCCTTCGGGGACGACGGCGATGATGCGCGCCTTGGCGGTCTTGCCCACCGCCTCTTGCACCTCGGCGAGGGTGAGGCCCATCCGGCCGTGCAGCTCGCTCGCGTTGACGGCGACCAGCTTGCCCTGCGGCGTCTCCTTGCCGCGCTTGGTGGCCGCCTGCAGCAGGTAATGGACCACGCGGCTGTTGGGATCGCGGAGGAGGAGATTTTCGATCTGCTCGTCCGCTTCCTGCAGCCGGTCGGAAAGCTTCTTGATCAGCCGGACGGCGATCTCGACGTTGCCGCGGATCATCGCCTCGAAGGTCTTGGGATCGATCACCAGGAGCTTGGCGTCCTCGGCCACCACTGCGCCGGCGGAGCGAGGCTTGTTGTTCAAGAGCGCCATCTCGCCGAGGAATTCCCCGGCGCCGAGGGTGGCGAGAATCTTCTCCGTTTCCCGGACCTTCTTGGTGATGTTCACCTTGCCGGTCTGGACGACGTACATCTCCTTCCCCGGCTCGCCTTCGCGGAAGAGGATTTCGCCCCGCTTGAACTCCTTACCGAAGCGCTGGAAGAGGGCGTCCTCACCGGCCATGGAGAATTCCTATCAGTGGTCCTCCGGGGGGGTCAATTTCGCGGCCGTGACTCTCGTCACGAGCGAGGCCTGAAGCCTGAGGCCTGAAAACTACTTGTGCGCCATCCGGTAGACCCCGTCCCACTTCTCGCCGGGCGGGCTCTCCGTCATCTGCTCGCAGCGGCGCACGAAGAGCGCGCTCGGGCCGTCTTCGGGAAAGCGCTGGAGCATGCTCTCGAACTGCAGCTGCGCCTCAGCGAACTTGCGCGCGCGGTAGAGCCGCAGCCCTTCGGCGTAACCGCTCAAGAGCGGCATCTCGGAGGTCGCGGCCGGTCCGCGCGAACGAAGCTCGAAGAGGCGCACCGGCTCCTTCTTTCCCTGCACCGCGACGAAATCCAGCTCGCGAACGCAATACGCGCTCTCCTCGTGGAGCCCCTTGCGCGCCGACTGCAGCGTCTGCTCGGAGATGAGGATGTGGGTGCCGAATTCCTTGTTCAGCCCCTCGAGGCGGCTGGCGGTGTTCACGTTGTCGCCCATCACCGTGTAGTTGAAGCGCTGGCTCGAGCCCATGTTGCCCACCACCATCGGGCCGGAGTTGATGCCGATGCCGATGTCGATGTGGGGCATCTCCGGATCCTCGATCCGCCACCTCTCCCGCAGCCGGGCCAGCGTCTCCATCATCTCCAGCGCCGAGTCGCAGCAGTTGGCGGCGTGCGATTCCGTCGGCACCGGCGCGCCGAAGAAGGCCATCACCGCATCGCCGATGTACTTGTCGAGCGTCCCCAGGCGGCGCAGGACGATGTCGGTCATGGGCGAGAGATAGGCGTTGAGCAGGTGGACCACCTCGGTGGCCGAGAGCGCCTCGCAGATGGCGGTGAAGCCGCGGATGTCGCTGAACATCACCGTCAGCTCCATCTCCTTGCCGCCCAGCGCCAGCTTCTCCGGCTCGTCGAGCAACTCCTCCATCACTTCGGGATTGAGATAGAGCTGGAAAGCCTTGCGCAGCTGCCGCTTGTCGCGCTCCTCGGTGGCGTAGCGGTAGACGGTGACGAGGACGAACATCGCGCCCAATTCCAGGAGCGGAAGCGCGGCGAAGGTGTTGTAGCCGGCCCAGAAGGCGAGCGTCACCGCCGCCCACACCAGGGTCGTCGAGACGCAGAGCAGGGGCAGCGAGTAGTTCACCTTCACCTTGGAGAAGAAGAGGGCGAAGAGCAGCGCCATGCCGAAGAGAACGGCGATCTCGACCGTCTGCACGAGCGGCCCGCGCACCAGGTAGCGCCGGGAGAGGATGGTCTCGATGGTGTTGGCGTGCGTCTCGATGCCAGGGACGATCTTGTCCATCGGGGTGACGCGCTGATCGAAGGTGCCCTGGGCGGTGGCGGCGACGAGCACCAGCTTGTCCTTCAGCTCGGCGTCGTACTTGCCGTCCATGATGTCGGCGATCGACCAGCGGACGAAGGTGTTCTGCGGGCCGAAGTAGTTGATCTCGATCAGCCCGCGGCCGTCGGTCGGCACCAGCCGCTTGCCGCCAATGTCGACGGAATCGATCTCGCCGTCCTCCGCGTTGGTGGTCACGGGCGTGATCTCGGAAGGCTTGACGCCGAGCGCGATGGCGGCCATCGCGGCCGAGAGCGCAGGCAGGTACCGCCCCTTGACCTGCACCGCGAGCGGCTCGTGGCGGATGACGCCGTCGTGGTCGGGCAGCGCATTGAAGAAGCCGAACCACTGGGTCGAGGCGGCGATGGGCGCGAGCGGCGCGCGCAGGCCGGCGTACTCCTTGATCCAGCTGCGCTTGACGGGCTGCGCTCCCTCGCCGCCGCCCTGCAGCGGATAGCGGAACTCCGGATCGTGCAGCCGCGAACGCTCGATGCGCCTGACGTGCTCCTCGGCGTCCTCGGGCTTGAAGTCCTTCATCTCCGGCTCGGTGAGCGCCACCCAGCCGATGGCGATGCGGGACCCGGCGCGCTTGACCGCCTCGCCCATCACCGTGTCGGGGTCGAGGCCGGTCAGGTCGTGGTCGAGCTCGGCGGCGTACTCGTGGTGCTCGCGGATCAGCTGATCGAACTGCTCCTTGGAAGCGATGACCTTGCTGCGGCCATCCTCCAGCCGCCCCTTGGCAGTCTTGTAGATGGGCTCGGCGCCGGGCTTGACCCTGGTCCCAAGAGCGAGCAGCGCGGAGGCGGCGCCGGCCAGGTCCGAGTCGGCCTCGCTGAAGCGCTCCACCGCGGTCTGATTGCGCGGCGCCGCCAGCGAGATGTCCTCGAACCGCTTGCGGTAGCGCTTGGCGCCGGCGAACTGGCCGCCGAGGTCCTCGTCGGAGAAGGAGATGTCGAAACCGATGGCGCTCACGCCCTGCGCGTTGAGCTTGTCGATCAGGGCCGCGTCCACCCGCCGGTCCCAGGGAAAGCGGCCGTATTTGGCGATGGCGAGCTCGTCCACCGCGGCGACGACGACGCGGCCAGAAGTCCGCAGGGGATGGAACTGGTAGCGCTGCTTGAAGCGCAGGTCGACGAGCGCGTCCTCCATGCGGGTGAGGAGCGGGAGCTCCGCGCGGCCGGCGATCTGCAGGACATGGACGGCGGCGAAGACCAGGCCGGTGGCAAGGCCGATGCGGAAGGCGTTGACCGCCTTCAGCCAGCGGAGGAAGCGGCGCATCGACAAAGCGTACACCAGGGCGAGGGGTCGACGCCCGGCGCGCGCGCTCGCTCGGTTGCCCGCTTCCCACTGGCGCTGAATCCATCTAAGTTGCGCGCCGCGATGGCGAGCTCCGTCACCTACCGCGGCTCCGGCGTGGACATCGACGAGGGCGACGCGCTGGTCGAGCGCATCAAGCCGCACGCGCGCCGGACGATGCGGCCCGAGGTGCTGGCCGGCATCGGGGGCTTCGCCGGACTCTTCGAGATCCCGAAAAAGTATCGCGAGCCGGTGCTGGTGGCGGGCACCGACGGCGTCGGCACCAAGCTCAAGCTCGCGTTCATGGCCGGCAAGCACGACACGGTGGGGATCGATCTCGTCGCCATGAGCGCGAACGACGTGGTCGTGTGCGGGGCCGAGCCGCTCATCTTTCTCGACTACTTCGCCACCAGCAAACTGAAAGCGGCGGAGGCGGAGCAGGTGATCAAAGGGATCGCCGAAGGTTGCGCGCGCGCCGGCTGCGCCCTGATCGGCGGCGAGACCGCGGAGCTGCCCGGCTTCTATCAAGGGGGCGAATACGATCTCGCCGGCTTCTGTGTCGGCGTGGTGGAAAAGAGCCGGATTCTCGACGGCGCGCAGGTCAAGGCCGGCGACGTCGTGCTCGGGCTCGCCTCCTCGGGCCTGCACTCGAACGGCTTCTCCCTGGCGCGCAAGGTGCTGGAGCGCGAGCTGACGCCCGAGTTGGCGCGCGACCTGCTCGAGCCGACCCGGATCTACGTGAAAGACTGCCTGGCGCTGCGCGAGGCGGTCCAGGTGCACGCCTTCGCGCACATCACCGGCGGGGGCCTGCCGGGAAACCTGCCGCGGGTGCTGCCGCGCGGGCATCGGGCGGTGTTGCGGCGCGGTTCCTGGCCGGTGCCGCCCGTCTTCGACCGCATCCAGCGGGCTGGGAACGTCGCGCCCGACGAGATGCTGCGCACCTTCAACCTCGGCGTGGGCATGTGCGCCGTCGTCGGAAAGAGCGACGCCGCCTCCGCGCTGGAGTTGCTCCGCGCCCGCGGTCAGCCGGCCTGCGAGATCGGCGTCATCGAGGCCGCGCCGCAGCTGGCCGAGCCGGAAGTGGTCGTGCAGTGACGAAATTGCGGCTGGGCGTGCTCGCCTCCGGGACGGGCTCCAACTTGCAGTCGATTCTCGACGCTTGCGCGCACGGCCGGATCCCGGCGCAAGTGGCGGTGGTCATTTCGAACCTGACTTCCGCCAAGGCGCTCGATCGGGCGCGCGAGGCGGGCGTGCGGGCGATCTTGTTGCCCCACCAGCTTTCGCCTTCCCGCGAGGCCTATGACGAGCAGCTGGTCAGTGTCCTGCGCGAACATGAAGTGGAGCTGGTCTGTCTGGCGGGATTCATGCGGCTGATCACGCCGGTGCTGCTGCGCGCCTTTGAGAATCGAATACTCAATATCCACCCTGCCCTGCTGCCGTCTTTTCCCGGACTGCATGCGGTGCGCCAGGCGTTGAAGGCGGGCGTGAAGATCTCCGGCTGCACCGTCCATGTCGTCGATGAAGGAACCGACACCGGCCCCATCGTGGTCCAGGCCGCGGTGCCAGTGCTCGAAGGGGACGACGAGGAGTCGCTCGCCGCGCGCATCCTGGCGCAGGAGCACCGCTGCTATCCTTGGGCGCTTCGCCTCTGGGCCGAGGGCCGCGTCGCCCTCGAGGGCCGCCGCGTGCGCATCGCCACAGCCAGAGGCGACCCGACCCGGCAGATCCTCTCGCCCGCACTGCAAGGGGAGCAGCCGTGAGCTATGCAGCAGCAGTGTCCATCACCCCCAAGGTCCTCGCCAAGCGCGTCTACGACGTCGCGGTGCTCGGGCCCGACGTGGGTGGCGCCGCTCTCGCTGCACTCACGGCGCGGCGCGGGCTGCGCACGCTGCTCGTCCCGATGGCGCCGGTGGGAACGGCGCGCGAGAGCGACGGTTGGCTCCTGCCGCAAGCGCACCCCGCCATCCCGCCTCTGCGCCAGCTCTCCGCGGCGGTCGGCATCCTCGATGAGCTGGGACTCGGCGCCGACATCCACCGGCAGGCCTCGGGCGCACAGGGTGGCTTCCAGCTCCTGGGTGACAAGCTGCGGCTCTCGCTGCCCGCCGACCCGCTGCGGCGCAAGGCCGAGCTGCGCCGCGAGCTGTCCGCCGCGGGCGCCGACCAGGCCGAGGCGGCGCTGGAGTCGCTCGATCGGCTCGGCAAACCCTGGGATTCCTTCCTGGCCGAGCCTCCGCCCTGGCCCCCGCGCGGCTTCTTCGAACGCAGGCGCGCGCACAACACGCTGCCGAAGCCGCCTGAGCTGCCCGAGGGACTGATCGGCGACGCGCTCGCGGCGCTGGCGCCGTTCGCGGCTCATCTGGTGGGCGAGTCGGCGCCGGAGGCGACCGCCCGCGAGGCGGCCGCGCTCCTGCGAGCGCCCCTGCGGCTCTGGGGAGGTGCGGCGCAGCTCGCAGAGCTCCTGCGCCGCAAATCGCAGGAGTCGGGCGGCGAAGTGATCCCCGACGAGGCCACCTCGCTGCGGCTCGATCGGAAGGGGGTCTCCTTTCTCGTCGGCGGCGCGGAGGTGCACGCCTCCTGCGTCGTCCTCGCTTGCGGCCCGGAGCGGATCGGCGCGCTGGTCCAGGACGGCGGCCGGCTGGAGCGGAAGGTCGCGGAGGAGGCGGCGCTGCCCGTCGAGCGCAAGGTCTCGCTCGCCCACTTCGTGGTCCGCGCCGAAGGCCTGCCCGCAGCGCTCGAGGAAGCCGCGCTCCTGCTCGGCCCGCCGCCGGCGCCGCTCGTCATCGCCGCCATCCCCGCCCGCCGCGCGCGGGGAGAATCCGGCGGCGAGCGGCTCTTGACGGTGGCGCGCATCTCCGACGCCGGGTTCTCCGACGCGGAAGGCCTCTTGCAGTCGATCCGCTCCGCGCTCGAGCCGGTGCTGCCTTTCTTCGACCGGCACATCGTCCATCAGACCGCCGACGTGAGCCCCGCGCAGCTCCACACCGTCCTGCGGCCGCACGACGACGCCTCGCCGATCGGCCTGCGCCCATCGAGCGCCGCGCACGACCGCGTCCTCTTCGCCTCCGCCGCCACCTATCCGGGCTTCGGGCTCGAAGGGCAGATCCTCGCCGCGCGCGCCGCCGCTGAGCAGGCGCTCGCCCTCTCCGGCCGCAAGGCCGTGGCGGCGACTTGACAGAGCGCCCGTTCCGCGCAAAATGCGCCGTTTCTTTGGCGTAGAGAGGCCGTCCCGATGGCGTTCAAGTGTGAGCTGTGCGGCAAGGGTCCCCTGGTGGGCAACCAGGTGAGCCACGCCAACAACAAGACCAAGAAGCGGTCGCTGCCCAACCTCCAGAGGGTGCGGGCGCTGATCGGTGGATCGCACCGGCGCATCCGCGTCTGCACCCGCTGCCTGAAGGCGGGCAAGGTCACCAAGGCCGCTTGAGCGGCGACGGTCGCGCTCTTCTCGATGTGCGCGCGGCGCGCAAGGCCCTGGCCGAAGCGCGCGGCAAGCAGAAGCTCGACGTTCTTCTCGGCGCAGGCCCCCTGGTCCGCTCGCTGCCGGCGGAAGAGCTGTACCTCGCGCTCCTCGACATCGGCCCCGATGACGCGGCCGACGCGGTCGCGCTCGCCACCCCAGAGCAGTTCCGCCATTTCGTCGACATGGCCGCCTGGCCGGGCCCGGATGCGGGTCCCTCCGCCTCCGAGGTGCTGCGCTGGCTGCGCCTTGCCCGCGAAGGCGGCGGGGACGGTCCCCGCTTCCGCAGCCAGCTGCGCTCGCTCGACATCGAGCTGTTGGCCCTGGTCCTGCGCCGCGAGATGCAGGTTCACGAGCTCGGCGAGGACCAGTTTGTCGAGCCGCGCGATCCCGCCCTCGCCTTCTACACGCCCGACCGCCGCTTCCTCCTCGAGTTCTCCACGGACTACGCGGGGATGCGGCAGCTGATCGACGACCTCTATGCGGAGGATCCCGGCACCGCCGGCCGGCTGATCGAGGCGGTCCGCTGGGAGGTGCTGACCGAGCTGGAGGAGACCGCCCGCCGCTGGCGCGACGGCCGGCTGCGCGATGTCGGGGTGCCGGAGTTCGAGGAGGCCCTCTCCTTCTATGCCCGGCCGGCCGCGGCAAAAAAAAATAATAATTTTTTTTCTGCGCCGCCGACCACCTCCCTGACTGCCCCCCAGCGGAACCTGATCGAAGCCGCGCTGGAGAAGCTCGACGGCGAGGAGTTGCAGCACGCGGAGGAGTCGCTGGTGTACGCCGCGAATGCGGCGCTGGTGGCCAACCGCGTCCGGCTCGACGACGCCGAGGAAGTGCGCAACCAGCTCGCCGAGGCGCGCGCCACGATCGCGCTGGGTCTCGAGCTGCTCTCCGGCGGCGATGCCGATCGCGCTGCCCGCGCCCTGGTCGAGACGCCCGTCCGGCAGGTGTTCCAGACCGCGATGGGCGAGGCCTACCGCCTGCAGACGCGCGCGCGGAAGGTAGCCGCCGCGGCGCGGCTGCCGCAGGCGCAGAGCGCCACCCTGCTCGAGGCGCCGCTCGAGGCTGCCGTCGCGGCGTTGCTGCAAGCGCGGCCGGAATTCCAGGAGCAGGGGCAGCGCCGGCCGCGCGCCTTCGGCTCGAGGGCAGAGGTGGCGCGCGCCGAGGCGCTGCTCGACGAAGCAGAGGCCGAGGTCGCGCTGCTTGCTTCTCTTGGTCTCGCGCCGGAAGCGCTGGGTCCGAAGGCGGAAGAGGCCGGCCTGGGACCCGCAGCGCTCAAGGGAAGCGACGCCGTCTACGCGCTCGTCGAGTCGCAACTGCGCGGCGAGCCCTTTTCGCTCCGGCCCGCGGCAGAGGAGCCGCGCCGCAGGTCGCCTGGCTTTGCCGCGCGGCTGGACGGGCTGTTCCAGAACGCGACCCCCCCGGTCCATTCTGAGACCGCCAGCCGGCTGCGCGAGATCCTGCTCCGCTGAGAATCAGAGGCGACCCGCTCCGGCACGGATCGTGAACCTGGAAGGCGCGCATGACCGCGCGCCTCCTCCTTCCCCTTCTCGCTGCCTGCGCCGCCGCGCCTGACATGCCGGCGGCCACGGCCGAGGACCTCTCCCTTGCAACCAGCATCGGGCCGCAGTCCTTCATGCACGGGACGATCAGCGCCGCGCAGCCGCACTTCGCCTATGCCGTTCGCGGATCGGCGGGCGAGGTGATCGCCGCCGACGTCTGGCCCACGGGCAAGAGCCCGCTGCAGCCGTGGCTGCTGCTCTTCGGCCCGCGCAGGCCGGACGGACATCGCGCAGTCCTTGCCCACGGCCAGCCGCGGAACAGCGAGCCGCGCCATCTCGCCATCGACAATTTTCATTTGCCGGAAACGGCCGGCTGTCTCCTCATCGTCGGCGGAGACGGCGGACAGTTCACGCTGCGATTCTGGATGCAGTCGAGCCATCTGCCCCGGCAAGACGCCTGGCAGGTCGATCTGACGGCCGCGCCGAGCGCCGCCATGGTGGCCGCGACGCACGCGCACGAGAATGGCGCGCCTTGGACGGACGCCGAGGTCGGGTCGCTCAGCGCCGGCATCGAGCAAGAGCAAGATCTCCGCGTCGCTTTTTCCGACGCGCATCTCCTGCTCTGGTTCCTGGCCCAGGGCGGAAGCGCTGACCAGATTGCACGCGCGCGCCGCGCGACAGCGCAGGTGGTCGGGGCGCCGCAGCACTTCCGATCGCTCGAGCGGACGATGCAGGCCTTTGCCCTGTTCACTCTGGAGGGGCTCTTCTTCACCACCGCCGCGGCCGAGGCGCCTCCGTCCATCGAGGAGCAGATTGCGCGCTTGATCGCAACCTGGCCCGGCGCGAGAGAAGACGCCTCTCTGCGCCGCGTGCGGACGAGATCGTTCGAGGGCGCCCTCTATGGATGGCAAGTCGACTACGCCGCCGAGCAGCGCGATCTCGACGGCAAGCAGGTCTGGCTCGATCTCTCTACCGAATGGTTCGACTCGCGCACGGCCTGGCTAGGCGAATCGAGCGCCGGCGCCGGAGAGCCGGATGACTGAGGCTACCAGCAGTCCCCGAGCGCTCCGAAAAGCTGGCGTGGCGCGCACTTCCCCACAGTGCTAGATCGCCCCCGCCATGATCATCGACGGCAAGGCCATCGCCGCCCGGATCCGCGCCGAGGTCGCCGCGCAGGTGCGGGAGATCGAGAAGCGCGCCGGCGTGCGGCCGGGGCTGGCTCTCATCCGGGTCGGAAACGATCCGGCGTCGGAGATCTACGTGCGCGGCAAGGCGAAGGCCTGTCAGGAAACTGGCATGGCCGGCTTCGAGCACATCCTCCCCGAGGAGACCACGCAGCCGGCGCTGCTCGAGCTGGTCAGGAAGCTCAACGGCGACCAGACGGTGCACGGCGTGCTCGTGCAGCTGCCGCTGCCCAGGCAGATCGACGCCGGGGCGGTGCTCGACGCGCTCTCGCCGGAGAAAGACGTGGACGGCTTCGGCCCGATCAACGCCGGCGCGCTCTTCACCGGCCGCAAGGGGCTGCGGCCCTGCACGCCTTCCGGAATCCTCCGCTTGCTCGACGAGGCCGAAACTCCCCTGCAGGGAGCGCGCGCGCTGGTGGTGGGCCGCTCGAACATCGTCGGCAAGCCGGTGGCGATGCTGCTGCTCGAGCGGCACGCCACCGTCACGCTGGCCCATTCGCGGACGGCGGCGCTCGACCAAGAGGTGGGGCGCGCCGACGTCCTGGTCGCGGCCGTGGGCAAGGCGGAGATGATCAAAGGCGCCTGGATCAAGCTGGGCGCCACCGTCATCGACGTCGGCATGAACCGCAACGCCGCCGGCAAGCTCTGCGGCGACGTCGAATTCCCCGTCGCTTCGCAAAGGGCGCGCGCCATCACTCCCGTCCCGGGCGGCGTCGGCCCGATGACGATCGCGTACTTGCTGTCGAACACGATCCAGGCCGCGAAAGCCCAGCTGGACTTGAGCTAGCGCCCTAGCCGTCGTGCCACGGCGCCGAGGCGCGCAGCGCCGCGAGGATGGCCCGCGTCGCGCTGCTGCGGTTGAGCGTATAGAAGTGCACGCCCGGCGCGCCCTGGCGGAGCAGATCGGCGCACTGCAGGGCAGCGTACGCCACTCCCAGCTGCAGGGCAGCCTCGTGATCGTCGCCTCGGGAGCGCAGCGCCGCATCGAGCCCGTGAGGCAAGTGCGCCCCGCAGAGGGCGGTGAAGCGCTGGATCTGCTCGACGTTGGTGATGGGCATGATGCCAGGCAGGATGGGCACCTCGATGCCCGCCGCCCGCGCGCGGCCGACGAAATCGAAATATTTTCGGTTCTCGAAAAAGAGCTGGGTGATGAGGAACTCCGCTCCGGCCTCGACCTTGATCTTGCAGTTTCGCAAGTCGCGTACCAGCTCGCGCGTCTCGGGATGGCCCTCGGGATAGCAGGCGCCACCGATGCAGAGGCGCACGCCGCGCTTCTCGCTCACCTCGCGCGCCAGCGCGATCAGGTCGCTGGCGTGCCCGAGCCCCTCGGGATGGACGATGAACTCCCGCTGCCCGCGCGGCGGATCGCCGCGCAGCGCGAGCACGTTGGTGATGCCGGCGTCGCAGATGACCGCGAGCTGCTCCTCCAGCTCCTTGCGCGAGACGCCGACGCAGGTGAGGTGGGCCATCGCCTCGATCTCGGTCTCGCGCTTGATGCGCGTCACCATCTCCAGCGTGCGGCCGCGCGACGAGCCGCCCGCCCCCCAGGTGACGCTGACGAACGAGGGCGCCAGGGGCCGCAGCGAGTGCAGCGTCTCGAAGAGCGCGGCCACGCCCGCGTCGTTCCTGGGCGGGAAGAACTCGAAGGAGAAGACCGGCTCGCCCCGCTCGCCGGCGAAGCGGAGCATGTCGACGATTCTCATGTGCCGCCGTCCTGCTTGTGAGCCGACGCGAGGGGCGCGCCGCACGCCGCGGCGCAACCGGCGAGCCGGAAGGAATCGATCACCTTGCCGGCGATGTCCTTCACCGAGCCTCGGGCGTGGCAGCCGCACACCTCGACCACGGCATAGGAGAGCGCCTTCGCAGCCGCCTCGACGCCGCGCGCCTTCGGGTCGGGATCGTCGAGCGGCGCGCCCCCGCCGCCCAGCACGAAATACTTGAGGCCGTCGATCTCGCCCCGCTCGTAATAGTGCTCGTGCCCGGCGAAGACGGCCTCGATGGGATGCGCCCTGCGCGCCGAGAGCAGCGCCGTCCTGACGGCCTCGCTGCCGCCGTGGCCCGGCCGCGGATGCGCCGGATGCGCGTAGGGTCCCTGGTGCACCAGCACCCAGACATGGCGGTCGGGAGGCACCGCGCGCAAGTCTTCTTCGATCCAGGCGCGCTGCGCATCAGAGACGGCGCCGGAATGCGGGCTCGCGCCGGCGGAGCGCTCGAAGGAGTCCATCACTATTAGATGCACGGGCCCGTAGTCGGCCGACCAGTACGCAGGACGGTCGCGGCGCTGGAAGTATTTGGAGTACGCGACGCCGTCGTCGGTCATCTCGTGGTTGCCGATGGTGGCGATCAAAGGCATGCGAGTCAAAAGATCGGCCTCCTCGCGAAACCAGTCGCGCCAGAGTTGCTCTTCGCGCGCGTTGACCACC
>Ga0209471_1001110_pt1 | contig 16404 bp, 14 predicted proteins | sample GraSoiAngelo_128_FD_185885 | JGI IMG/M metagenome (GOLD analysis project Ga0209471, IMG submission 185885) | Grasslands soil microbial communities from the Angelo Coastal Reserve, California, USA - 14_0927_12_20cm (SPAdes) (version 2) | ecosystem: Environmental > Terrestrial > Soil > Grasslands ...
GTTCCGCGATGGCCGCGAACCGGCCGCTCGAGACGTCATATGAAGGGGAGGCGGTCAACCTGACGCCCCCTTACCGGCGCGAACGTATGGCGGATCTCGTGCTCGAGTACACGGGCAAGCACGCTGCCGGTGAAGAGCTCAACGACCTGTTCGAGGAACACGTCCAGCCTCGGCTGCGCCAGCCGACCTTCGTGCTGGATTACCCAGTCGAGGTCTCGCCTCTGGCTCGTCCCCGAGAGGACGACCCGCGGTTTGTCGAGCGCTTCGAGCTGGTCATTCTCGGCCGCGAGTACGCGAACGCATTCACGGAGCTGACCGATCCTGTCGACCAGCGGGCGCGGTTCGAGGCGCAGGCGGCGATGCGGGCCGCGGGGAATGTCGAGGCGCATCCGATGGACGAGGACTTCTTGCGCGCGGTCGAATATGGGCTGCCGCCGTGCGGGGGCATGGGCGTCGGCCTGGACCGGTTGGTCATGCTCGTGATGGATCAGCCATCGATCCGGGACGTGATCCTGTTCCCGGTGATGAAGCCGGAGGCGTAATGCTGTCGCTGGAATTCATCCGCGCGAACCCGGATGCCGTCCGGCGCGCCGGCGAGCTGAAGGGCGAAGCCGCGCCGGTGGACGAGATCCTGCGGCTGGATGGGGTCTGGCGCGGGCATCAGCACCGCGCCGAGACCATCAGAGAGGAGCAGAACAAGCTCTCGAAACAGTTTGCCGAGACGCGCGACGAGTCACTCAAGGAGCGACTCCGCGAGATGGCGAGCACCGCCAAGACCGAGCTGTCGGTCGCGGACGCCGTGAAGCGCGAGCTCGACGACCTTCTCCTGCGCGTGCCGAACGTATTTCACGAATCGGTGCCCGTCGGTGAGACCGAGGCCGAGAACGTCGTGATCAGGGAGTGGGGGACCAAACCGGATCTGGGTTTTGTGCCGCGCACGCATTTCGACCTCGGTGAGGCGCTGGGAGTGATGGACTTCGAACGAGCGGCGCGAGTCTCAGGCTCACGGTTCGCCTTCTTGATCGCGGAGGGCGCTCGGCTCGAGCGCGCGCTGGTGCAGTTCATGCTCGACGTCCATACGCGCGAGCACGGCTATGTCGAGGTCTGGTCGCCAATGCTGGTGAGCTCTGCCGCCATGGTGGGGACAGCGAACCTCCCCAAGTTCGCGGACCAGGCCTTCAAAGTCGAGGACCGAGACCTCTGGCTGATACCGACCGCGGAGGTTCCGGTCACCAACCTGCACCGCGAGGAGATCCTGGATGGCGAGCGGTTGCCGCTGAAGTACGTGTCGTACGCACCGTCATGGCGCACCGAGGCCGGCGCGGCGGGTAAAGACACGCGGGGCTTCATCCGCATGCACCAGTTCTCCAAGGTCGAGCTGGTCAAGGTCACCACCGTCGAGACCTCACTGGACGAGTTCGAGAAGCTGACCCGCGACGCAGAGGACATCCTGCAGCGACTTGGGCTCCACTACAACGTGCTCGCGATGTGCACCGGGGACATGGGTTTCGCGCAATACAAGAAATACGACCTGAATGCGTGGGCGCCGGGCCTGGATCGCTACCTCGAGGTGTCGTCATGCTCCGTGTTCAACGATTTCCAGGCTCGGCGGGCCAACATTCGGTATCGCCCGAGCCGCGGGGCGCCACCGAAGTTCGCGCACACGATCAACGGGTCCGGACTCGCGCTGCCGAGGACGATCGACGCGATCATGGAGACGTACCAGCGATCGGACGGGATGATCACGGTGCCGGACGTGTTGAAGCCGTACATGGGCGGGGTAGAACTGATCGGCGCGCGATAATCGCTTTCGCCCTACGGAGGGGTGGCCGAGTCCGGTTGATGGCGACAGTCTTGAAAACTGTTATAGGTGCAAGCCTATCCTGGGTTCAAATCCCAGCCCCTCCGCCACCGGATCGAATACGACGCTGGTAGGCTTCGCCGCCATGCCGGCCGGCGCAACACATTGAGGTTCGTCGGCATGTTGTTTGTATCAATCGTTTGCCTCAGCGTTGCCTGCACTCCGACAGCGGGGTCCCCTTCGCATCCCGCGCGAGGCGCAGCAACGCCGGGTATCGCAATTGCATCACCCAAGGTCAACGCTTCCTGGGCGTCGTTCGCGACTGGCGCCGACAAACCGCACAGGACGACGGCGGACGGCCTGCAGATCAGCGACGTCGAAACAGGGAGCGGAACGGTCGCGCGGACAGGGGACCTGCTGACCGTGCGCTACATCATGTGGTTGAGTGACGCCAGGCAGGCGGACTCAAGCGATGCATCGGGCTCGCCGTTCAAGTTCACCCTTGGCACCGGGATGGTCATCCAGGGATGGGAGGAGGGCGTCCCGGGAATGGCGGTCGGGGGAACTCGCCGCCTGGTCATTCCGCCGAATCTCGCCTACGGCGACCGTGGCGTGGCGAACGCATCCGGCGTCTACGTCGTGCCCCCGAACACGACGCTCGTCTTCATCGTCCAACTTGTATCCGACGCGGGCGCCGCATAACGGTCCACGGTCTTAGCCGCGCGTAACGTTTGCGAGGCTTTCTGGTTGTAACTCCAGTGGCGGACGTCACTCCTGCTCACGTGGGTCAGCTGTCCGCGGACGGACGGTGGCGCTGGGACGGAACTGCGTGGGAACCCGTCGCCATTGGATGGACCGTCCCCGTGTGGGCGAGACCGAGCACTCGATTCACCGTCACATCGGCTGCCGCCGCCTCTGCCCTGCTGATTGGACTCGTCGTCGATCAATGGATTCGAACGGGGACCTTCGGCGTGGCGGCCTCGCTCGCTTTCTTGATCGGAGCCGTCGCCGTGGTTCGAGTGGGCCGGCTGGAACGAGTCGATTCACGAGTGCTGGTCGGAGGCGCAGCGCTGTTTGCATGCTGGTTCACCGTCCGCGCCAGCCCGTGGTTGCTGTGGCCCGACCTGGTCGCGGCGCTGTCGCTGCTTGGCATTGCCGCCTCGCTGGCGGTGAGGGGGTCGATCCTCGACCTGGGCGCGGCTGAGCTGGCCGCACGGGGGATTCAGGGCCTGGTCCAGCTCGCGGCCGGCGCAGGGTTTGTGGTGCGACCGCTTCTCAAAACGCGCGGGCGGATCGCCTCCGCCGTGCCCTATCTGCGCGGTGTGCTCATCGCCATTCCCATCGCCGCCCTCGTCGCCGGGCTCCTGGCGTCGGCCGACCCGGTGTTCGCCTCGTTCTTCAACTTGAACATCGACGTCGGGCGGCTGCTGCTCGATGTCCTTTTCATCGCGTTCGGATCGCTCTGTGCGGCGGGACTGCTGCGGTTGGCCGCGTCGGAACCCGTCGACAGGGTGGATGGTCCGGCCTGGCGCCTGGGTGGGACTGAAGCCCTGGTCGTGCTGGCCATTCTCGACGCGGTGTTCGCCGCGTTCGCCATCGCCCAGGTCCTCGCCGCCACCGGTGCCGCCGCTGACACCTTGAGGTCGGCAGGCGTGACCTACGCCGACTATGCCCGCTCGGGTTTCTTCCAGCTGTTATGGGTCAGCGGGATCACGCTGGCGGTGTTGTTCCTGTTCAGCCGCATCAGCCGGTTCTCCAACCGCAGGAACGCGCTCGCATTCATGGTGCTGGCCGAATGCGCCATCGCCCTCACATTGATGGTCGACGTGGTCGCGTTTCGCCGCTTGAGCCTCTACGAAGAGGCCTACGGCTTCACCATGCTGCGCCTCTACAGCCACGTGTTTGCGGTATGGGTCGCCGTGGTGTTCCTGTTGCTGGCCGCCGACTTCCTCGGGCTGTGGTCGCGGCGCCGGTGGTTCGTGGGTGCCACGATCGGCTCCGCGCTGGTGGTCTTGCTTGGCTTGAACTTCGTCAATCCCGAGGCTCTCGTCGTGGCGTTCAACACAAACCACGCCCAAACCGCGCACAAGATCGACAGCCAATACCTGGCGGAGCTGTCAAGCGACGCGACGCCCGCGCTGCTTGCATCTCGGGCTTCGCTTGAGCAGGCGCTGCGAAGCCAGGTAGATCAAGCCGCGTGCGCCGGTCCACATACGTATTCGGCGCCGCCCGCGGCGCTCAACTGGTCGGACGCCCAGGCCGCGGCGGCGCGCCGCTCCGGCTGCTGACGTAATTTCTTTCTCGTCAGACAGATGTCAGGGGTTCCCTCCGATGATTCCCGCGTGCTCGAAAACTTCGTCGACGAGGCGGGCAGGCTTAGCAGCATTCCGGTCCAGCGCAAGAAGCGGCTCGCTGTACTGCGCTGGCTGGTCGAAGATTTCCAGCCTGCCCGGCTGTACTCGGAGGCTGAGGTGAACCGCATCATCTCGCGACGGCATCCCGATTTCGCTGCGCTTCGCCGGTTCCTGGTCGACGAGGAGATCATGCAGCGCCGCCGCAGCGTGTACTGGCGCACCGGCAGCGTGCCGAACGTCGGGTGGGATCCGCCCTCATGGCCAGAGGAATGAACCGCGTCTGTCGTGCGATGGCGATGGCATCACCGCCGATCGCCGCGGTGATCGTGTTGTTCGCTGGCGCGATCACGCCGGGCTATGACCCGGCGTCGCTCACGATCAGCCGGCTCGCAATTCCTGGCAAGCCCGCCGCCCTCGCCGTCGATCTTGCGATGTTGCTGGTGGCACTGACCTGCCTCTCACTCGCGTTCGCTTTGGTGCCCGGTGCGCGATTGTGTCGGGCTGCGCTGTCCATCTCGGGTGTGGCGTTCATCGCCGCGGCGGTCATTCATCTCGACCCGGCGTCGCCCGACACGAGCTCCCTCCACCGCATCGCCTCTGGCGCAGCCGTGCTCGGACTCTGCGCCGCACCGTTCCTCCTGCCAGGCGGCTACCGGCGGATCTCACTGACGGCCGGCGCGGCCGAGGCCGCTTTGCTGCTCTCCGCGCCCATGCTGAACGCGACTTCATTCAACGCCTGGGGCGCCTGGCAACGCGTCCTGCTTGCGCTGGCCCTCTCGTGGATGGTCGTGATTGCGGCCACGATGCCTTCGGTCGACGACACCGCGAGGGCCAGCGCGGCGACGGCGAGAAGCAGCGGCTCGTAGGCGCCGGTCAACAGCGTGATCAGGGCGAACGCGTAGAGCAGCCCGCCCGCGACCTTCGCCGAAAGCTGTTTCGTGTCGACCAGCCGGCGAAAAGCAATGAGGTTGGCGGCGATCGCGGCGCTATAGATGGCGGCGGTGGCCGCGAGCAGAGCGCGGTTGTCGCGCAGGATCTCGGGATGGAGGATCTGCAGCCAGGCGGCCGCCGAGACCAGCAGCAAGGTGTCGGCGATCGCGTCGAGTCGGGCCCCGTGTCGCGACTCATGGCCTGAGCGGCGCGCCACCCGCCCGTCCAGGAAGTCGGTCAGGCCCGCCACCAGCAGCCCAACTCCGACCAGGCGGCCGTGGCCGGTAACGGCGAGAGGCCACAAGATCGGGACCAGCAGCAGCCTCGCTGCGCTGATCCAGTCCGCGCCGGACATCACCGACGAGTATGTGTTACCTCGGGCTCGCGAGGATCGTTGTGTCGGCGAGATGCGAGTCAACCTCGTCCCGCTCGGAATCGCCGTCACTTGCTCCGTGATCGTTGCGGCGCTTGTAATCACTTTCGGCCGGCCAGTTGTTTTGACCAGCTCGCCGTCGCTGTCGACGTCGTCTTCGACCAGCCAGCCGGCGGTCCTGACCAGCGGCGACGGGATCGTGTCGAAGAAGCCCGACCTGGCTGTTGTCGCGGCCGCCATCGAATCGAACGGTTCGACCGCCTCCGCCGCACAGGCCGACCTGGCCGGGAAAGCGGCCAAGTTGATCGCGCGGATCAAGGCACTCGGCGTCCCAGATGCGGACGTCAACACGACCGGCTATTGGATCGGACCTGTCTACGCGCCGCAGGGACAGGCCATCACCGGGTACCGCGCGAGCGAACAGCTCGCCGTGAAGTGGCACAACGTCGATACGGTCGGGAAGGCTCTGGATGCGATCGTGCAGGAGGGCGGCGCGACCAACATCTCGGTCGGCTTCGGCCTGGCTGATTGGAAGCCCGCGCAAGCCGAGGCCCGATCGCTGGCCATCGCCGACGCTCGAGCCAAGGCGACCGCCATGGCTTCCGCGGCCGGGGTGAGGCTGGGCCAGGTGATCCAGGTCAGCGACCTCTCGTCGACCAGCCGGAGTCCTTACCCGATCGCCTACGCGGGCGCCGCTCAGACGGCTCCGTCGCAGGTCCCCGTGGGGCAGCTGGAGGTCCAGGTCACCGTCGAGGTCGATTTCGCGATCGGTTAAGGCTCGCTTTTCTCGCCGGTGACTTATCGTCCGGGGGGAGATGATGCTCAAGGTCTACCCGGACCGGCGCTGGCCCGCCTTCCTGCGCGTCGTGGCCGATACGACCGTGTTCGTGTGGACGGTCGCCTGGGCGTACCTCGGTTTTCTGATCTACCAGACGGTGATGGGCCTCGAGGTGATCGCCGACGGGATCAAGAACACAGGCATGACGTTCAACCAGTGGATCGCCGCCTTCCGCAAGGCCGTCCCAGGCGGGATCCCGATCCTGACCAAGTTCCTGCAGGACACCGCTGACACGCTGCGCCATTACTCCGGCGACCCGCTGGTCGCAGCAGGCCAGAACATCCATGACGCGATCATCAAGGTCGCGATCATCCTGGCCCTACTCGTGGCGTTGCCGCCGATCCTTCTCGTGCTGGCACCCTATGCCGGCTGGCGCTGGAGCGACATGCGCGAGACCGGGGCGGCGCTGGCCTTCGTCCGGATCGCTTCGATGACGGGGCGGGCTGACGCGGCGCGTGCGGTGTTGGCCTATCGCGCGGTCTCTTCCCTGAGCTTCCGTCAGCTCATGCGCGCTTCGCCCGACCCGGTGGGCGACCTGGCCGAGCACCGGTACGACCGCCTCGCTACCGCGATGCTGAAGCGGGCGGGGATCGACCCGACGCGGCTTGCGCCGCCCGACCTTCCTGAGCTGCCGCCGCACCGCGGCGGGTGAGCGCTCTCTATCGTTGTGGACCATGTGCCGAAGCATCAAGACCCTCCGTCACGCCGACGTCGTAGCCACCGATGACGAGATCCGCGCCGCCGCGCGCCAGTTCGTACGCAAGGTGAGCGGGTTTGGAAAGCCGTCGACCCGCCACGAGGCGGCGTTCGAGAAGGCGGTCGACGAGATCGCGGTCGCTTCGCAACGCCTGCTGGCGAGCGTCGCGGGGAACCTGGCCGGACACCACGCCTAACCGGCGGAATTACGTGCCTTTTGCGCAGAAGGCTCCTTTCGCGCGACTCGAAAGGACGGTTTCGCGCAAAACGAACCGAATCGTTTAGAGCTGGCAGCCCCGGCAGAAGTTCAGCGGCTCGCGGTTCGAACCCAGCTGGCTGATCCGGTGCCCGCACCGCGGGCAGGTCTTTCCACCTTTCATGTGCACGGCCATGAACGAGCGGTCCTGCTTCGACTCCTCGTAATTGGGGTTGGCCAGAATCGCCTCCACCGCTCGGGATAGCACGAGTGGAATCGCGCGAAACAGCGCCTCCTCCTCTTCCGGTTTCACCGACGCCCGCCGCCGTAATGGCAGCAACCGCGCCTCGAACAGGATCTCGTCCGAGTACGCATTGCCGATCCCCGCCAGGAACTCTTGGTTCCGCAGCAGGTCCTTCAGCTCGTCGCGAAACCGCCGCAGCCGCTTGCGAAACACGTCGAGGCCCATCGCGGCGACCGAGTCCGCTTCCGGCCCCTGCCCCTCCCAGGCCGGCACCTCGCGCGCGCAATCCTGGACCCAGTAGATGCGGCCCATGTCCCGGAAGTCCAGGTAGCGGAGCTCGGTCTTGCCCTCGATCCGAAGCGTGAAAACCTCGGTGGCCGGAACCGGTGTCTCGCCGCCGGCCACCTGGAATCGACCGCCGAGCATCGGGTTGATGACGAGCCATCGCGGAGACCCTCCGCCGCCCAGCTCGGTCGCGAACACCATGTGCTTGCCGCGGCGCGTGAGCGAGGTGATGCGGCGCGCGGGCAGCTCGAGCGCGAAATTATCCACGGGGTAGCGCAGCAGGTGCGCCTTCTTCGGGTTGACCGTGGCGGCGGTGATCAGCTTCCCCTCGACGCGAGGTCCGATCCGGATACGGAGGGCCTCCAGTTCGGGCAGCTCAGGCATGCCGTCAAGATACGGAAAGTCTGTTTGGGCCCAGAAAAGGCTTGGGATAACTCCTTACGTGAGACAAGAAAGGTTCACGGAAAAGGCACTCGAGGCTCTGCAGCAGGCTGCCGAGCTCGCGCGCGAAACCGGAAACCAGGCCGTGGAGCCCGAGCATCTCCTGCTCGCACTGATCCGGCAGGACGAGGGTGTCGCTCGCACGATCCTCGAGCGTGCCGGCGCGTCGGCGCAGGCCCTTCAGCCGGCGCTGGTCTCGGCCATCGAGCGATTCCCCAAGGTCAGCGGCGGTGGAAACCCCTACCTGGGTGAGGCGCTGAGCAAGCACCTCGAGCAGGCGGAGCGTGAAGCCGGTCGTCTCAAGGACGAGTACATCTCGACCGAGCACCTGCTTCTCGCGCTCGCCGACCGGCAGATCCTCAAAGACGCCGGCGCGACCCACGAGAACCTGCTCCGCGCGCTGCGCGAGGTCAGGGGAAACCAGCGGGTCACCGACCAGAACCCGGAGTCCAAGTACCAGGCGCTGGAGAAGTACGGCCGCGACCTGACCAAGCTGGCCCGGGAAGGCAAGCTCGACCCGGTCATCGGCCGTGACGAGGAGATCCGGCGCGTCATCCAGGTGCTCTCCCGGCGGACCAAGAACAACCCAGTCCTCATCGGCGAGCCCGGCGTCGGCAAGACGGCAATCGCAGAGGGCCTCGCGCAGCGCATCGCCCAGGGCGACGTGCCCGAGGGGTTGAAAGGCAAGCGGGTCATCGCGCTCGACCTCGGCGCGCTCGTCGCCGGCACGAAGTTTCGAGGCGAGTTCGAAGACCGCCTGAAAGCCGTCCTGAAGGAGATCGAGGGCTCAAACGGCCAGGTCGTGCTGTTCATCGACGAGCTGCACACTCTGGTCGGAGCCGGCGCCGCGGAGGGAGCGATCGACGCCGCCAACCTGCTCAAGCCCGCCCTGGCCCGCGGCGAGCTGCGTGCCATCGGCGCGACCACTCTCGACGAGTACCGCAAGCACATTGAGAAGGACGCGGCGCTCGAGCGCCGTTTCCAGCCGGTCCTCGTCGACCAGCCGTCCGTCGAGGACACGATCAGCATCCTGCGCGGCCTGCGCGAGAAGTACGAGGTCCACCACGGTGTCCGGATCAAGGACACGGCCATCGTGGCGGCCGCCGTGCTCTCGAACCGCTACATCACCGATCGCTTCCTCCCTGACAAGGCAATCGACCTCATCGACGAGGCGGCGGCCCGTCTCCGCACTGAGATCGACTCCATGCCCGCCGAGCTCGACGAGCTCGAGCGCCAGATCCGCCAGCTCGAGATCGAGCGCCAGGCGCTGAAGAAGGAGACCGACCGGGCATCCAAGGATCGCCTGGCCGGCATCGAAAAGCAGCTGGCAGGTCTCTCCGAGGAACGAACCGCGCTTCGCTCTCGCTGGAACCAGGAGAAAGAGGTCATTGCCAAGATCCGCAGCCTCAAGGCCAAGCTCGAAGAGGTCCGCGCGGACGCGGAACGCGCGGAGCGGGCCGCGGACTTCGCAAAGGCCGCCGAGCTTCGCTACGGCAAGGCGGTCGAGATCGAAAAGCAGCTCGAGGAGGCGAACCGCCGGCTCGGCCAGCTGCAGGCCGGACACCCGCTGCTGAAGGAAGAGGTGAGCGAGGAGGACATCGCGCAGATCGTCGCCAAGTGGACGGGCATCCCTGTCTCGAGGCTGATGGAAGGCGAGGTCGCGAAGCTCATCCAGATGGAGGCGCGCCTGCACGACCGCGTGATCGGCCAGGACGAAGCGGTCACCGCCGTGGCCAACGCTGTCCGTCGATCGCGCTCAGGTCTTGCCGACCCGAACCGGCCCGTCGGCTCCTTCATCTTCCTCGGCCCAACCGGCGTCGGCAAGACCGAGCTCGCGCGCGCTCTGGCGGAGTTCCTGTTCGATGACGAGCAGGCGCTGATCCGGCTCGACATGTCGGAGTACCAGGAGAAGCACACCGTGGCCCGCATGATCGGTGCGCCGCCCGGCTACGTCGGGTACGACGAAGGTGGCCAGCTCACCGAGGCGGTGCGGCGCAGGCCGTACTCGGTGGTGCTGTTCGACGAGATCGAGAAGGCGCACCCCGACGTGTTCAACGTTTTGCTGCAGATCCTCGACGACGGACGCCTGACCGACGGTCAGGGCCGTACGGTCGACTTTCGCAACGCGGTCTTGATCATGACCTCCAACCTTGGAGGCCAGCTGATCCAGGAGATGGCGAACCGGCCGTTCGACGAGGTGCGCGAGGCGGTCATGGGGGTGCTGCGCGACCACTTCCGGCCCGAGTTCTTGAACCGCGTCGACGACATCATCGTGTTCAAGCCTCTGACCCAGGATCAGCTCGGCGCGATCGTGGACATCCAGCTCGCGCGGCTGCAGAAGCGCCTCGACGAGCGCAAGATCATCCTGGTCCTCACGGAGCCGGCACGCAGGCTTCTCATCGAGCGCGGCTGGGATCCGGTTTACGGAGCGCGGCCGTTGAAGCGGACGATTCAGCGTCTCGTGCAGGATCCGCTCGCGATGCAGCTGCTCGAAGGTCAGTTCAGCGACGGCGACGTAATCGACGTCGATGCCAGGGGTGGCGAGCTGGTCTTCGCCAAAGCAAGGGCTCGCGCCGGCGCCTCAGTCGCCTAACTAGAACAGATCGTTCCCGCAGCAGGCAGCGTGAGGTCGATCAGGTAACTGTCCTCGGCCGCGTGAGAGCACATGCTCGAGTCGTATGACGTGTGGCCGTTGCCCTGGCGCGTAAGCAAAACAGAGCCCGCGATCTGTCTGTTCACCGCCTGCGCGTCCACGTACGGCGTGGCAGGGTCGTTCGTGCCTCCGACCAGAAGAATGGGTGGTGCCCCCTCGGCGGTCAGAGGTCCCTGCTTGTTTTTCGGTTTGGCCGGCCACAACCCGCACTGCAGGTTCGAGTACTGGCTCCACGGCCCAAAAAACGGCGATGCCTTCGTGTACGCGGTACCGAGTGCGTCGTAGGTCGCGATGTCCGGCGAGGATGGAAAGTCGAGGCAGTACGCGGCGCCGAAGGCGCCGTTGAACAGGTTGCCGTACGTGCCATCCGAGTTGCGCTGGTTGTAAGCGTCGGCGATCAGCAACAGGATCCGCCCATCGCCTCGATCGGCGGCCGTGAGTCCCTGGTCAAGCGCGTTCCACAGGCTCTGGCTGTAAAGCGCCTGGAGCACGCCAGTCATGGCCAGCGACCGTGTCAGCAGCCGGTTGCCGACTTGCATAGGGGTGGTGTCGAGCCGGCTCATGAGGGCAGTCAGCTTGCTCGCCGGATCCCCTGCCTTGTTGTACAGACAGTTCGACCTTGCCTTGCAGTCGGTAAGAAAGGCCTGCAGGTTCTGCTCAAAGCCGACCAGCTGTCCGAGAAGGCTGTCGTTGGCGTTCACCGCGGGATCCACGACCCCATCCAATGAAAGGGCCCGGACGTGAGTGGGAAACAGGTGGGCATACCACTGGCCGATGTACGTGCCATAGGAAAAGCCGAGATACGTGAGCTTCGTGTCGCCGACCGCGGCGCGGATCTGGTCCATGTCCCTCGCCGTGCTCGCGGAGTCCATGAAGGGCAGGAGATCTCCGCTTCGGCTCTCGCACCCGGCGGCAAAGTCTTTGTCGGCCTGGATTGCCGCTTGCTTTTCTTGCGGGTCGTCGAGCACCGCGTCGAGGGAGAGATACGTGTCCATCTTCGAAGCGTCGACGCACGTCACGGGGGTGCTGGCACCGACGCCTCGTGGATCCCATGCGACCACGTCATCACGCAAGAACTGAACCCCGGACTCACCGGGGCCACCGGGGTTGAGCAACATCGATCCGATGCGGTTCGAGCCTGTCGCCCGCTTGCGGATCAAGGCGAGAGGTATGGTCCGCCCACCGGCCTGCGAGTAATCGAGTGGGACCTGAAGGGTTCCGCACTGGAATCCGCCACCGCAATCGCTCCACGCGACCTTGCCGGCCGCGTGAGAGGGAGTGGGGCTATGCGTCGCGACCGGGCTCTTGAGGGTGCAGGCCGCCAGAAGGAGCGCGACGAGCACCATGAACCCCCAGACCCGGCGCGTCACGATCCGCAGTCTACCGGGAGGCCTTTCTGAGCGATTTGGCCCTAAAGCTCGCCCTAGTGCGTCGGATACTCCGGACTATCCGTGCATCGGACCGCGGGAAGTTCTCGATAGTCCGGACTATCCGGGGATTGGGAGAGCGCACTCGGTTAAACGGAGGCACCGATGGCTAATGTGAACGCTACGCGAATGGTGCGCAGCGCAACATCCTGGACCAGGCCGTTGCAGGTCGCCGTGATCGCCCTCGCCATGGCCCAGGTCCTTTATTCCGTGAGCTATCCGTACTGGGTAGCCTCGGCATGGAACTGGTGGGACAACATGGTCAACCCGGGAGGTCCGCAAGTCCATTGGTGGGGGTGGCCGCTCCCGGCGCCAGGCTCGCTGCATGACGTCCTGCTGGAGTCGCTCGACATATACGGCCGCACGGTCCTAACCGTCGCGATCGCGATGGCGGTGATTGTCGCCGCGGTAAAGCGTTGGTCTTGGGCGTTCTTCGCGATCGGTGTCCTGCTCGCCCTATACGCCACCGCGCGCTTGTACAACTTGGTTCAGGCTACGCGTCGACCTGACCCCGATCGCCGGATGTGCGGTCTGTTAGGTATCGCACGCATCGGATACCGAACAGAGTGCACAGTCGCGGCTGCGCGTCCCCCTCGGAATGGCGGGAAGGGAGGGATTCGAACCCTCGAGGGAGCTTTACACCCCCTACCCGCTTAGCAGGCGGGTGCTTTCGGCCACTCAGCCACCTCCCCGACAAGGCGGACCGCCGCTCGATTCTATCGAGCCCATGGTCTCTCCATACTTAGCATCCGATGGAAGCCCCCGGCGGACCAGGCGCGCCCCCGATGTGGGGGCCTGGACGCAAGATGGCGTTCGGTACGGCGCCCGGTCCGAGGAGCAAAGTCTGGTACACGTTGGCAGACGGCTCGCTCAGCGAGGTCTTTTTCCCTTTTCTCGACCATGTCGCCCTCCACGAGCTTCGTTTTTTCGTCTCCGCCGGCGGCGCGCCGCCGGTTGACGATTCGGCCGACGGCCAGCATGCCGTCAGCTGGCTCAGCCCAGGCGTGCCGGCCTTCCGCGTCGAGACGACTCACCACGAATACCGGCTGACCAAGGAATTCTTCTCCGACCCCGAGGAAAACGCTCTGCTGCTGGCGGCAACCTTCACCCCCGAGCTCCCCGACCTGCGCCTCTACCTGCAGGCCTCCGCCCACTGGCAGCCTGGCACCGACGGAAATTTCGGCAGCGTAATCGACACTCATCCGCCGGCCCTCCTGCTGCAACAGCAGGACATCTGGATCTGCATCGTCGGTCCCTTCAGCCGGGCCACGGTCGGGTACTTCCGCAGCTCCGACATCCATATCGACCTCAGCGATGCCGACGGCCAGCTGACCCACCTGTATGACCGGGCGGGCCCTGGCAACGTGGCGGTCGGCGGCGAGATCGGCGTCCGCGCCGGGTCCTTTCAGCTGGCGATCGGATTTGCGCATTCCCGGGCTGACGCGGAGGAGGTGGCCCGCGCCGCATTGCAAAAGGGCGCCGGCACCGTGCGCCAGACATTCGAACGCGCGTGGCGCGCGCAACCAGAGATTCCACAAGCTCTCGGCAAGGTCAGCGGTGACGAGGGCAACCTGGCTCGCGCCTCATTCGCGCTGCTCCACTGTCTCGAGGACAAGTCGCACGCGGGCGCGTTCATCGCCGCGCCGGCCGCCCCATGGGGCGAGACCATCCACGACGGCAACCACGTCTATCACCTGGTTTGGCCGCGAGACCTCTGTCGCATCGCAACCGCGTTGCTTGATGCGGGTGACAGCGATGCGGCACTCCGCGCATTCCGACACCTCCAGTCGCAGCAGCGCCCCGACGGAGGCTGGTATCAGAACTGGTTTCTCGACGGCACTCCGCATTGGCAGTCGACCGAGCTCGACCAGGTCGCCCTGCCCATCCTCCTTGCGTGGCGACTCGGCGTCGCCGGATGCCTCGACCACGACCCCTACCCGACGATGGTGCGACCGGCGGCGCAGTTCATCATCCGCGACGGTCCGTCCACGCAGCTCGACCGATGGGAGGACGCGGGTGGGCTCTCCCCTTCGACCCTCGCGACCTGCATAGCGGCGCTCGTCGTCGCGTCGGAGTTCGCGAATGATGCGGGTGAGCATGTCGCCGCGAGCCATCTCCGCTCCGTGGCCGATTACTGGAACGACCGGGTCGAGTCCTGGTGCTCGATGCCCAGCGGACAGTACGTCCGCCTCGCTTCAGATCCCGATCGGCGTCCGGCCGAGGGCGCGATCGCTCCCGAATTTCTCGAGCTGGTTCGGTACGGCCTCCGCCGGCCCAAGGACGACCGCGTGCTGCGCAGCCTGCAGGGCGTCGATACGTCGCTCAAGGTCAGCCTTCCCGCCGGACCCAGCTGGCGGCGTTACGTCGGCGACCAGTACGGGGAGCAAGAGGACGGTGCGCCGTGGGATGGCAGGGGCCGCGGCCGAGCGTGGCCAGTTCTGACCGGCGAGCGGGCGAGGCACTTCTTCTCCATGGGCCTGCCCGCGGCGGAGCTGGTGCGGACTCTGGAGGGATTCGCCGGCCAGGGTCTGGCGTTGCCCGAGCAGCTCTGGGACGGGCCCGACCTCCCTGGTCAGCGCCTCCAGTTCGGCAAACCAAACGGATCTGCTTGTCCACTTGGCTGGGCGCACGCTGAATACCTCGAGCTCCTGGTCACGATCGCCCTCGCCGGCTTCCCCGACATCGTGACCCCCGCTCGGCGGCGCTACACCGAAGGGCCGGCGCTCGAGCCTGCCTATGTTTGGTCGCACAAGCACCAGATCACGCGCATTGCGGCGGGTAGACGGCTGCGCGTTCAGCTGCCTCGACCCGCATCAGTGCACTACACGTTCGACGGCTGGCAGTCGCACATCGAGCTCGACGCTTCGGACACGACGCTTGGGGTGTGGATTGCCGATGTTCCGTGCAACAGGCTTGCTGCCGGGGCGGAGTTCTCCTGGACCGCTCACTACATGACGGGGTGGGAGGGGAGGAATTTCTCGCTGACGGTCGAATGAAAGGGTTTGCGACTCCCCACCCGGCGGCTTCGCCGCCGACCTCCCCGGCTAGCGGGGAGGTGAAACAACAATCTATTTCTCTTCTGGCGGCTCCAGGTCGTCCAGGCGTAGGCCGTTGCTTGTGTCTTCGTCGAACTGGCTGTGCAGCTCGCCGCAATCCGCGCAGCGGTAGTACTCGCCGACGAATCCTTTCTGCCAGACCGCGTAGCTGACCACGCCCGGCTCCTCGACGAGGATCTCCTGCTCGAGCCGGTAGATGACCTGCTCCCACCCGCCGGCCTCCACATCGTCGTCCAGCACGACGACGCAATACGGATGGGGCTCGCCCCAGACCACCACCACCTCGCCGCGCCGTTCGTCGTCGCTGTTGACGATCGACCACGCCTCGGCCGCCTGGCCGCGGCTGCTCCTCACCAAACGCAGCTGCGCCCAGAAACGCTCGGCCGACTCGCGCTCCGCCTTGTCGTGCTCGGCCTGCGCCTCCTGGAAAGCGCTCCACATGCGCAGCAGGTGATTGCGAAAGCGGTGGTAGGTCGGGAGCAGCTTCGGCTGCTGTTTGGGCGACCCGATCAGCTTCTCGAAAGCGTGCTCGAACGCGGCCTCGACGCGCTCCTGGCGGTCTGAAAGGTCAGGCGACCAGCCCTCGTCCTCCGACAGCCGCATGCTCTCGTTGAGCACGACCTCGAAGTCCAGCCAGTCATCGCCGAACTCGGGCACGAAGACGCTCTCGACGAGGTCCGCCAGGCGGTGCTCCTCCAGCAGGGCGGGGGTGACCTTGCCGCGGGCGTCGGGCCAACCCTTCCAGCCCATCACGTTGTGGATCCAGTAATCGAACACCGTGACCGCGTACTGGAGGGCGGCGGGAGAGGTCCAGATACCGGTCGGCCAGGTCTTCTTGCCGGTCCGGACCTTGTTGTAGAGGGAGATCACCGCCTCTTCGTCGAGATATTCAGTTTCCATGGCGCCCTCCCACTATAGGAATAACCGCCAAAGCACCCTGGGTATAGTCCTAGCAGATGGCTCAAACCCGAAGCTTCACCCCAGACCAGGTCGCCCGCTACGCTCGCCACCTCATTTTGCCCGAGGTCGGGGGCGCCGGCCAGCGCAAGCTGCTCAACTCGAGCGTGCTGCTCCTGGGCGCCGGCGGGCTGGGTTCACCTGCGGCCATGT
>Ga0209471_1001111_pt1 | contig 16390 bp, 14 predicted proteins | sample GraSoiAngelo_128_FD_185885 | JGI IMG/M metagenome (GOLD analysis project Ga0209471, IMG submission 185885) | Grasslands soil microbial communities from the Angelo Coastal Reserve, California, USA - 14_0927_12_20cm (SPAdes) (version 2) | ecosystem: Environmental > Terrestrial > Soil > Grasslands ...
TAGAAGGCGGTAGAGGGCGGTAGAGGGCGGTAGAGGGCGGTAGAGGTTCGTGCACGCCTCTACCGTCTTCTACCGTCCTCTACCGTCCTGCAGTACCATCTTCGCATGCAACCCGACCAGCTCTTTCTCGATTTCCAATCGGCCTTGGCCGGTCGCTATTCACTCGAGCGGGAGCTGGGGCGTGGCGGCATGGGGGTCGTCTACCTCGCCCGCGAGGTGCGGCTCGATCGTCTGGTGGCGATCAAGCTGCTCCCGCCCACCCGGGCCAGCGACGCCAAGCTGCGCGAGCGCTTCCTGCGTGAAGCCCGCACCGCCGCGAAGCTCAGCCATCCGCACATCATTCCCATCTTCACCGTCGACGAAGTGGGCGAATTCGTCTTCTTCGCGATGGCATACGTGGCGGGCGAGACGCTGACTGAGCGCGTGGTGCGGCGGGGGCCGCTCGCGCCGTCGGAGGCGGCCCGCGTGCTGCGCGAAATCGCCTGGGCCCTGGCCTACGCGCACTCGCAGGGGCTGGTGCACCGCGACGTGAAGCCGGATAACATCATGCTCGAGGAGGCGAGCGGCCGCGGGCTGGTCGCCGACTTCGGGATCGCCGGGCAGGTGCGCGGAGCGGCCGGGCTGGACGGCGGCGAGGTGATCGGCACACCCGAGTTCATGAGCCCCGAGCAGGCCCTGGGCGAGCACGTCGACGCGCGCAGCGATCTCTATGCGCTCGGGGTCGTCGGGTTCTTCGCGCTGTCGGGGAAGCTGCCGTTCGAAGCGGGGAAGGCGGCGGAAGTGCTGGCCAAGCAGGTGACCGAGCCCGCGCCGCCGCTCGCGAGCGTGGCCCCGGGCGTCCCTCGGCGGATCTCCCAGGCGATCGACCGCTGCCTCGCAAAGGACCCCGCCGATCGGCCCGCGAGCGGCGAGAACGTGGCCGAGCTGCTCGGTGTGGCTCTGGAGCAGCGGCGCGAGCTCCCGGTCGCCCTGCGGGTGTTCGTGAAGCGCAACGCGCGGCTCGGGGGTGTGGGCGGACTGATCTACGTGTTCTCGATTCCGTTCATGATGGCGACCGTCGCGTCGCTCTTCGGCCGCCGGGGGAGCGGTGACGCGGCCCTGTGGACGTTCGTGCTCGCGGTCACGGTCGTTCCGTTCGGCATCCTCGTGGGCCGGGCGCGGCGCTTTCTCGCCTCGGGGTTCGGGCCCGAGGAGCTGGCGGTCGCGTTCCGCGCCGAGCTCGAGCAGGGACGCGAGGAGCGCGTGTTCGAGTACGGGCGTGGACCCTCGCTCTACGAGCGAGTCCTGCGGCTGCTCGGCGCCGGTGGGCTCGCGATCGCCGGCGTGTCGGGATTCATTCTGTTCGGCGGGCCGGTCTGGGCGGCGCCGGGGCTGGCGCAGCTGTTCGGCTGGTCGCTCTCGATCGGCCTCATCACCGGTTTCCTGGCGCTGGTGCGGCTGCAGCGGCGGATCGATCTGGACACCCGCATCTGGTCGTGGCTGTGGCAGGGGCCGCTCGGCCGTCTCATGTTCCGCATCGCCCGAGTGCTGTTGCCCGCAAGATCGCTGGCGCCCCCTGCCACGCACCGCCCCACGGAGCTCGCCCTCGCGATGGCGGCGGAGCAGCTGTTCGACGAGCTGCCGCGCGAGGCGCGCCGGCAGCTACGCGACCTCCCCGACGTGGTGCGACGTCTCGAGAGCGACGCGCAGAAGATGCGACGGCGGCTGGAGGAGCTGAACGAGGCGCTCGATGGGACGAGGGACGAGGGACGAGGGAAGGGTGGCGACGTTGCCATCCCGGCGCGGCACGACCGGATTGTGTCGGACCTGGAGGCCGAGCGCGAGGTGGTGCAGGCGCGCCTCGGGGATGCCGTGCGGGCGCTCGAGACGATCCGTCTCAACCTGCTGCGGTTGCGCGCCGGCTCGGGCAGTGTCCAGAATCTCACGACCGATTTGGGGCTCGCCCGCACCGTGGCGCAGGAGATCGGGTTCCTGCTGGAAGGACGACGCGAGGTCGAGCGGGAGCTGCGCTGACCCGAGGCCGGAGATTGTGTGCGCCCGGTCACGAGATCGTTGTTCGAGCACGCCGTCCCACGGAACCCGGGCTAGGGCCGCCGGGGTAGTCAGGCCCGGTGACTTGGGACACCCTCCTTCCGAATCTCCAGCGGGCCCTTGGCGGGCGATACGTGCTGGAGCGGCGCCTCGGCCACGGCGGCATGGGTGTCGTCTATCTGGCACGGGAAGTGAGCCTCGAGCGCCGGGTCGCCATCAAGCTGCTCACTCCCGACCGGGCTCTGCAGCCCGACGCGAAGCAGCGCTTCCTGCAGGAGGCGCGGACCGCGGCACAGCTGTGGCACCCTGGCATCATTCCGATCTTCTCCGTGGACGAGGTGCGCGATTTCGTGTTCTTCGCCATGGCGTACGTGGAGGGCCAGACGCTGGGGCAACGCGTGCGCGGCGATGGCCCGCTGAGCTACACGGCGGTCGCGCGCCTGCTCGAGGAAGTAGCACGCGCGCTCGACTACGCGCACGCGCGCGGCGTGGTGCATCGCGACGTGAAGCCGGACAATATCCTGATCGAGCTGCGGAGCGGCCGGGCGCTGGTCTCCGACTTCGGTATCGCGCGCGTGAACGGGGGCGGAAGCACCGACCCGCGGCGGGTGGTGGGGACGGCGGAGTTCATGAGCCCCGAGCAGGCGGTGGGCGGGCCCGTGGACGCCCGCAGCGACCTCTACTCGCTCGGCGTCGTGGGGTTCTTCGCGCTGTCGGGGCGCCTGCCGTTCGACGGGCCGGACCCCATGACCGTGCTCGCGCGCCACGTGACCGATCCAGCCCCACCGGTCGCGTCGTTCGTCCCGGGGATACCCGACCGCCTGGCCGAGGCGATCGACCGCTGTCTCTCCAAGGATCCCGACGCGCGCTACCCCAGCGGCGAGGCGTTCGCCGCGGCCGTCGCCGCGGCGCTCGACCGACGCACCGCGGTCGCCGTGCGCGCGTTCGTTACCCAGGCGCGCCAGCTCTCGACTGCCAGTGTTCTGTATGGCGCGTTCGCGAGCACCGCGCTCCCGCTCTTGGCACTGCGGTTCCTCGACGTGCCCGATGCGCAGCCTCGCGTGACGATGGTCGCCGGCGCCCTCGCCATCGTCGCGACGCCGATCACTGTGATGCTGGCGCGGGTGCGGCGCCTGGTGCGGGCGGGCTTTGGCCACCGCGACCTGACCGAGGCGCTGCGGGCGGAGCTGTTCCACCGGCGCGAGGAGCTGGCGTTTCTCTACGGAGAAGGACCGTCGCGGCTCGAGCGCGTCTCGCGCCGCATGTGCTACCTGGCGCTCGCCGTAGCGGCGGGCGTGGTGGCCGCCGTGGAGCGAACACCGGCGCTCGCCACCCGGGCGCTCATCCCGCTGGTGTGGGCGGCCGCCACGGTGCTGGCGCTGCTCGCGGCGCTCGTGGCGCGGAGCCGGACGGAGCATCGCACCGACCCCAAAGGCGAGCGCCGTCTGCGCTTCTGGAGCGGCCCGCCGGGGCGCTGGCTGTTCGCCTTAGCGAAACTGCGTCTTCGCGTTACGCCCTCACCGGGCGCGCGCGGTGCCTGACCCGGGACAGCCGCCGGGCGGCTTCCTCGAGCAGGTCCTCCGTCTTGCAGAAGGCGAATCGCACTAGCCGCCGCCCCAGCTCGGGGCGGCTAAAGAAGCTCGATCCCGGAACGGGAGAGACGCCGATCTCCCGGGTCAGCCACACGGCGAACTCGTCGTCGGGCAGAGGCGAGATGCTCGAGAAGTCGGCCAACACGTAGTACGCGCCCTGCGGCGGCGTGCAGCGGAAGCCCGCGTCCACGAGCGCACGGCATAGCAGGTCGCGGCGGGCGCGGTACTCGCGGGCGAGCGTCGCGTAGTAGTCGTCGCCCAGCGTCTCCAGCCCCACGGCGATCGCCTGCTGCAGCGGCGCCGGGGCACCCACGGTCAGGAAATCGTGCACCTTGCGGATCGCATCGCTCGCGTCCGGCGGAGCGACGATCGTGCCCACACGCCACCCCGTCACGCTGAACGTCTTCGACGCGCCGCTGATCGTGATGGTGCGGTCGCGCATCCCGTCGAGCGTCGCGATCGGGATGTGCTCGCCCTCGTAATAGATGTGCTCGTAGATCTCGTCGGTCACGGCGTAGGCGTCGTACCGCCGGCAGAGCTGGGCAATGGCCTCGAGCTCGCGCCGTGTGAGCACGCGCCCGGTCGGGTTGTTCGGGGTGCACACGATGACGGCCCGCGTCCGGCGCGAGAACGCCGCCGCGACCCGATCCAGGTCCAGCTCGGCATCCACCGGCATGGGGAGGTACACCGGCTTGGCGCCGCACAGGATCGCGTCGGGTCCGTAGTTCTCGTAGAACGGCTCGAACACGATCACTTCGTCGCCCGGATCGACGACGGCCAGCAGCGCCGACGCCATCGCCTCGGTGGCGCCGCACGTCACCGTGATCTCGGTTTCGGGATTCACGGTCAGGCCATACCAGTCGGCGTACTTGCGGGCGAGCGCGTCGCGCAGCCGCTTGGCGCCCCAGGTGATCGCGTACTGGTTCACGTCGTCCGCGATGGCGCGCGCGGCGGCTTCCTTCAAGACCTCGGGGGCGGGAAAATTCGGGAACCCCTGCGCCAGGTTGATGGCAGCGTGCTCGCTGGCGAGCCGGGTCATGCCGCGGATCACCGATTCGGTGAACCCGTGGGTGCGCCGGGCGGTGTGCATGGAGAGGAACTTACCACGAGAAAGGCCCCGGCGAGACTGCCGGGGCCTTCGATCCTATTGGTCTACAGCAGATTCCCGAACGAAATGAAATCGGCGCCGTTCCCATCCGCGAGGGGGAACGTGAATCCGACAACCCCGCCGCCGCAATCCGCCCCGCTCGTCGGGAAGGTCTCATGCCACGTCGTATTCGCCGGCAGCTCCTCGCAGACGGTGTAGGTGCCGGCCGGGACACCGGTGAAGATGTAGTTGTTCCCCTCCGAGTCGAGGCTCACGTCGCTCGTGACCGTGGTGGCGATGACCGTGCCGGTCGCGTCCCTGAGCTCCACGCACCAGCCCCCGAGTATCGGAGAATTCTGCGTCTGATCATCCAGGAACACCTGCCCCGTGACCGACGCTGTGCCGGTGCCCGGTCCGGAATTGACGCAGCCGGGGGGCGGTGGCGGGGGTTGCACCAGGCACGTCCCGTGATGGGCGTGCGCCTCCCCAGAGTCGGAGCGGTGGTCGTCACCTTGACCGTTGTCGCAAATGAGGCCTTGGGGACTCTGGGACACACCGACCAAGAACGGTGTAGTCGCCAAGGCAAGCACTACTATGAGGGCTCGCATCGTATTAACCCCTCCCGTTAGGGCTGAGGAGGGGCGCGGCGGCCTCAGCGAGTCTTACGACTGGGCACACCGAAACTCGCGACGAGCGGCGCAAGAGACTGTGCCGCTCGTCACGCTGTCCCTGGTAACCCGCATGCGACTGTTACTTACCTACGGCTTGAGCATCACGTCGATGTCCACCAGCACTTCGCCGGGCGCGCTGAGGGACACCACGCGGTCTTCCGAGGACAGCCGTCGCCCTCGGGAGCACACGGCAATGCATTTGTTGATAACTAGTTACGAGAGGCGTGTGTGGGGAGCCTGGTCCTCGAGGTTGCTTGCTGCAACCCACCAGCGCGGCTACAATAGACCCACTAGTCAGGGCGGTGTGCGGACAGGCTCCCATGACGTGCATGCTGCGATTGCGGACTTTGGGGGGCCTCGCGGTAGAGGGGGAGCCCCCACCGGCTTTCGGTGCGGCGACTCAGCGCCGGCCTCTTGCCTTGCTCGCCCTCCTCGCGGCGGGGCGCGATCGGGGCGTGAGTCGCGACAAGTTGCTCGCCTACCTGTGGCCTGACAGCAGTGCGGAAAAGGCGCGCCACCTCCTGAACCAGTCGCTGTACGCGCTGCGTCGCAGCCTGGCTGCCGACGACCTCTTCCTCGGTTCGAGCGAGCTACGCCTCAATTCCACGGCGTTGACCGCAGACATGCGCGAGTTCGAGGAGGCCCTCGATCGGCGCGATCTGGAGCGCGCTGTCGCGCTCTACGCCGGCCCGTTCCTCGACGGCTTCTTCCTGAACGCCGCGCCGGAGTTCGAGCACTGGGTTGACACCCAGCGTGAGCGCCTCGCGGCGCGGGCCGCCACGGCGCTGGAGACGCTTGCGGCGGCGGAGACGGCGGCCGGGCGGCACCGGGCCGCCGTGGACTGGTGGCGGCGGCTCTCGGTGGTCGATCCCCTCAACTCACGACACGCGTACGGACTCATGGAGGCACTGGTCGCGGCGGGAGACCGCGCCGCTGCGCTGCGCCACGCCCACGCCCACGCGCAATTGCTCGCAGAAGACCTCGGCACCAGCCCCGATGCGCAAGTCGCGATGCTGGAGCAGCGGCTGCGTCAGGAAGCGGGAGACGGCGGTGTCGGCGAGCGTGCGACCGTCCGACGTCCCGTCGCGCCGGGCCGCCCGTTCGCCGCCGCGCTGGCCGATCGCTACACCGTCGAGCGCAAGCTCGGTCGGGGCGGTACCACCACGGTGTACCTGGCGCGCGAGCGCAAGCACAACCGTGCCGTGGCACTCAAAGTGCTCCATCCGGAGTTATCCTCGGCCCTCGCGGCCGATCGTTTCCTCCGTCAAATCCGCCTGCTGGCGCCCCTGCGACATCCGCACCTACTGCCGCTGTATGACTCAGGCGAGGCTGAGGGATTCCTCTTTCTGGTTACGCCGTACGTGGACGGCGGCTCGCTGCGTGCGCGCCTCGCGCGCGAGCGGACGCTCCCGGTTGGCGAAGCCGTCGCACTAGCGTGTGAAGTCGCGGACGCCCTCGAGTATGCGCACGCTCACAACGTGCTGCACCGCAACATCAAGCCGGAGCACATCCTGCTCGATGCGAGTCACGCGGTGGTGGCGGGGTTCGGGATTGTGCGGGCGCTCGAGGTGGCCCATGAGGAGGAACTGACCGCGGAGGGCCTGCGGGTGGGCACGCCCCCCTACATGAGCCCGGAGCAGACCGCCTGCCTGACGCTCGATGGGCGCAGCGACCTCTACAGCCTCGCGTGCGTGCTGTACGAGCTCTTGAGCGGGTCGCCGCCACCGCGCGGTCGCGATCTGCCGCCGCTCCGGGCCCTGCGGCCCGAGGTGCCCGGGGCCGTGGAAACGGCGCTCGCCCGCGCGCTGGCGCTGGCTCCGGCGGACCGGTTCGACACCGCGAGCGCGTTCGCTCGGGCACTCACCGCGTAGCAAGTCTCGAGGCTCGTAGAGGACCGATCGTCAGTTGACTTCCGTCTGATCCGTCGTCGCTATCGTGGGGGCGAAATGGATCCGGGAGACAGGACTTCCGACTGCCTCTTCCGATTCTTCCCAGGGCAGGACTGGAGGTCGCGATGTCGATGGCACGCGTCGTGTCGAGCGGGAGCGTCATCGCTGGCGCAGGTATCGTGCGGCATGCCGGTTTGCGAGGTCGCGAGCGGCGGCTCCCGGGGTGGAGCGCGTGGGTGGTGCTCGGCGCGTGGTCAGTGTGGGTGGTCGCATGTAGTTCTCCCCCGACGGACAACACGCAGTCGGCAACTCAGTACACCCTGACAGTCGCGAACAACGGAACGGGGTCCGGGACCGTGACGGGCTCCGGCATCGCCTGCGGGGCCGATTGCACCGAGACCGTGGCGAATGGGACATCGATCACCCTCGCCGCGGCCGCCGCCACCGGCTCCACGTTCGTGAGCTGGACGGGCTGCGACGCGCCGAGTGGGACGTCGTGCACCATGTCGATGACCGCTCACAAGTCAGTCACGGCGACGTTCAACAGCGTGCCGGTGACCTACACGCTGACGGTTGTGAGGAGCGGGACGGGGTCCGGGACCGTGACGGGGACGGGGATCAGCTGCGGGACCGACTGCACCGAGACGGTGGCGAGCGGGACGTCGCTCACGCTCACCGCCGCCCCCGCCGCCGGGTCCACGTTCGGAAGCTGGGCGGGGTGTGACACGCCGAGCGGGGCCTCGTGCACCATGTCCATGACAGCAAACAAGACGGTCACGGCGACATTCAACAGCGCCCCGGTGACCTACACGCTGACCGTCGCGAAGAACGGGACGGGGTCCGGGACCGTGACGGGGACGGGGATCAGCTGCGGGACCGACTGCACCGAGACGGTGGCGAGCGGGACGGCGATCACCCTTACCGCAGCAGCCGCCGCCGGGTCCACGTTCGGAAGTTGGACGGGGTGCGACACGCCGAGTGGGGTCTCATGCACCATGTCCATGACCGCGAACAAGACGGTCACGGCGACGCTCAACAGCGCCCCGGTGACCTACACGCTGACGGTTATGAGGAGCGGGACGGGGTCCGGGACGGTGACGGGCTCCGGCATCGCCTGCGGGGCCGATTGCACCGAGACCGTGGCGAGCGGGACGGTGATCACGCTCACCGCGGCTCCGGCCACGGGATCCGTGTTCGTGAGCTGGACGGGGTGCGACGCGCTGAATAGGATCTCGTGCACCATGTCGATGAGCGCGAACAAGACGGTCACCGCGACGTTCAACACGGCTCCGGTGACCTACACGCTGACGGTTACGAAGGATGGGACGGGTTCGGGGACGGTGGCGGGGGCTGGGATTAGCTGCGGCACGGACTGCACCGAGACCGTGGCGAGCGGGACGTCGATCACGCTCACCGCGAGCCCCGCGGCGGGATCCGCGTTCGCGAGCTGGACGGGGTGCAACACGGCGAGTGGGACTTCATGCACGGTGTCGATGACCGCGAACAAGACGGTCGCCGTGACCTTCATTACGGCCGGCGTTCAGACCATAACACTTAAGCCACAATACGATAACTTGGTGATGATCAACACCCAGGACACTCGGGTCGAGAATACTGTGTACCAGAGCGGACCGCTGGCGGTGGGCTGCAACTGGGTCTATAACGATTACCTCGGTTATCAGGACGCCGTGTGCGCGCAGAGTCTGGCGCGCTTCGATCTCTCGCCGCTCGCTGGCAAGATGATCATCAGCGCGACACTCACGCTCACCACGGACCAGATCGGCGTTGGTTTCTTCCCGCGCTACTGGAGCGTGCAAGCGTTGGCAACGGCGTGGAGCCCGTCGACGGTGACGTGGAATGTGGTGAAAAACCTCTCCGTGTACACGGTCTCGAAGATCGTACAAGCGCCACCGACCTATCATGGTCAGATCTTCAACATCGACTTCACTACCTACGTGAAATACTGGGTGGGGCAGACATGGAGTAACTATGGGATCATCCTCGGCTCGGAGGACTTAGGTTTCCCAAACGCCACGTCGTTCGACGCATTTCAGTTCTTCAGCCTCGAGGACACCGGACGGGAGTGGCCCACGCTCACGGTTACCTACCAATGAGCGTCACGGGGATTGCTGGGGCGCAAGATCTCGTAGCCTTGGAAACATGAGCACGTACTCCCGTGGGACGGCTTCGAGGCCCCCCGGGGACGGTAAGCAGATGCGCGCAGACTCCGCCGTCTCGACCGTCACCGATCAGATGTTCCCGCTGCGACTGGGTGGCGGGGACGCCTTCTCCCACGTCGCCTCGTTCTTAAAGAGCGCGCGGTTTGACGAGGAGACGCTGTGCCGCATTCTGGGCATCCCGAGCATGGCGGAATTCGGCTCCGTGCGACCGCATGAGGTCGATCTCGCCGGCGCGGACTCGCCGTTGCTCGCATTGCTCGTGCGTCTCTTTCTGTTCATCGAGCCGGTGACTGGAGAAGAGGTCGCGCGCGCGATCGAGCCAGCGGTCCTGCGGGCGTTGCTCGATCTGGATCTGCTGCGACCATACCCGGCGCCGGGTGACTCAGCGGCGTACTGCGCCCCGGTGCTGCTGTATCCGGTGGCGGGTCTGCTGATCGCGTCGGATCGCCACGAGAATCCCGATCGATCCTCCTTCGTGCCACCGGCGGACGTGGTGTTCCCGGCGATCTTCGCCGGGACCCTGCGGTTTCTCAAAATCCTCCCGACGACGTCGGTCGAAGACGTGCTCGATCTATGTGCGGGCACGGGGATCGGTGCGCTGGCGCTCAGCCGGCACGTCCAGCGGGCCGTGGCGGCGGACATCACCGGTCGCGCGACGCATTTCGCCCGATTCAACTGTCTCCTGAATCGCTGCGCGAACGTCGAGGTCGCTCAAGGGGACCTCTATCAACCGGTGGACGGGCGGACGTTCGATCGGATCGTCGCGCACCCGCCATACGTGCCGGCGGCGTCCGATACGCAGATCTTTCGCGATGCCGGGCAAACAGGCGAGGCGGTGCTGCAACCCATCATCGCCGGGCTGCCGCGGTTTCTCCGGCGGGGCGGAGCGTTTTACTCCATGTGCGGGGGTTGGGACGCGAAGGATGGGTCCTTCGAAGCCCGCGTCCGACACTGGCTCGGCGCGGCGCACGAGGAATTCGATGTGTTGTTCGCGATGCATCACGAGATGTCGCCCGCAGACGTGGCCCGCGGACTGGCGGAGCAGGCCGGCGCCGGTGATCTCTCGCAGGTGAGCCACTGGCGGGGGCTGTTCGGCGACGCCGGGGTGGAGCGACGCGTGTACGGCGCGCTGGTCCTCGACCGGCCGGGCGCCGGGCGGCGACAGCCCATCACCCGGCGCCTGCGGCTCAGTTCGCTCACCGACGGCGCATCGTTCGAGCGGCTGCTCCGCTGGCTGCGCTGGCGCGACACGATGGACGCCCGAGGAGAGCTCGTGCCCTGGCTGTTGCAGGCCACGCTGCATCTCAGTCCTCATCTCCGGATGAACGTCGCGTACGCGCCGCAACCGGACGGCTTGGGCGTCACGGACGTCGTGCTCGAGACGGATCGGCCGTTCGCCGCCATGACGCGGATCGATCCATGGATGTTCACGTTGGTCGCGCGCTTCGACGGGCAGCAGACAGCCGCGGCGATATATGAGAGCGCGCGCACGGCGTCGCAGCTGCCGGAAGGGTTCGGCTCGGAGGACTTTACGAAACTGGTTGCCACGATGATCGAGCGCGGATATGTAGAAGTCAGCGACGAGTCGCTAGGCGCGTAGGGTATAGCGCGGCGAAGGGGAGGACACATGAGCGCGGAGTTGACGTATTTCATCCAGGAGGGCGTCTTGGTGGGGAAGGTGGGAGAGCGGCCATTCCACATCCTGGCCCTATCAGGAGGCGGCGGTGGGAGCACCAAGAGCAGCCCGGCCGCGTCCACGAACAATCCGTATATGGAGGGCTTTAGGACGGTTGCTCAAACGAAGCACCGGCCCCACGCTCACGGCGGTCCCATCCCGCCCGGACGTTACGCCATCAAGCCACCTGCTCACGACTCGCACCTCGGGCTATCCGCCGCATTGCTCCTGGAGCGCGGGAACTCGATGTCGCGAGATGGCTTCTACATTCACGGTCGGGGACCGCACGGCAGCGATGGGTGCATCGTGCCACTGGACCGGCACCAGTTTCTTAAGTTGATGGAGGCCCTGAAGGGTTCCAGCGGGGGGAGGTTGCGGGTCATCGAGACGATGGGAGACACTCGATTCGCGTAGCGCAGGGCGGCCTGCGCCGAGTGCGCATGCACTTCACCACGTCCGGGGGTTCCCTCCGGCGAGGGTCACGAGCAGGTCCAGGCCCGTCTCCTGCGAGACCCCGTGGTGGATCATCCCGTCCCACCGAGTCTGGGCGTCGGGGTTGATGGTCCCGTCGGCGTGCTTGGCACCGCGCATCGGATCGTCGTACAGGTCGTTCATGCGCTTGGCCTCGGCCTTCGCGGCCCGGGCCATTCGCTCGGCATCCGAGCGGAGCTGAGCGACGATCCTCGTAGGGGATGACTCGCCCACCGCCTCCAAGACCGCATGGTGCCACTCGAGCTCCAAGAGCCTGCGACACAGCTCGCGCGCCACCACGAACGTGATGTCGTAATGGCCTTGCTCGTGGCGGAGCAGCAACGGCGACTCTCGGCCGATGACATACCAGCTGCGAGGCTGGTTCATGGCGACGGTGACGCGCACGTTGGTCAAGCGATGTATCCCAGCGCGGTCGGGCTGGCTGGGGAAGTCCGACGTCCAGCGAAAATCGGCCTCGGTGAGTGCATCAGCGCGGGGCAGCCTGGCGTGATGCACCGGAGTGAAATTGTGCCAAGTGATTCGCTGGGGCCGGCCGCCGGCATGACCCGTCATGTGCGCCAAGACTTCCGCCAACGTGGCCATGGAAACAGCATCCCGGCAGGGCTGCCTGCCTCAGTATCGGTGTCGAACGAACGCCGCGCACGCGGTCATTTGCCTCGGCGGCGCGGATGATGTATTAGACAAGGGTATGGGGTTCGGCGCGACCGGCGCTAGGGTGGGGACACGCGCATGACGAGGATTTCGGCCTCAGTCGGTCAGGGCGGTGTCAACCGTCGCCAGGATGTGGTTACGGTGCAGACGCTGCTGAATCTCAACTTGGGCCATCTGACGCCATTACGACCGCTCGCGATCAGCGGACACGCCGACCCTGCCACCATCGCCGCCATTGAAGAGTTCCAGCGGCGCGTCGTCGGCACCGCGAGTCCCGACGGCCGAGTGGATCCGGGCGGCCGCACGCTGGCCCAGCTCGGCGCGGTCGAGCCCAGTCCGGCGGTAACGCCGCGTGACGCGCATCCGGCCTCACCTGTCGGAGGAGGAGGACCCGGCTTCTTCAAGAGCGCGACGCCGCTAGGTACGCATCCCGAGCTCGACGTGGGCAGCAGCCCGCAACCGCTGGGTCATGCGGGGTTCCAGCCCGCGGTCCACGTGCACCCGACTCCGTCACCGGCGGCCAGCGTGGCCGATCAGCCGAGCCGCGGTGCGCAGGTCGACCAGGAGATTGAGGACCTCGATCTGTCCGAGACTGCCAAAGACGCTGCCTACCAGCTGAAGCGCAAACACCCTGCGGTGAAGTTCACCAGTGGGCGACGCAACACCCAGGACCAAGCGCGTGCCATGGCCTCGAACGTCGTCCTCAATCGGACTTGGATCGAGGAAACGTATGTCCGGAGCCAGGCGCGCGACGCGTGTCAGAAGTGGGTCGACGAGCACCAGGACAAACACAAGCAGCACGAAATCGCCGTGGGTCTCGAGGGAGTGTTGGATCGGTTCACGGCCGGGCAATTGGCCCATCTGTCAAAGCATCTATCAGGTGAGGCGTTCGACGTGCAACCGGTCGAGGAGGACGGTGACGAGATCAAGCGGACCCTGAGAGCGCTGACGGACGCCGCCGGGAAACGCGGTCACGCAGGCGCGAGGTTCCTCGAGCGAGAAGGAGGCCTGGTACGATGGCACGCTCAGTTCTGACGCCTGCGCGATTCGTGACCGGAGCGTGCATCGCGATCGCGATGTCGCTCATCGGATGCGCCAGCAAGCTGGAGCGCCAGGCGACGCGGTGCACGCCGGACTCACTCCGTGGCGTGGCGGCAGCTCGCCAGAAAGCGGTGCGAGAGTTCCGAGCCCGAGTGACGTCGGGCCCGTTTTATCGAGAACTAGTGCAACGACTCGGGCAGCCGGAAGCGTGCGACCTCGCGCTGGACGAGGGAGTCATCAGGGTATCCTATCGATTCCGCAGCGGCGCCACGCTGGAGGCGCGGATCAATCCCGAAGCAGAATTGACCGAGCAGCGTATGCGCCTGCAGGGCGTTGACCGGAAGCGGGCAATCGAGCTGCTGAAGCAGGCCGAACACACTTCCTTTGGCAAAGATGGCTGCGGCATAGGGTGGGACAGGCCGGCGGAGGAATCACGTGGTCGGCAGGCGGGGTCGCGCGAGGTGTCGTACGAGGGTGAGACCTGCAACTGCCGCGCGCGCGTGACGTACCAAAACGATTCGGTCGTCGGGCTGGGTTTGAGCAGTGCTTGCTGATGGGCGTTACCGTAACGCCCACCACGTGTTCAATCGGAGGTATCCGAACTGGTCGCGCGGCACAAAGACTTGGATTGCCCCGCCGCCGAACTGTCTCATCGCCCGCCCCACCACTTCCGCCTGTGGAGCCGCTCGACCGACGAACACACAGGCGCCCGGAGCGAGAGACGCATCCAGCACGAAGTCGGCCCGATTCCATTCATTCTTGATCGCCGTGAAGTGCCGATAGTCCACCAGGTGCGTGGGCCGCAGCGGTGACGCCCACAGTCCCCGCTGCGTGGCACCGAGCTTCCCGAGCATGAAGGCTCCCTCCCGCGGGGGTGTCCCCTTCCACGTGCGAGACTCATTCGTGTCCCACACGCGGTATAGATGCGGTAGGTAGCGAGCGATCAACTGGGAGTACCGCGCGTTAAGAAAGGCCGCTCCGTCGCGCGAATCCAACGGTCGCAGCGAGGTCGCGACTCGCCCGACGTGAATGGGCGCGCGCGAGTCGTACACGGCCACGACCGTGCCGTAGCCGCCCGCATCTGCCAACAACTGCTCGGTCGTGTACGCGACGCCTGCCTCCTCGTCACCAACGCTGCGGCAGTCGCTCCAGTGTGAGCAGCGATCCGGTCCACTCTCCCCGGAACCGGGCGCGCAGGCACGTCTCCCAGCGCGATTCCATGTCGAGCACGGCGAGGGCTTCCCGGCTGAGGCCGCGGCCGAGATCGAACCCGCGGCAGATCCGCGGAGCCAGTGCAAGCCGTTCCTTCACCTTGTCCCAGACGCGGTGCGCCAGCTCCGGGCTCGGCAGGGTCACTTCGTCGAGGAATTCCATTTCGAACGCGTCGGGCTCGGGGCCCCCGAGGGGAATCTTGGCACGGGTTTGCGACGCGATCTCCGCGCCCGTGAGCTTGGTGAAGGCGGCGCCCGCCGCGGCGGCAGTCGCGGGATCGGGGTCACCGAGTCCCGCGAGCACGGTCTCGATGGTGGCGGGGTGCCCGAAGCAGCCGAGCAGGCGAAACCGTGCGGGGCCGAGCGGCGTGGCGCGGCCGAGCGCGGCGACGCACGGCAGGTCCTCCGGACCGGCGAGCACGGCCAGCAGCTCGAGGGCATCGAGGTGGTCCGGTGCGGGGTTCTCGGCGAATTTGCGGCCGACGGCGAGGATGCCCGGCTCGCCGCACCAGGCGCCGGCGGAGAGCGCGGCGCGGCGCACGGGCGGGTCGTCCCGCAGCGCCGCGGCGTACGTCTTGGCATCGAGCCGGGCGCCGAGGCAAGCGGCCACACGCCAACCACCCAGGCGCAGGGCGGGGTCGTCGGCGCGCAGGAAGCGTTGCAGTTCCGGGGCGGTCGGCTCCAGGCCGCCGTGGAATGCCAAGACCTCGGCTGCAACAACAGCCAGCATGTTGGGCACGCCGCGCGCCAGCGCGTTCAGCCGGGGTAGCACCGATTCGCAGGGAGCGTGGCACAAGGCGTCCCGCAGTCCCATCAACGCGGCGCCCTCGGCGCGTGCGAACGCCTCCACTACTCGGGTCGCTGCGGTCTCATTCTTGGAGTTCAGTAGCGAGTACGCCGCCGCGAATACGGCGTGGAAGTCCTCGCCGGCGAGGGTGTCCTCGAGCAGCGGCAGCGCCAGCTCGCCGTCGGCCAGGACGCCGTCCAGGTGGGCGACGATGCGCTCTTCCAGGTGGGTGAACGCCCGGGGGGAGTAGAGCGGCGACCGCAGCGCGGCGCGCCGCTGGCCCCACAGAAACCCCAGCTCCTCGAGGTGTTCCTCGAGGATGTCGGGGATGTAGAGGGCGGGCGCAGTCATGGTGAGGGCCGTCAGTTGATCTGGACGGAGCCTCCTTTGATGCGGTTCATGCGGGTGGCGTGGGAGACGAGGTCCTTTCCTTTAATGAGGATCTTGCCGTCTTCGCGGATGGTGATGGAGCCATCGCCGACGCGGAGGGTGAGGACTCTCCCCGCTTCGAGAACCACCTCCTCGGGCACTTCCGCTGATACGCCCTCCTGAACGTCTGCAGCAAGACCGATCCGCCCAATGACCACGGAGTCGTCCGTCCCTTCGATCCCGCGGAGAACGAGAACCTCTTCGCCGGATCGGAGATCCTTGAGCGATCGATCGCACAGGCATCGGCAGTTCAGCAGTGTGCCATCCTGAAGCTCCACTTCAATATGCCCATTGGGACTGGAGCCTCCGGCAGCGATGCCGATCACCGCAACCGGCACGGCGAGAAGTGCTGCGATTCCGACGGTCGATCGTTCCACAAGGCCTCCTTCGATGGTGACCTTCCTCCACGATGTGCCCACATGCCCTGCACGCAACAAGTCAATCAAGTGCCACCATACTGTGTTGTCGGCTGCAACAGTACCGCCCGGTAGTCGCTGCGACGGAGGTGTTCGGCCACCTGCTCGGTAACCACGATAAAGCCGGGGCCTTTAAGCAGTCGGAATGCTCGGTACTCACCGACTCGCGTCGGTTCGATTGCCACCGACCCCGTGAAGTAGGGCTTGCCGAAGCGCGACCGGTACTGCGATCTCCCGA
>Ga0209471_1001112_pt1 | contig 16378 bp, 16 predicted proteins | sample GraSoiAngelo_128_FD_185885 | JGI IMG/M metagenome (GOLD analysis project Ga0209471, IMG submission 185885) | Grasslands soil microbial communities from the Angelo Coastal Reserve, California, USA - 14_0927_12_20cm (SPAdes) (version 2) | ecosystem: Environmental > Terrestrial > Soil > Grasslands ...
TCAGGCGAGACGGAGGGGGCGAAGCTTTTCTTGTGTGGCAAGCTGATGGAACGCGAACTCATAAGGTTTGAAAAAGTTTGCGGAGGCGGAGAGTGACTCCGACCTCCGCGAAAGATCCAGGCGTTGATTGACGCGTTAGTTATTGATGGCGGGCATGGCTACAACAGCCGCGCGATCGGCAGGAGCTGCGGAGAGGTCGGTATCTGCGTGCACCACGCCATCGTCGGTGGTGGCGAAACGGCGTGTTCCCGTCTGCCCAATTCCGGAAGTCGATACTGGATAGGCGGTGGCATAGAATTCTTGTGGAGTAGCGGCGTCTGGATTTGCCACAAAGAGGTAACCGCTCTTAGTGCCGCTGGTGAGCACCGCATCCGTCATTACGTTCGAGCCGAGCGTGCTTAGATCAGTGTAATTGCCGTTTCCGTAAGTGTGCGAATACGTGGCTTCACACGAACCAATTGTTCGAATCGATGATTGGGCCGAGCCTTCGTTGGCCGCGCGTCGCGACGCGAGGAGATTCGGTATGGCAATCGCAGCAATGATTCCGATTATTGCAACGACGATAAGAAGCTCGATTAACGAAAAGCCCGAGTGATGCTGGTGTTTCATTGTCGTCCTGCGCGTCGCTTTTGAGTGACGCCTTAATTTGTCCAACGCCAAATCGAAAATATCCAGCGCGTTGGATAAATGCGGACAAGCTCTTTACGTTGAAGGGCAGGCCTAACGCCTGCCCTCACAACGCATTCTTAATTTCCAACGGGGGTAAAACCTCCGGCCGAGCAGTCGGTCGGCACGGTACCGCTGGGAGCAGGATTAGCTTGCAACACACCGCTTTGGTCTATGCAAAAGTCGCGTGTTCCAGTTGCGGTTACGCCACTGGTTGTTAACGGCGTAGCGCCAATCGTGAACAGAGTCGCCGAAGACGCGGGATCGGCGTTACCAGTCGTGAAACTGTAGCCGCTCTTCGTGCCGCCACCCAGTGTGCTGTCGATCAGGTTTTGATCAACCAGGCTTTGCACTGGTCCATAATTGCCGTTGCCGGCCGTTGACTTGTAAGTAGCTTCAGCGCTGGCCACAGTTCGCAGTGACTGTTGAGCTGAGCCTTCGTTGGCAGCGCGTCGTGACGCAAGCAGATTGGGAATCGCAATCGCGGCGATGATGCCGATGATCGCGACAACTATGAGCAACTCGATCAACGAAAAACCTTTGTTATTCTTTCTTTGTTCCATGTCCACCTTCTCCTTAAAGATTTTTGTGTTTGCTTTTCAATTGACCTGTTTGAAAACGAGCTAACAGGCCGAGCAAATCCCGAGTGAGTTTGCAGTCCCTGCTTGGAAAAGAGGGCAGGGAAAGAATCCCTGCCCTCTGGATGAATTGACTGGCCGGTTGAGTAAAACTTATTGGCCGATCGGATTACCAAAGGCCGCACCACACGTTGTGCTGGCGGTTATGGCGACAGCAGTCTTTGACCTCAGGACACCACTCTCGTCAATACAAAACTCGCGCGTGCCTGTAGCAACAACGGCGCTGGTGCTTGTCGGCGCGGCTGCGATAACGAATACGGTTGCGGAAACAGCCGGGGCGGCGTTGCCGGTTGTGAACTTGTAGCCACTCTTCGTGCCGCCACCGAGCGTGCTGTCGATGAGGTTCTGGTCCACCAGGCTCTGCACCACCCCGTAATTGCCGTTGCCGGCGGTTGCTTGATAGGTCGCCTCAGCACTGGACATTGTGCGCAGTGACTGCTGAGCTGAACCTTCATTCGCGGCGCGCCGGGAAGCGAGAAGATTGGGGATCGCGATAGCGGCGATAATGCCGATGATCGCAACGACGATGAGCAGCTCGATCAACGAGAAGCCCTTCTGATTCTTATTCATCATGTCTTTCATTTGCTCCTTAAAGAGATAAGCTGGTTTTGTTTTCCTTTCGGCGCCACCGGCCTTGTCTCAATGAACAACCGCAGCGCGCGATTTGTCGCGGGGTCTATCTCAAGGCCTGTGCCAGAAGAGTGCTTTTCTTGCAGGAGCAGTGAAAGTCGAAGAAATGTTAACCGTTTTTGTTGATTCCTTATTGCCGTGAGCCGAGCGAGGGGCGCAAATCATCGCGCGTTGACAATTACTGTCAGCGACCGGGTGACGGATTTTGGCAAAATGGGGTTCAAGATGGAATCGGCGACGGAAGACTCCGCACGATAGATCAGCGCGAGATAGTCACATCGTCAGCCGTGTTTGGCTTCTCGTCAGGGCCGTCGGAACGCAGCACAAATGAGGTTAGCGTACCTTCGTATTCATAGGGCCGGTGCCAGGGATCGATACGTACCACGCGTGAAAGATATCGCGGATTGAGGTTGTCGATCAGCGCGGCTTCCGTCTTTGCCTCGATGTAGAATCCGCGTTCGCGACGAAACGATTCGAGCGCCATAGCGATCGATTCGAGCTCAGCACGAGCGCCTGCGGTCCCCGTAGCTTTCAAAGCTCTACCGCAGGGTCTCGGGAGACTCAGAACAACCGAGCATGTTATTGTCTGGAAGTTCACAAAATGCTTTTTTTTGGGTCGTTCTAAATCCTTTTCAGGATATGTCCTAAGTGTCGGTCGGTTGTGGGCACTTGTCTGCCTTACCCGGTTCTCAAAATGATCTCTTTGCCAGATACTGATCTCGGGGCACTTAATACCTTTGGGCTGCGATCGCAGTGTTCAGACGTGCGGGTTTCAAGCGATCCGGACGAACTTCTTCGATACTTCTCAAGTTTGGCGCCGGATGAACGCGCGCGCGTGAATGTTTCGGGTGAGCTGTCAAATACGGTGTTGGGTGAAATTGTTGAAGGTCCTCTTATTCTCTTCCGAGATGGGCAGATTTATGATATTTCGAAAACCAAGCACTCCGTTCTTGTTCGAGTCGCGGGGAGTTGTCGCTTTGATTCATTAGTCGCCGAGCTGTGTCAGTCGGGCGTCGCCGGGCTCGAGTTGCTTTCTGGGATTCCCGGGACGGTCGGCGCCGCGATTGTGCAGAATATCGCTGCGTACGGCCAACAGCTGTCTAACCGCCTTCTAAATGCTCGCGTCTATGACATTCAAAGCGGCGCAATCCGTGCTATTGACCCAGCAGTTCTGAATTTCTCATATCGTTCCAGTTCACTGAAGACACTCGAGGGTTACACACCTCGAATGATCGTCCTCGATGCGGTTTTCCAATTTCCTCGGGGAGGCTCACCAGACGAGATTGTGTATGAGGATCTCCGTCGGCATCACACTGACTGTGGCCGCTCACCAGATGATCTCTTGGCGCGCCGCGCGACTGTGCTCGAAGTCAGACAGCGAAAAGGTATGGTCGTTGATCAGCACAACTGGATTCCGAGCGCTGGCAGTTTTTTTATCAGCCCAGCCGTGGCAACAAACACCGCTCTACAGCTGGCGACGCTGGTGCGTGGAGCCAGGTTTGCCGAGAGCTTCTTCTCTTGGTACAAACCAGACGCGAACGTGACGCGATTCCCCGCAGCACTCTTAATGCGTGCGGCTGGATTCCTAAATGGTGATCGCTGGGGCCCGGTCGGGCTAAGTCCGCACCATGTTATTGCGCTTTGTGCATATCCAGGTGCAAGCGGCTCAGATGTCATGGCTCTGGCGAGCCTTGTCCAAGCGCGGATTCGTGATCGATTCGGAATAACTCTGCAGCCGGAGGTGCGACTGTTAGGCTCGCTAGAATATCGAGATCTTCAGTTGTTTCTGGAGCGCCATGAGCTTGTTCCCGGCATTAGTGAGCCTGATTGGGCTCTTGGCCTCGGAAGCCCAGATCGACCCTCCTCGTCTTAGCGGAACAATCATCTTTCTGAGGTTGGCTCAACGCTCGAAAGGCATGAACAAACAACACGATCGGAGGTATGCCGGAGTGCTGCTTCGATCACTCTGGGGCGATGTCATTCTCGACGAACTTCGGCCTTATTTAGTCAGGCGATTCGAGTCAGCGTGAGGCGGAGGTCACCGTCACATCGTCAGCCGTGTTTGGCTTCTCGTCGGGGCCGTCGGAACGCAGCACAAATGAGGTTCGCGTGCCTTCGTATTCATAGGGCCGGTGCCAGGGATCGATGCGTACCACGCGTGAAAGATATCGCGGATTGAGGTTGTCGATCAGCGCGGCTTCCGTCTTTGCCTCGACATAGAATCCGCGTTCGCGCCGAAACGATTCGAGCGCCGTAGCGATCGATTCGAGCTCAGCCCGAGCGCGTGCGGTTTTCTCAGCATTCAAAGCTTTGACCAGCATGTCGACGTTTTCCCAGCGGCGATCGCCGGTGCGAATTTCCACGACGCGCCACTTGCCGTCTCCGCCCTTATCAAAATGAAATGCAGTTTCAACCTGCGCGACAACAGTCGCTGAGTTTCCCATCGCCGAAACTTCCTTGATGCGCACGGCATCGGAGGGTAATTGAATTCCAGCCATCCGCGCGATCAGTCGGCGCGCTTCCTTTGGCGTGAGATCGCCCGCCGCGCGAGTGCTTGTAATGACAAGAGCGCTTACCGCAACCAGGACCATCGCAGAAAAAATCAGGACGTTACGTTTCGACATAAGAACCCCCGAAGTAATAAAACGCAGAACGTGCCGGAGGCACGCGATGTTTATAGTGGAGACTCGCTCGTTTTCAAGAGTTGCGAAGAGAGTGAAATGCAATCGGCATTTCAGTCTCTTCGCAAAAAACTAAAGTCAAAAGGGCCCTGTGTCTACAAATATTGCGCCGCCCTGCGGCGCGGATGTTAACCCTTGGCTTTCCCTACTAACATGCGCAGCATCGTCTGAAGTTGCACAGTTGTGAATGGCTTGGGAAGAAAAACGACGGCGCCGGCGGCGAAGCTATCGCGCGAAAGTTTCGGATCCTGCTCGGCCGTCATCATCATCACGGGAATATTCATGAAGCGTTTCTCAGTCTTCATGTAACGAACCAGTTCCGGTCCTTGAATGTGAGGCATGACCACATCGAAGACGGCGGCCGTGAATACAGAATTGTCCTGGAGCGCCCGGTAAGCTTCCTTGCCGTCGCGCGCGCCGATGACGGTGAACCCTTCCTTCTGAAGAATCGCGGTGACTAAACGCAGAATCGCCGGGTCGTCATCCGCAACCAGAACGCGTCCTTTTGGAGTGCTTTCGCTCAAGTTTAGATTTGTCTATGCAGCTTCAAGGGCCCGGCCGGACGCGCCTGCTTTCAGCGAAAGCTCGGCGGCAAGCTTGATCGCCGCGACCATGCTGCCGTGTTCGGCGATGCCTTTGCCGGCGATGTCAAACGCAGTGCCATGATCGACCGAAGTGCGAATGAACGGCAAGCCTAGCGTGACGTTGACCGCTTCGCCAAACGAAAGACACTTGACTGGAATCATCGCCTGATCATGATAGCACGCAACGACCGCGTCGAACTCGCCGCGCGATGCGCGGAGAAAAACCGTGTCAGCCGAAAATGGTCCACTCACGTTGATTCCATCGATCGCTTTGCAGGCTTGAACCGCGGGAAGAATCTCAGACGCTTCTTCGATTCCGAACAGTCCGCCTTCCGCTCCATGAGGGTTTAAAGCGGCTACGGCGATTCTGGGTCGCTCGAGTCCCCAACGTTGCAGTTCATGATCCGCAAGACGAATCGTCTTTTCAAATCGATCCCGCGTCGCGATTCGAATTGCCTCGGACAAGGGAACGTGAGTCGAGATCAAAACAACTCGCAGATTCTGTGCAACGAATCCCATCGCATAGGCTTCGGTTCCCGTTAAGTGCGCCAGAAATTCGGTGTGTCCCGGAAAGCGGTAGCCGCCGAGGAATAACGCGCGCTTGTTGATGGGCGCCGTTGCGATCGCATCAATACTGCCAGCCGCGCAAAGCTCAACCGCCGCTTCGATATATTCCGCTGCAGCTTTTCCCGCAGTGCCCGATTCAATTCCCGGCTCGATGTGACCTTGGATGTTGTTCAGATGAAAAATGATCGGATCGGCGAGCTCCGCCGGAATCTCTTCGTCGCGGCGAACGATCTCATAGCCACACTGCAAGTCGAGTGTCCGCGCATTGTGCGCGAGCAGCTGCGCGTCGCCAATGATCACCGGCCGGCAGACGGCGCGCACTTCTTCCTCTGCTATGGCTTTGAGTACTACTTCTGGACCGACGCCAGCCGGATCACCCATGGTGATTCCGACACGTGGACGGCGGGCAAGACTGGCGGCAGGATCCGGCGCGTGACTCTTCATCGGGTCAGGCCCTGACGGCGATCGTTATCGAATCGCGGTCGCGGCGATCGAGCGAACTAAGTTTCAGTTACGGGAGGGATCGTATCTTCTACGCGTGTCATTTGTGGCACGCGCTCTTCAACTTTGTAAATGTATTTGATATGACGCTTCAGCACGAGCAGGTTCGGGGCTGAACGACGATTGATCTTCAGCGCGCCGCGATCGTACCACTCGATCGTTCCTTCGATTTCTTCCCCGTCTTCAAGCACTAAGACCATCGGTGTGTGCGCGTCAATCTGTTTCTTATAATAATAAATTTCAGCATGCGTCTCAGTCGGTGGCGGCTGACGCTTGCGGATTTGAATAGAGGATGGCTGTTGCGGTTGGCTGGGACGCTGCTGACCCATATGTGGATTGCCATTGCTGCGCTCGCGCTGTTGATGCTGCTCGCGTCTGGCCTTCACATCTGCCAGAGTCGTCCTGATAAGTTTGCGGTTCACGATACTTCCTCCAAACGATTATGAAAAGAAAATTGCCAGGGCCCTGAGGTTTTGCCCTCAGTCGTGTGCAGTCAGAAACAGTAAGCCGCAAGCTACGACCTTCTGAGGAGAGATGCGCTGACCCGTACGATTAAGTAACTTCAGGGATTGCGCGTCATGCTACACGACCGAGGGGGAAAACGCAAAGCATAGACCGATTTACTTCGTGCTAAGAGTGAGAAGGAGGGTTGTATTGCAAAGTAGTTGAATTTGCGATGATGAGATCGCAGAATCCAATTAACTACTGGCTCTTACCGCTCACTGCTTGCTACTTCAGTCTGCTTTCTTTCTGATAAATGTCGGCACGTCGAGGTCGTCAACGCGCTTGTGGTTTGGCGAGCCCGGAAATTCGTCCGGCGAGCGCGGCGCATAACGCGGCGCCGTGGTAATCGGCATCTGCGCGCCTGCCGCGACCGTGGCCGTGGCTGTTTCGTGACGAAATCCAGTGGCGATAACGGTAATCTTCATCGCATCGGCCATGGATTCATCAATCACGTGTCCAAAGATAATGTTCGCATCGTCATCGGCTTCTTCGCGAACGATCGACGCGGCCTCGTTGATTTCATAGAGCGTCAAATCCGGACCGCCGGTGATGTTTATGAGCACGCCGCGCGCACCTTTGATCGAAGCTTCTTCGAGCAGCGGCGATGAGATGGCTTCCTGCGTCGCTTCAATCGCGCGATTCTCTCCGCGCGCGTATCCGGTTCCCATCAGCGCCATCCCCATCCCCTGCATGATTGTCCGCACGTCGGCAAAATCGAGATTGATGAAACCCGGCACGGTGATCAAGTCGCTGATCCCCTGCACCGCCTGTCGCAGAACGTCATCGGCGGTCTTGAAAGCGTCCGTCACGGAAGCCGTTTGCGCGACCGCGCCGAACAAACGCTCGTTGGGGATCGTGATCACCGTATCGACCGACTCATGCAGCTCGCTCAGTCCGTGTTCAGCCTGCTGCAAACGACGGCGTCCTTCGAAATTGAATGGTTTGGTTACGACCGCGACGGTCAATGCGCCGAGTTCAGTCGCCAGCGAAGCCACGATCGGCGCGCCCCCAGTGCCGGTGCCTCCACCAAGACCTGTCGTCACGAAAACCATGTCCGCGCCTTCCAACACTTCGATGATTTTGTCTGTGTCTTCGAGCGCAGCCTGGCGGCCGACTTCGGGATCGGCTCCCGCACCAAGGCCTTTCGTTAGCCGGCCGCCCAGCTGAATCTTCACGGACGCGCGCGAACGCTTCAGCGCCTGCAAGTCTGTGTTCGCAACGATGAACTCGATTCCTTCGATGCCCGAATCAATCATGCGATTGACTGCATTGCCGCCACCACCGCCCACACCAATGACCTTTATGCGTGCTCCGGTAATGGGAGGCTCGTCATCTATGAAAATATTTATGCTCTTGCCGGGTTCGCGTACTTCAGGTGTCATCGTTCTTTCCTCTCTTCCGAACTTGGAAGGCTTCCACTGCCTCTTTCGTTTATTTTGGGCTGGCTGGACCACGGGCCTCTATATGTTGCGGACAATATATTGTGCCTTCGGGCGGCCAGCATACAACACTTGGTTACAAAATACTACTACTAAATCTGCTGCGAAACTTCGACATGAAGTGCGTTAAGCGACCACTGCCTCCACGTTTAGTTGCGCCAGCGCGTTGCTCGAGTGCGTGCGCGCGCTGCGATACCAGTGCGAGTCCGGCAGCCGCAGCCCATGAAGGGCTCTGCACGTCTTCGATCAGTCCGCCGAAGCGATCGCGTTCGGGATAGCCGATGCGCACCGGCGCATCGAACACTTGCTCGGCGATTTCAACCATGCCATCGAGCAGCGCGCCGCCTCCGGTTAGCACGACGCCGCTCGACAGCTGCCGATTCCAGCCGGCGTCGCGAATTTCATCGTTCACGTGCATCAGAACTTCTTCGGCGCGCGGTTGCAAAATGTCGCAAAGAATCTGACGCGATAGTTGTCGCGGCGCGCGACCGCCGACTGAAGGAACCTCAACCATCTCGCCCCGTTCCGCATCGCTCAACGAAGCACTCGAGGCGCAACCAACTGTGCGCTTGATACGTTCCGCTTCTGGAATCGGTGTGCGCAAGCCAAAAGCAATGTCGTTCGTGAAATGCGATCCGCCGAGCGGAAACACCGCGGTGTGCTGCACGGCGCCGCGCTGATAGACGCACAGGCCAGTCGTCTCTGCTCCTATGTCAACCAGGGCCGAGCCGTATTCTTTATCGTCCTCAGATAGCGTCGCTTCCGCCGCGGCAAGCTGCTCGAGAATCATATCCGCGACGATTAATCCCGCGCGATTTACGGCGTTTATGGCATTTTGTCGAGCCGTCACGGGACTTGTAACGATGTGCACCTTTACCGCGAGTCGCGCGCCGGTCATGCCCACCGGATCGTTGATTCCATCTTGATCGTCGACGATGAATTCCTGCGGCAGCCGGTCAACAATCTCGCGACCGGCCGGCAACTGGATAGCGCAAGCCGAATCGATCGCCCGACGAACATCTTCAGAAGTGATTTCGTGGTCGCGACTCGCAACGGCGACGATCGCTTGTCCATTGAAGTCCATGATGTGCGAACCGGCGAGATTGATCGTGACCTCGTCGGCTTGCACGCCGCTCATGCGTTCGGCCTCTTCGACCGCCTTCTTAATAGCCTCGACAGCCGCATCGGGATTTACAATCACGCCCTTGCGAAGACCACGCGATTCCGATTCGCCAATGCCGATAATCTGGAGCAGTCCTTCCTCGCCAGGTGAGGCAATGATGCACGTCACTTTGCTCGTCCCGATGTCGAGCCCAATCGTGTGATTTGTGCGTTTAGCCATCAGTTCTCTCGATCGAATCCCAATCACTCATCAACGAAAGCGCAGCGCAGCGGGCTTGACCGAATTCTCTTTGGATCGATCATTCTTGCGCGGGCTGTTTGGCGCGGCATTCGCCGCCGGTTTGTCTGTCTTCGGTTTCTTCGTCGCATCTTTTCCGGCAGAGGTCGAAGTCGACGCGGACTTAGTCGGTGCACTGTCGACTTTCTTCTCAGCTTCTTCGCCATTAGACGCGGTGCTATCGCTCGCCATCTTGTTACCGGAACTGAATCCGATCGCGACGCGTCCCGTCTGAACGTCGACATAAGTTATCGATGAGCCACCCGGCGCCTGCTTATAGATATCCAGTTGATTTAGAGCGACCTTCAAACGCTCGCCCGAATCACTTGCGCCGAGTCTCACCTCGGTCTGCGAATCCTTACCGGCAAGCTGCGCGCGCACATCTCGAACATCAATCAACGTCACTTCGCTCACGCGATTAGACAGACCCTGCGCGTCCCATTCGCGCACCAGCTCCAGATATTTCTTAATGCGCTCCACGTTCTCCTTGCGCGCTTCGTCAGTTCCCTCTTCGTTCCAACCACGAACGAAGAATGCCGGCATACGATCGTCAGGTTTCATCTCGCCGAGCATGACGCCTTCGTCGTCAACCCAAACGAAGTGACCGGCGGAGGTTCGAACCACCGCGACCGGAACGCGTTCGGAGATCCGAACCCGCAGGCCGTCCGGCAGCACGCGACTCACGACCGCGAGACGCACGCCCGGCAAGTGACCGAGTTCGTTGCTGACGGCCGTCAAATCAGCACGCCAGACTCCGGTGCGCAGGACGGCTCGCCGTGTGATCGCCTGGATCTCTTCTGCGGAAGTGCGCGAGGTTCCGGTCACATCAACCGAATGCAACTGGAAGAGCGACGCCGACGCGGCCACCCTATACCCGACAATCAAAGTGATGAGCACGAGCACGCTGAGCACAACTTTCAAGGCTTTCGGCACGTATGCGAACAGCGCGTGCGGAGAAAAATTTGAACGACTCGCGACTGAACCGTCGCGCCGCGCGGGCCGTTGGACAAAGCCTTTTGTTTGAGCCGCCGAGCGGCGCACGCCACGTGATGGAATGACTTTTTCTTTCATATCGTGTAACGCAAGTTGTTAACTTGCGATTCGGAAAACAAAAGCAACTCTACTTCAACTAGTCTCGCAGCAGCGCCAACAACTGATCGCCTGCGCGATGAACTGAACCGGCGCCAAGCGTGATCACCAAATCGCCTTCGCGGACGTGCTCGCGCATAGTTTGCGGCGCACCCTCCAACGCTCCGATGTAATCCGCGTTCTTGTGTCCGTGGCTCTTAATTCTTCCGGTCAGCACCTCTGCGTTGATTCCTTCGATCGGCGTCTCGCTCGCGGCATAGATGTCAGTTACGAACAAAACATCGGCGTTATTGAAAGCGCTCGCAAATTCATCCATCAAATCGTTCGTGCGCGAGTAGCGATGCGGCTGAAACAGGACCACGATGCGCCGGTTCGGCGCGCCAATCCGGGCAGCGCTCAACGTCGCTTTAATCTCCGTCGGGTGATGACCGTAATCGTCAACAACCGTGACGCCTTTTTCTTCACCCTTGAATTGAAAGCGTCGATCCGCGCCGCTGAATTCCGACAGCGCGTGCGCGATCGTGTCGAACGGCACGTCCAGTTCCAGTCCAACCGCGATCGCCGCGAGCGAGTTGTACACGTTGTGTTTGCCGGGCACACGCAGCGTCACTTTGCCGAGCACGTCCACGCCGCTCAAGACTGTAAAACTCGATCCGAACGATTGATCGAATTGAATGTCGTGCGCTGAAATGTCCGCCTGCGCGCTCATTCCATAAGTGATGCGCCGGCGTTCGACTTTCGGAATCACGGCCTGCACGTGCGGGTCGTCGAGACAAAGCACAGCCGCGCCGTAAAACGGAACCTTGTTCACGAAATCTGTGAAACATCGCCGCACATCTTCCATGTCGTGGTAGTAGTCCATGTGCTCGCGATCAATATTCGTCACGACCGCGATCATCGGCGTGAGCATCAGAAATGATCGATCGCTCTCGTCGGCTTCCACGACCATCAACTCGCTCTTGCCCAACCGCGCGTTTGCGCGATAGGTACGCACGATGCCGCCGATTACAAATGTCGGATCGAGACCCGCAATGCCAAGCACAGTGGCGACCATCGAAGTCGTAGTCGTCTTGCCATGCGAGCCCGCGACCGCGACGGTATAGGGCTTCATGCGCATCAACTCGGCGAGCATCTCCGCGCGTGGAATTACCGGAATCATCCGGCGCCGGGCTTCGCTGATTTCCGGATTGTCGTCGCGCACCGCCGTTGAACGAACAACGACATGCGCGTCACCAACATTCGCCGCATCATGACCTTCGGTGACTTCCACCTTTAAGTCTTCCAGGTGCGCAGTCACTTCCGACTTCTTTTGATCTGAGCCGGAGACACGAAATCCGAGGTTCGCCAACACTTCAGCGATGCCCGACATGCCAATGCCGCCGATGCCGACGAAGTGAATGTGTTGGAATGGTCGAAACATAGCTACGAGAGGTCAGAAGTCAGAAGTCGGCAAAAACTGCGTTCGCAATCAGTTAAGGCCTGCCAGGATTTGTTTTCTAATAAAATCACTTCGGATCTCCGACTTCTGACTTCTGACCTCTGATCTCTGATCTCTGATCTCTAACCTCTGACTCTTTCTATCAAATCAACTGTCGTCGCCGCGGCATCCTTACGCGCCAGTTTGCGACTTGCTGTTTCCATCCGAGTAATCTTTTCCGGCGCGTCAACCAAGGCTATGATCTCTTTCGCCAGCCGCTCGCCACTCAAATCACCCTGCGAAATCATGCGCGCGCCGCCTGCTTGCTGCATGGCTTCCGCGTTACGTGTCTGCTCCAGTTGGCCCGGCAGAGGGATCATGATCGCGGCCTTGCCCGCAGCCATTAATTCCGCGCTGGTCGTCGCGCCCGCGCGCGAAACGATCAAATCATTAGCCGCAAACGCATTCATCATGTCGTCGATGTATTGGCGCACATTCGCATCGGTCCAACCATTACTCGCATAAGCATCGCGCACTTTCGCAAAATCAGCCGGCCCGGTTTGATGCGTCACCTGCAAACGCTCGCGATGCGATTCGAGAGACGGCAGCGCGGCGATCATCGCGTTGTTGATCGCGCGGGAACCTTGCGATCCCCCGAAGAGCAGCAACGAAACCCTGGTCGCGTCGCGCTGCTTCGGTTTGATATCAAAGAACTCTCGGCGCACCGGATTGCCGGTGACAACGCCCTTGCCCGGAAAGTACAGCAGCGCTGCTTCAAACGATAATGCCGCCATATCAACAAATCTCGCTAACCGCCGGTTGGTAAAACCGGGCACCGCGTTCAATTCGATGAGCACCGTCGGCAAACCCATTAATGACGCCGTCAAGACGACTGGTCCACTGACATATCCGCCGGCGCCTACGACCACGTCAGGCGAAAACGATTTGATCAAGCGACGCGCCTCCAGAAAACTCTTTGGCAGGACGAGCAAACCGCGCAGCCTCTGCGTCAGCCCCATGTTTACCAGTCCCGCGCTTTCAATGATCGAAAGTTCAAACCCTGCTTGCGGCACGAGACGATTTTCCAAGCCGCGCGCGGTGCCGACGAACCTCACCACCGATGACGGATCGCGCGCGACAATTTCTTTCGCCACGGCGATGCCCGGATAAATGTGACCGCCGGTGCCGCCGGCAGCAATCAGCACGCGCATCGTTCATCCGTAACGCGCCCGCGCCAGGGACGACGCGCGTTGACGCGGCGCGCGCTTCTTTCGCGGCCGCCGTTCGTCTTGCCATTCATCTTCGTAATCCCCTTCGTCAAAGTTTGCGCGCTTACCAAGCACCGCGTACTGCGAAATGTTCAAGAGGATCCCAACGCCCGCGAGCGTCGGCACGATCGAAGAACCTCCATACGAGATGAACGGCAGCGGAATACCTTTAGTCGGCAGCAGCGCGAGCACGACGCTCATATTCATAAGCGCCTGCGCGACGATGCTGACCACAATGCCAATGCCGAGAAACATTCCGAACCGATCCGGCGCTCGCAGCGCTGCCCGCATGCCGCGCCACAGAAAGATAGCGAAGACTAAGACGATGATTAACGCGCCGACCAATCCAAGCTCTTCGCCGACGACGGCAAAGATAAAATCCGAATGCGCAAACGGTAGAAACAAAAGTTTCTGCTTGCCTTGGGCGAAACCGAGTCCATGCGACCCGCCTGAACCGACCGCTATCAGCGACTGCACAACCTGGTAACCAGTGCCTTGCGAATCCGCCCACGGATCGATAAACGCAGACAGCCGCTTCATGCGAAACGGCGTGAAGATCAGCATCTTGCCGACATACAAAAGCGCGGGCACGACCGCGTAAACAAGATGTCGCGGCCGCATCCCCGCCGCGAAACAAATCGTGAAGCAGATGATCGCCAGCATCAGCGCCGTGCCCAGGTCGGGTTCCTTCGCGACCAAGCCGGCGATAATGCCGAGCACGACGAAACATGGAAGGAACGTGCGCCAGAACGAACTTTCGTCGCCGGCGCGCTTATCCAGGAATCGCGCCAGAAACAGCACGAGCACGAGCTTCGCGATCTCTGATGGTTGAATTGAAAAGCCCTTCAGCTTGATCCAACGACGCGCGCCGTTGACAGGCGAGAAACCAAACACCGCGACGAGCAAAAGGATCGTGAGTATCAGCGATCCGTAAACAATCCAGCGTCGATTCAGATTTTGATAATCGAAGCGCATCGCGATGAACATCGCCAGAAAGCCGATCGAAGTCCACAGCGTCTGCTTGATCATGTAGTGAAACTGGCTGTGATTCTCCTGCTGCGCGATCACCGCGGACGCGCTGTAGACCATCACCACGCCGAACAGCGCGAGGCCGATCGTCGCTGAGAAGAGCCATTTATCGACTTGTAACTTTTGCGGCATGTAAATTCAGTTTCAAGTTCCAGGTTTCAAGTTTCAAGTTGATTTCGGCGAACCTGAAACCTGAAACTTCAAACTTGAAACTTCTTCTTTGAATACCCTTCCCCGATGCTCGAAGCTCTCGAACATGTCGAAGCTGGCGCACGCCGGCGCGAGCAAAACCACATCCCCAGGTTCGGCCGCCGCGAAACTCTTCGCGACTGCGTCATGCATGTCGGACGCATGTTCATAAGGTGCGGCGTCGCCTATTTCAGCTTCGATCGTTTTCGCATCTTCACCAATCAAAATCAGTTTGCGTACGCTCGACTTGATTAAATTGGTCAGCGGGAAATACGGCGCCTGTTTTCCTCGCCCGCCGAGAATCAGCACAACTTTTCCCTGTTCGTCAGCGAACGCTTCCAGCGCTTTCGTAGTTGCATCAACACTCGTTGCTTTGGAATCGTTGATGAAGCGCACGCCTTTAACTTCGGCAACCTCTTCCAGGCGATGTTCGACAGGTCTAAATCGTCGAACTGTTTCGCGCAGCGAGTCCGGCGCAGCCCCGCAAGCAAGGCCCGCCGCGAATGCCGCCAGAACATTCTCGACGTTGTGCATCCCACGCAGATTCATTTCATCGCGAGTCATCAGCACGCGCTCGCCATCTTTCGTGCGCGAAATCAAATCGCGATTTCGCAGGAACAATCCTTCATCGAGTTCCCGCTGCACGCTGAACTCGACGACATGCGCCCGCAAACCACTCGCCCAAGAAGAGACGATTTCATCGTCACCGTTAAGAATCGCGACGTCGCCCGGCGTTTGATTGCGAAAGACATTGTGTTTGGCCGCGGCGTAATCCATCAGCGTCTCATAGCGATCCATGTGATTCGGCGTGACGTTCAGCACCGCCGCCACCGTAGGATGAAAATCGACAATCGTTTCAAGCTGAAAGCTGGAAACCTCAACCACGTTCCAACCATCATCGCGGGACGAATCAATCATCGAGATCAGCGCGTTGCCGATGTTTCCGCCAACCTGAACGTGTAGCCCCGCGTCTTTCAACATCTCACCAATCAAGGAAGTCGTGGTTGTCTTTCCATTCGTTCCCGTTATCGCGACAATGCGTCCGCGCAAAAATCGCGAAGCCAATTCGATCTCGCCGATCACCTCAGCGCCGCGGCGATCCGCATAACGAATCGGAATGGCTTTCGTCGGTACGCCGGGACTGACAACGACCAGATCGATTTGATCGAGCAGCCACGACGGCGGTTCGCCTTCGATCAAACCAACACCTTCAGTTTTCAAATCGAGCGCGACTTGCGGCCACTCGCTCAGCGGCTTGCGATCATTCAGCGCCACCGTCGCGCCGCGTTGCGCGAGAAAACGCGCGCTGGCAGTTCCGCTGCGTGCCGCCCCGATGACCAGAGCTTTTCTGCCCTTAACATCCAAGTTTCAAGTTCCAAGTTCCAGGTTCCAGGTTCCAGGTTTGTTTCAACTTGAGACTTGAAACCTGAAACTTGAAACTTCACCTCAGCTTCAACGTCGACAGACTCAACAACGCAAACAGGATCGCCAGAATCACAAATCGAAACACGATCTTCGATTCTTTCCAGCCCACCATCTCAAAGTGATGATGCAACGGCGTCATCTTAAAGACGCGCCGGCCAACGCCGCTGGTGCGCTTCGTCATCTTGAATACGGTAACTTGCACCATTACGGACAGAGCCTCCATCACGAAGACGCCGCCAACCATTAACAAGATGAACTCTTGTTTCGTTAGCACCGCGATCGTGCCAACCGCGCCGCCGATCGCCAGACTGCCGACATCGCCCATGAAAACTTCCGCAGGCGGCGCATTGAA
>Ga0209471_1001113_pt1 | contig 16374 bp, 11 predicted proteins | sample GraSoiAngelo_128_FD_185885 | JGI IMG/M metagenome (GOLD analysis project Ga0209471, IMG submission 185885) | Grasslands soil microbial communities from the Angelo Coastal Reserve, California, USA - 14_0927_12_20cm (SPAdes) (version 2) | ecosystem: Environmental > Terrestrial > Soil > Grasslands ...
CGGCGGAGGCTTTCATGAACGCCGCCTCCCCGGGGGTGGTGGCGCTCTTTCAGCCCAACGACTTTTACCGTACGCAGGACGATTACCTGACGGCGCTCGCCGGCGCGCTGCAAAGTGAGTACGAGGCGATTGTTGCGGCGGGCATCCTCCTGCAGATCGATGCGCCGGACCTCGCGATGGGACGCCACACCATGTACCGCAATCAGCCGCTCGAGGAATTCGAGCGGCTCGCGGCCCGCCATATCGAAGTGCTGAATCACGCCCTGCGGAACGTGCCGGGGGAGCGGGTGCGCATGCACGTGTGCTGGGGCAACTACGAGGGGCCGCATCACCACGACGTGCCGATGGAGCGGCTGCTGCCGATCGTTCTCAGGGCGAAGCCGCAGGCGCTGCTCTTCGAGGCGGCCAATCCGCGCCACGCGCACGAGTGGGCCGTATTCAAGGGAGCGCAGATACCCGAGGACAAGATCCTGATCCCGGGAGTCCTCGCCACCACGACCAACTACATCGAGCACCCGCAGCTCGTCGCCGAGCGTATCGAGCGCTTCGCGCACATCGTCGGGCGCGAGCGGGTGATCGCCGGAACCGACTGCGGCTTCGGCACCTTCGCCGGCTTTGGACCGGTCGAGCCCGAGATCGCCTACCTCAAGCTCGCCTCCATGGTCGAGGGCGCGCGGATCGCCTCCGCGCGGCTCTGGGGCTGAAGCGCCATGCCCAAGGCGCCGGGCAGGAATGCCGGTGCGGCCACCGAGCCGGCCCCGACTCCTTTTCGCTTCTACGACAACCGCCAGAAGTACCTGGCCTTCGTGACCGCCTGCAACGAGAAGTCGGCGATTGCGCGGCGCGCCGCCGACGAGCTGGCCCTGCTGCAGCCGACGCCGCCCGCCGTGCGGCTCTTCGACGCGGGCATGGGCGATGGGACGGTGATCGCGCGGCTGATGCGCAGTGCTCATCGCCAGTTTCCGACGGTGCCGATGTGCGTCGTCGCCAAGGAGATCAGTCTCGAGGACGTGCGGCTCGGGCTCGAGAAGTTGCCCGATCGGCTGTTCGAGCATCCGGCAACGGTGTTCGTCGTGACCAATCTCAAGTACGCCGAGGCGCCGCACCTCGAGCGCCGCGATGAGGCGTCGGCCGGCGCGTTGAGCTGGCAGGAAGTTTGTCTGACCGGCACCACGGCGGACGAGTACGCGCAGCAGATCGAGGATCTGGGTACGGTGCTCGCGAACGGCTGGCAGACGATGCCGAGTCCGACGACCGGAAACCCGCTCGTCGTTCGCCCCTCCGTGCTCGTCATCTATCGCGAGGATCACAGGTTCCTGCTCGATGCGGTGATCCCCACGCCGCGCGGAACCGTCGGGCCGTATGACCTGGTACTCGCGTCCCAACCCTGGCGGGCGCGCATGGGCGCCGACTTCAAGGTCCAGAAAGTGCTGGCGCCGCTCGCCCGCAGCCTCGCACCCGGCGGCAAGCTGCTGGCGATCCAGTCTTGCGGTCACGATCCGGGCCTGGAAATCATCCAGCAGCTGTGGCCGGGTGAGCAGCCGTTTCAGGTGAGCCGCCACGAGCTCCTTGCGACCCTGCGCCGCGAGCTCGCCGGCGACTCCCGCCACTACGATCTGAGCGCTCTGCCGGACGATGAGGCGATATTTCGCTACGAGATGCACACGCTGCCGTCGGAGATCGGCGATCGCATCGGCACCTCGACGCTCTTTGCCGCGTGGAACGCCGCCATCTACGTCAATCAGATCGAGGATGAGCGACTGGACGCGGTCGTCACGAGCGGAGCCTATCTCGAGGCCACGCAGCGCGTGCTGCGCAAGCACGGCGGGCTGTGGTTCAACGACGAGGCGTTCGTGGTGGCGCGGCGGCGCGATTGAGCGCCGTCACGAGCGCAGCTCCAGGTTGTCGGGGTCGTAGGGCGACTCGCGCAGCACCGTCGCCTGCTTGCGCTCGCCGAGGATCTCGATCGTGAGCTGCGTCCCCGGCTGCGCGTACTCCGCCCGCGCGTAGCCGATCGCGAGTGACTTGCGCAGGCAGTGGCCGTAGTAGCCCGAGGTGGCACGCCCGATCATGCGACCGCCGGGCTCAAAGAGCGGCTCGTTGCCGAGCGGATCGGCATCGGTCACGCCGTGCACCTCGAGCGTCACGAAGCGGTTCGGCACGCCCGCCGCGAGCTGCTTCTCGAGCGCTTCCCTGCCGCTGAAGTAGCCCTTGTTCATGCGCACGAAGCGGTCGAGGCTCGCCTCGAACGGGGTGTAGTCGGGCGTCATGTCACTGCCCCACATGCGATAGGACTTCTCGAGGCGCAGCGACTCCATGGCGCGCATCCCGACCATGCCGATCCCGTGGGCCTTGCCGGCCGCGAACAGCGCATCGAACAGGTGATGTGCGTATTCGATGGGAAAATGCAGCTCCCACCCCAACGCGCCGACGAAGTTCACGCGCAGCGCGTACACGTCGACCGCGAGCGCCGCCTCGATGACCTGTGCCGTGAGCCAGGGGAAGGAGGCGTTGTCGAGCGGCGTGTCGGTCAGCTGTGCGAGCACCTCGCGCGACCTGGGTCCGGCGAGCACGAAGCAGCCGCGCGTGTTGGTGATGTTGCGCAGCGTGACCGAGCCGTCGGCGGGGAGCGACTTGAAGAGGTAGTCGCTGTCATAGCGCTCCGCCGCGCCCGCACTCACGACGTAGTAGTGCCCCGCGTCGATCTTCGTGATGGTGAACTCGGAGCGAATGCCGCCCCGGCGGGTGAGCGCGTGACACAGCGCCAGCCGTCCGGTCTTCGACGGAACCTTGTTGGCCACCAGCCCATCGAGCCAGGCTTCCGCCTTAGGCCCGGTGACCTCGTGCTTGGTGAACGGGGTGAGGTCGATGACGCCGGCGCGTTCGCGCATCAGGCGCGCCTCGTTCCCCACGTGCTCGAAGTAGTCGCTGCGCCTGAAGCTCCAGCGATCCCGGCGCTCGACGCCCGGCGGCGCGAACCAGTTGGCGCGCTCCCAGCCGTAGCGCTGTCCCCAGACTGCACCGCTGGCGTCGAGGCGGTCGTACACCGCGCTCGTCTTCGCCGGTCGCGCGTCGGGGCGCTCCTCGTCGGGAAAATGGATGGTGAAGACGTTGCGGTAGGTCTCCTCGTTCTTCTGCACGAGGTAGCGCTTGCTGGTGTAGGCGCCGAAGCGGCGCGGATCCACCCCCAGCATGTCGATGCCGGGCTCGCCTTCGACGATCCACTCGGCCAGCTGCCAGCCGGCGCCGCCGGCGGCGGTGATGCCGAAGCTGTGGCCCTCGTTGATCCAGACGTTCCGCAGCCCCCAGGCCGGTCCGATGAGAGGGCTCCCGTCGGGCGCGTACGGGATCGGCCCGTTGACGATGTCCTTGATGCCGCACTGCTCGAGCGCCGGCACGCGGCGCGTGGCGGCCTCGACGTGTGGCACGAGGCGATCGAGATCGCCGGGAAAGAGGCTGCGCCCGAACCAATCCGGAACGCCGTCCGCAAAGCGCGCGGGCGCCCCGCGCTCGTAGGGGCCGAGGATCCAGCCCATGCGCTCCTCGCGCAGGTAGTAGGACTTATCCGGCTCGCGCATCACCGCGAGCTCGCGCCCGCCGCCCTGGCGATAGGCCTTGAGCTCCGGAGACTCGTCGTAGACGATGTACTGGTGCTCGACCGGGATGGCCGGGACGTTGAGTCCCAGCAGCCGCCCGGTCTGGCGCGCGTAGTTGCCGGTGGCCAGAACCAGGTGCTCGGCGCGGATGTCGCCCTGGCTGGTGCGTACCCGCCACTCTCCGCTCGCGACGCGCTCGAACGCGAGCGCCTCGGTGTGCTCGTAGATCTCCGCGCCCGCGTTGCGCGCGCCCTTGCGCAGCGCCATGGTGAGATCGGCGGGCGCGATGTGACCGTCGTGCGGGTGATAGAGCGCGCCGATGACGGCGGGAGTGTCCGCGCTGCCGCCGAGCTCGATCAGCGGCCAGAGCTCCTTCACGCGCGCAGGACCGATGACCTCGAAGGGCACGCCGATGGTGTTGGCCGTGCCGCAGTACTTCTGGTACTCGTCCATGCGCTCGCGGCAGGTCGCGAGGCGCAGGTTCCCGGTGACGTGAAAGCTCACGTCCTGTCCGGTCTCCGCCGGCAGCCGCTTGTACAGATCGACCGAGTACTTGTGCAGCTGGCCGACGGTGTAGCTCATGTTGAACAGCGGCAGCAGGCCCGCCGCGTGCCAGGTCGAGCCCGCGGTGAGCTCGGTGCGCTCGATGAGCGCGACATCCGCCCAGCCCTTCTTCGTCAGGTGATAGAGCGTGCTCACCCCGACCACGCCGCCGCCGATGACCAGGACCCGAACATGCGTCTTCACGAGGCTATTCTCTCCAAGGCGCCGATGGCCGCGCCGCCCCAATTGCGACGGTGCCTTGCCTTAAATGATCCCGCGCGCCGCCTCGGCGAGGAACTGCGACAGGTAAGCGGCGAACGAGCGCCATACCTCGATGCGGAACTCGAGGCTGCCGGTCCGCCAGAGCACGATCTCGGCCTTCGCCAGCATGGTGCGCGTACACATCCCGACCGGGAAGGCGCTCGTGTCGAGATCGAGCGGGCAGCCCGCGGCCAGCAGCGTCGCCGCCTCGGGGCCGCTCACCGCGAGTGCGGTCTGCCGATGACTCACGTCGACGAGCGAATGGGGAAGCTCGTCGAGCGCGCGATTCAGCATCGCGGGCAGCGCCGAGGCGAGCCTTGCCGGCGCGATGAGGAGCCACTCATCCGGCCCGAGCCAGAGCGCCGCTCGCTCGCCGCCGCCGCCTGCGCGGCAGGGGATCTCCGGAACGGGGAAACCGAGCGCCGCCTGGGCCATGCTCCGCACCTTGGGGTCGCCGCGCAGCACATAGCGCGTGGCCGGCGGCAATGCCCGCACCGCGGCGCTCGCGACGATGAGCGGCGGGCTTCGGGCGGCGGTGAGGTCACGCATGGAGGCGCTTCCCCTCGGGGTCGTAGAACACGGGTGAGGCGACCTTGACCGGGATATCGCCTCGATCCGCGGCAACGTACAGCGTCTCTCGGAGGCGGGCACGCCCGCGCGCGATCAGACCCATGGCGATGGAGCGTCCGAGGACGGAGCTGTAGTAAGAGGACGTTACGTGTCCGATCGCCCGCGTGGGGGGGCGGGCGGGCGCGTTCGCCATGACCTGAGCCCCTTCCTCGAGCACGGTGCGCGGGTCGTTGGTCAGGAGGCCCACGAGCTGCCGGCGGTCGGGTGAGACGAGAGCCGGGCGCGCGAGCGAGCGCTTGCCGACGAAGTCGGGCTTGTTCTTGCCGATCGCCCAGGAAAGACCCGCATCATCCGGCGTGATGGTGCCATCGGTGTCCTGGCCGACGATGATGTAGCCCTTCTCGGCACGCAGCACGTGCATGGTCTCGGTGCCATAGGGCGTGATGCCGTGAGCCTCACCGGCTTCGTAGATGCTCCGCCACACCGCGGACCCGAAATCGGCCGGGACGTTGACCTCGAAGCCGAGCTCGCCGCTGAAGCTCACGCGGAAAAGCCGCATGGGCACGCCGCAGATGTACCCGGGCGCGACGCCCATGTGCGGCATGGCGGAGGCGGAGATGTCGATGTCGACGAGCCCTGAGAGCACCGCGCGCGCCTCGGGCCCCTGGACCGCGATCACCGCCCACTGCTCGGTGGTCGAGGTGAGCCACACCTCGAGGTCGGGCCATTCCGTCTGCAGGTAGTCCTCCATCATCGCCAGCACCCGGGGCGCACCGCCGGTGGTGGTGGTGACGTGGAAGGAGCGCGCGCTCACGCGCGCCACCACGCCGTCGTCGTAGATGAAGCCGTCATCGCGCAGCAGGATCCCGTAGCGCGCGCGGCCCACGGCGAGGCTCGCCCAGGCGTTCACGTACAGCCGCTCCAGAAACAAGACCGCATCCCTTCCGACGACCTCGATCTTGCCGAGGGTCGAGGCGTCGAAGAGGCCGCAGCCGCCGCGCACCGCGCGGCACTCGCGGCCGACCGCTGCGTGCATGTCCTCGCCGCCGCGGGGAAAGTAGCGCGCGCGCTTCCAGAGGCCCACGTCCTCGAAAACGGCCCCGTGCGCTCGTGCCCACTCGTGCATCGGCGTGGTGCGCACCGGATCGAGCAGCTCCCCGCGCGCGGGCCCTGCGAAGCTGCCGAAGCTCACCGGCGTGTACGGCATGCGGAAGGTCGTCAGGCCCACCTCGGGGATCGGCTTCCCGAGGGTGCGCGAGACGATGCCGAGCGCATTCAGGTTGGAGGTCTTGCCCTGGTCCGTCGCCATGCCGGTGGTCGTGTAGCGCTTGACGTGCTCGATCGAGCGGAACCCCTCGCGCAGCGCCAGCTCGAGATCGGAGGCGGTGACGTCGTTCTGCCAGTCGACGAATGCCCGGCCACGGCCGCGCGCCGGCCTGGGCAGGAGCCCGGCGAAGCCGGGCGCGGCGGTGCTGCCGTTCGCGGGCGCGGGGGTGGCGGGGAAGGGTCCCGACGGACGCACGCCGGTGCGTCCGGGGGCCGTGGCCTCGCGCGCCGCGGCTGCGCCCGCCGCCGCGCCGTCCGCGAGCGCCGCGGCGAGGCCGAACACTCCGCGACAGGCGCCGGCGCTGCGGACGCGCTCGGCCGGCTCGCCCGGGAGGAACGCCTGCAGCGCCGCATCCCACACGAGCCTGCCCCGCGACTGCGAGTGCAGGTGCACGCTCGGCGTGAAGCCGCCGGACATGAGCACGAGGTCGCAGGGCTGTGTCTCGGCGGCGAGCGGCTCGCCGGCGTCGTCGAGCTGTGCGAAGCTGATCGAGTTCACGCGACGCCGTCCGCCGGTACCGAGCACCGTCGCCCGCGGCAGCACCGGGATGCCCGCTGCGCGGGCCTTCGCCGCCTCCGCACCGTCCGCTCCGGTGCGCAGCTCCGCGATGGCCGCGACGAACACACCGGCGTCCTGTAACTCGAGGGCCGCGTCGTACGCTTCGTCACACGCGGTAACGAGCACGGCGCGGGTGCCCGGCAACACCCCGTAGCGGTTGAGCCAGGTGCGCGCCGCGCCGGCCAGCATGATTCCCGGCCGGTCGTTGCCCGGAAACACCAGCGGGCGCTCGAGGGCTCCGGCGGCGAGCACCACCTCGCGGGCGCGCACCTGCCACTGCCGTTCGCGCGGCATGTCGGGGCGCGGCTCGGCGAGGTGGTCGGTGAGGCGCTCGTTCAATCCCAGCAGGTTGTGCGGGAAGTAGCCGAATGCGGTGGTACGGGTCAGGAGCGTCACGCGCGTATTCGAGGTGAGCGCCGCGACCGTCTCCGCGAGCCACTGCCCGGCGGGTCGCCCGTCGACGCCCAAAGTTCCGCCGGGTGCATCGGCGAGGAGCGAGCCGCCCAGCTCGTTCTGCTCGTCGCAGAGGATGACGCGCGCGCCGGCGCTTGCTGCGGCCGTGGCCGAGGCGAGTCCCGCCGGCCCCCCACCCACGACGAGCACGTCGCAGTGCGCGTAGCGCGCGGCGTAGCGATCGGGATCCGCGAGCGTCGGTGAGCGTCCGAGGCCCGCCGCGGCGCGGATGCGCGGCTCATAGAGCGTCTTCCACGCCCCGCGGGGCCACATGAACGTCTTGTAGTAGAAGCCGGCGGGCAGGAACGGCGCGAACAGGTCGTTGACGGCGCCGACGTCGAAGGCGAGGCTCGGCCAGCGATTCTGGCTGTGCGCCTCGAGTCCCTCGTAGAGCTCGACCTGGGTGGCGCGGAGGTTCGGTGTGTAGCGCGCCGCGTCGCGACGCACGGCAACCAGCGCGTTCGGCTCTTCGGCGCCCGCGGCGAGCGCCCCGCGCGGCCGGTGGTACTTGAACGAGCGGCCCATGAGGTGCACGCCGCTCGCGAGCAGCGCGGAGGCAAGCGTGTCGCCCGCGAAGCCGCTGTAGGCGCGCCCGTCGAAGCTGAAACGGAGCGCCCGCGAGCGGTCGATCCGCCCGCCGCCTGGGGTGCGCAGACCCTCGTTCACCGCGGCACCCGCGCGTTCATCGCGGCACCGGTGGGACCGGCGCCGGCGGCTCCTCGCCCACCCTGTAGGTGGCGAGGAAGTGATCGGTCCTGGTGTCGCGCAGTGCGTTGAAGAAGCGGCCGCAACCGTGCGTGTGGCGCCAGCGCTCGGCGTGCACACCCCGCGTGTTGTCACGGCGGTAGAGGTAGTCCGCCCACTCCTGCGTCGAGACCGCCGCCGGATCGCGCGGGCGCGCGACGTGCGCCTGCCCGCCGTACTGGAACTCCGGCTCCGGACGCTCACCGCAGTAAGGGCACTCGATCAGCAGCATGGTGGTCCCGGCGGCCTCGATCCGCGCCTCAATGGGCGACCGCCGCTGCGGCCGCCTCGTCGATCAGCCGGCCGTCGCGGAAGCGCTCCAGCGTGAAGGGCGCGTTGATCGGGTGAGGCTCGCCGCGCGCGATCGTCCAGGCAAACACGTGCGCCGAGCCCGGCGTGGCCTTGAAGCCGCCGGTGCCCCAGCCGCAGTTCACGTACAGCCCCGGCACGGGCGTCAAGCCGATGATGGGCGAGCGGTCGGGGGTCACGTCGACGATACCCCCCCAGTTACGCAGCATCCGCAGGCGGCGGAACATGGGGAATAGCTCGCAGATCGCTTCCAGCGCGTGACTGGTGATGTGCAGCCCGCCGCGCTGCGTGTAGGAGGTGTAGGCGTCGGTGCCCGCGCCGATCACCAGCTCTCCCTTGTCCGACTGGCTGATGTAGGCGTGGATGGTGTTGGACATGACCACGCACGGGAATATCGGTTTCACCGGCTCGGACACCAGCGCCTGCAGCGGATAACTCTCGAGCGGCAGCTCGACGCCGGCCATCCTCATGATGACGCTGGTGTGACCCGCCGCCGCGACCCCCACCCGCCGCGCGCGGATCGTGCCGCGAGTGGTCTCGACCGCCGCCACCGCGCCGTTATCGTCGCGGCGGATGCCGGTGACCTCGCAGTTCTCGATGATATCGACCCCGAGCGCATCCGCCGCGCGGGCGTATCCCCAGGCGACGGCGTCGTGGCGCGCGGTTCCGCCGCGGCGCTGCAGCGCGGCGCCGAGCACCGGATAGCGGATGTTCTCGATGTTGAGCGGCGGGCAGAACGCCTTGGCCTGCTCAGGGGTGATCCACTCGTTGTCGATGCCGTTGGCGCGGTTGGCGTGCACGTGGCGCTTGAAGACCTGCGCATCGTGCACGGTGTGCGCGAGCATCAGGACGCCGCGCTGGGAGAACATGAGGTTGTAGTTGAGGGCCTGAGCGAGGTCCTCCCATATCTTCAGCGCATGCTCGTAGAGCGCGGCGCTCTCGTCCCACAGGTAGTTCGAGCGGATGATGGTGGTGTTGCGGCCGGTGTTACCGCCGCCGATCCAGCCTTTCTCGAGCACCGCGATGTTGGTCAGGCGATGCTCGCTGGCGAGGTAGTAGGCCGCACCCAGCCCGTGGCCGCCGCCCCCGACGATCAGGGCGTCATACTCGGCCCTGGGTTCGGGGCTGCGCCACTGCGCCGTCCAGCCGCGCTGGCCGGTGAGGCCGCGCAGCAGGAGCGTGAGGCCGGAGAAGGATTGCATCGCAGGCGCTTCAGTTAGGGCGCAGTGCGCCCGCGCGTGCATCATGCTCCGCGAGGTCTCGCGCGACGAGCACCCGCGCGTCCGTCGGCTTGAATGAATGCGACATCGCCCGACTCGCGCGGGCGCACCGCTTGCCCCACATGCCGAGCCTGCCTCAGGTCTTCGGGGCGGCGGTGCCCTTGATGGCGGTGCGCGGATTCACGTGCCGCACGAACTCCGCGACATAGTCGTCGGCGGGCCGCGCGAGGATGTCGGGGCCCGTGCCCGTCTGCACGATGCGCCCGCCTTCGAGGATGGTGACCTTGTCGCCGAGCTTCAGGGCCTCGTCGAGATCGTGACTGACGAAGAGGATGGTCTTCCTGACCCGCTCCTGCAGCGCCAGCAGCTCGTCCTGGAGCTTGCGGCGGATGAGCGGGTCGAGCGCCGAGAACGGCTCGTCCATGAGCAGGACGTCCGCATTGGTCGCGAACGCCCGCGCGAGCCCGACGCGCTGCTGCATGCCGCCGGAGAGCTCGCTGCAATAGCGCTCGGCCCACTGCGAGAGCCCGACGAGCGCCAGCTGCTGGTCGACGATGCGCCGGCGCTCCTCGGGCGGGTCGCCCCGCAGCTCGAGCCCGAAGCCGACGTTGTCGCGCACCGTCCTCCACGGCAGCAGGCCGAACTGCTGGAACACCATGGCGATGCGCAGGCGGCGAATGCGGCGCAGCGTCGCCGGATCGCAGTTCACCCCGATGTCGACGGTCGTGTCGCCGTCGCTCACCAGCACCTGGCCGCGGGTGACGAGGTTCAGGCCGTTCGCCGCGCGCAGCAGCGTCGACTTGCCGGACCCCGACAGGCCCATGAGGACCGAGATCTCGCCCCGCTCGACACTGAGGGATGCGTTCGCGACGCCGACCACGACGCCGGTCTTCTCGACGATCTCGCTGCGTGTGCCGCCCGCATCGAGCAGGGCGAGCGCCTGCCCGAGCGCCGCCGCGCCGGCGCGGCCCGCTCGGGCGCAGAACAGGATGTCGACGGCGCGGAACTCGAGCGCTGCGGTCACGGCCCGGCCGCCTTGTCGGCCGGGCGGCTGATGCGGTCGAGCACGATGGCGAGCAGCACGATCACGAAGCCGGCCTCGAAGCCCATGCCGACCTGGACCGTGTTGAGCGCCCGCACCACCGGGACCCCGAGCCCGCCTGCTCCGACCAGCGCCGCGATCACCACCATGGAAAGGCTCAGCATGATGCACTGGGTGATGCCGGCGAGAATCGTCGGGGCGGCGCTCGGAAGCTCCACTTTCCACAGCAGCTGCATCGGGGTCGCGCCGAAGGCCCGGCCGGCTTCCAGGAGCGCCGTCGGCACGGAGCTGATGCCGAGCTGAGTGAGGCGGATCGGAGCGGGCAGGGCGAAGATGACCGTCGAGATGAGCCCCGGCACCACCCCCAAGCCGAACAGCACCAGTGTTGGAATGAGGTAGACGAAGGTCGGCAGCGTCTGCATGAGATCCAGCACCGGGCGGAGCGCGGCGTAGAGCCGCGGGCGATGGGCCGAGGCGATCCCGACCGGCACACCGATCGCCGTGGAGACGAGCGCGGCGACGATGACGAGTGAAAGGGTCTCGAGCGTCGCCTCCCAGTAGCCCTGGTTCATGATGAAGAGGAGCGCCGCCACGACGAATACGGCGAGCGGCACCGAGCGGCGGAGCCCGAAGGTGAGCGCGCCGGCGCCGAGGATGAGGAGCGGCGAGGGAATCGCCCGCAGCAGGCGGGTAAGCCCGTCGACGCTGTCGCGGATGACCGCCGAGAGCCCGTCGAACAGCACCCGCCCGTGACCCTTCACGTACTCGATCACCACCGCGATGCTGTCCCCGACCGGAATCTTGTGGCCCTCGAGCCAGCGCTCCAGGCTTAAACGGTCGGCGAGCTTGCCCGTCGTCTGCATCGCGCTGAAGCCCGGACGTCCGGCGAAAGTCGTGACCCCTTGCAGCCAGCCGGCCACCACGCTGGGGTTCGCCTTGAGCCAGGCTTCCGCGGCCACATCCGGCGACAGATGGCGATCGAGGATGTCGGCCATCAGTCGGCTCTCCTGTTGCGTCGTGAAGGAGAGGTTCCTGAGGAGCCGGCCGACGTTGGGGCACTCGGCCGAGTAGCCGGCGCGCGTGTTGGTGTCCACCCGCGCCTCGCCGTAATTGGGTCCGAAAACCGTGTCCCCGCCCGCGAGGTAACGCAGGTCGAAGCGCATGTTCATCGGGTGCGGGTCCCAGGCGAGGAACACGATCGGCCGGTGGGTGCGCACGGCGCGCTCGACTTCGGCCAGCATTCCCTGCTCGCTCGATTCGATCAGCTTGAAACCACCGAGGCCGAAGAGGTTATTGCGCAGCATGCCGAGCACCAGTCGGTTGCCGTCGTTGCCGGGCTCGATGCCGTAGATGGAATGCTTGAGCTCGGCGGCGAAGCGCTCGATGTCGGCAAAACTTCGAAGGCCGCCCTCGTAGGCGTAGGCGGGGACGGCGAGGGTGTACTTGGCTCCGGTGAGATTGGCGCGGATGACCTCCACGGAGCCCTCCGCCACGTAGCTCTTGCGATCGGTCTCCTGCGTGGGCATCCAGTTGCCGAGGAACACGTCGATGTCGCGGTTCTTCATGGACGTGTAGGTCACGGGCAGCGACAGCACGGTGATCTCGGGCCGGTACCCGAGGTGGCGCAGCAGCACGCCGAAGAGCGCCGTCGTCGCGGTGACGTCGGTCCACCCGATGTCCGACAGGCGCACGATGCGGCAACCGCTCCCGTCCAGGGGCGCCGAGGTGGGCGTCGAAGTGGCCGCCGCCGCGGCCGCAGGTGCCGGCGGCGCGGCGCCCGGCGGGGCCGTGCCCTCCAACCCGAGCGCCCCCTGACAGACGAGCGCGCCGAGTACCGCACACAACCCGCGGTGCAGCGCCTGCGCCTCCCGCCGGCCCGCGCGCGCCACCCTCACCCCCGTCGGCTCAAGTCGCGGCATGTTCGCCCCCACACGGTCTTCTCGGCGGAAAGCGGGCTTGACCCGTGACGCCGCCGACTCCATGATTCCGCTCGAGCTTGAATAGCCGTTTAACCAACTAGCGTCAAGCTCCGGTAAATCAGGCAAGTTACTGAGTAATCAAGAAGTATCGACACCGGGAGCGGTACCCCGAGGGCCGCCCGTCGCCCGCGCCTCGACGAGTCGCTGGAGCCCGCCGTTGAACAAGCAATCAACCACGCTCAAGGAACTCGTGCATCACGGCTCCTCCGCCGCGCACGACGAGGGAGAGGAGGCCCGGCGAGTCCAGCTCATCGAGGTCACGATCGACAGTCTCGCCGAAGTCGGCTACGTCGGCACGACCCTCGCGGAGATCGCGCGGCGTGCCGGGGTCTCGCCGGGACTCGTCTCGCATTACTTCGGCGAGAAGGACGGACTGCTGGAAGCGGCCTTTCGGACGCTGGCGCGCACGCTCGCGGTGCGTGTGCGCGCGAGGCTCGCCCAGGCACGCACTCCGCGCGCAAGGGTGCAGGCGGTCATCGACACCAATCTCGCGCCGGAGGAATTCGACCAGCGCACCGGCACCGCGTGGCTCGCGTTCTGGGGCCAGGTGCTGCACGTGCGCGGCTTGAAGCGGGTGCAGACCGCTTACCAGCGTCGCATGCTGTCGAACCTGCGCAGCGATCTGCGCCGGATGATCCCGGGCGAGGAGGCGCGCAGCCTCGCGGCGATGATCGCGGCCATGATCGATGGAGTGTGGCTGCGCGCCGCGCTGTCGGAGTGGCAGGAGGCTGACAGCGAGGCCGCGCGCGCCCTCCTCACCGCGTTCGTGGAAGGCCGGCTGAGGGAGCTCGCGCAGGCCGAGACCGAGCGCGCGAACGCTCGGGCAACCGCGCAGACGTGCCGTGCAGGCGACACTCTCCGGGCGATCAACCCCGCCACGGGCGCGCTGCTCGCGGAGCTCGCTCCGGACGGCGCGGAGCAGGTCGATGCCGCGGTCGCGCGGGCACGGGCCGCGCAGCGAGAGTGGGCCGCGCTCACGGGCGCCGAGCGCGGGCGCATCCTGCAGCGCGCGGCCCGGGTGCTGCGGGAAAGGAACGACGAGCTCGCCGAGCTCGAGACGCGCAACACCGGCAAGCCGATCCAGGAGACCCGCTCGGTGGACGTGCTCTCGGGTGCGGAGTGCCTGGAGTACTACGGCGGGCTGGCCGCCGGCATTGCCGGAGAGCACTTCGATCTCGGCCCACGAGCCTTCGGCTACACGCGCCGCGAGCCGCACGGTGTCGTGGCGGGAATCGGTGCGTGGAACTACCCGCTGCAGATCGCCTGCTGGAAATCCGCGCCGGCGCTCGCCTGCGGCAACGCGATGATCTTCAAGCCGGCCGAGCTCACGCCCCTCACGGCGATCAAGCTCGCCGAGGTCTACGCGAGCGCGGGAGTGCCCGAGGGCGTCTTCCAGATCGTGCAGGGGCGGGCCGAGACCGGGCGTCTCCTCACCCGCCACCCCGACATACGCAAGATCTCGCTCACCGGGGAGGTGGGCACGGGCAAGGCCGTGCTGGCGGACGCCGCGGCCTTCCTCAAGCAGGTGACGCTCGAGCTCGGCGGCAAGTCTCCCCTCATCGTGTTCGGCGACGCGAGCCTCGAGAATGCCGTCTCGGGCGCATTGCTCGGGAATTTCTATTCCGCGGGCGAGGTGTGCTCGAACGGCACCCGCGTGTTCGTGCACCGGAGCCTGCACGCCGCTTTCGTCGAGCGGCTGCGCGCGCGCGTCGCCGCCATGCGCGTCGGCGACCCGCTCGACCCCGCCACCCAGGTGGGCGCGCTCATTTCCGAGGCGCACCTGGAGAAGGTGCTGGGGTTCATCGCCCGCGGGCGCGCGCAGGGAGCGCGTCTGGTGACCGGCGGGGCGCGACTCACCGCCGGGGAGCTGGCGAAGGGCTGCTTCGTCGCGCCCACGGTGTTCGACGACTGCCACGACGACATGGACATCGTGCGGCAGGAGATCTTCGGACCGGTGATGTCGGTGCTCGAGTTCGAAGACGAAGACGAGGTGATCGCGCGCGCCAACGCCACCGACTTCGGCCTGGCCGCCGGGGTCTTCACCAATGATCTCACTCGGGCTCACCGCGTGATCGCACGGCTGCAGGCCGGCACCTGCTGGATCAATCACTACAACGTCACCCCCATCGAGCTGCCCTTCGGCGGCGTGAAGCTCTCGGGGCTGGGACGCGAGAACGGACGCGCCGCCATCGAGCACTACACGCAGCTGAAGAGCGTGTATGTCGCCATGGGCGACATCGACGCGCCTTACTGAGGACCAAAGAGCCGGCGGGGGGATGAGCGTGTCGCGGGAGACGTTCGACTACGTGATCGTCGGCGCGGGCTCGGCGGGCTGCGTACTGGCCGATCGGCTCACCGAGGACGGCCGGGACCGCGTGCTGGTCCTCGAATACGGCGGCTCGGACCGCTCCCTCTGGATCCAGATGCCCACGGCGCTCTACATCCCCATGAACATGGCGCGCTACGACTGGCGCTACTACACCGAGCCCGAGCCGCACCTCGGCGGCCGGCGGCTGCACACGCCGCGCGGCAAGGTGCTCGGCGGCTCCTCCTCGATCAACGGGCTCGTCTACGTGCGCGGCAATCCGCTCGACTTCGAGGGCTGGGAGCGGGAGGGCGCGGCGGGGTGGGGCTATCGCGACGTTCTGCCGTACTTCAAGCGCGCCGAGCGGCGCGCCGGCGGCGGCGATGAGTACCGCGGCGCGGAGGGCCCGCTCGCCACGAGGCGCGGCAGGCTCGAGAATCCGCTGAACGCGGCGTGGCTCGAGGCCGGCCGCCAGGCCGGCTACGCGCTCACCGCCGACATGAACGGCTTCCGGCAGGAAGGCTTCGGGGAGATGGACATGACCGTGGACGGCGGCCGCCGCTGCAGCGCAGCCAACGCGTATCTTCGGCCCGCAATGAGCCGGCCGAACTTGAGCGTGCGCACTCACGCGCTGGCCACACGCGTGCTGTTCGACGGCCGCCGGGCGGCCGGGATCCGCTACCAGCGCGGCGGCGGCTCGCACGAGGTGCTGGCCCAGCGCGAGGTGCTCCTCTGCGCGGGTCCCATCAACACCCCGCAGCTGCTCAAGCTCTCGGGCGTCGGGCCGGCCCGTGAGCTCGCCGGACTCGGCATCGACGTAGTCCGCGACCTGCCCGGAGTGGGCGAGAACCTGCAGGATCACCTCGAGTTCTATTTCCAGATCGCCTGCCGCGAGCCCGTCACGCTCTACTCGCAGATGTCGCTCCTGCGCCGGGCCCTCATTGGCGTGCGCTGGATCCTCACCAAGGACGGCCTCGGCGCGAGCAACCACTTCGAGACCGGCGGCTTCGTCCGCAGCCGCGCTGGCGTGCGCTACCCGGACATCCAGTTCCATTTCCTGCCGCTCGCGGTGAGCTACGACGGCTCGGCGCTCGCCCGCGAGCACGGCTTCCAGGCGCACGTGGGCCCCATGCGCTCGCGGAGCGCAGGGTGGGTGCGCTTGAGGTCCGCCGAGCCCCACGATCCGCCGAGGATCTGCTTCAACTACATGTCGCAGCCTGCGGACCGGGAGGAGATGCGCGCCTGCGTGCGCATCACCCGCGAGATCTTCGCGCAGCCCGCGTTCGATCGTTACCGCGGGCGCGAGATCCAGCCGGGGGAGGGCGTCGGGACCGATGAGCAGATCGATGCCTTCATTCGCGAGAAGGCCGAGAGCGCCTTCCACCCCTGCGGCACCAGCAGGATGGGGAGCGCCACCGATCCGCGCGCAGTCGTCGACCCCGAGACCCGCGTCATCGGGCTGGAGGC
>Ga0209471_1001115_pt1 | contig 16352 bp, 14 predicted proteins | sample GraSoiAngelo_128_FD_185885 | JGI IMG/M metagenome (GOLD analysis project Ga0209471, IMG submission 185885) | Grasslands soil microbial communities from the Angelo Coastal Reserve, California, USA - 14_0927_12_20cm (SPAdes) (version 2) | ecosystem: Environmental > Terrestrial > Soil > Grasslands ...
GCTCGGCGTCCGCCTCGGGCCACATGTGGGCAACGAGCTTGTCACGGCTGAGGCCGGTGCGGCCTGCGGCGGCGAGGAGGGCGAGCAGCGCGAGGGTCTTGCGCTGCTGCGCGGCTCCGCTCACGGGCACGCCGTTCGATGCTACCGACAGCCCGCCGAACGTCTTGAGATGGAGCAGACCGGCCGTTTGACCCATCTGACCGGCTCCTCACCGGGGTGTGACCGCGTCGGCCTAAACTACCATCGGCCGCCAAGAACGGCGAACGCGCCCGATGAAGACGGGCCGCAGATCGGCTCAGGCTCTGGTCAGGGAGGTCGTTATGACGTTGGCACGCTTCCACATACCCGGTCCGCTGGTGCTCCTCGCACTGTTCGGCGGCTGTCACGGGAACCAGCCGCTCGAACCGCCCACCGATGATGGCCCGACGCTTAGCGCCGTCAGCCAGAAGGGCCCCTCGGGCCTCGTCGCCAACCCTTTACCGGGCGCGATCGGCCTCGGTTGGCAGGACAACTCTCCCAACGAGACCGGCTTCGAGGTGCTCCGCTCCACGACAGGAGCGAGCGGCACGTTCACCACCATCACCACGACGACGGCGAAGGTCACCTTCTACACCGACAGCGGACTGGACCCGAAGCAGCAGTACTGCTACAGGGTCCAGGCGATCGGGCAGCAGAAGCGCGTCATCGGCGTCTCCAACACCGTGTGCGCGACTCCGCTGCCGCTCGAGCCGCTCGCCGCGTCCAAGGTCGCCGCAGTCTTGCTCAACACGTGGACCGTGCAGATCACGTGGACCGACAACTCGATCAACGAGGACGGATTCCGCGTGGAGCGCGCCGGCAGCGATGCCGGGCCCTGGACCACGCTCGTGAGCACGAGCCCGGGCATTACGTCGGTCCAAGATGGCAACAGCACGCCGAGCCAGGAGCGGGTCTGCTACCGGGTTGTCGGGTTCAACAAGTACGGCGATGCCCCTCCGTCGACCACCGCCTGCACCGCGTTTCCGTTCGCACCGACCAACCTCGTCGCCAAAGCGGTGGACGGTCAGACCATCGACCTCACGTGGACGGACAACTCCGCCTTCGAGGACGGCTACGAAGTCCAGCGCTGCTGCCAGACCGGGTGGATCGTCGTGGCCAACCTGCCGGTCAACGCAACCACGTATCGCGACGCCGGCCTGGTCCCGAACGCGCCGTACTCCTACACCGTGCGTGCCAAAAAAGACCTGGGCTTCTCGGCGTACTCCAATTACGCCAACGCGATCACCGCCACCGCGCCGCCCAGCGTGCCCGTGGCCCAGGCCTATCCGGCCTCGAGCAACATCATCACGGTCTCCTGGTACGACAACTCCGGGCTCGCCGAGACGTTTCGCGTAGAGCGCTCGTTTGACGGCGGGACGAGCTGGACGCCCTTCGGCCCGACCGTCCCGGGACAGACGTACCTCTACGACGAGGGACGCACGCCCGAGCAGCAAGTGTGCTATCGCGTGTACGCCTCCAACAGTCTGGGCGAATCGGGCCCTTCGAACACCGCGTGCACGGCGCCCCCGCTAGGGCCGACCAACCTCCTCGCGACGACGGTCGACTATCAGGGGATCAACCTCATGTGGACCGATAACTCCGCGGTCGAGGATGGGTACTGGGTGCTTCGGTACCTCCCCTTCCCCGACGACTACTGGATCATCATCGCCGAGCTCCCGGCGAGCACGACGAGCTTCCAGGACACGGGGCTGTCGAGCGAGACGTGGTACTCGTACTGGGTCGTGGCGTTGAAGGACGGCGGCACTTCCGATTACTCGAACCAGGTCGACGCCCTCACCGACCCGCTCCCGGTCGGGGCCGTGAGCCGGGCGGCGACGAGCAGAGGGCGCGTCACCGCGGCGTCGCGCGGGTTGACGCCCGGAGCGCCGACGAGACGGCCGATGAAACCAGCGACCACGCAGCGGTCCTCAACCATGAAGCGGCACTAGGGAGGCGCACCATGAACGCACGACGCACTCAGCTTCACCTATCGAGCGTCTGGGGGTTGGCGGTGGTCCTCGGGCTTGCGCTTCCGGGCTGCCGCGATCAGGGCACTCCCACCGCCCCCGGCGCCAAGGCGCTCACCGCCAGTGTGACCCCCGCCGATCCGGCGGGCCGCCATCTCGTGGTCTTCACGGCCGAGCGCTTGCCCGCCGACTTCGGGGAGCGGGTGTCGCGGCTGGGCGCCTCCGTTGAGGTCGCCCTCGATAGCATCGGCGTGGCCGCAGTGACCGGCCTGTTGGAAGGTGGAGCGGCCGAGCTGGCGGCCGGTGCGGACGTCCGGGCCGTGGAGCCCGACCCGATCACGAGGCTGCGCGATGACGACGAGGCCACCGACGGTCCCGCCGAGCAAGCGCCGAGCGAGGCGGCCGTGCCGGCGGATGCCACCGCGTCGCCGACGACGGCCCAGTTCTACGCCCGGCAGTGGAACCTGCGGGCCGTGTTCGCCCCCGAAGCCTGGGCCGCCGGCTTCCTCGGCTCGCGCGACGTCGTGGTCGCGATCCTCGACACCGGCATCGACTATACGAACCCCGACCTCGCCGGGCTCGTGGATCTCGACCACTCAATCTCGTTGGTGCCCGAGGACGTGACGCGGCACTACCCGGGCCGGCTGCCGTTCGCCGACCTGTTCTGGCATGGGACCGCCGTGGCGTCCGCCGTCGCGAGCAACGCGAGTGTTCTGGCCGGGGTGAACCGGTACGTCACGCTCCTCGCAGTGAAGGTCGCCGACTCCACCAACAACCACACCGTCGGCCGCCTGATCAGCGGAATCGTGTACGCTGCCGACCAGGGCGCCGACGTGATCAACCTCAGCAGAGGCAGCGAGCGCGACAAGAGCCAGAGCCCGGGTTTTGTGGCGGCATTCGAGCGCGCGGTCAACTACGCGTTCCGGAAAGGCGCGCTCGTCGTCAGCGTCCCGTTCAACGACGCCGCCGACCTCGATCACAACGCCAACATCGTGCGGATGCCCTGCGAAGCCGCCAACGCGATCTGTGTCTCAGCCACCGGGCCGACCGGCGCGGCCGGCATCAACGGGCCGTGGGTGGACGTGGATGCAATCGCTCCCTACAGTGCCTTCGGCCGCTCCGCCGTCAGCGTCGCCGCGCCCGGCGGCGCGGGTGAGGTCGGTCAGTTTCGGCGATTCTGGGTGCTGTGCACGACAACCCCCTCGGCGACAACCGGCGCCCCGGCATGCCGAGCGCACCAGGCGATCGCTCAGGGGGCTGGGACGAGCTTCGCAGCACCCACCGTCTCCGGGCTCGCGGCGCTCCTCGTGGCTCAGCTCGGTCACGGAAACCCGGCACTGATCCGTGCCCGGATCCTCCAGTCGGCAGACGACCTCGGCGGTCCGGGCGTGGACCCGTACTACGGGCGCGGGCGCATCAACGTCGCGCGGGCGTTGGGAATCATTCACTGAGCGGGGGTGCGTATGACGTCGACTCGAGCGATCGCAATCCTCGGCAGCCTGGTAGCTGCCGTGGTAGCTCCCGCCTGCAAGGACTCGGGCACTTCTCCCTCGCTCCCGATCACCGTCACGGGCCTCGGCATGGGCGACAGCCACACCTGCGCACCCACGAGCGCGGGCGCGGTCTACTGCTGGGGCGCCAACTACAACGGCCAGCTCGGCAACGGGTCGACCACGAACAGCGCGATTCCGGTTGCTGTCTCCGGGGGCTTGAGCTTCACTGCCGTCGCCGCCGACGGCGGTCACACCTGCGGGCTCACCAGCGCCGGGGCGGCCTACTGCTGGGGCGACGATTACTACGGGCAGCTCGGGGACGGCTCGTTTACCACGACACCCCGCTTGACACCGGTTGCGGTCTCCGGGAGTCTCAGCTTTAGCGCCGTCGCCGCGGGCGGCAGCCTCTTCGTTGGCAACAGCACATACGGGGCGGTCCAGGAATCCCACACGTGTGGGCTCACGGGCACCGGCACAGCCTACTGCTGGGGCGACAACGACCACGGTGAGCTCGGCACCGGCTCCACCACACCTAGCCCGACACCCCTGGCCGTCTCCGGCGGGTTGCGCTTCAGCGCCATTGTCGCGGGTCCGATTCACAGCTGCGGCCTCATGGCCGCTGGGGCAGCCTACTGCTGGGGCGCTAACGGCTACGGGCAGCTCGGCGACGGTTCGACCACGACCCCCCGCTTGATCCCGGTTGCGGTCTCCGGCGGCCTCACCTTTAGCGCGCTCGCCGCGGGCGGCGTTTTCTGCTCGGGGCCAAATCCATGCCCTCCTGGGTACACCAGCCATACGTGCGGGCTCGCGAGCGACGGGGCAGCTTACTGCTGGGGCAACAACTTCTACGGCGAGCTCGGCGACGGCTCGACGACCGATAGGTCAACGCCCGTCCCCGTTTCCGGAGGCCTTCGCTTCCAGGGCCTGGCTGCAGGCTACGAACACACCTGTGGGCTCACGAACTCCGGGGCGGCCTACTGCTGGGGCCGGAACGTTTACGGTCAACTCGGCAACGGCTCGACGACGAGCAGCTCAGTCCCGGTCCGCGTCGCGGGGGGCTTGAGCTTCAGCGCTCTCGCCGCTGGGGGCTATCACACCTGCGGACTCGCGAGCGCCGGGGCTGCCCACTGCTGGGGCTCGAACGTCTACGGCCAACTCGGCGATGGCTCGACCACGGATAGCTCGATTCCCGTCGCCGTCGCTGGGTGGCCTTAGCCAAGGGCGGGGAGAACGTCTTCGGCCAGCTCGGCCGCCGGCGGGCATCTGCGTGCGCTTCACGACCGAGCGACGACTGCGTGTAGCCTGACGACGCGCCCTCCGTGGGACACCGAACCGGAGCAATCAGGAAAGCTGGAACTTGTCGAGAACTGGGGCGGGAGGACTCGAACCTCCAACTTCCCGGTTAACAGCCGGGCGGTCTGCCAGTTGACCTACACCCCATTGCACCGCAACCACCCCTCACACCGTCAACAGCCACTAGAAACCAGACGCACAGACGCACAGCAGAGAACAGACGCACAGCGGTGAACAGGGTAACAGAGCGCGGGAAAACGTACGCCCCCGGAACCACTCGGTGCCGGGGGCGCGTCGTTCGTACAACTTTCACGCGCTACGCCGGCCGTGTCTCCAGATTCGGGAGATTGGCGTTACGGTTGCCATTTGCGCCCAGACCGGCGAACGTCTGCATAGGGCCTACACACTACTACGACCCCCTCCCCCGAGCAAGGGGCGAACGCCCACGCGTATGACCCTCGACATCGCCACTGCCACCCCCGCCACCCCCGCCGACCCGCCCGGCACCGTTCCGTTCGCGTGAGCGATTTCACGAGCCTGTCGCGGCGCGATTGGTTGGCGCTCGCCGATCGGTTCTACGGCCGGCTCGATCGTACCCTCGCCAGCCTGACGCCCGACGAATGGCAGCGCCCGACGGCGTACCTCGGCTGGAGCGCGCGCGCCGTCCTTGCCCACATGACGAGCGCCATGCCGGTCAACTTTCGCGAGGTGCTCAGCCGCGCGTTTGGAGGGAATCCGGGTGCTCCGCCGGAATTCGACACGTTCTCCCGCAACGCGCGGGAGGTCGAGCGCCGCCGCACGGTACCGGTCGCGAGTCTCATGCGAGAGTTCCGCACCGAGCTGGAAGCAATCCTCCGGACATATCGCGAGCTGAGCGACTCCGACTGGGACCGACCGGCCTGGTTCTTCGTCGGACGGGTCCGCGTGCACACGCTGTTCCTGGCGCAATTCGCGGACAACGTGTTTCACGAGCGTGACCTGCTGATCGCAAGCCGGAGATGGCCCGGCTTCGACCCGGAGTACACCGCCCCACTCGTGGATTGGTTTCTCCGCGAGCTACGGCCGGCGACGTTTCGTCCGGAGCGGGCGGTGGGACTGCGCGCCGCCATGCGCTACCGGCTGCACGGCCCGACGGGCGGTGACTGGACGTTAACGGTCGCCGACGGCGCCTGCCGCGTGGAGCGCGGTGCGGACCGGCGAGTGGACGTGACCCTCGTCGCCGATCCCGAAGCACTCGTGGCCGCCGCCCAGGCACGCGCCGCTCCGTGGGTCGGTCGCCTGGCGCGAACCGTGGACTGGATCCGCGGGCGCGCGCGCGCGGAAGACACCGTCGCCGCCATTACGGGAGCTGCGAGTCTCGCCACGGCCATAGCCCGACGCCGCATCCGCATTGGTGGCGACCGTACGCTGGCCGCGCGCTTGAACCGCGCCTTCTGGCACTTCTGGGAGCGCACCGCGATGACGGCGGCGAATATCGCGAAGGGTTAGCGCCCGAGCCTATGATGCCCGACATCACGCCCGCCGGTCTGGCCGACCTGCCCGCCATCCTCAACTTACTCACGGCGAGCAAGCTGCCGCGCGCCGGCATCGAGGAACACCTCGCCAGCACGCTCGTCGCGCGCGCCGATTCGGACGTGGTCGGCAGCGCGGCGCTCGAGCTGTACGGCAGTGCCGCGCTGCTTCGCTCCGTCGCCGTGGCGACACGGCTGCGCGGTCGGGGGCTCGGGGCGGCGCTCACCGCAGCCGCGCTCGATCTCGCACGCCGCCGCGGCGTGCGGACCGTGTACCTGCTCACCGAGACGGCCGGTCGCTTCTTCCCGAAGTTCGGGTTCGCGGCGATCACGCGTGCACAGGTGGATTCGGTCGTGTTGGAGTCGCCGGAGTTCACCACGGCCTGCCCGAAATCTGCGTTGGTGATGGTGAAGCAGCTGTGACCTAGTGCTTCATGCCGCTCTTCTCGGCGAACTCCCGCAGGGCCGCTTCCTGCTCGGGCGTGAGCTTGTCGGGAATCTGGACATGGACCTCGACGTACTGATCGCCTCGCCGGCCGTTCCGCTCGATCCCCTGCCCAGGGATCCGGAATTTCTGGCCGTGTTGCGTGCCCGGCGGCACCTTGAGCACCACGCGCTTCCCGTCCAGGGTGCGCACCTTGATCTTCGAGCCAAGCAGGGCCTGAGCGAGATTGATCGGGACCACGGCGATCACGTCGAGTCCTTCCCGCCGGAAGAACCGGTCGGGCTCGACCTGGATCGCCACGACGATGTCTCCCTTGCCCTTCGCGCCCTGCCCCTTGAGGCGCAGCCGAGTGCCGTCTTCGGTACCCGCCGGAATGGTGATCGTCAGATGTTTCTCCTGACGGACCTCGCCCGACCCCTGACAGGTGGGACAGCGCTGGGACGGTACCTTGCCGCGTCCACGGCACACGGGGCACGGCCGCTGCACGGTGAAGCCGCCCTGGCCGAACGAGATCGTACCGCGTCCCCGGCACTCGGGGCAGGTCGAGAACGTCGCTCCGGGCGCGCCGCCCGAGCCGCCGCACGTCGAGCAGACCTCGGGCAGTGTGAGCGTGACCGGGACCTTGCCGCCCAGCGCCGCAACCCGGAACGGGATCGAGATCGCCGTCTCGATCTCCTCCTCGTCGTCCAGCCGGGCGCCGGTGCCGCGCCGCCCAAAGATCGACGAGAACAGGTCTCCCAACCCCCCGAACGAGCCAAGATCGGAGAGATCGAAGTCGACATCCGGACCCTGCGCAGTGCCCCCGCCCCCGCCCCCGCCACCGAAGCCGCAGCGACCGGCGCCGGCGAAGGCGCCGTAGCGCCGTAGCTGGTCGTACTTCTTGCGCTTCTCCGCGTCGCTCAGCACGTCGTGCGCCTCGCTGATCTCCTTGAAGCGGTCGGCGGCCTGCGGGTTGTTGGGGTTACGGTCAGGGTGGTACTGTTTGGCGAGGCGGCGAAACGCTTTCTTGATCTCGTCGGTGGTCGCCGTCTCGGACACGCCGAGGATCTGGTAATAGTCTCTCTGTGAGGCCATCTACTTCCCGTCCCCGCTCCCCCGCCCCTCGTCTCCCTGCCATTGCGACACAATCACGCGCGCCGGCCGGATGAGTGCGTCACCCATCCGGTACCCGGGCTGCAGCACTGCCCCCACGGTATGATCCTTCGCCGGATGATCGGCGGGCCGCGTAGTAACCGCCTCGTGCACGTGAGGATCGAACGGGACTCCCACCTGATCGACCCGCGTGACGCCCGCCGTCTCGAGCGCCTTCCACACCTTGCGCTCCACCATATCCACACCGTCGTGGATCGTCTTGGCATCGGTCTGCGCCGGATCGACATGCGCGAACCGCGCCAGGTCGTCGAGCGCGTCTACCAGGCGTTGTACCAGATCGGCCTGCGCCCGCTGCCACAGGTCCGTGCGCTCTTTGACCGAGCGCTTCTTGAAATTGTCGTACTCGGCGGCGAGCCGGAGATACTTGTCCTTCATGTCCGCGAGCTCTCCCTCGAGACGGACCACTGCCTCCTCCGGCGGCTCGATCAACGCCCCAGGTTCAGAACCCGCCGGCTGCTCGGGCGGGCGCGGTTGCTGTGGTTCGTCGTTCATATGCTTGCGCTTCATGAGCAATCGGTATGCCGCCCGAAGTGCGCCGTTTTGGCTGGCCCAAGTCGTGTCGAGTTGGGAAATTGCGACTAGACAAGAAGATAGCCGTGAGGCCCTGCGCTGTCGAGCGAGCCGCCGTTACAGCCGCCCAGCGATGAAGGCGAGCGCGTCGCCGAACGCGGTGTCGCGCTGCGGGTCGTGCAGCACCTCGTGGTACATCTCGGGATACCAGCGGACGAGCACGGCACCCTTCAGGCTGTCGGCGAAGGCACGCGCCAAATGCGCGTCGACCACGCGGTCCTCGCCCGCGAGCAGAAACAGCAGCGGCGACTCGATGCGGTGGCTGTCCGCCGGCACGGCGCGCTGCGCCCATTGGATCTCGCGCCACGCGCCGGGCGTCATCACACCGTGTACGGCCGGATCGGCCGCGTACGCCTCGTTCACCGCCGGGTCGCGACTCACCGTGTCGGGATCGAGGCGGACCGGGAGCGGCAGCGTGGGCCAGAGATCCGCAAACACGCGACCGACCACCATCTTCCAGGCAGGCGGGCGGAACGCGAGCCCGAGCCACGGCGAGACGACCACCGTGCCGACGATGGGGTCGCTCGGCTGGGTTTCCAGGTAGCGCAGGGCCACGAGCCCGCCGAACGAGGTGCCGAGCAGCAGCTGCGGGCGGTCGGTCCGGAGCCGCACCACGCGCCGGAACGCCTGGAGGTCGCCCAGCAGCTGGCTGAAGCGCGACAGATGGCCGCGGCGGCCCCCTGAGCGCCCGTGACCGCGCAGCTCGAGCAGATAGCTCGAGTAGCCCGCGGCGCGCAACCGCTCGCCGACGTCGCGCCACCGACCGGCATGATCACCCCAGCCGTGCAGCACCAGCAGCGCGGCCCGCGGCGTGTCGGCCTCGTACATGTCGTAGACGAGGAGCGTGCCGTCCGGTGCGGTGAGCGTGGGCATCCTAGGTCTCCGCGAGCAGTCGGCGCAGCAGGTCGAGGCCCGCTTGGGCGGCGCGGCGGCGGACGTCGTCGCGGTCGCCCGGAAGCACCCGCTTCAGCGCACGCGTAGTCGTGTGCACCCGCGCCGCCAGCCATACCGTCCCGACCGGCTTCTCGGGCGTGCCGCCTCCAGGACCCGCGATGCCCGTGACGGCGATCGTACAGTCCGCCGAGAAGAGCCGCTGCGCGCCTTCGGCCATCGCCCGCACGGTTTCTTCGGAGACGGCGCCGTACGCCTCGAGGGTCTCGAGCGGCACCTTGAGCGCCGCCGTCTTGATCACGTCGGCGTACGCCACGACACCTCCGATGAAGGTGTCCGAAGCGCCGGGAATGTTAGTGACCCGTTCCCCGACCATCCCGCCCGTGCACGACTCGGCAACGGCCAGTCGGTGACGCCCCTTTCGTAACGCTTCGAGCAGGACGGCCGCGAGATCGGCATCGTCCTCTCCGTAGGCGTGCTCCCCCACCGCGGCCTCGAGACGTGCGACGACGGCAGCGAGCCGTGATTCGGCGTCCGTGAGCTCGAGCCCCCACGCGGTGACCCGCAGGTCGACGCCTTCCACCGACGGCAGGTAGGCGAGCGTCAGCGGCGCGATGTCGGGCTCGATCGGCCCGACCCGCTCGGCGAGGGCGGACTCCGACACTCCCGTCGTGCGCACCGTGCGGGAGAGCACGACCCGGCGTGCGCCGCCCTGCCGCGCGACGATCCGTGGGAGCACCTCCTCGACCAGGAGCCCGCGCATCTCCCGCGGCACGCCCGGGAGCAGCACGACCACGCGCCCGCCCGCGTCCTCGACCCAGAGGCCCGGCGCGGTGCCGCGCGCATTCGGTAGAATCACGGCGCCTTCGGGGACTTCGGCCTGCGTGCGGTTGATGTCGGGCATGGGGCGGCCCATGCGATCGAAGCGTGCCTGAATGCTCGCGAGCAGGCGCTCGTCGAGCACGAGCCGCTTGCCGAAGAGCTCCGCGACGACGGTCTTGGTCATATCGTCCCGTGTGGGCCCGAGGCCGCCGGTCGTAATCACAAACCCTGCACGGTCCAGGGCTTCGGCCACACCGGCGCGGATCGCCTCGGGGCGGTCGGCGACGGTGGTGTGGCGCGTGATCTCGACGCCCGCGGCGGCGAGCGCCCGGCCCAGCTCGGCGGCGTTCGTGTCCACGGTGTAGCCGAGCAGCAGCTCGGTGCCGATGGTGAGGACTTCGAGCTTCACCCGCCCCTGAAGATCGCGCGGTAGCGGTACAGATACACGACCAGCGAGTAGACCGTGAGGAGGATGGCGCCGGCAAGCGTCAAGGCGACGACCGCACCGTGGAACTGATCCCAGAAGTTCCGAAACCAGCCGGCCCACGGATGGGTCGCGAGCGCGTCCTTCCACGCGAACCAGAACAGCGTCGCTCCGATGAACGCGTTCTGCACCACCGCCTTGAGCTTCCCGGCCCCCATCGCCGGGATCACGACGCCTCGCCGCTTCGCGAAGAATCGGAACGCGGTCATCAGGAGCTCGCGTCCCACCAGCAGCAAGGCCACCCACACGGGAAAGCTGCCCCACCACGGGATGCGGTAGTCGACGAGAATGGTGGGATGCCGCGTGAGCCAGAAAATCGGAATGAGTGTGGCGAACAGGAGCAGCTTGTCCGCGATCGGATCGAGCAGCTGGCCCAGCTCGCTCACCTGGTTGCGCCGGCGGGCGACGTAGCCGTCCACCACGTCCGAGGCGCTGGCCGCGAGGAAGATCAGGAACGCGATGACCTTGGGCCAGTACCCCTGGATGAAGGGGAGCAGCGCGAGGACCGGCGTGAGGCAGATGCGCGCCAGCGTGAGGATGTTGGGGAGGGTCCAGCGCATGAGACCGCCGCCTAGCTCAGCGTCTTCAAGACCACCTTGCTCACCGTCTTCAAGGTATCGAACACGCCGTCGCCGCGGACCGCCACCGCCTCGAGGTACGGGGCGCGGCCGATCCATTGGTTGTCGATCCTGTCGACCAGGTTCTCACCCGCGTGCATCGGATCGGGCATGACCTTTTGTTGCGCCCCGTCGTCGATCGGCCACCCCGGGTTCAAGGACGCTTGGAGATCGCGGATCGGGGCGGCATTGGGCAAGTCGCGCTTGTTGTACTGGATGATGAACGGGATCTTGGTCAGGTCGTAGCCGTACTCCGACATGTTGTCGTACAGGTTCTGCATCGACTCGACGTTCGCCTCCATGCGCTCGATCTGGCTGTCGGCCACGAACACGATCCCGTCCACCCCCTTCAGAATCAGCTTGCGGCTCGCGTTGTAGTATACCTGGCCCGGCACGGTGTAGAGATGGAACCGGGTCTTGAAGCCGCGGATGGTGCCCAGATCCACCGGCAGGAAGTCGAAGAACAGCGTGCGCTCGGTCTCGGTAGCGAGCGAGATCATCTTCCCGCGCGTATTGGGCGACACTTTGCCGTAGATGTGCTCGAGGTTGGTCGTCTTGCCGCCCAGACCCGGGCCGTAATACACGAGCTTGCAGTTGATCTCGCGGGACGCGTAGTTGATCATCGACATGGGACGCGCGTCCTCTCAACCGAAGAGTTTGTCAATTTCGTCTTCCGCCCCCTCGAGCAGGCCCTTCTCGGGCGCCGCCGGGCCCGCGCCTACACGATTGAACATCTCCTCGAAGACCTTGTTCAGCTTCTCCACCGCGCCTTTCCCCTTGAGCTTCACGAGGCCCAAGGTCGTACGCTGGTCGAACAGCACGACGAGGATGACACGTTTCGCCACGTCGGCGAGGAACATCGACTCCTTCTCTCCCTGGTGCACCAGGGAGGCGAACTCGTGCTCACCGATCATCTTGGCGAGCTGGTCGTTGGCGCTGAAGTCGGCGGCCGTAAGGGAGGCGAAGGCGGTGGCGTCGAACTGGGGGGGCTCGCCGACGGTGGCGACCAGCTGCCCGGTGCGGTCGACGAGCAGCGCGCAACGGGCGTTCGAGTCCCGGAGATACGCCTGCAAGTGCTGCTGGATCTGCTTGAAGTCGTTCTCGGAGAACGACCAGCTCGCCGCACCCGCCATTACGTTCCCTCGGGTCTGTCGGACTCGGCCATGTCCCGCCGGGCAAGCAGCGCCTGCGCGATGGTCACGCCGTCGGCGTACTCGAGATCACCACCCACGGGAATCCCGCGCGCGATGCGTGTCACCCGAACGCCCGTCGGCTTGAGCAGCTGCTGCAGGTAGGTCGCCGTGACGTCGCCCTCCATCGAGGGGTTCGTGGCGATGATCACTTCCCGCAACCCCGCGCCTCCCCCGTTCGCCACCCGCTCCATCAAGCGGTCGAGGTGCAGCGCCTCGGGACCCACGCCCTCGAGCGGAGAGAGCCGCCCACCCAGTACATGGTAGCGACCCCGGAACCGCCCGGCACGCTCGATGGCCGTCACGTCCGAGGCTTCCTCCACCACGCAGAGCAGACTCGCGTCGCGCCGCGGGTCCCGGCAGATCGCGCACGGGTCCTCATCCGTGAGCGTGCCGCACTCGCCGCAGGCCGTCACCCGCGCGCGGACAGTGCGGATCGCGTCCGCCAGGCGCGTGGCGGTCTCCGCCGGCTGCTTCAACAGGTAAAACGTGAGCCGCTGCGCCGTCTTCCGTCCGATCCCGGGGAGCTTCGCCAGCTCCGTCACGAGATCTTCGATAGCCGACACGGCCGATTAGAGCGGCAGCTGAAACGGGAACGGCAGGCCCGAGGCGAGCTTCTTCACCTCCGCCTGGTACAGTTCGGCGGCGCGCTGCTGCGCCTGCGACACCGCGGCGAGCACGAGGTCCTCCAGCATTTCCACGTCCCCCTGCGCGATCGCCTGGGGATCGATCTTGATGGCGCGGATCTGGCCCCGCCCATCGGCCGTGGCGGCGACGATCCCGCCCCCCGCCGTACACGTCACCGTCTGCTGGGCCAGCTGAGACTGGATCTCCGACAACCGGAACTGCATCTGCTGCCCCAACTGGAGCAGGTTAGATAAATCCGCCATACGTCGAAAGTTACCCCTCGCCGAAACAGGTGGCAAGCTATTCCAACAACTCCAAATCTAATGCGTCTACAGCGGCGTTGAGGCTGGGATCCTGCGCCCGCAGCGTCTTCAGCCGCTCGGCGCGCGCCCCCTCCTCCGTCAGCCGGCCGGGCCGCGGCGAGGCCCGCTCCCGGCTCCCCACCGCCCCCTGGAGTTTGATGCGAACCGGTTCCGTGACGTATCGCGCCACGAGTTGCGCGAGCGCGTCCCGCTGGCGCTCGAGCCCCTCCGCATGCACCGGATTCGTGTCGAGCAGTCGAATCGCGATCGTGCCGGCGTCCACGCCGACAGCTTCGGTGACCTGCAACAGTGCGCCGAGCATCGGGGTTTTCGCACGAGCGTCGTCGACGATCCGAGGCCACAGCGCGCGGAGGCGGTCGAGCGTGAGCGGGCCCTTCTCCGGTGGAGCTCCCCGGGAAATGACCGGGGAAGGGGGGAGGGGAGCCGCGTCGCGCAAAACCGGCGCGGGGTCACCCTTCCCTGGCCGCTCCCCCTTCCCCGGCTCTTTACCCAAAGCGCGAATGACTTCTTCGAGCTCGACCGTTCGACTCATCATCGCCCAGCGGAGCAGTAACAGCTCGACGGCGAGGCGCACGTTGCCGCTGGAGCGGAGCTGGGGCTCGAGCTCGGTGAGCACGCTGAGCAGTCGTACGACGTCGGGAGCGGGGAGCAGGGAGCGGTACTTTCCGATGAGGACCTGCATGGCCTCGGTGAGACCTTCGGGCTCGCCCCCGAGCCCGGCCAAGAGCACCGCGCGCAACGTCTCCCCCGCTCCAACCACGAACTCGCCGAGATCAGCGCCCGCGTCCACCAGCCGCTCCACGAGCGGAAACACCGCCTTCGGGTCGCGCTCGGACACCAGCCGCAGCAGCTCGCCATACACGTCGTCGGAGATCAGGCCGAGCACTTCGCGCACCCGGACGGCCGTGACGGGCCCCTCACCGAACGACGCGACTTGATCGAGGATCGAGAGCCCGTCACGCATGCCGCCGTCCGCGCTTTTGGCGATCAGGCGCAGCGCCTCGTCGTCCGCGACGAGCCCCTCGGCGGTGACCACTTGCCGCAGGCGGTCGGCGATCGCGTGGGGACCGATGCGCCGGAAATCGAAACGCTGCAGGCGTGAGAGGATCGGGGCCGCGCTCTGCGCGATCTTCTGCGGCTCGGTCGTGGCGAACACGAACACGACGCGCGGCGGCGGCTCCTCGAGAATCTTGAGGAGCGCGTTCCATGCCTCGCGCGTCAGCATGTGGGCCTCGTCCACGATGTACACCTTGTGGCGCCCTTCCGCGGAGGCGGCATACATGGCGCGCTCCCGCAGATCGCGCGCGTCGTCCACGCCCCGGTTCGAGGCGGCATCGAGCTCGACGACGTCGAGGTTGGCAGCGCCGGTCCACACGCGAGTGCAGGAATCGCACTCGCCGCACGGCTCACCTGCCAGCCCCCCTGCTGCACCGCGCCGCTCGCAATTCAACGCCATCGCGAGGATGCGGGCCGCGGTGGTCTTTCCTACCCCGCGGGGACCCGCGAACAGGTACCCATGCGCCACGCGGCCCCCGGCTACCGCCCCGCGCAGGGCGGCGGCGATGTGCTCCTGCACGATCAGATCGGCGAACTTTTTGGGGCGGTACTTTCGGGCGAGTGCTATCATTGGCCGAAATCTACGTCAAGCGCCCAATGGAGAATGCTCAATGTCCAATTTCCAAAGGTCTACGTTGGACGTTGAACATTGGACATTCGTCATTGGACATTGGTAAGTGGAATGCCCCAGGCACCCCGCAGCGGCGCCCGACATCGTTTAGCGCTGCTCCCTGCGAGGGCCTGACGCGGTTCACGACTGGACGACCTGCGGACCTGGGGCACTGAAAGCTAGTAGGACAGGGAACGGGAGAACAGGGACAGACGCACAGAGGTGAACAGAAGCAAGAGAACCGCTACGGCCGCGGGCATCCGGTTTGGTCGAACCGGCGCTCCACGGAGTCCACCCCAGCGTACAGGGCCTGGTCGCGGGCGGCGTGGGCGGCGTCGAGGACCCCTGCGCTGCGCCGCGCACCGTTGTACCCGAGCCAGCGACTCTCTACCGTCGCCAGGCTGCGCGCCAGCCCGGCGCAGGGCAGCTGACCCCGCGCGAAAAGGGTTGCCCGCTCGCCGAAACTGCGCACGACCTGAGCCAGCGAATCAGCGACCACGTCGAGGCGCGCGCGCGGTGCCGGTTGCGAGGGGCCGGGCTGCGACGGCGCAGGTGCAGGACGCGTCGGGCCAGGCGTAGTCGTGGGCTGCGTGGCCGGGCGAGTCGGACGCTGCGCATGAGGCGCAGGCCGTAGCTTTGCCGTGAGCGCGGACACCCGCGCACCGATCGCGGACGAGATCGCAGACCACTTGCTCGTGATCGTGGACCACGAGGGGATTGGCAGCTCCGGCTGAAACCACCAGTAGGCACCGGCACCGCCGACGGCAATCAACAGTACGAACAAGGTCATCCACAGTCCTTTCCGACGTTTCCCGCGGCGGCGCGCCCGGGGGGGCTCCATCGGCTCTTGGAGCACTTCGGGCTCCTCACCTGGCTCCCGGTCCCCGAACTCCTCAGGCCATATCGGCGCGCCTGCGCCCCCTTCTTCCGTGGCCATCGACTCGACGGTCTCCGACTCGGGTTCGGGTTCCGGGTCGGGGGCGGGGTCGGGGCGGAGCGCCGGACGGGGCGGAGGCGTGTGTCGCCGCGGCGAAGGAGGCGGCGGCGAGGGCGGCGGGGGCGGCGGGGGCGGCAATGGCGGTGGCATGTCCTCGGCAGCAGTCAGGAACTTGAGCTCGTGCCTATCGTCGGCGCTTCTGGGCGGCGGGGGCGGCGGGGGGGCCGACTGCGGTTTCGCGGACGCGGGGGTAAAGCGCGGCTCCGAGGGCGGCTTCACCGCCGCGGTTCGCAGCGTCGGTGCCGCCGGTGGAGTGATCGGATTATAGGCGCGGTGATTCCTCCAC
>Ga0209471_1001117_pt1 | contig 16341 bp, 15 predicted proteins | sample GraSoiAngelo_128_FD_185885 | JGI IMG/M metagenome (GOLD analysis project Ga0209471, IMG submission 185885) | Grasslands soil microbial communities from the Angelo Coastal Reserve, California, USA - 14_0927_12_20cm (SPAdes) (version 2) | ecosystem: Environmental > Terrestrial > Soil > Grasslands ...
ATCGCTGCTTTTGAGAACCTCGTCCGTATGCTGGGCAGCAACGCGGCTATGGTGCTGGGCGCCTATGCCGATCCGCGCACCGGCCAGCCCATGATCGATCCCGAGGCGGCCCGCGAACTGATCGACATGCTTGACGCCTTGCACGAGAAGACCAAGGGCAATCTTTCTCCGGAAGAGGACACCTTGCTCCTGGACCTTCTCGGAAAACTGAAGATGACCTATCTCGAAGTCAATCAGGCGGTTGCGGCTGAAGCCGCCAAAGCTAAAGCGAAGGCCCGCCCTTAAGAAGCGTCCGGCGGTCGTACCCGGCTCCGCGTAACGATAGGTATTATTGCTCTCAACATGCCTTCCGCTCCGTTAAAAATTACAGTCCTTGGGTCCGGCACCTCCATGGGCGTTCCCACTCTTGGATGTCCCTGCCGCGTGTGCAAGTCGAGCGATCCCCACGACAAGCGGCTACGTCCTTCTGTCCTGATTTCTCGCCACGGCCAGAATGTCTTGATTGACACCACTCCGGACTTTCGCCAGCAGGCGCTCCGCATCGGACTGGACCGCCTTGACGCCATTTTGCTGACGCACGGCCACGCCGACCACATTCTCGGCTTTGATGACATTCGCCCTTTCAATATTCGTCAACGCTCAGCCATGCCCGTCTATAGCAACGAAGAAACATTCCGCGTCATCCGGCGTGTGTTTGCCTACGTTTTCGACGACAAGCCGACCCTTAGCACCGTGCCAAGCGTAACGCTCAACACCGTCCGGAGCCCGTTTGAACTTCTCGGTATCCCGTTCGTTCCCGTACCTCTGCTTCACGGCGAGTTAGAGGTGCTGGGTTTTCGTTTTGGGCGAGCAGCCTATCTCACCGACTTTAGCAAGGTTCCGGACTCATCGATGGCGCTCTTGGAAGGTCTCGATGAGCTGGTGCTGGACGCGCTGCGCGATATTCCACATCCCATGCATCAAACCGTCGAGCAAGCGCTCGCGCTTATCCAACAGCTCAAGCCGCGCCGCGCGTGGTTCACACACATCGCTCATGACCTGCCACACTCTGAAACGAATGAGCGCCTTCAAAAAATGGGCTACTCTCATGTGCAGCTCGCTTACGATGGCCTCGAATTTGAAGTGCAGACGGAAATGCCTAAGGAGGCTTCGCACAAGCTCGGATCTTCTGAAGCATCACGTACCTCCACAGGGAGCACGAGGTCAACCAGGCTATTCGCCTTTTCTTCTTCGCAGGCCTGGGCCTCGCGCTATGCAACCTTCGTCCATACCAGCGTGCTGGCGATTGGCAATTTCGATGGCATCCATTTGGGCCATCAGGCGATTCTTCGCGCGACGGTAGAGCGCGGCCAAGCTCTCAATGCGGTCTCCACGGCTCTCACGTTTGATCCCTCGCCGCGAAAGGTGCTCCACCCGGAGTCTGCCCCACTGCGGCTCTCAACCAACGCGCAGCGCATGGAGTGGTTCAACGCGCTCGGCCTCGAAGCCGTTGTTGTTCTTCCATTCACTCTCGAGCTCGCGCGCCTCTCTCCCACCGAATTTGTCGAGCAAATTCTCGTCCGCGATCTGCACGTAAGAGCCGTTTTGGTCGGCGAAAATTTCCGGTTTGGCCATAAGCAAGCCGGCGACGTGAGCTTGCTCACCGGTCTCGGTAAAAAACACGGCTTCGACGTCGTGATCGTTCCCCCGGTGGTCTATCGTGGCGAAGTCGTCTCCAGCACGATCATTCGCCGCGAAGTTGCCGAAGGCGACGTTTCGCACGCCGGGCGTCTTCTCGGCCGGCCATTTGCCCTCACCGGAGAAGTCATCAGCGGCACGGGAACGGGCCGCCGCTTCACCTTCCCCACACTGAATCTCGGCCCTGAACAGGAACTCCTTCCCGCTCGCGGCGTCTACATCACGCGCACTTGCATCGAAGGAGAGTCTCGCAGTCACCGCTCGGTGACGAATATCGGCACGCGCCCGACATTCAATGGCTCGTCGCTCAGCGTTGAGACGCATTTGCTCGATAGCCAACCCGCGGGCACACCCCAGCGCATGGAAGTGCGGTTTTGGAAACGCCTTCGCGAAGAGAAAAAATTCAGCGGTCCTGAAGAATTGCGCGCGCAGATTGCCGCCGACATCGCAAGCGCCAATTCTTTCTTTTCCCGCCTGCGCCGCTTTAGGACGATTCGTCAGCCGGCTGCCGCCCGCAGCGTGTAGCCACCGCCGTCACACTCGGCCATTCCAAGCGCAGCGAGGAATCCCTCTTCTCCTCGTCACTCGCCACTGCTCTTCACAGTCGATGGTCGGCCCAGTGGCCGAAGGCCTTCCACCTGCCTGGCCCTCCTTCGGGAAACGCGGCGCGGAAGTGTAGCATTGGGCATTGGGGGCGCAATTCCCGATTGTATCGTATTGCGATATACATTAGATTGGGAGCATCCCCTCAGGGTTACAGCCGACCCGGGAGAGGCAAGGAGGGTGCGCCTCGTGGGCCCCAAAAAGATTCTCTGCATTCATGACCGGAATGGGTTCGTCAGCGTGTTTCGCAGCTATTTTGAAGAGCGCGGGTACCAGGTGCTCGCGGCATCCACAGGAGTGGAGGGCGTCCGGCTGCTCAAGAGAACCACCGTGGATGCCGTCGTTTTGGATTATGAGGCGCCGGAAATGTCGGGTGCCGCGGCATTGCAAGTGATCAAGGGCGTCCCGCCGCAAACACAGGTTTTGATCCTCTCTGGAGCAAAGTCCAAAATCTCGCCGGATGTGCGCCACGCCGCAACCGCGGTCCTGGTGAAAGTCTTTTCCGCGCCGGAATTGATGCGCAACGTCGAACGAATCCTTAAAAACGAACTCGGAGAATTTCTGCAATTACCTGGCGTAGCGACTCCTTAGGACCCTTTGCGCCCGCTTGCCGCGCTTTCGCTCGATCCGTCAACGCGTTCCTCAAGCGCCGGAGGCGCGTCACCCTTTAGCCCAGCCCGTTAGGGCTGGGTTAAAAGGCAAGAGAATGGCGAGCACCGTAGGTGCGGCATGTCGTGCCCGTCCGTGATCCGTTTGTAGAGGCGGGGCGGAATTCGTCCCGACCCGGTCGGGAGCCCGGCTCTTTCTTCTGCGGCATCCTTTGTACATCGATGGTCGGCCATGTGGCCGGAAGGCCCGCCGCCAGCCTTGCACGATAGTCAGGAAAGATGTACTTTCCGGGCATGAAAGAATTAATCTCCTTGGCCCTTCTCACGACAATATCAGCGGCCCCGACATTTTCGCAGGTCGTCACTACAGACAAGATGTCTGCGAACAGCGGTTGCCACGCCCCGTTCACTTATCCCTCGGGAATAAACCTAAGAGTCTCTGTGCGTAGCAACAAAAACGATACAGAGGCAGCGCTGGAACGAACCTTGGCGCTCGACATCTCACGGTTCAAAGACACGGGCGAAATACAGACACAGCATGACAGAATTGCTCCGATCGGACAGCGCCCTATAGGGTTTGAGCTGAAGGTGTTCTGGGCAGAAGTCACTACGGACGGAAAAACGGTCGGTTACGAAGCATCGATGTTCCTCACGGAGACATGCGCCGTTTTTGAACCGGGCTTTTCCTCTCAGTTACTCATAGTAGCTGGTCCGTACATCATGTCGACCAAAGAGAAACTTCAAGACATGATTGAGAAGGACATTTACGACTCACTGGAAAAGATAGTGAAGCAGAGGCGAAATCCTGCGAAGACCTAGAAAGCTCCTGCCTCTGGTTGTATGAGTCGGTGTGGGAACATTTCTCAATGACTGTACCGCATTCCGGGCAAATGAGCTTGCAGAACCGGTATCATCCAGTTGAGTCACCGGGAAGCCGTGCTTGTTGGACAGTCAACAAAAGCAGTGCTGATTGGTTGTTTTTCGGATTCCATTTAAATAAATATGGCATGGAGCGAACAAAAAGAAAAGGCTGAAATTCTAGAATTATCCCAAGCCCGTACCGCCCGACAGACGGGTGGGGCAGGCTCTTGAATTGGGTGCCGCATCCCTGCGGTTTTCAGGGTGCGGTCTTTAACTCTTAAGATAGATTCACGATTATGGTGCAGCGAGGGCTTTGTAAATAAGACCGATGACTATTCCGATGATAGTCCACTGGACGAAGTAAGCCGCAGCCTGCATCAGAGCGAGTTTCAGCCCGATGTTCAGGTTCACGTAGTTGTGCAGCACAAATGCGCAAACCACGAAAATGCCAATGAGAACGCCGAAGCGCGCACCTTCCGCAGTGCCCGATCCGCCCTGATGGTTCATTGCGAAAATTATGGCGGCAACCAGGATCGCCATGAAGGTTCCGACGATTCCAAATGGCATAACCTTCATCATTTCTTCCTTGGGTCGGAATACGGCCGGGTACTTGTGGCCTTCCTTGATAAGACCTGGCAGCAGCCAAAACACTAAGAAACCAAAGGCAAAAGACGCGACCGTGCCACCAAGCGCCGCCAGCCCGAGACTTGAATAGTTCATTTGCACTCCTTTACAAATTGCGGATCAAAATCACAGTCGGTTCGGCGGGTGGCTGCACCTTAACTTCGAAACCGCCTCTGGGTGGCGCACCCTTTGGCATTTGGTATTTCAAAAGGTGCGGCCTTTAAACTCTTAAGCGAAGGCGAGGCGGCCGCGCGGGGCGGGGATAGGGCGGCCAAGTTCTTTGGCGGTTTCGATCCATTCCTGAATGATGATTTCTACGTTGGCGAGAGCTTCCTTGTAAGTCTTTCCGTCGGCGGCGCAGCCGGGAAGCTCGGGGACTTCGGCGATAAACGCTTCGTCAGCCTGACTCCAATAGATGATGATCTCGTATCTAGTCATCGGCTTCCCCCGCTAATTGGTAATTAATTATAACATTCCGGACCTGTTTCACCTGATACGGTTTGCATTTCCCCGAATGAGGTTGCCGATTAAGGATTTCGGCGATGCCATCGCGGGAAAAGATGTGATGGCTCCCCTTGATGCGCTCCTGAAAGCCAATCCGCTTCAGAAGCTGCACCATGCCGGAAAAGGGGATATTTGCGTCCGAGCCGCCTCTTAGAATTTGGTCGAGAAGTCTGTTCGCACGGGCCATGGGGATTGAGTGCTGGAGCGTAACGCAAGGCCGCGACAACTGGCAAGCATTGGCGGGGGGCAGGCTTTTGAATTGGCTGTGGCGGCCTTTTTGCCAGAAGGCGGACCCTACGGGACCTAAGGGCGGAGCTTGCCGGCGGCGAGATCTTTCAAGGCGCGAAGGCGTCCGTCGAGTTCCGCGGCCGTCAGGCGCCCCAGGCGGTAGAGCGTGCGCAGAAAATCCCGGGCCGGACGGTCACCCTTGCGCGAGTTGCATTCGTGACAGCAGGAAACCAGGTTGCGGTAGGAATTGCGTCCCAAGCGCACGCGGGGCACAACGTGGTCGAGTCCGTGCACGTGAGCGGGAGTGCGGCGGAGGCAGTAGAAGCAAGCGCCGCGTTCGCGATCGTGAATGCTTTTGCGCAGCGCCCAGGTTTTCAAGAAATCCGTGGTTTCGAGCGTCGAGGCAGGCCGCTCCCCGGCGGCCCCCATCCCCACAACCTCCACAACCAATGACGCGCCATTTTTGCCCGGGCGGGCGGCGCGAATCTTCTCGGGCAGGCGCATCTCGACGAGGTGGCCGGTTTTGCACCGCTTGAGCACGCCCAAAGTCCCCAGCTCATCGAGCCGGCGCACCGCCTGGCGCGTCGCTCCGATGGCGAGACCCAGCGTGCGGGCTAGCGCCATAACCGCAAACTGCAGGCGGAGCTTGCCTACCACGAGGGAATGACGCAGCAAATAGGAGTACACGGCGCGCTCCTTGACCGTCAGGCCGAGACGCGGGGCGAGAACATCTTCAAACTGCATCCAGAGGAGTTTAGTTTTTTGTTTAGCATTGGTTTAGATCCTCGAAGAGAAGTGGCTCTGTTGAGATCCTCGATTCACCCGGCATTTGTCATCCCGAACCCCGGCGCTTTTGGCGGGGGGAGGGATCTGCTCTTCGTCTGTCCGTGGCCATATTCCCAGGAAGTCAACAGTGCCGAGCTATCTCATACACGGTTCTTTAGGAGGGCACGGCTTCAGCCGTGCCGAAAACTCTCAGAAAAACTGGGCTTTAGCCCCTGAAGCATCCTGGTATTTCCAAAACTCTGATTTATCCCGTCTCTGTGTTCTCTGTGTTAAGCCCTTGTCCTTTCTCTTCTTGTTGGCTGAAGGATGCCGTGCTCCCGACGGGGTCGGGATAAGTTCCGCGGCGCTACGCTAAAACTTTTTTCCAGATTGCGGATGCGTCCAGCGCTGGGAACCGCGGAAGAGACTAGCCCCAAGAAACAAAACGCCCCGACTGGAGTCGGGGCGCGCTTTTCTACGGCACTAATTCTACCAGGGTAGTACTGTACTTGTCAAAAAAAAGGTTAGTAAAAATTGAGGTAAAGGCCTAGGGATCTATAAGATAGGAAGAGACGAAACTAGCCACTCGTCACTCGCCACTGCCCTTCTTCTGCAGGCATTCCGCGCAGTAGCCGCCGACTTCCGTGCGCGACACCGTTACCTTCATGTGGAAGTCGCGCGCAATCTGCTCTTTCAATTGTTCGTATAGGCGGCTCTCGAATTCGCGCACTTTTCCGCAGCGCAGGCACGCCACGTGGATATGCTCCCGCGGCCCGTGCGTTTCGTAGTAATGCCGGTCGCCGCGCAGATGCAGCAAATCCAGCTCGTCGATCAGCCCTTGTTTTTTAAGGAGGTCAATCGTGCGGTAAACGGTGACCAGGTGTACGCCTGCATCGATTTTCTGCGCCCGCTCGAGGATTTGGTCCACATCGAGGTGCTGCTCCGCATCATCCATCACTTGCAGGATCACGCGGCGCTGGCGCGTCATGCGAATGCCGCGCGTCGCCATTGCCTGCTGAAGCTTACCGGTTGTCTCGGCAGTATTGAGGCGCTCCCCAGTGGAAACCCGGTGGGACGGCGATGCAGCCATTTGCAATTCTCCGCCTGTGCGGGAGTGGAACTTCACTTTCAGGAATGAATCGGGAGCATCCGCACCACGTCATTGTACATAACGTATGCGAAGAGGACCAACAGAAAGACGAATCCCACCTGCACGAAGCGCTCTTTGAACGCCAAACTGAAATCGCGCCGCCGGATTCCTTCCAACGTGAGCAAAAGAATGTTTCCGCCATCAAGAATCGGAATGGGCAGCAGGTTCAGAATGCCCAGGTTCACGCTGATCAAAACCATGAGCGAGATCACCGCCAGCGGCCCTTTTCTCACTGCTTCGCCCGCCGCGCGCGAAATGCCCACCGCGCCTTGCAATTGCCTGACGGAAACGCGCCCGCTAAACAGCATTCCTACGACGCCGATGGTTTCCTTGGTTCGCTCGCCGGTCATTACAAACGCGTCGCGAACGCCATCCGTGAACGAAACGCGCCGGTAAGACGTCGGGTCAACCACGGCCACTCCTACTTGATACGTGGTTTCACCTGATTCCGTCACGCCCTGCTGAGGGGTCACTTCCTCGTGGATCACTTGGCCTTTGCGTTCCACGTCCAGCTTCATGGCTTTGCCGTTCGAACTGCTGACGTGTTCCCGGAACTGACCCCAGTATTCGATTTTTTGTCCATCTACGGCAAGAATTCGGTCGCCGTCCTTGAGTCCTGCCCGTTCCGCCGGCGTTCCGGGCGCCACTTCATCGAGGATCGGCGGAAGTGGCGGATAGCCCAGGATCCGGTCCAGTGTCATTCCGGCGGTGACGGGCACTTCCACAGTGCGTGTTTTGCCCACGTTCTCGACTTCCAATTCTAATTTGTCTCCCGCAGCCGCTTGCTTCAGCGTCTTCTGCGCCTGCTCCCAGGTCGGATTCCGCACTCCATTGATCGAAACGACTTTGTCGCCCACCTGCAAAACGCTCGTTTGCCCGGCTTTATCCGCAGGTAGCGCAACGACTTGTACCGGCAAATCGTAAAAAGACGAATACGGCAGTCCTACTCCGACAAATAATCCCGTCAGCATTATAACAGGGAAAATCAGGTTGACCGCCGGTCCCGCGAACGAGATCAGCGCCCGCTGCCAACGCGGCTTGCTCATCAATTCGTCCGGCGCGCCGGTCGGAGCAACGTCATTCGAATCCACTTCCGACAAATCCTGCCCCGCCATGCGCACGTAGCCGCCAAACGGCAGCGCGCTCACGCGATAATCTGTCGCCCCGCGTTTCCATCCAAAAAGCCGCGGGCCAAACCCAATCGAGAAGACGTCCACTCGCACGCCAAACAAGCGCGCCACAATGAAGTGGCCCCACTCGTGGATCATGATCATCAGGCCCAGTACGAGGGCGACGCCCAATAACAAATTCATACGCTCCGATTCTCCTTACACTGTTGATGCTGTTGACGCCGCCGCGGTCGCAACTGCCAACCGCTCGACTTCTTCCTTCGCCATTCGACGCGCTTCGGCATCCGCCGTAAGCACGTCGTCCATCTTCTCAAACTTTACGCGTGGAGTTCGTCCAAGCACGCGCTCTATCACTTCCGGGATGCCCGGGAACGGCAGTCGCCGTTCCAGAAAAGCCGCCACGGCAACTTCATCGGCGGCGTTCAGCGCGCAGGGCAACGCGCCGCCCTTTTTCATCGCTTCTCTTGCCAGGCGCAAACAGGGAAACCGTCGCGTCGAAGCCTTCTCAAAATCCAAGCGCTTTAGCTTTGGCCAATCCAGGGCTACCTGATTATTAGATGCCACGCGCTCTGGATAGGTTAACGCATATTGGATGGGCATGCGCATGTCCGTTGGCCCCAGTTGCGCCAAAATAGAACCGTCCACAAATTCCACCATGGAATGCACCGTGGACTGCGGATGCACCACCACTTCGATTTGCTCCGGCCCCATGCCAAACAGCCACCGCGCCTCGATAATCTCGAATCCCTTGTTCATCATCGTCGCCGAATCGATCGTGATGCGGTTTCCCATACGCCAGTTCGGATGCGCCAGCGCCTGTTCGGGCGTGACGTTCGCCAGCGCCGCCAGCGGCGTCTTTCGAAACGGTCCGCCCGACGCCGTCAGCACCAGCCGCCGCACTTCTCCGTGCGTTCCGCCTCGCAGGCACTGATGCACGGCGTTGTGTTCGCTATCCACGGGAAGGAGTTCGCGTCCGGCTTTTTTCGCCGCGGCCATCACCAATTCGCCTGCCGCAACGAGCACCTCTTTATTCGAAAGCGCTACCGTTTTTCCAAGCTTGACTGCTTCGTATGTCGCTTCCAGCCCGACAACGCCCACGGCCGCGGACACCACAATGTCCGCCTTGGAATGCGTTCCCACCGCCAGCATTCCTTCGCGCCCGTGATGAATCTCCGGTAGCGCTGTGATTCCTTTTTCCCGTAACAGCCGCGACAACTCATCGGCTCGCGCAGCATCCCCAACCGAAACCACTCCCGGCCGATGCCGCCCGATTTGCCCAATCAATTCTTTCAGGTTCGCCCCGGCCGCCAGCGCAACGACACCAAACCTCTCCGGCAAAGCCTCCACCACGGAGAGGCACTGCCGCCCAATCGATCCCGTCGAGCCCAAAATGGATAGCTGTTTCACGGAGCCGTTCGTTTTCCTTTTTGTCGGTTGGAAACTTTTTGACCTACGACTTGGGAGAGTAGATCAATGCCCAATAATACCAGACAACCGGAATGGCCAGGATAAGCGCATCGATTCGGTCAAGCACCCCTCCATGCCCCGGCAGAATGCTGCCGGAATCCTTGATCCCCGCGCTCCGCTTATAAGCCGATTCCAGCAGGTCGCCCACCTGCCCCGCGACATTTCCCACCGCCGCCATCCCCAGCAGATGCGGCAGCGGCACAGTCATCAATCGCGCAAACACGACCGCCACGATCAGCGAGCCAACTAAACTCGCCGCCGTCCCCTCCCAAGTCTTATGGGGACTCAAATGCGGCGCCAATTTGTACCTACCAATAGATCGCCCGACGAAATAAGCTGCCGTATCCCCCACCCAGATAATCACCATCGCGAAGAGCAGAAGTAGCGGCCCCTGCGTGCCAGACCCGTGTAGCCGCACCGTATAAGACAACGGGAACGCCACCAGCACCAGGCCGCTGGAGCTAATTCCTGCCGACGGCAGGGCTTCCACAAGAGGGCGTCTCGTAAAAAGTGTAAGCGCGGCGATACCGAGCACGAATAGGAAGAACGTCTCTTCGATTCCGGCAGCGGCATCGGGAAACCACCAGACCTTGCGATAAGCGATTAAATCGCCCGATAGCCTGTATACTGCCCCTTCAGCCACAAGCCACTGCACAAAAATGAGCAGCAGTGCGCAAGTCGCCGTCCAAAAGCGGTAAGCCCGGTGCCCGATTGCATCTCCTAAAGCAAAATATTCAAACAGCGCTAGCATCGTCACCAATCCAACTGCCAGCGCCAAAATTGCCGTCGATCCCCACAGCACGATCCCCACAACAAACGGAATCAAGACGACGGCTGTCGCCACCCGCTTCCACGTCATAGAAATGGAATCCCCCAAGAAATCGCGGCCTTCATCTCATCACATTGAGCAAAGTAAATCACGCACAGTAGGACAGACATTCCTGTCTGTCCTCTTCATGCAGCTGACACCATGGCTCGTTCATTTCTCCCCGGCGATTTCGACCCATTCGCGCCGCCCGCGCTCGAGCACTGCCGGCAAATCTTCCGGCAGCAGAAAACGTTCCTGGATCAACTTCTTAGCCGCTTCGGCAAACTTGCCCATGTATTGTTCTCGAGAGGCGTACCGCTCCACGATCGAAGGCCGCGGGTCGCCGGATTTTTCGCGGTCCGCAGCGTTGCGAGCAAAAGGCAGAAAAGAGCCAAGGAAGCTAAGCCTAAGGTCAGGAGCGCCGATGCTCGGATCTCGCAAATTCCAACCGGTGTACGCAGCCAGCGGCGCTTGCAGTTCCGGCAGGCGCACTCCTCCCAAGTCGTTTCCATCGCCGTCCGTTTGTGGAACCAAAACAGCAAACGCCTTTCCAACCTTAGGCGGCTCGTTCGAAATAATCCCTGATTTCCATTGCGGCCCGAAATCGAGATGGTACGCCAGGTTCACTTCATGAGGCATATTCACGCCGGGAATTTTCGGGAATTTCCATTTACTCAAGGGAACCAGCGTGCTGTCGGCAATTTTCGGATAAACGTTTGGCGGGGGTTCCTTCCCGTCTTTCACCCACTGGTCCATGTCCGTGATCAGCGCGCGCCAAAACCATTGGATGGGATTCGGATTGTGTCTTTGTTGCGCGGTGAAGTCCGGCGAGCCGGCCGTGACCTTTTGTGCTGGAAACGCCGCGGAAAAATGCTGGAGTCCCGCGAGAAAATAAATACGCGCATTTTCACCCGGCGTGAAGTCTTTCAAACCGTCGGGCGAGGTATGAATCAGCGATGCCGCGCGGCCCCAGTATTCATACGAAGTATTGGTGAAGAAAATCTTCGGCGCCGTGCGCGACCTGTTCGCCGCATCCAAGAGGCCGGCGGTTTCGCCCGTCTCAGGGTCGTTTTCCGGAAGGTCGGTATAAGGAAACAAATCCGTCGGGAAAAGGAAGCTGGACAGCGGTTGCGCGTCACGCGAAGGCTGCGCGAACCGGTGATTGAAACTCCCGCGGCCCGCGCCCGCCACATGGGCGATCACGCCATCCATGACCTGCCGGCCCTGCTCGTCCGCGTTGAAGTCTTGGTACAAGAAATGGCGGAGGAAGCGGCCGCTTTGCGAAATCCCCACTGCATAGACGCGGCGAACCGGAGCCGTCGCCTGCGGATCGTACTTAAGATAAGAAAGGAAATCGCGGACCGCCGCCAGCCCCACGCCCACAACCGCCGGATCCTTCGCCTCGTAAACAACTTCATAAATCTTGCCCAGCAAAAATCCACCGTCCAAATGAATGTAGTGAGCGTCGGCCGTCAGTTTGCCATCCACCGAATGAGCAAAGCTCCATTGGCTGCGCGGGATCGATTGCCGCTGGCCTTCGGGCGCATCGCGCACGGTAAGAACGTTTTTCGTGCTGGCAGGATCGTCGGCAGGGTAGCTTTTTCCTCCGCTCGGTCCAAGCAAGATGTGCCCCAGGGGCATGTCGTCGGTTTTTTGCGATGGCGTGAAATCAGAACGCACCAGCCCGCGAATTTCCTTGCCTCCCGGATCATGAGCGACAGGAGCCGAGAGCCGCACTTTTTGCCCGTCCTCCGCGAGATCAAACTGCCAACCCAGCCACACGATCGTGTACCCTTCGCGCAACAAAAATCCGTCTCCGAATTCGCCGTTGGCGTCCGAAGAAGTTCCGCCGTCCACCAGCCGCAGAATTCCTCTTCCTCCACGGTTCGAAACTTCAAACAGCACGGCGCCGTTTCCCTTGTTCATATCCTTTGGCTTGTAAAGATGGAGGTCCGCGGAAAACTCCACTTCTCCTTGCGCGTTGCGCGGAGTCTTATCCAAATCCACGATCTGCCGGTTGTGAACGTTTTCCGGGCTGACCGCAAAGTACACTCGCCCAACGATCTTCTCGTAAGCGCCCGCCAATCCGAACGCCCGGCCGCCTTGAACGTCTTCGCGCGAAACAATCTCCACGCGCGTGACGTGGGCGTCAGCCGTTGAAACTAAGAAAACGATCAGCGTAAGAACCCAAACCAAACGTTTGCGCAGGGGATGCATCAGTCGCCTCCGGAAGCGCCACAGCTTACAACAGATTCACGAGAGTCGTGTGCGTCCGAGAGGCTTCTCGTCGCCAGTAGTAGGAATAGTTCACTTCCCGCCTGCACTTGCAGGCGCAGAGAATTTTCCGGTAAGGAATCGAAGAATTCACGCATTACTTTCTCTCCCTGGTCTGTCTGGAAGAGAAACTGTGCGTGCGCGGAGCCATCCAAGATAATCAGTTCTTTCGGTTGGGGAGCCTTCTCATACTGTGCGCGAATTCCAGGGAGCCGGAGCCCATCTGCGTTGGCGTCATCGCGAGCCATGATGACCAGTGAAGGTGCTTGGAGCTTTTCGGCGGGGCCGTTCGGTGACGCGCCCAGGAACACCAGACGATCAATCGTGCCGGGCTCCGAAAGGATTGATGCGTCCCCCGCTGCCCATACTGGCGCCAACCACTGCTACGGTCTTCGTGACGGTCTTACGCAGGTAGCGTACCGCAGCCAAAACGTCCAAGTGCAGCGGGGCGCTCATGGGAGCGGACTCGCCTGGCCCTCGTGACTGGCCATAGCCGCGGAAGTCGATCGCCAGCACGCGAAGTCCCGCGGCTGCGAGGGCTTTCGCCTGCTTCTCCCAGCTCCCTTTGTTGAAACGACCGCCATGCGCCAATACGACGCCGCGCTCGCCTGTTCCGTAAGAGTCAGCCGAGACTACTCCACCGTCCGCAGTGGGAAAGGAAACAGCTTTCTGCGCGCGCCCAGGCGCCGCAAGAAACAACGCAACAATGATCAATGATCGCGGACAAGGTGGTTCGCACACGGGAAGTGTACAACGGACTAAGGGGTGCCACGCGGAAACTGACCACCAGCAAGTTTTGACAGTTGGTCAGTTTCCGATAACGCCTCTCGTTCGACGTCTAGATAGAGGCTGGATTCGGCCGGTCAGTACCGTCGCGAAGCCCAGGTTCCACCAGATTCAACCAGCTGGAATTCGTTGAAGCAAAGTGAGGGACGAAACGAGGGTGCCTGGCCCGGCTTGCTCAAGATACGCACTTGGGGCACCATCATTCATTGCAGGAGGAGACCCACGATGTCCGTTAAGACGCTGATCGCAATGTTTTCGACTGTTGCCGCTACCTTTGCGGCCCCGACGATCATTCAAGCAGCACAGGAGAAGCCGACCATGCAAACCGCAACGCCCAAGCCTGTCAAGACCGGCCATGCTGCCGTCAATGGCGTCAACTACTACTACGCCGTGTACGGCACAGGCGAACCACTGTTGCTTCTTCACGGCGGCCTCGGCCAGATCGAGATGTTCGGTCCCAACCTGGCCAAGCTCGCACAGAGCCGGCAGGTGATCGGCGTCGACCTGCAGGGACACGGCCGCACGGAACTTGGCGATCGCGAGTTCAGCCTGGTGAACATGGGCAACGACATGGCTGGCGTGCTCAAGAAGCTCGGCTACGACAAGGTCGACGTGCTCGGCTATTCGATGGGTGGCGGCGTCGCGTTTCAATTCGCTGCTCAACATCCGGAGATGGTTCGCCGCCTGACGCTGGTTTCCACCCCTTATTCGCAGTACGGATTCTATCCGGAGATGCTTCCGCAGCAGGCGGCAGTCGGCGCCGCGATGGCGGGGCAAATGAAGGAAACGCCGATGTACAAGTCGTACGTGGCGATTGCCCCGCATCCGGAAGAGTTTCCGAAGCTGCTCGATGCGATGGGCGCCTACATGCGCAAGTCGTACGACTGGTCGGCGGACGTCAAAAAACTGACCATGCCGGTGATGCTCATCTACGGCGACAGCGACATGTTTCGGCCGGAGCATGAGGTGAAGTTCTACCAGTTGCTAGGCGGTGGACTGAAGGATGCCGGCTGGCAGCGCGAGCACATGTCGCAGAATCGCCTGGCGATTCTGCCGAACCTCACGCACTACGAAATGGGCCTCGCACCGCAGTTGGTTGACACCGCTCTGCCGTTCCTTAACGGCCAAGGCCGCGCTAAGAGCTGGAACGAGCAGGTGAGCGCGAAGTAAACCAGGCGGACCGCTCCTTGGCCTCTGCACTCGCACATTCCACTTGCCGCGCCGATTATCGCGTGCGCGCCTATCGCATGCCGCGAAAGATTTGGCTCCCGGTCTAGATTCGAACTAGCAACCCTTCGCACGTCCCTGTCAATGCCCTGCCGCGCGCACCGGCTTCTCATCGGAAGCCGCATCTTCGCGGATGCCGCCATAGCGCCGCTCGCGCTTCTGGTATTCCAGCAGCGCTTCCAGCAACCGCGCCCGGTTGAAGTCTGGCCACAGCGTTTCAGTGACGAAGATTTCCGCGTAGGCAATCTGCCACAGCAGAAAATTGCTCACCCGCATCTCCCCGCTGGTGCGGATCAGCAGGTCCGGGTCCGGCAAGCCCTCGGTGTACAAATGCCGCGAAAGCTGCTCCTCGGTGACTTTGCCCGCCGTTCCGTGGCCGTTGCTTTCGGAAAGAATCGCGTTCATGGCGTCGACAATCTCCGCGCGCCCTCCATAATTCAGTGCCACACAGAGCACCATGCCCTTGTTCCCTGCCGTTTTCTCCATGGCCTCGCGCACGTCGTTTTGCACGCCCGCGGGAAGCTCGTCGATCCGGCCCAGGAACCGCATCCGGATTTGGTTCTTCTGCAGCAGCGGCATCTCCTTGCGCAGATATTCGCGCAAGAGCGCCATCAGGAAGTCGATCTCGGTCTTGGGTCGTCGCCAATTCTCCACGGAAAACGCATACAGCGTCAGCGCCTCGATTTTCAACCGCGCGCACGTTTCAATGGTAATGCGCGCCGACTGCGTCCCCGAACGGTGCCCCGCGATCCTCGGCAGGTGCCGCTTCTGCGCCCACCGCCCATTGCCGTCCATGATCACGGCGATGTGCCTCGGCAGCCGCGCCAGATCCAATTTCTCGAGCAGGCGTGCTTCTTCCGGAGTGACCGGCCCAAGCGAACCGGGGCTGGCGACGTGCAGCGTCTTGGCATTGTGGGTGGAGGGCACGTTGTATACTCGGGCTCTTCTGGGAAACCCCTTTACGCCGCAAAGTTAACATACCCTTTGCGTCAGCGCAACGGCAGGTTGCCCAGTCAAACATCAGTGCGGCGGCGGAACGTTTTGCTGGAACAACGCTGTGTAGGTAAGAATCAGCGTCAGCGCGATCATGCCGATGGCCGTTGCCCAAGCGACGATGTTGAAGGCCATCGTGTTGACGTATTCCCCCATCAAATCGCGCCGGTTCACTAGCAACAGAATGAATATCACCACCACGGGGAGCCAGATGCCGTTGCCCACCTGGGAAAAAATCAGAATCTTCCAGAGCGGCGCATGAGGCAACAGAACAACGCCCGCCCCAACGACGATCAGAATCGTGTACAACCAATAGAAGATAGGTGCCTCTTTGAATTTATGGTCCAGCCCCGCTTCAAATCCCAGCCCCTCGCAAATCACGTGCGCTGTGGAAAGCGGCAAAATGGATGCGGCAAAGAGGGACGCGTTGAGCAGTCCGAAAGCGAACAGAATCCCCGCGCCTTTGCCAGCAAGCGGAATCAGCGCCTGCGCCGCCTGCGCGGCATCGGTGATGTCGCGGTGCCCCGAGGTATAGAGCGTGGCCGCCGTGCAAACGATGATAAAAAAAACGATCACCATGCAACTGATGCTGCCGATGAGCACGTCGGCGCGCGCCTGCCGGTACTGGCGTGGACC
>Ga0209471_1001118_pt1 | contig 16332 bp, 11 predicted proteins | sample GraSoiAngelo_128_FD_185885 | JGI IMG/M metagenome (GOLD analysis project Ga0209471, IMG submission 185885) | Grasslands soil microbial communities from the Angelo Coastal Reserve, California, USA - 14_0927_12_20cm (SPAdes) (version 2) | ecosystem: Environmental > Terrestrial > Soil > Grasslands ...
GCTCGTAGTGCAGCGACGCGTCGTTCAGCTGCAGCTTCGCGAGTGCGTCGCGCAGCTCCTCGTACTGCTCGGCGTTGGTGGGGTAGAGGCCGGCGAACACCATCGACTGGATGTCGCGATAGCCGGGAAGCAGCGGCACGTCGCGGTGCTCGGCGTCGAGCACGGTGTCCCCCGGCCGCGTGTCTTGCACGCCGCGGACGTTCGCCACGAAATACCCCACCTCGCCCGCGTCGAGCTGCTCGCTCGGCTTGTGGCCGAGCTGGAGGTAGCCCACCTCGTCCACGTGGTACAGGTCCGCGTTGTGCGCGCCGAAGGCGATGGCCATCCCCGGCCGGATGGCGCCGTCCACCACGCGGATCGACGGCGTGGCGCCGCGGTAGCGGTCGTAGTAGGAGTCGAAGATGAGCGCGCGCAGCGGCGCGTGCGGGTCGCCCCGCGGCGCCGGGACGCGGTGCACCAGCGCCTCCAACAGCTCCGGAACGCCCGTCCCTTCCTTGGCGGAGATCCGCAGGATCTCCTCCGGTCGGGCCCCGATCAGGTCGTGGATCTCCTGCGCCCGCCGGTCGGGCTCGGCGCCGGGGAGGTCGATCTTGTTGAGGACCGGGATGATCTCGAGTCCGGCATCCATCGCGAGGAACAGGTTCGAGATGGTCTGCGCCTGAATGCCCTGCGACGCATCGACGACCAGGATCGCCCCCTCACAGGCGGCCAGCGAGCGGGACACCTCGTAGGTGAAGTCCACGTGGCCGGGGGTGTCGATCAGATTCAGCTCGTACAGCTGGCCGCTCTTCGCCTGGTAGTGCATGCGCACGGCGTTGAGCTTGATCGTGATACCGCGCTCGCGCTCCAGGTCCATGGTGTCGAGCACCTGCTCGCGCATCAGCCGCTTGTCGAGCGTCCCCGTCAGCTCGATGAGCCGGTCGGCCAGGGTGGACTTCCCGTGGTCAATGTGGGCGACGATGCAGAAGTTGCGGATGTGGTCCTGGCGCATTGGCAGCGAAATATAGCTGTCAGCTGTCGGCCGTCGGCTGTCAAACTCAGCTCAAGGCTGACAGCTCATAGCTGATGGCGCAGTGTAGATTATACGAGACCCTCCTTGCCACCAATCACCGGCTGGTTCGATCTCGCGCCCAAGGGCGGCTTCGTCCGCCTCCCGGCGACGAGCTATCTCCCCGCGAAGGGCGACCCCGCGGTCCGGCTCCCCGGACTGCGGCGCGGCGACCTCGTTGCGCTGGAGAACGGCCGGGTGCTGAGCGTGAACGGCGCGCCGCCGGGTCCGGAGCTCGCCCACCGCCCCGAGTTCGCAAACCTCGGCGCCGTGCACCCCTCGCGGCCGCTGCTGCTCGAGACCCCCGGCGCGTCGGGCCCGCGGACGGCCGAGATCCAGCGCGCGGTGGACCTGGTGTGCCCGTTCGGCTTCGGCCAGCGGGCGCTCATCGTGTCCCCGCCCAAGGCCGGGAAGACGGTGATGCTGCAGGCCGTGGCGGAGGCGGTGGCGCTGAACTACCCGACGGTGATTCTCCTCATCCTGCTCGTGGATGAGCGGCCCGAGGAGGTGAGCGAGATGGAAAGTTGGGGTCGCGGCGAGGTGATCGCGTCGAGCTTCGATCTGCCGCAGGAGCGGCACGTCGCGGTGGCCGACATGGTGTTCGAGCACGCTCGCCGTCAGGTAGAGCTGGGCAAGGACGTCGTGATCGTGCTGGACTCGCTCACCCGGCTCGCGCGCTCGCACAACACGACCGGGCGGTCCAGCGGACGCACCATGTCGGGCGGTCTCGACGCCAACGCGCTCGCCAAACCGAAGGGGCTGTTCGGCGCGGCGCGCGCGGTGCCGGAGGGCGGCTCCCTCACCGTCGTCGCGACGGCACTCGTGGAGACCGAGAGCCGCATGGACGAGGTGATCTTCGAGGAGTTCAAGGGGACGGGCAACGCCGAGCTGCGGCTGACGCGCGCGCTGGCCGACCGGCGCATCTACCCGGCGGTGGACATCGCGGCGAGCGGGACCCGGCGGGAGGAGCTGCTGGGGGACCCGGCCACGGTCCAGGCCAAGCGCGACCTGCGGCGAGGTCTCGTGGGCCTGCCGCCGGAGAAGGCGATGGAGACTCTGCTCACTCAGCTGCGGCGGACGAAGACGAACGCGGAGCTGCTCGCTTCGTCGTAGCGCCCGTCAATTGCCCGCCGCCTGCACGATCCTGCGGTAGCTCTCGGGGTTCCACTTGGGCCGCTCCGGCGCGTTCGCGATCTCGAGCCCGAGGTAGAACACGAGCTTGATGATGCGCGACTCCTTCTCCGCGTCGATCTTCGTGACCTCGTCCGACACCTGGTGGTAGTCGGGGTGGGTGCCGTTGAAGAAGAATAGGATCGGCACGCCTTTGCGGGCGAAGTTGTAATGGTCCGAGCGGAAGTAGAAGTTCTCCTGCGGCCAGATGTCGTCGATGGGCGTCATCCGGAGCTCGGGATGCGCGGCGGCGACGCGATTGAGCGTCCGCCCCAGGTCGGAGTGCTCCTTCCCAATCACGGCGATCGTGTCCTTCCAGTTCCGCCCTACCATGTCGCTGTTCAGGTCGGCCACGATGTTGGAGAGCGGTACCGTGGGGTGCTCCGCGAAGTACTCGCTGCCCCACAGCCCCTTCTCCTCGCCGCTCACGGTCATGAAGACGAGGGAGCGTTTGGGGCGGGGGGTGAGCTGGGAGAAGGCCTCGGCCGCCTCGATGACCGCCGTGGTCCCGGACGCATCGTCGTCCGCGCCGTTGCAGATGGAGTCCGCGCCCACGGCGCGGCAGGAGGGGTTGCCCGGCCCCGCGACCCCAACGTGGTCCATGTGCCCCGTAAAGAACACGTACTCCTGCTTGAGCTTCGGGTCGCTTCCCTCGAGCACGCCGATGGCGTTCGGGGCGGACAGCCGCTCCAGCACGCGCTGCCTGGCGCGGAACGTAACGGTTGTTTCGGGCAGCCGACGGGCGGTGCGGGTCTGCTGCGATCGCAGTGCGGCCGGGTCGATGCCCAACGCGCTCGCGGCCGTGGCGTCGCGGATCTCGACGAGGCCGAACTGCGGGAGCGTATCGCGCGCGGCCTCCCGCCACGCCAGCGCGACCGATGGAACCGTGAGGTGCGCGAGTCGGCTCTGCCACTGGGCGTCGGGCCGATCGGAGACGAGGAGCGCGCCGATCGCGCCGGCCCCCGCGGCGGCCTGCGCGGTCGCGCCATCGAACGGCACGCCCCGGGGCGTGGCCGTGGCGATCAGCGCGATCCAGGCCCCCCGCACGTCCGCGCCGGCGAGCGGGTTCGCGGAATCGGCGGGCCCGGCGAAGACCACGACCGGCCCCGCGAGCTCGCGCCGCGGCAGCGGCGCGAACGGCAACACGTTCACCTCCACCCCGGGTTTGAGCGTCACCGTGGTGCGGCCCGCGATCACGAGGGCGCTCGCGGCCGTGTCCAGCTGCTCGTGGAGGATGCCGTACCGTTGCAGGAAGCCGCCGCTGTCCCCGCCGGGTCTCAGCCCGAAGCGCTTGAACTCGCCGGCGATGTACGCGGCCACCTTCTCGAGCTCGGGGCTCGGCGTGTTGCGACCGCGCATCGAGTCGTCGGCTAGGATCGCGATGCGACGATGAATGTCGCCGGGCACGATTGAGCTCACGGCGCGCTGGACCGAGGCCGGAGTCTGCGCGGCGAGCGCGCAAGGAACCAACGTAAGCCACACGTGGGAAAGCCGACGCACGCGACCGCTCCTCGAGCGCAGGGAAGGGACCGAAAGCTAAACGCGTGGCCTCGGGGCGGCGAGCCTCAGGGCTTGCGCCGCCTCAGCTCCGGGTCACTACGCTGGGGCTTGTCCTTGGGCGCGTCCCGCTTCGGCACGGCGCGCGGCTCGCTCCTGGGCGGAGGTGGCGCGGGCTGCGCGCGCGGCGACCGCTGGGGAGCCCGCGACTCGACCTGCGGGCGACTCTCCGGCTGGCGGCGCTCCACTCGTGGCGCGCGCACGTCGGGGCTCAGCGACTGGGCGGACCGATCCGGACGGTCGGGCTGCCGGCGGCGCCGGTCATCGTTGCCGGGCTCGCCCGGAGGCTGATGCTCGTCGCCCGTCCCGCCCGTGATGTCCGGACGCCGACGGGGCGCGGGAATACTGCCGATGCCGCCCAAGTCGCCCCCGCTCACGCCGACCCCGCGCCGGCGATCGTCGTTCACGAGCCGCTGCGCCATCCGCGTGACGAATACGTCCGTGCGGCTGCGGTCCTTGAAGATGAAGCGCGGCTCGGGCCGGTACGGCCTGGTGAACACCACATGGGTGCCGCCGTAATAGCGGTAGGGGTAGTAGTACGGATCGTCGAACACGACGATGCGGAAGCGCACGCAGGTGTAGTCGTAGACCGACCACAGGGGATAGCTCACATAGGTGTGGCAATCGTAGCACAGGAACCGCGGGTAGTCGTAGTGGCGGTTGACGTAATACGGCGTGATGTCGTAGTCCCAGTCGCGGTAGTCCGCCGGCAGGATCCGCTGCGCCAAGTCGGTGAGGGCGACGTACGGGTCGCCGTGCACGCGCCCATCCGCGATGGCGCGATAGTCCCAATGGTCGCCGGTCTCGAAGGCGTCGTACACAAACGGGTCGGCGGCTGCGACGGCGAAGACGTACCCGACGCCCGGGTAGTCGTCGATCGAGAAGGCATCCCGCTCGTAGCCGCCCTGGACCTCGTACTCACGGCCGCCGCGGGCGAAGTTGTCCTCCCAGGGCTCGAGCGGGAACAGCACACGCACGCGACCGTCGGTATCGACGCGGAGCACGGTCACGTAGGCATCGACCTCGGTCCGGAAGAACACGCGAGCGCCTTGACCGCTGGGATACGCATCGTCGCCCCGGTTGGTCCAGACTTCGATGCGGGTGCGAGCGGATGCGTCCGGCCACGCGACGGGTTGACCGGAGCTCGCGAGCAGGCTGAGCGCTGCCAGGTGTGCCAACATGGTTCCCTCCGGGGCGGGGAGGGGAGCAGGGGGCATGCCACCCGGGCTACGGCCGAAGCTCGGTTCAATCCATTGCCGGGGAAAAGGTTATGCGAAGTCGCTCGATGCATCACCCCTCTCCCGGGTGTCCTCTACCCCGGACAATCCGCCGATTATTAGCTTCCGCCACGCATGGTCGACTCCCGACGCCTTGATCTCCTGGATCCCGCCGAAGTAGCGCGGCTCGGCGGGATCGAGATCGTGGCGCAGGGCGTCGTGGAAGGGTTTCTCGCCGGCATCCACCGCTCGCCGTTCCGCGGGTTCTCGGTCGAGTTCACCGAGCACCGGGCCTACCAGCCCGGCGACGAGCTGCGCTACCTCGATTGGAAGATCCTCGCCCGAGCCGACCGCCTGTTCGTCAAGCAGTTCGAGGAGGAGACGAACCTGCGGGCCATGATCCTTGTGGACGCCAGCCGCTCGATGGCGTGGCGCGGCGACCCGTCGCGCCTGACCAAGCGGGGCTACGCGGACCGCCTCGTGGCGGCGCTCGCCCTGATCCTGCTGCGGCAGCGAGACGCGACGGGGTTGATGACGTTCGACGAGGCGGTGCGCCAGGTGATCCCCGCGCGCGTGAAAGCCGGCCAGTGGACGAGGCTGGTGCGCGGACTGATCGACACGCCGGACGGCCTGGGAACCGCGGCCGAGGCGGCGCTGCGCCAGCTTACCGGCTTGCTCGCGCGGCGCGGGCTCGTGGTGCTCGTTTCCGATCTCCTCCTGGACCGCGAGCTCGCCCTGACCGCGCTTCGCTACCTGCGGCATCGTGGCCACCAGGTGATCGTGCTGCACGTGATGGACCCGGCCGAGCTGGATTTGGTGGGGCCGCCCGAGGTGCGCCTCCGCGACCCCGAGAGCGCGGCGAGCGTCGTCGTGCGTCCCCGCGAGCTCGCCGGGGCCTACGCCGCGACGGTGCGCCGGGAGATCGCGGGGTGGCGCACCGCCTGCCGGCGGCACGGAGTCGCCTATCATCACATCCGAACCGACATGCCGTTCGGCATGGCGTTGCGCCTGCTGGCGTGACGTTTCTCCATCCGCTGGCGCTGCTGGGGCTCGCCGCGGCGGCGATCCCCGCGCTGCTGCATCTGCTCGAGCGTCGCACACCGCCCGAGGCCGAGTTCCCGCCGCTGCGCTACTTACGGGACGCGGAGCGTCAGAGTGCGCGCCGCCTGCGGCTGCGCCACCTGCTGCTGCTGATCCTCCGGACGGCGCTCGTCGCCGTGATCGTGCTAGCGGCTGCGCGGCCGATCATGCCCACGGGGGGCAGCGGGGGGAACGGGACCGGATCGGGAGCCGTGCACGCGCCGACGGCGCTCGCCGTCGTGCTCGACAACTCGTTGTCGGCGAGCGCGGTGGTCGACGGGCGGCCGGTGCTGGACCGGCTGAAGGCGCTGGCGCGTGCGTCGCTCGCACAGGCGGCGCCGGGCGATCGACTCTGGCTCGTGCTCGCGGACGGCGTGGCGCGTGCGGGCTCGCGCGAGGCGCTGCTCGCGAGCGTGGACGGCGCGACGGCCACGCCGCAGCGCCTGGAGCTCGTGCCCGCGGTGGAGCGCGCGGCCCACCTCGTCGCCGCCGAGCCCCTGCGCGGCCTTGAGGTGCATGTGCTGAGCGACCTGCAGCGGACGGCACTCGGTACGGGGAGAGTCGACGTGCCGGGCGTCGCGGTGCTGGTGCTCGCGCCGCCCGCGCGCGTGCCCGCCAACCGCGGCATCGCCGCAGCGCGCGCCGGCGAGGGCGGGCTGACGATCGCGGTCTCGGGAACGCCCGGGGCGGGCGCCACGCCGCTCGTGGCGCGGGTGCGGCCGCCGGGCAACGCCCCGGCGTCCGCGCGGGAGGCGGGTCGCACGCTCGCGGCGCCGGGGCAGTCGGTAACGCTGCCGCTCCCTCCCCTCGCGCCGGGATGGTGGATTGGAGAGGTGCTGCTCGACGCGGACGAGCTGCGCGGCGACGACCGGCGGCTGTTCGTGGCGCGTGTTGCGGCACCGGCGAGCGTCGCGGCGGACGCCGGCGTCGGACCTTTCGTGTCGGCGGCGCTGGCTGTGCTCCGAATGGCGAAGCGGGTGACGGTGGGAGGGGAAATCTCGATCGGCGAGCGGCTCAGCGCCGCCCGCAGCGTCGTATTGCCGCCGGGGGACGCCGCGCTCTTGGGGCAGGTGAATCGCGCGCTCGCGGCCCGCGGCGTGCGCTGGCACTTCGGGCCTCCGGGTCCGCCTGGGACGCTCGCGAGTGCCGATCTCGCCATGGTCCGCGGGGTGCAGGTGAATCGGCGGTACCGACTCGAAGCGACCGGGGGCGATTCGGGCGTCGTGGCCACCGTGAACGGCGAGCCATGGCTGGTGCGGGACGGGGGCGTCGTCCTGCTCGGCAGTCGCCTCGACACGACCTGGACCGCCCTGCCGGCGGCACCGGGGTTCGTTCCGTTCGTGGACGCGCTCGCTAACCGGATCGCGCGGGGGGAGGCATCGGTCTTGGAGGCCGTGGGGGCGCCCCGCGTGCAGTTCGTCACGCGGGGCGCCGACACGGTCGGGGCGACCGTGTTCGGGCCCGACCCCCTCGAGTCGGACCTCACCGCCGCCACGCCCGACGAGCTGCGTCGCGCCTTTCCTGGCGCGCGACTGCTGGGCGAGGCCGGGCTCGCCGCCGAGCGCTTCGCCGCAACACGGCGAGCGGACGTGAGCGGCTGGCTGCTCGGCTTCGCCCTCCTGCTCGCCGCCATCGAGCTTGCGGTCGCCTCCATGAGCCGCTGATGCCGCTCGACTTTCTGCTCGACCGCTTCACCGAGCTCTCGGATACCCGGGCGCTCGTGGAGCGACTCCCCCCGTCCGGGACGCGGCTCGCCGTGTCCGGCCTCCCGGGATCGGCCCCGGCGGTGCTCGTGAGCGCGCTCGCCCGGCAGCTGCCGCAGCGGGTCTTCGTGTGCGTCGCCCCGACGGCTACCGACGCGGAGCGCTGGCTCGCGGACGTGGCGGCGCTGGCGGGCGAGACGGCCGCGTTGTACCCGCAGCGCGAAGCCCTGGGCGCCGAGGAAGCCCATTTCGAGATCGCGGGGGAACGCGTCGAGACGCTGGAGGCGCTGCTCGGGGCGCGCGTGCGCATCCTCGTGACGACCGCCCGGGCGACGGCGGAACGGACAGGCGTACCCGCCGCCGTCGCCGCCATGCGCGTTGTCTTGGAGCGGGGAGCGGGCAAGGGGGAAAGGGGGAGGGAGTCACTGAGTGATATCGTGCGGCGGTTGGGCGAGATGGGCTACGCGCGCGTGCCGACGGTCACCGAGGTCGCGCAGTTCAGCGTGCGCGGCGGCATCCTCGACGTGTACGGGTTCGGGATGGCGGCGCCGGCGCGGGTCGAGTGGTGGGGCGACGAGATCCTGTCGCTGCGGACGTTCGATCTCGACACGCAGCGATCCGGGGAGCCGGTCGAACGGGTCACGGTACTGCCGGTGAAGAGCGAGGGAACGGGGAAGGGAGAAGGGGAAGACCTCCGTAGGTCGCTCCTCGAGCTGTTGCCGAGCGACGCGGTGGTGGTGCTCGACCAGGAGTCGGCGCTTGGGCAGGAGGTCGAGCGCACCTGGGCCGACGCCGCCCATCATCTCGAAGTGGCCCGGCGTTTGGGGGAGGAACCCCTCGCCCGCGAGGAGTTGTTCCTCGAGCCCGCCGCCTGGCACGCGCGGCTCGGAGTGTTCGCGCGGGTGGCGATCAACGCGGGAGACGCGGCGGTGCGCTTCTCGCTCGCGCCGCCCGAAGCGGTGGATCGTGACATGCGGCGGCTGCGGCAGATCGTGGCGGGCGCACCGCCGACGGTGATCCTGTGCGACAACGAGGGACAGCTGGAGCGCCTGGAGGAGCTGCTCGGCAGCGACCGCGCGACGCTCGCGATCGGCGCACTGGACGGCGGGTTCATCCTCCCAGGGCTCAGGATCCTCACCGATCACGAGATCTTCCGTCGCGCCCGGCGCATCCGGCGGCCACGGCGCTACCGCACGGCGGCGCCGACGGCGGCGACGCGCGCGCTCGAGCCGGGTGACTACGTCGTCCACCTGGAGCACGGGATCGGGATCTACCGGGGCCTGCAGACGATCTCGGTCGGCGCGGAGGGGGGAACGCTCGAGGTCGCGGTCGTGGAGTACGAGGGGGGCGATCGGCTGAACGTCCCGCTCTACCGGCTCGATCAGCTCGAGGCGTATCGAGCGGCCGGTGACGGCGACGCGCCGCCCCCGCGGCTGCACCGGCTGGGCGCGACGACGTGGCAGCGCCAGCGCGACAAGACCCGAACGGCGATCCGGAAGATGGCGGCCGACCTGCTCGATCTGTACGCGCGCCGCCAGCTCGCGAGCGGCTTCGGGTTCCCGCCCGACACGCCGTGGCAGCGCGAGCTGGAGTCGGCGTTCCTGTACGAGGACACGCCGGACCAGCGCCGCGCCACTGAGGAGGTGAAACGCGACCTGGAGCGGGCGCGGCCGATGGACCGGTTATTGGTGGGGGACGTGGGGTACGGGAAGACGGAGATCGCTTTGCGCGCCGCCTTCAAGGCCGTGCAGGCCGGGAAGCAGGTGGCCGTGCTCGTGCCCACAACGATTCTCGCCGAGCAGCACGGCCGCACCTTCCGAGAGCGCCTCGCCGATTATCCCGTTCGCATCGAGGTGCTGTCGCGCTTCCGCGGCGGCCGGGAGTCGAGCCAGGTCACGGCCCGGCTCGCACGGGGCGAGGTGGATATCGTGATCGCGACGCACCGGCTCCTGTCGGCGGACGTCACGTTCCGCGACCTCGGGCTCCTGATCGTGGACGAGGAGCATCGCTTCGGCGTCCGGCACAAGGAGCGGCTCAAGGCGCTGAAGCTCTCGGTGGACGTGCTGACGCTGACCGCGACGCCGATTCCGCGCACGCTGCACCTCTCGCTCGCCGGACTCCGGGACCTCACGCTGCTCGAGACCCCGCCGAAGGATCGCTCGCCGGTGCTGACGTTCATCGAGCCCTGGGACGACGCGCTGATCGAGGAGGCGATCGCCCGGGAGCTCGACCGGGACGGCCAGGTGTACTTCGTGCACAACCGCGTCGAGACGATCGACACGATCGCCGAGCGGGTACGCGCGCTGGCCCCGGCGCGGGCGCGCCTCGCCGTGGCGCACGGCCAGCTTCGCGAGGCGGAGCTCGAGGCGGTGATGGCCCGGTTCGTCCGGGCCGATGTGGACGTCCTCGTGTCCACCATGATCGTCGAGTCAGGGCTCGACGTGGCGAACGCCAACACGATGATCGTGAACCGCGCGGACCAGTTCGGGCTGGCGCAGCTGTACCAGCTGCGCGGGCGCGTCGGCCGGAGCCACCGCCGCGCCTACTGCTACCTGCTCGTCCCGGACCTCGTGGACGCCGACGCGGAGGAGCGCCTGCGCGTGCTGGAACATCATACCGACCTCGGGTCGGGATACCGGATCGCGCTGCGCGACCTCGAGCTGCGGGGGGCGGGGAACCTGCTCGGCGGCGAGCAGTCGGGGCACGTGCAGGCGGTCGGGTTCGATACCTACTTGCGATGGCTGCAGGAGACGGTCGCAGCGTTGAAGACCGGGAAGGGGGAAGAGGGACGGGGGAAGGGGATCGCCCCCGAGGTGATCCTCGACCTGCCGGCGCATCTGTCGGAGGAGTACGTGCCCGACGACGCGGCGCGGCTCGATCTGTATCGCCGGCTGGCGCGGGCGGAGCAGCCGTGCGAGATTGAGGCGGTGCGCGAGGAATTGCGCGATCGGTTCGGGCCCCTCCCGGACGCAGCGCAGCGGTTGCTCCTCGTCGCCGATCTCCGCGCGCTCGGCGCGCGGGCGGGGCTGGAAACGGTCCTCGTCCGCGGCGACGAGGCGCGGCTCACCTTCCGGCGCGACGCCCGCGTGCGGCTCGCGGGCCTGACGGCCGCACTCGACGCGGTGCAGTTCGAAGCCGAGGTGCGGCGCGCAGTTCCGCTCTCGCTCCGGCTGCGCCGGCTGGGTGGCGAGGCGATCGGCCCGGGCTTGGTGCGGGCCCTTACCGCCGTTCTCCAGGACCTTCACGCAGAGGAGCTGGGATGGGTCGGTTGAGGTTGGCCGTACTGGTTCTCACGCTCGGCGGCTGCGAGCCGTTGCGCCAGGCTTTTTCGGCGCGCGCCACCGTGGTCGCGAGCGCGGCCGGCCAGGAACTCACGGTCCAGCAGTTCGCCGACTGGGTCGGGCACAGCGTGAAGGTGCCGCTCCAGCCGAGCGCGCTCACCGGCCTCGCGAACGTGTACGTGGATCACATGCTGTTTGCCGCGGCGCTCGCGCAGGGGAGGGACCTGCACGACTCGCTGCTCGTGCTCGCCGCCGGTTGGCCGGCCGTCTCGCAGCTCAAGTGGGACCACTTCCATCAGCGGCTCCTGGTCGCGCGCACCAAGCTCAGCCCGACCCAGGTGGACTCCGCGTACGCGGCGGGCAGCGTCCGGCTGTTCCAGCACATCCTGCTCCAGCTGCCGCCGAGCGCGGCCCCGCCGCAGGAGCGGACGAAGCGCACGCAGCTCGAGAGGCTGCGTCGCGACATCGCGGCGCGGGGCGGGGCGAGCTTCGCGCAGTTCGCCAGGCGCTACTCGGAAGACCCCGGCTCGAAGGCGAGCGGGGGCTATCTCGCCGCCTCGCCGCCCGGCCAGCTGGTGCCGGCCTTCGAGACCCCCGCCTGGCGGCTCGAACCCGGCGACATGAGTGCTGTGGTGCGCTCATCCTTCGGGCTCCATCTCATCCGGCGGCCGCCCCTCGCCGAGGTGCGGGATTCGTTTCGCGCGGGGCTCGCGACGACGATCACGGCGCGCCTCGACTCGATCTACGTGGACCACCTCGCGACCGCGTGGCAGCTGCGGGTCGCCGACGGCGCCCCGGCGCTGGCGCGGCAGGCGGTCCAGGATCTGGTCGCCGCGCGCCAGGACTCCCGCACGCTCGTCTCCTACCGGAGTGGTGCCCTGCGCGTGCGCGATCTCGTGCGGTGGCTCTACGCCCTCGACCCGAACGACGTGCGCGCCATTCCCGGCGCGTCGGATGATCAGCTGCGACAGTTCCTGAAGGTGGTGACCCGGCAGCAGCTGCTGATCCAGCAGGCCGATTCCGCCGGGGTGCAGCTCACGGCGGACGACTGGCGGCAGATCCGGGCCGAGCACGACTCCATCGTGGCGACGCTCGAGCGGGTCCTGAGCGTCACGCCCCAGCTTCTCAAGGACTCGGCGGCGACGCCGGACGCCCGCATGCGGCTCGCGGCCGCGCGCGTCGACACGTATCTCGGCCACGCGTTCCAGGGCGCGGCCCAGTTCTACGCCGTGCCCCCGTTCCTCGGCGAGACGCTGCGCGCCGAACTCCCCTGGTCCGTCGACCCGGGCGGGATTGGACGCGCCCTCGAGCAGGCCCGGGCGATCCGCGCAACCGCCGATTCCACGCGGCGCCCGCCGCCCGGTCTCCGTCCCGCGCCCGGTCCGCCGCCGATCCCCAGGGATACGGCCCGCAAGCCGGGAGGGGGGGGTCGGTGACGCTCGGGTCGGCGCTCCGCTCGGCTGCGCTGCTCCTGCTCAGCACGGTGCCCGGCGTCATCCGCGCCCAGGGCGGAGCCCGCGGCCAGATCGTGGACCGCATCGTCGCGGTCGTGGGCACCACGCCGATCACCGCCTCGCAAGTCGAGGAGCAGCTCGCCCTCATGCAGTCCGAAGGCCAACAGCTCCCGACCGATTCGGCGGGGCGGGCCGCGCTGCGGCGGCAAGTCCTCACTCAGATGGTGGAAGAGGAGCTGCTCGTGCAGCAGGCGCAGCGGGACACGAACATCAAGGTCACGGACCGGGAGGTCCAGGACCAGGTCGAGCAGACGGTCCAGAACGTGCGCAAGCAGTTCACGTCCGGGGCGGAGTTCCAGTCGCAGCTGCGGGCCGCTGGCTTCGGGTCCGAGGAGGAGTGGCGGCGCTGGCTCGCGGACAACCAGCGCCGTTCGATTCTGCGCGACCGGCTGCTGGACGAGCTGCGCCAGAAGGGCAAGTTGCGGCCGATTCCGCCGTCCGAGTCCCAGCTGCGCGCCTTCTGGGAGCAGAACCGGGGCCAGCAGTCGAAGCGCCCGGCCTCGGTGTCGTTCCGGCAGATCGTCATCGCGCCGAAGCCCGACTCGGCGGCGAAAGCGCGCGCGCGCCAGCTCGCGGAGTCGCTGGTCGTCGTGCTGCGGGGCGGCGCCAGCTTCGCGGACGTGGCGCGGCGCTTCTCGAGCGACAGCGGCTCCCGGGAGGCGGGTGGCGAGCTGGGCTGGTTCCGCCGCGGCCGCATGGTGAAGGAGTTCGAAGACGTGGCATTTCGGATGCGGCCCGGCGAGATCTCCGGCGTCGTGGAGACCGAGTTCGGGTACCACATCATCCAGGTGGAGCGCGTGCAGCCCGCGGAGGTGGAGGCGCGCCACGTGCTGGTCACGCCCGTGATCTCTGCGGCCCAGCTCGCGCTGGCGCGGCGACTCGCCGACTCGGTGCACGACGCGCTCGCCGGCGGGGCGTCGTTCGACACGCTCGCCCGCCGCTATCACGACCCCAACGAGCCGAAGCTCGCCGACGCGCTGCCCAATTCGCAGCTCCCCCCCGACTACCTCAAGGCGATCGGGAACGACTCCGTGGCGGGCCTCAAGCCCGTGATCGCGGTCGGGGAGGGGACCGGGCGGGCGCGGTTCGTCGTGCTCGAGCTCCTCAGGCGCCTGCCGGAGGGCCAGTTCGCCTTCGAGGACGTGAAGGATCGGATCCGCGACGCGCTGAGCCAGCGGCTCGCCGAGCAGCACTATCTCGACCTGCTGCGACGCACCACCTACGTGGACATCCGCCTCTAGTCCCGTGGCTCCGCGACCGCGCCTCGCCGTCACCCTGGGCGACCCGCGGGGGATCGGGCCGGAGGTGGTGGCGAAGGCCCTTGCCCTGAGGGCACTCCCCGCGGACGTCGTCGTGCTCGGGAACGGGGAGCGGGGAGCGGAACCCTCGGCGGCACCGCCCAGTCCCGCTCCCCGCTCGCTGCGCCCGGAAGTGGCGGGCCGGATCGCCGGGGAAGCGGTCGAGGAGGCGGTCCGCCTCGCCCTCACCGGCGAGGTCGACGCCATCGTCACCGGGCCGGTCCACAAACACGCCCTCCATCTCGCCGGCTACCGCTATCCGGGCCTCACGGAAATGGTGGGCCATCTGGCCGGGGACGTCGAAGCCGCAATGATGCTCGCGACGGGGACCCTGCGGGTCGTGCTCGTGACCACTCATATCCCGCTGCGGGAGGTGCCGGCGCGGGTGACGGCCGAGCGGGTGGTGCGGGTGGGCCGGATCGCCGAGGCGGCGCTGCGCCGCTGGTGGGGCATCGAGCGGCCGCGCCTCGCCGTGTGCGCGCTCAACCCGCACGCGGGGGAAGCGGGTCTGTTCGGCGACGAGGACGATCGCGTGCTGCGCCCCGCCGCGGCCCGGCTCGGCGCCGCGGGCCCCATCGCCGCCGATACCGTTTTCGTGCGCGCGATGAAAGGGGAGTTCGACGCGGTGCTCGCGCCCTACCACGACGTGGGAATGACGGCGGTGAAGGTGGCGGGGTTCGGCAAGGGCGTGAACGTGACCCTGGGGCTGCCGTTTCCGCGGACCGCTCCGGACCACGGAACGGCGCTCGATATCGCGGGCAAGGGGGTCGCCGATCCGTCGTCGATGCGGGCGGCGCTCGAACTCGCGGTGCAACTAGCGGCTCGCAACCGCCTCCCGGAGCCTGTCTAACAGTCGCTGGTGCAGCTCGAGCTTCAGCTTCTGACTCGCCCGATTCACCACCACCACCGCCCCCACGTCCAGAATCCTGGCCCGCTCGACGAGGCCGTTCTCCCGCAGTGTGCCGCCCGTGTCCACGAGATCCACGATCCAGTGCGCGAGGCCGAGCAGCGGAGCCACCTCGACGCTGCCGCTCACCGTGATCCCCTCGACGCCCAGCCCCGTCTCGGCGAAGAAGGCGCGGGTCAACCGGGGATACTTCGTGGCTACGCGCGGGGTCACGCCTCCCGGGAGCGACGGATAGGGAACGTGGGCGGGGCTGGCGACGACCAGGCGGCACGTCCCGAACCCCAGCGCCAGCGGCTCCAGCACGTCGGCCTCGGTTTCGCGCAGCACGTCCGTGCCGGTGATGCCGAGGTCCGCGGCGCCCGATTCGACGTAGACCGGCACGTCGGCGGGCTTCACCAGCAAGAAGGACAGGGACCCGTCGCTCGAGGGAACGACGAGCTTGCGTGTCGTCGCGGCTCCCGCGGCCGCGGCGCCGATGCGCTCAAACAGGGTGAGAGCGGGCTCGAGCAGCCGTCCCTTGGCGAGCGCCACCTTCAAGCTCATGGGGCTGCTTCCGCCAGCCCATCGAGGTCGAGCGCGAGTCCGACGGCCGGGAGCGGCCGCCCGAAGCGGCCCATCAGATCGTCGTAACGCCCCCCGGCGCCTACGGCGCTGCCCGCCCCGGTCACGAAGATCTCGAAGTGCATCCCCGTGTAGTAGTCGAGCCCGCGCACCTCGCCGAAGTCGTAGACCACGTGGCGGCGCTCCTCGTCCGCGAGCGCTGCGTCGATCTCCCGCAGGCGGTCGATCGCCGCGCGGGCGTCGGGCGCGACGCGCGCCGCGCGGTCGAGCGCCTCGCGCCGGCCGATGATGAACGGCAGCTCCGTGAGCGACCCGGGCGCCGCGGTGGCGAGGCCGGCGGCGTCCTTGCGGTCGATGAGCCGCCGCACGCGGGTCCGCTCCTCCGGCGCCAGGGCGTCGAGCGCGGGCGCCAGCGCGCCGGCATGCCCGAGGTTGACCTGGTATTCCTTGGGGGACGCGCGTGGTACCAGCTCGAGCGCGAGGCGCAGCACCTCCACGTCGGCTGCAATTCCGGCGTCTCCCAACAGCTCGGCACCGACCTGCAGGATTTCGCGCGGCCGGCCGCCGCCGTTCGCCCGCTCGGGGTCCTGGCGGAATACCGCACCGCTGTAACAGAGCCGGAGGGGTGTGGGCCGCTCGGCGAGCTTCGTCGCCGCCAGGCGGGCCACGCTCGCCGTGAAGTCGTAGCGCAGCGCGAGCAGCTTGCCGTCGAGGTCGAAGAAGCGGATCAGGCGGTCAGCCACGTCGGCGGCGCCGGCCGCGCGCACGAACACCTCGGCGTACTCGAAGGTGGGCGGGATGATCTCCTCGTAGCCCGCCGCGCCCAGTCGCTCCAGGGCGGCGCGCTGCAGCGTCCGCCGGCGGCGCACTGCTTCCCCCGCGAGGTCGAGCGCGCCGGGGGGGATCGGCGCGATCGTGGAGCGGAGCTTCACGTCGCCGCCTGGGCGACCAGCCGGACGGCGCCCACCCGGCGCCCGTCCATCTCCACGATCTCGA
>Ga0209471_1001120_pt1 | contig 16328 bp, 16 predicted proteins | sample GraSoiAngelo_128_FD_185885 | JGI IMG/M metagenome (GOLD analysis project Ga0209471, IMG submission 185885) | Grasslands soil microbial communities from the Angelo Coastal Reserve, California, USA - 14_0927_12_20cm (SPAdes) (version 2) | ecosystem: Environmental > Terrestrial > Soil > Grasslands ...
GCCGCGAAGATCGCGAGGATGATGAAGACCGCGCGGAAGAACGACGTGAAGGCGTCGATCGTGACGAACCCGCGGAAGTACTGGGCGGCCGGCACCACGTAGAAGACCGACGCGAGCGCAACGATGAGCCCGGCGATCGTGAGGAGCGGCAGTGCGACCGCGGCGCGGCGCCGATCGAGGAGGGCGTCGGCGACGAGCACGATCAACGCGACCGCGGTCACGATGATCTCGGGATAGACGGCGGCGATGTCGACTCCGGTCACTTGATCAATCTCCGGCCCAGGGGCAGGGGCCCAGGGGGCAGGGGCCCCAGGGGGCAGGGGCCCCCGGACGCGAAGCGGACGCGAAGCGGACGCGTAGCGCAGCCGGTAGACACGCCGCAGGCGCGAGGTTTCGCTCCTCAGAGCGGAGCCCCTCGTCGATCGTTCTCATTTGAAGGCGACCACGACGAACGACGGGTCCGTCGCGAGGCGGATGACGCGGTCGAGGGACGGCTGGATGTACGCGATGAAGGGCTGCGGCACGACGCCAAGGATCACCGTGAGGAGCAGGAGCGGCAGGGCGCAGGCGACCTCGAGCCGCGAGAGGTCCGGCAGCGCGCGGTATGCCTCGCGCACCGGCCCGTACATCACCCGCTGGAACATCCAGAGCAAGTAGACAGCAGCGAGGATCACGCCGATCGCTGCGAGCGGTCCCCAAAAGAGACCGCCGAGCGGCGGCGCACCGGAGAAGGCGAACGTCCCCAGAAGGACGAGGAACTCGCCGACGAAGCCGTTGAGTCCGGGCAGTCCGAGCGAGGCGAAAACGAACACGCCGAAGAAGGTCGTGAAGAGTGGCCACATGTTTGCGAGGCCGCCCAGGTCCGCGATCATCCGGCGATGAGTCTTCTCGTACTGGATTCCCACAAAGAGGAAGAGCGCGCCCGTGACGAAGCCGTGATTCAGCATCTGGAGCACGGCGCCGACGCCGCCTTGAAGGTTCAGCACGAAGATGCCGAGAGTGACGAAGCCCATGTGCGCGACGGACGAGTAGGCGACGAGCTTCTTCAGGTCCTTCTGCACCGCTGAGACGATCGCCCCATAGAGGATCGCGATGACCGACAGGACGATGAGGACCGGCAGCCAGGCCTGGACGCCGATTGGGAACAGCGGTAGCCCGAACCGGAGGAATCCGTACCCGCCCGCCTTGAGGAGCACGCCTGCGAGGACGATCGAGCCGGCCGTCGGAGCCTCGACATGGGCGTCGGGCAGCCAGGTGTGGAAGGGGACCATCGGCATCTTGATCGCGAAGGCGAGCGCGAAGGCGAGGAAGGCCCAGAACTGGAAGTCCGCCGGAAAGCGGCCGCGCAGCTCGATGAGATCCGGCAACGACAGGGTCCGCGTGCCGGAGGGGTCCGCGGAAGCGACGTACACGGCGACGATGCCCACGAGCATCAGGAGTGAGCCCGCGAGCGTGAAGATCACGAACTTGAGCGTCGCGTAGATCCGTCGCGGTCCGCCCCAGATCCCGATGATCAGGTACATCGGCACGAGCATCAACTCGAAGAAGATGTAGAAGAGGAAGAGGTCGAGCGCGACGAAGACGCCGACCATACCGACCTCGAGGAGGAGGAACGCGGTCATGTACTCGACGATCCGCGTCTTGATCGCGCCGCCGCTCGAGTACAGGACCGCGATGAAGGTCAGCAGCGTCGTCATCGGCACGAGGAACACCGAGATGCCGTCGACACCGACGAGGTAGCTGATCCCGAGGCTCGGCAGCCATTGGAGCCGCTCGACGAGCTGGAACCCGGCCTCTCCGGGCACGAATTGAGTCAGCATCCAGAGCGACACGACGAGCTCCACGAAGGTGGTGGTGATCGCGACCTGCTTCGCGGCGCGCTCGTCCTTGCGGAAGAGGAACAGCGGGATCAGCCCGGCGAGCGGGATGACCACGAGGAGCGACAGCACGTTCGTCATCGGCCGAGGATCCCCGCGGCGTAGCCGCCGTAGGCGACGAGGACGAGGAGAAGCCCGGCAACGATCGTGAGCGCGTAGTTGCCGACGATTCCGGTCTGCGCGCGACGCAGGCCCTGCCCGCCCATCGCGAGGGCCCAGCCGAGTCGATTCGCGAGGCCGTCGATGATGTGGATGTCGAAGGCCCACGCCGCTCCAGCGAATGCGCGGGCCGCCTCGACGAGGCGGTGGTCGTAGAGCTCGTCGATGTAGTACTTGTTCACGAGGATCCGATAGACCGGACCAGCCGTGCGGGTGAGAGCGGCCGGGTCGGGCCGGTGGCGTACGTACATGGAGACGCCGATCGCGATTCCGATGAGCCCCGCCACGACGGAAACAGCCGCGAGGGCGACGACCGTCACGAGCTCGGGCGTCGTTTCGGCCACGCCCGCCGCCTCGACGACAGGGGCCAGGAACCGATGGATGAAGCCCTGCTCGGGCGGAAAGCCGATGACGATGCCGAGGACCGCTGAGCCCACCGCGAGCGCGCCGAGCGGCAGCGTCATCACGCGCGGCGATTCGTGCGCGTGGTCGTAGAGGTGGTGATCGCGCGGCTCGCCGTAGAACGTCATCCAGAGCGCGCGCGTCACATAGAACGCGGTGAGGACCGCGGTCACGATGCCGATCGCATAGAGCAGGAAGTGGCCGTTGACGAAGGCAGCGCCGAGAATTTCGTCCTTCGACCAGAACCCCGCGAGCGGCGGAAGCGCGGCCAGCGCGCCGCCGGCGATCAGCATCGTCCAGAAGGTCACCGGCATCTTCCGGCGCAGGCCGCCCATCTTGCGCATGTCCTGCTCGCCGCCGAGGCCGTGGATCACCGACCCCGATCCGAGGAAGAGAAGCGCCTTGAAGAAGGCGTGCGTCGCGAGATGGAAGATCGCCGCGACCGGCGCGCCGACGCCGAGCGCGAGGAACATGTAGCCGAGCTGGCTTACGGTCGAGTACGCCATCACGCGCTTGATGTCGAACTGAACGAGCGCGATCGTCGCCGCGAAGATCGCGGTGATCGCTCCGACCACGCCGACGACCTGGAGCGACGGCCCGGCGTGCTCGAAGAGCGGCATGGACCGCGCGACGAGGTACACGCCCGACGTGACCATCGTCGCGGCGTGGATCAGCGCCGAAACCGGCGTCGGACCCTCCATCGCGTCTGGCAGCCACGAGTAGAGGGGCAGCTGCGCCGACTTACCGGTCGCACCGAAGAAGAGGGCGACACATATCAGCGTGAGGCTGGCCTGGGCCGGCGCGCCCACCTCGAGCCGCTTGAACACGTCGACGAAGTTCATGGACCCGAAGACGAGGAAGATCGTGATGATCCCGATCGTGTAGCCCCAGTCACCGATGCGGTTCATCACGAAGGCTTTCTTCGCGGCGTAATACGGCGCGGGGCGCTCGAACCAGAAGCCGATGAGCAGATAGCTGCAGAGGCCAACGCCCTCCCAGCCCACAAACATGAGGAGGTAGTTGTCCGCCATCACGAGGATCAACATCGCGAAGACGAAGAGCGAGAGCCACGCGAAGAAGCGGTAGAACCCGGCGTCGTGCTCCATATAGCCGTTCGAGTACACGAAGATCAGGAACGAGACGACGGTGACGACGAGGAGCATCGTCGACGACAGCGGGTCGACCAGCGCAGCTACGTTGATCGTGAAGTCGCCCACGCCGATCCAGCGGTAGAGCGATACGACGGTCTGCGTCTTCCCCCCGAGAACCTCGAGGAAGACTCCGATCGCGAGGAGTGCCGAGACGCCGACCGCCGCCGATGCGATGACACCCGTCAGATGGCCGAGCCACCGCCGTCCGAAGATGCCGTTGATGAGGAAGGCCCCAAGCGGCAATGCCGGAATGAGCCAGACGAGCGAGATCACTCGGTCATCCCTTCATCTGATGGATCTCGTCCACGTCAACGACCGGCCGATTGCGATACGCCGAGAGCACGATCGCGAGACCTACGGCTACTTCCGCCGCCGCGATGACGAAGACGAAGATGACGAAGACGCTCCCGCGCTCGTCGATCGATCCGTACTTTCGCGAGAAGGCCACGAGCGCGAGGTTCGCGGCGTTCAGCATGAGCTCGACGCACATGAGGATCACGACCGCGTTGCGGCGAACGAGCACGCCGGCACACCCGATGAAGAACAGTGCCGCCGACACGACGACGTACGCGCCAAGAGGAACGGTCACCGGCGGCGCCGCGCCGCGGCTTCTTCGGGCTCGTCCCGTTTTGTCAGGACGATCGCCCCGATCATCGCCGCGAGCAGGAGCACCGAGGCGATCTCGAACGGAAAGGCAAAGTCGGTGAAGACGCTCGTCGCGAGCGGGATGAGATCGCCTCCGCCTGGCCGCGGCGTGGGGCTCGTAAAGGAGAGCGCGATGATCGCAACCGGGATCGCGACCGCGGCGACGAAGACCGCGGCGAACGGCGTCTGTCGCTGGAAGAAGAGCGCGCGGGGACGGTCGCTGAATTTCGTGAACATGACGCCGTAGAGGATCAGCACTGTGATCGCGCCGACATAGATCAGCACCTGGAACAGGGCGATCGTCTCGGCCCCGAGGAGTACGAACATCCCGGCCATGGAGAGGAACGTGAAGGCCATGAGGAGGGCGGCCGCCGTGATCCGGCTGAGCATCACCACCGCCACGCCGCCCGCGATCAGGCCGATCGAGAGCAGGGCGAAGACCACCGGCTCGACGAAGTCGTACGTCACCTGGCCGTCAGCTTGCCGCGCGGGCTGCCGGCGCTGTGGCGGCGCGGGCACGAGCGCGCAGCGCTCGCAGGCGGCGGCGCTGCACGACCGGGATCCCCGCGACGAAGACGGCGAGCAGCAGCCAGCTTGCGATGGCGATCGGGATCTTCGTCGTCGGGAAGGCGAGGGCGAGAACGGCAACGACGACGATATTCACGAGCGCCATCGGAATGAGGCCCTTCCAGCAGAAGCTCATGAGCTGGTCGATCCGAAGACGCGGGAGGGTCGCCCGGATCCACATCATGACGACGATGAACCCGTAAACCTTCAGGGTGAACCAGAGGACGCCGAGCAACGGGATCGCGTCCACGCCCGGCCCCTGCCAACCGCCGAACCAAAGCGTCGTGATGATCGCGCAGACGACGGTGACGTTGCCGTACTCGGAGAGCGCCAGCATCGTCCCCCAGCGCATGCCGGAGTACTCGGTGAGCCAGCCGGCGACGAGCTCGGACTCGGCCTCGGGAAGATCGAACGGCGTGCGGTTCGTCTCGGCGAGAGCGGCGATGAAGTAGATCACGAACGAGAACGGCAGAACGAGCACGTTCACGAACGGGCCCGCCTGCGAGCGCGTGATGTCGATCATCGAGAGCGACCCCACGACGAGCGTCACCGACACGAGAGCGAGGATCTGGGGGATCTCGTAAGAGATGAGCTGACCCGCCGAGCGGAGACCGCCGACAAGCGCGTACTTGTTGTTCGAGGCCCAGCCTGCGATCACGATGCCGAGCACGGTCATCGACCCGAGCGTCGTGAGATACAGCAGGCCGACATTCAGATTCGCGCCGACGATGTCCTGGGCGAACGGCAAGACGACCCATGACGCGAGCATCGGACAGAACACGAGGGCCGGCGCCGCCACGAAGAACCAACCGTCCGTGGCCGCGGCGCGGACGTCTTCCTTTGAGATGAGCTTGAGCGCATCGGCGAAGGTCTGAAGGAGTCCGAAAGGGCCGACGTGATACGGACCGAGGCGATCCTGGATGATCGCCTGGATCTTCCGCTCGAGGTAGATCTGCAACAGCGCTCCGTTCAGCACGAGGAAGAGCGCGAGCCCGACGGCGATGACCAGGCGGAGCGGCGCCCAGATAAGCGGATCGATGCCGAAAGGACCGACGGGCATCGCTTCTAGCCTCCTCGCGCGTCGCTACGCGGTGGGAGGAACGTCTTTCGAAGAGGGTGTCCGGGGAAGCTCTCTTCGAGAAAGATGCGGCGAAGGTCGGGGTGGCCGTCGAATTCGATCCCGAACATGTCGTACGTCTCGCGCTCGCACCAGTTCGCGCCCTCCCAGACCGGGGTAAGCGACGGAACGTGCGGATCGAGCTCGGTGCACGACGTCCGAAGCATCACCGAGACCTTCGTGCCCGTGCCGCGAACGAACGTCACCGAACGCATCTCGGCCCCGGTGTCGACGCCCGCATTTACGGAGTAGAGGTCGCACCGGGTGCGCGGATCATCGCGAACGAAGGTCGCGACCTCGACCAGTCGCTCGCGGTCGACGTCGAGCACGAGCATGTCGTGCAGTGTCGATACGCGAGCCTTGTCGCCGAGCTGCGACGCGACGTAGGTCCGAAGGCCGGCGAGATCGATGGTCGAACGTGGCGCGCTCAGTACCAATTGAGAGCGTCCTTCTTCCACGCGTAGTACAGGCCGACGACGAGGATCGCGATGAACACGATCACTTCGACGAGACCAGCGGCGCCAAGCGCGCGAAAGAGCACGGCCCACGGGAAGAGAAAGATCACTTCAACATCGAAGACGACAAAGAGAAGCGCGAAGACATAGAAGTGCGTCGGATATCGTCCCCACGCTTGGCCGATGGGCTCTTCGCCGGACTCGTAGGTCCGGAGCTTTTCTTTCGTGGCCTTTCGCGGAGCGACGAGACGAGCGAGCGTTAGCAGGACAGTTACGAAGATTGCCCCGACGACGAAGAATGCGAAGACGTAAACGTACGAAAGGCTGTAGTCGGGCACCGAAAGAAGCCTACGTAGGGGTACTCGCGCGAGCAAACCAGCCCGACACCGAATTTCCACCGAGAACTTGCTTGGTGCTACCGCGTTGTGTGGTTGACACATTTGTTGTGGCGGAGGTACGGTGCAGACCTCCCACCACGTCAGTACGCAATTCGTACATGCGCGAGGTTCGGGAGGTCGGTCAAGCGGGCCGATGTGGTGAGGAAATGAGGTTGGAGGATCCGCCGGGGTTGGGACAACACAGCCGACGTTCGCAAGCCATACCTAGCCCAAGGCGGTTCGTTCAGCGGCACAGACGGCTCCTCTTTCAGGGAGTCTCCGCGCTCGGCGCGCGGATGAAGCACGTGTCGTTCGTCGCTCTCGAGGGAAGCAGCAGCTACCTCGCGAGCATGGTCGGTGTCCGTGGCCTCCGGCTCGCGCTCAACACCTCCGTCGCGGTGCTGGTGCTGTCGCTCCCGTTCGCGGCGACCGCCGCATCGCGTGCAAGCGCGGTCGCTCCAACGATCGCCGCGACCACCCTCACGGCGACCGACGCGTCTCGCGCGCAAACGGTCGCACGCGCCGGAGCAATCGGCGGTAGCAGGAACCCCGTGACCGTCGCTGCGGAGACGACACGGTCGGTGCAGGAAGTCACGATCCACGAGGGGGACACCCTCGCGACGATGGCGAACTACTACGACGTGTCTGTCGAGGCCATTGCATTCGCGAACGGGATCAGCGACGCGCGCGCGCTTCAGCTGGGACAACCGCTCGTGATCCCGCCAGCCGAGGGCGCGCTCTACACCGTGAAGGACGGCGACACCGTGGACTCCATCGCGAGCCACTTCAAGGTGGACCCCGGGGTCATCCTCACCTTCAACCGCTGTTACTTCGAGCCCGAACGCTGCGCGGCGGGGCAGAAGGTCTTCGTGCGCGGCGCCGCGCTCCCCGCACTGCAAGAGCCGGAACGAGTCAACGTTGCCGTGCTTCGCGGGCCAACCCTCGGCCCGACGCCACCGCGGACCGGCCGCCTGGCATGGCCGGTCGCCGGCGTCATCACGCAGTACTTCTGGGCCGGCCACACCGGCGTTGACCTCGCGGCCCCCTACGGCACCGGTATCGGCGCCTCGGACGATGGCGTCGTGTCGGCATCCGGTTGGGTGGCCGTGGGAGGACTCCGCGTGTGCGTCCAGCACGCCGGCGACCTGGAGACCTGCTACTACCACACGAGCTCCGTGTACGCGAGCGTGGGTCAGCAGGTCACGCGTGGCCAGATCATCGCGGCAATAGGCCTCAGCGGCGTCACCACCGGGCCGCACGTCCACTGGGAGTGCAAGCTCGGAAACCGATTCGTGAGTTGCCTCGACCTCTAAGCCGCTAGCGCGACCGCCTACGTTCGGCCAAGCCGCTCCTTGTTCGACCTATTCTCCCGATCAATCTCCGCTTCGCGGAGACACGCTCAGGGCTGGTCGACTCACTCGTCGCGGCCAAGCCGCTCCTTGTTCGACCTATTCTCCGAACTGTGTTCAGCGCCGTTCACAGCGATCGTTCGGGGCGCCTGGTGGTCGCGGCGGACTACGCGGCCGCCATGTCCGACGGCTCATCCGTCGTTCCGCTCGCCCACGCGATCCGGCTCCCTGCTGGGACCGAGGTGGTCGAGCTCCCAGGTCGGACCGCCATCGGCCTCGATCGGTCGGGGCGCCCGCGCGAGCTCGGCGCCGGGCGATTCGGCGTGGGCGCGATCGTTCCCATCGGCTACCTGCGCATGGCTCTCCCCGCCTATGAGGACGACCTCGCCGCACCGCTCCTGAGGCCGCGCGCATACGCGGCCGTCGGCGCGGACGCCGACGGCGACCTCGTCGTTTCGGCGGTCGCGCTCGAGGTGGACGCCGGCGCTGCCGACGGGAGAACCGCGCCCGATCTCGTCGCGCGGATCACGGCGACTCAGCGCGACCATCCGTCGAACCGGGCGCTGCGCCAGCTCGCTCGTTGCGCGAAGGAGTACCGCTGCCGCGCCGCGGCCAACGCGTTCGTGGGTCGTCACGACTGCGCGCTGCCGGTCGCCGCACCAAAGAACGAGCGACCGCCGGACGTGCTGCTTCTGACCAACGACGCCGACGCGTCGCCGACGGAACCGGCCGCCTTCAGGCCGACCCCCGAAGAGCTCGCGGACGTGGCGACGCGCCATCTGACCGGCGGAGGAACGGTCGTCGCATTCGGGCGCGCCTGCGAGGGCGAGCCGCTCCTCGCCGTCCGCCTCATCGAATCCGCGATCCTCGCCATCCGCGAGAAGACGCGGGCCGGGACGATCCATCTCGAGACGAACGGTTCGGTGCCCGTCGCGCTCCGCAGGCTGGGCGACGCCGGCCTCGATTCGGTCGCCGTCCGGATCGCTTCCGCGCGCACCGAAACGTACGAGGCGATCCACCGTCCGGAGGGCTTTCGCTTCGCGGATGTCCGCGGGTCAATCGCCACCGCGATCTCGGCGAAGATGTCCGTCGCGCTCCGCGTGCTTACCCTGCCGGGTCTCACCGATCGGGCGCGCGAGCTGGAAGCTCTCGTGGGTCTGGCGGGGGAGCTTCCCGCAGGGAGCTCGCTCGTCCTATGCGATCTCGCCGCCGATCCACAGCGCGCGCTCGGCGTCGTCGGAGGCGCGGAAGCTGCGGTCGGGATGGACCGAATGGTGGATCGCCTGCGCGCTGACGCGGCGCACCTGCGAATCGTCGCGATTCCGCGGCCGCTCGTTCGACTCTGATCCCGTGTTCATAGATCGCGCGCGCTTGGTTGTGCGGGGAGGCGACGGCGGCCGGGGCGTCATCTCCTTCAGACGCGAGGCGCACGTTCCGCGAGGTGGTCCCGACGGCGGCGACGGCGGCAAGGGAGGCGACGTCATCCTGCGCGTCGATCCACAGCTCGGGACCCTCACGGACTTTCGCTTCACCAAGCAGATCGAAGCCGACCCCGGCAAGCCGGGAAGCGGCCGCAACAGCAGCGGGCGGTCCGGTGCAGATCGTGTCTTGAGCGTTCCGCCGGGGACGCTCGTGATCGATCGCGCGACCGGCGCGACGATCGCAGATCTTGTCGCGCCCGGCGAAGAGCTCGTCATCGCTCGCGGCGGGTCCGGCGGAAAAGGCAACGCGCGTTTCGCGACGAGCACGCGCCGCGCGCCGCGCATCGCCGAGGACGGCGGGAAGGGCGCGCAGAGGGAGATCGAGCTCGAGCTCAAGCTTCTCGCCGACGTCGGACTCGCGGGGTTGCCGAACGCTGGGAAGTCCACGCTCCTCGCGGCCCTCACGAGCGCGCGGCCGAAGATCGCCGACTACCCGTTCACGACGCTCGTCCCGAATCTGGGCGTCGCCCGCCTCGACGATCGCGAGCTGGTCATCGCAGACATTCCTGGGCTGATCGAAGGTGCGAGCCGCGGCCTCGGTCTCGGTGAGGAGTTCCTCCGTCACGTCGAGCGCACGCGGCTTCTCGTGCACGTCGTCGACGCATCGCGGCCCGAACCACTCGAGGACATCGCGACGATCGACGCCGAGCTGCGGAGCTACGGACGCGGCGTGGCGGAGCGGCCACAGCTCGTCGCGCTGAACAAGATCGACCTGCCCGAGGCGCGCGAGGCCGCGCCGCGCATCGCACGCGCGCTCGCGGAGCGTGGCATCGCGAGCATCGCGATATCGGCCGCGGCGCATCAGGGAACCGCCGACCTTCTCCGCGAGATCTTCAATCGGTGCCCGCCACGCGAAGCGGCAGGGGCCCCGGCACCGCGCGAGCGCCGGATCGCGTTCGCCGGCGGAGGGCGCGATTGGCACGTCACGCGCGAAGGCGCGGCTTTCCGGATCGAGGGCGATCGCGTGGAGCGGCTCGCCTCGGGGATCGACTGGGGTTCTCCCGACGCCGCCGCCTACTTTCAGCGCCAGCTGATTCGAACGGGCATCGAGCGAGAGCTGCGGGCGCTCGGCGCGAAGGAGGGCGACACGGTCCGGATCGGGGCGCTCGAGATGGAGTGGAGCGAAGGGGCGGCAGACGAATGACACGCGTCGGTGTTTTTGGCGGCACGTTCGATCCGGTGCACGTGGGACATCTCGCGATCGCCAACGCGGCGCTCGACGAGCTCGATCTCGATCGGACGTACTTCGTACCGGCGCGCCGGTCGCCGCTGAAGCAAGAGGGGCCGATCGCGAGCGCGGAGGATCGCCTCGCGATGCTTATCTCGGCGACCGCAGGCGAACCGCGCTTTCGCGTTTCCGGGATCGAGCTCGACCGCAAGGGCCCGTCGTTCACCGTCGACACGCTCGAGGCGCTCCGCGAAGAGGGCCAGCTCTTCCTCATCCTTGGCAGCGATGCGTACGCGGACTTCGAGCGCTGGCGCGAGCCGGCGCGGATCCGGGATCTTGCGACCATCGTGCTGGCGGCCCGGCCTGGCGCACCGAATGCACCCAGCGGCGTGCGGATGTTGGACTCGCCGCTCATGGACATCAGCTCGCGGGAGCTGCGGGCGAGGGCGGCGCGCGGCAGGTCCCTGCGCTACCTTGTTCCCGAGGAAGTACTGCGCTACATCGAGGAGCATCGCCTGTACCGATGACCGACCTCTCGCCCAGAGCCATGGCGGACGTCGTGGTCGATGCCGCGGGCGATAAGAAGGCCGAGGACATCCTCGTGCTCAACGTGTCGGAGCTCACGACCATCGCCGACCTGTTCGTGATCTGCACGGGCCGCGGTGAGCGCCAGGTGCAGGCCATCGCCGACGCGGTCCGCGAGCAGGCGACCCTGGCAGGCCGCAAGCCCCTCGGGGTCGAGGGCTACAACTCCGGTCGGTGGGTGCTGATCGATCTCGGTGACGTTGTGGTGCACGCGTTCGTCCCCGAAGAGCGGCAGCTGTATCGACTCGAGCGTCTCTGGGGAGACGCTCCGGTCGTGCTGCGGATCGCGTAATTCGGCTGGCTCCGGCGGCGTCATGTCGGGTACCCTTGTTTGCACGACCAGGACGCGTTGTCGCGGCTCCGCCGCGAGGGGCTGTATCGGTCACAAACGACTCGCGCGCTACGCGCGCTCGTCAGTGACCGCAGCCCCGCAACCGGCCTGGCCGGTTGCGGGGCTGTAGCTCAGCTGGGAGAGCGCATGAATCGCACTCATGAGGTCAGGGGTTCGATCCCCCTCAGCTCCACAGGGTCGACAGGCCCTACAAGGTCGAATTAGAAAAGTGGACCGGTTCACCCAAAACGATCCGGAGCGCCAGGCGAACATCGCATTCATCCTGATTTTTCTCGGCATCGTCGCGGTCGGCGCGCTGACAATCTGGCTCTTCTACGGAGCCTCGTTCTAGCTACAGCACGCAAGAGAGCCCCCGTTCGTTCTTTAAACAGCCCACGAAGCGACCTCCGACCATGAGACTCCGGCGATATCGCCTGCCCGCCAGCACGGTATGCGAACGATTCCGGACGAACCGCTGACAGACGCGCACGCGCTCCGTTATCAATTCCGTCATCACCCTGTTGCCCAATCGTTACCCCCAAGGCCTGCGCGTGCTTCGCCCTGCGCTGACCATCGCCTTTGCGATCGCCGCCGTGGGCTTCTTCGCTTCGATACCTGCCGCGGCCGCGACCTATGTCCAGCGCGGTCAGGAGAGCGCGAGTGCCCAGAGCGATCTCATCGCACTCGTGAATGCCTATCGCGCGAGCAACGGACTGCAATCGGTGTCGGCGAACGGCGCGCTCACCGCCGCCGCCGCGTGGATGGCAGGCGACATGGCGGCAAAGAACTACATCGGCCACGTCTCCTCGGATGGGCGAACGCCGACGCAGCGCATGTCCGCGTTTGGCTATCCGGCGACTTCCATGTACACCGGTGAGGACCTCGGCGCGGGGTACGCGACGGCGGACAGCGTTCTCGCGGGGTGGCAGGCGAGCGCGGCACACAACGCGGTCCTCCTGAATCCGAACTACAACGTCATCGGCATCGGTCTGGTCTACAACGCGGGCGCCACCTACAAGTGGTACTGGGCCGCGGACTTCGGCGGACCCGGCGGGACCGCGAAGGTCGTCCTCCCACCGCCGCCACCGCCGCCCGTGGCGCAGGTGAATCGCCCCGCGGCGCCACCACCCATCACGGAGCGCGCTGCGCCCGCGCCGCGCGGTTCGTCCGCACAGTCCTCGGACGCGGAGGCGGCACAAGAGGCAGCCGATCCCGAAGCCGAGGCTGCGACCGCGCGGAGCGCCTTCATCGAGCTCGTCACCGAGCGCCGCATGGCGCACCTCTTCGCGGTGCTGCTGCGCATGGGCGCCATCTAGCCGCATACCATCCCTCTGACAAGGGGGAGTCAACCGACATGGCGACGCCAACGCTCCAGAACTACATCGACGGCCGCTGGCTTGATGCCACCGACGGTGGCACGTTCGAAAACACGAACCCCGCGACCGGCGAGCTCATCGCGAACGTCGCGAAGTCCACCGTCGCCGACGTGGACAAGGCCGTGGATGCCGCCCGGCGCGCGCTCGACGGCTGGCGCCTCTACCCCGCGCCGAAGCGTGGCGAGATCCTCTACCGAGCCGGCGAGATCATGCTCACGCGAAAGGACGATCTCGCTCGGGAGATGACCCGCGAGATGGGCAAGGTCCTCGCCGAAGCCCGTGGCGATGTCCAAGAGGGCATCGACATGACCTACTACATCGCCGGCGAGGGGCGTCGCCAGTTCGGCGATGTCGTTCCGGCGGAGCTCCCCAACAAGTGGGCGATGAGCATGCGGCATCCGGTCGGCGTGGTCGCCGCGATCACGCCGTGGAATTTCCCGCTCGCGATCCCGACGTGGAAGCTCATGCCCGCGCTCATCCTGGGGAACACGGTCGTGTTCAAGCCGGCGTCGTACACGCCGCTGCTCGCGGTGCGCCTCGTCGAGATACTCGAGGAGGCAGGGCTGCCGAAGGGCGTGCTGAACCTCGTGCTCGGCTCGGGAGGCGAGCTCGGAGACCACCTCGTTTCGCATCCGGGAGTCGACCTCATCTCGTTCACCGGCTCGTCCGACACCGGCTCACACATCAGCGAGATCGGCGGACGGCTCCTGAAGCGCGTTTCCGCCGAGCTCGGCGGAAAGAACGCGATCGTCGTGCTCGACGACGCGGACGTGGACCTCTCGCTCGACGGCATCGTCTGGTCGGCGTTCGGAACGTCCGGGCAGCGCTGTACCGCCGCGTCGCGGGTCATCGCCCACAAGAGCGTGTCCAAGGATCTCGTGGACAAGCTGGTCAGCCGCGCCAAGAAGCTCCGACTCGGTAATGGGCTCGAGGCCTCGACCGACGTCGGGCCGGTCGTGTCGGCGTCGCAGCTCGAGCGCGTCCATGCCTTCATCCCGGTCGCGGAGAAGGAGGGCGCCACCGTCGCCGCCGGAGGGCACGTCTCGACCGATGGGGCGCTCGCCAAGGGCTTTTTTCACGAGCCCACCGTGCTCGTCGACGTGAAGCCGAACATGCGCGTGGCTCAGGAGGAGATCTTCGGGCCGGTCACCGCGGTGATCGAGGTCTCGAGCGTCGACGAAGCGATCAAGGCAGTGAACTCGACGAAGTACGGCCTCTCGAGCTCGATTTACACCCGGAACGTGAACAACGCGTTCCGCTTCATGCGCGACGCGGAGACCGGGATGGTCTACGTGAATGCGGGCACGATCGGCGCGGAGATCCAACTCCCGTTCGGCGGTATGAAGGCGACCGGGAACGGCCATCGCGAAGCCGGCCGCGCGGCGCTCGATGTCTATTCGGAGTGGAAGTCGATCTACGTCGATTACTCGGGAAAGCTCCAGCGCGCGCAGATGGACACGTCTGAGGGCACGAAGCTTGCTCCCTAGCCGGGCTGCCCCGGCGACGTCTCGGTCGGAAGCGTGAAGCGGATGTCGGTGCCCTCGCCGAGCACGCTCTTCGCCGTGATGGTCCCGCCGTGGGCCTCGACGAGCTGTTTGGCGATCGCCAGTCCGAGTCCGGCGCCGCGAGACTCCGGCGACTTGTAGAACCGGTCGAAGATCCGGTCGACCCGGTCGGGCGCGATCCCGGCCCCGGTGTCGCGCACCTCGATCGCGACCGCGGGGTGCTCCGCCCGCGCATCGACACTCACACGGCCGCCGCGCGGGGTATAGCGGATCGCGTTCGCGATCAGGTTGGCGAGGATCTCGCGCGCGCGGACGGGATCGGCGTCGACCAGCGGCAGCGCGGTCGGTACCTCTGCCTCGAGCCGGATGCCCGCCGGCTCGGCCTGCGAAGCAAAGGAGTCGACGGTCTCGCGCACGAGCACGGCGACGTCGATCGCCTCGCGGTGCAGGGCGAGCGCACCGGACTCGGCCAGTGAGAGGGTGCGCAGATCCTCGACGAGCCGCGAGAGGACCTTCGTCTCATCCAGGATCGCGAGGAGATGTGCCTCGTCAGCCGGGTGAACGCCGTCGACGAGCGCCTCGAGATTTCCCTGCACGACGGAGAGGGGCGTTCGCAGCTCGTGACTCACATCCGCGAGCAGCCGCCGGCGCTGTTCCTCCCCGGCCTCCAGGCGGGTCGTCATTGTGTTGAACGCGCGTGCCAGCGCGCGCGTCCCCCGGGAGCCGCGCTCGCGGACTCTCGTCGTCAGGTTGCCGTCCGCGACTCTACCGATCGCGTCGATGACCTCGTCGACGCGCGCGGCCAGCCTCCGCACGGAGCGCGCCGCGACAAGCCACGCGAAGAGAAGCAGCAGGATCAGGCCGCCGCGTATCCCGTTCCCCAGGAAATCGGACGCCCCGAGCGCGCTTGCGATAGTCCAGAAGAGGACGGTCGCGCCCACCAGGGCGAGCATCGTAAAAAGCGCGAAGACCATGAACATCCGCCGCATCGGTCCGCCGCGCCACTCGCCGCGACGCGGCGGGAACGGCTCGTTCTCCGGCCACCACGGCGGCCGCCGCCCGTGCTCCCATCCGTCTCTCATTCCTCGAGCTCCGCGAAGCGGTAGCCGACGCCGTAGACCGTGAGGAGGTATCGCGGCCGCGCGGGATCGGGCTCGAGCTTGTGCCGGATGTTCTTCACGTGCGCGTCGATCGCGCGCTCGTACGATTCGAACGCCACGCCGTGCACGGCGTCGAGGAGCTGCGCGCGCGTGAAGACCCGGCCGGGCTGGCGCGCCATCGTGGTCACCAGCTGGAACTCCGTCGGCGTCAGCTCGATCATGCGATCGCCGATCGTCGCCCGCATTCGCGGTAGGTCGAGCGTGAGCTCTCCGACCCGCAGGATCTCGGTGTCGGCACGCGGGCGCTCGGTCCGTCGAAGCACCGCGCGCACCCGCGCAACAAGCTCCTTGGGGCTGAACGGCTTCGTGACGTAGTCATCCGCGCCGATCTCGAGACCCACCAGCTTGTCGGACTCTTCGCTGCGACCGGTGAGCATGACGATCGGCACGTTCGATTCCTGGCGGATCGTCCGCGCGACATCGAGGCCGTCGACCTCAGGTAGGCCAAGGTCGAGCACGACGAGATCCGGCTTCTGCGCGCGGGCACTCGCGAGCGCGGCTCTTCCGTCGTGTGCCACGACGACCGCGAAACCCGCATGCTCGAGATAATCGCGCGCGAGCTGCACGATCTTCGGCTCGTCGTCGACGACCAGGACCTTCCTCATCGCGCGCCGAATCCTAGA
>Ga0209471_1001121_pt1 | contig 16319 bp, 16 predicted proteins | sample GraSoiAngelo_128_FD_185885 | JGI IMG/M metagenome (GOLD analysis project Ga0209471, IMG submission 185885) | Grasslands soil microbial communities from the Angelo Coastal Reserve, California, USA - 14_0927_12_20cm (SPAdes) (version 2) | ecosystem: Environmental > Terrestrial > Soil > Grasslands ...
ACGCTGTCCGTGAGATCGAGCATCTTGATCTTCGTCCCGTTCGCGAGCTCGAGGACCGCCGGTACCGGCAGACCGCCCGAGAAAAAGAAGGCGTCGATCTTGCCGTCACGGAGAGCATTCGCCGAGTCCTGGGCGCCCAGTCGCTCGCGAAAGATGTCGTTCGCGGGATCCATGCCGTACGCCTCGAGCGTCCGGTTCGCGATCGTCTCCGTACCGCTTCCCGCGGATCCCATCGACACGCGCTTTCCCTTGAGGTCGGTCACGGTGTTGATGCCGCCGCCGTCCTTGACGACGAGATGCGTCAGGTTCGTGTACAGGACCGCAAGGGCCTTGGCGTCCGCGGGCTTCTCCGGCGACGCGAACGAGCCCTTGCCGTTCACCGCGTCGAACGCGGTGTCTGCGAGCGTGAACGCGATGTCGGCCTTGCCGTCGCGAATCAGCTTCATGTTGTCGACGGAAGCGGTGGTGGACTGCGCGCTCGCGGCGGTGCCAAGCTTCCTGTTTAGAAGATCCGCAAGGCCCGCGCCGTACACGATGTAGACCGCGCCGGTCCCGCCGGTGACGATGTTGAGCGTCTTTCCCGCGAAGCTCGGCGTGCCTGTGGCGGACGGTGTCGGGGTCGATGACGCGCGCGGCGCGTTGCACGCCGCCGTGACGATCAGTGCAACGATGAGCGGGGCCACGAAGCGAACGGCGTTACGCATGCGCACCTCCCCAGCGGTAGGAGCGGCAGTCTAGGACGTTCGCGGTCTGTGGAGCCGTAACGCGCGCCGTGTCTCGGCGGCCTTCATGCGCCGGCGCTCCTCGTCGGTCTCGGCAAGGAGCGGCGGCAGCGGTATCGGCCGGCCGTGATCGTCGGTCGCCACGAAGACGAGGTACGCCGAGGCGACGTGGACCACGTTTCCGGTGAGCATGTCCTCCGCTTCGACCCGCACGCCGATCTCCATGCTCGTGCGCCCGACGTGGTTCACCGAGGCCTTCGCGGTCACGAGATGGCCGACGTACACCGGCGCGAGGAACGAGAGCTCGTCGATCCGCGCCGTGACCACCCGCGCACGGGCGTGCCTGGTCGCGGCGGCCCCGGCGACCGCGTCGATCAGCTTCATGATCTCGCCACCGTGGACGTTGCCATACGGGTTGGCGTCCGAGGGAAGCATCGTCCGCGACATGACGGTCTTCGAGCCGGCGACGGTCTTCGCATCTGCGGGCACCGCGCGATTCTGTCATCCGCGCCCCATTAGCATCGCCCGGTGAGCGTTCTCTCTCGCGAGGAGCTCCGCGCCGCAATGGCCGCGACGCCTCCTCTCGCCGAGGATGCCGACGTTTCCCACCAGCTCCAGCCGAACGGCGTGGACCTCCGTGTCGAGCGTGTCCAGCGGCTCACCTCGCCGGGTCTGCTCGGCGCGGCGGACAACGTTCGCGAGCCGGCGGCGCGGGAGGACGTGGAGGCGGACAAGGATGGCTGGTGGGACCTCCACCGCGGCGCGTACGTCATCACCTACCGCGAGAAAGTGAACCTCCCGACCGATCTCATAGCGCTCTCGCGCCCACGATCGAGCCTGCTCCGCTCCGGCGTCGCGATCCACGGCGCGGTCTGGGACGCCGGCTATTCCGGGCGCGGCGAGGGGCTCATGGCCGTGCTCAACTCGCGCGGCTACCGGCTCCAGCGCGGCGCGCGTGTCGCGCAGCTCGTGTTCTTTCGACTCTCGACTGCGACCGCGGATGGCTATAAGGGCAGGTACCACGGCGAGAACGCCTGATGGCGTTTGACCCGCGGGCCCTCGCTGCGCCCACGGTGCTCGCACCGCCGGCCGGCGCCCGAGTCGAGCGCGATCTCGTGTACCGGACGAACGGCGACCGCGTGCTCAAGCTCGATGTCTACCGGCCGCCGTCCGGCCCGCGCGCGAGTCCGGTCGTGTTTTTGGTCAACGGCGACGCGCCAGATCCGGAGATCATCGCGACCGCGAAGGACTGGGGCGTGTTCCGTTCATACGGGGAGCATCTCGCCGCGCGCGGCCTCGTCGGCGTCCCCTTCAATCACCGCTCGACAAACCGATTCGAGCGCAGCGACGCCGCGGACGACGTCCAGGCTGCGATTTCATTCGTACGAGGCAGAGCGGAGCAGCTCGAGGTCGATGCAACGCGCGTCGGCATCTGGGTCTTCTCGGCCGGCGGGCCGTTCGGCCTCGCCCCATTCCTCCACCGGCGCCCTGACTGGCTTCGGTGTGCCGCCGGCTTCTACATGATCTGGGACCTCGGGCCTCTCCGCGCGAGTCTGCCGTCGGCGACCGACGAGAGCATCCGCAGATTGTCCTGCCTGAGTGCTCTCGACAGCGAGACCCTCGACCTGCCGCCGCTCCTTCTCGCGCGCGCCGGCCGCGATAGCGCTCCATTGCTCGAAGGGACCGACACGTTCGTGCGCAAAGCTCGCGAGCGATCGATCGATCTGACCGTCCTCGATCATCCGACGGGCCGGCACGGGTTCGACACGCTCGATGACGACGATCGCTCGCGCGAGATCATCGGGCTCACGCTCGATTTCCTGGTCCAACACCTCAGCAGATAGGGCCGCGCTACCCGCGGCTCTCTAGGCTGTGTCAGCGTGACTGGGGTCATGAGCTCGCGACGGCTCGTCTGGTCCGCCGGCGTCATCGTCGCGGTCCTCGCGCTCGGCGCCGCGGTGGTCGTCGCGAGTGCGCTCCCGGCGGGATACGACTTCCGCGCGTACTGGCTCGCGGGCCAGCATCTGCTGAACGGCGCGCCGCTTTACCCAGGGCGGGACACGATCCTCGGATTGCCCGACGAGTTCCGTTATCTCCCGATCGTCGCGGTCGCTTTCGTGCCGTTCGCCCTCCTGCCGTACCCGGTCGCGCTCGCGATCTGGATCGCGCTCCAGGTCGCGACCGCCGCCGCTGTCGGCGTCGCGCTCATCCGCCGGCTCCCGCCGCTCTGGCGGCCGTGGGCGGCGGCGGGGTACGTCTTCTTTCTCGGGCTCGTTCTCGAGGTGACGCTCGGCAACGTGAATCTCTTGTCGCTCGGCCTTGCGCTCGCGGCGTGGCGCTTCCGCGATCGAGCAGTGCCGGCGGGGCTGCTGCTCGCGGCGGCCGTCGGACTCAAGTTCCTGCCTCTCACGCTCCTCCTCTTCTATATCGCTTCAGGTCGGTGGCGCCCGGTCGCGATAGGGGGCCTCTTCGGCACCACGGCTCTGGCCATCGGCGCACTCCTCATGCCCGATCGGACCGCCGAATACGTGCGCTTCGCGCCGCGCTTGCTCGAGCAGGACTGGGTCTACGCGCACATCGCGCGACCGGGACCGCCCGAGCTCGCAGCCCTCTTCTGGTCGGATTGGTTCCCGCTCGCGCTGGCGATCGGCGCCGTGCTCGTCGCGATCGCGGCGGGCATCGCCGCGCGGCGCGAGCGTTCGAACGAGAACGCGTGGCATGCCCTGACACTGGCGACCGCGGGATACCTCGCACCGTTCGGCTACTTCTGGACGACCTTCCTCATCCTGTCCCTGCCGCTCGCCGTCGAGACACTGCGTCGCGCCGCGGCCAGACCGGCAGGCGAGCGCGTGCCGATCGTCGCGCTCGTCATCGTCTCGTGGGTCCTCATGGAGCCACAGCAGACCGGGACGCTCGTCCCGATCCTTCTGCATTTCATCGGGGTGATGCTGCTCTGCGCGACCGGGGTCCTGACGGTGCTCCGTCCGGCACCCGCGATGGTCGGGCTCAGGCTACCCAGTACCACAGCGCGTACATCGCAGTGAAGACCACGCCGATCGCGGCACCGACCGCGACATAGGCCAGGCCTGCCCAGCCGCGCGCGACGAGCGCGAGCACCATGAACGCCGGGAAGACGGAGAGGTAATACCGCGGCGACGATGTGAGCGATCCCGTCGCGACCGAGATCAGGAAGACGACGGTCCCATACCCGGCGAGGCTCGGCCGCAGCAACCGCCACGAGAAGACGACCAGCGCGCCGATGAACAACGTGAAGCCGAGTACGAAGTACGGGAACCCATACACCGTCGGGTCGAAGAGGTCGATGAACGCGTGGAATGGGAGCGATGGTCCGACTCCCCAGTTCGCCTCGGCGGTGAGGATCGCCTTTGGGTCGCCGGTGATGCGCCAGAGCACGAGGAGCCAGGCGACCAGCGCTGCGGAGGAGGGCGCGGCTGCCGCGATCGCGGCTCGCAGACCAGACTTGCGATACGCCTCGATAGCTATCGGAACCGCGACGGCCGCACCGATGAACGGTCTCGTCAGCGCGGCCAGCACACCCAGAAAGGCGGCTGGCAGCCACTGGGCTCGCCGCGCGTGATAGACCGCGCCGATCGAGAGCGCGATCAGGAGCGACTCCGGATACACGACCGCGAGGAAGACGCTCGTGGGGAAGACCAAAAGGTAAACCGCCGCGCGCGTCCCGGCCGCGGCGTCGTGATCGATCGCGACAAGGCTCGCGAGATACGCGAGCGCGACGAGAAGCGCGAGATTCGATATCAGCACGCCCGCCATGAGATAGGCGTCGTCGCTACCGCCGAACAGTGTCGCCACGACGCGCATCAGAAAGGGATACAGCGGGAAATACGCGCTGTTGGCGGGAACCGGCCCGTAGCCGTCGTGCGCGATGTCGACGTACGCCTTCGCGTCCCACCGGGTCGCCGCGTCGAGCAACGGATTCGTGGAGGGATGGCAAACGTCGGGGCAGGTCGTCGGCGAGGAGAAGAGGCTGACCGACGCGAGCGCGACGACCGCGGTGAGGATGCGCGTCAAGACGAACGGCGCGAGCACAGCGCGCAGGGCCGACACCGCCGCGATGCTAGGTGCTGGGGAGGTCGATCTCGTTTCGTCGCGCGAATTCGATCGCGTCCGGATACCCCGCGTCGGCGTGGCGCATCACACCGGTCCCCGGATCGGTCGTCAGCACGCGCTGGAGCTTCTCGCGTCCGAGCGGCGTCCCGTCCGCGACCGCCACCATTCCGGCGTGGATCGAGTTGCCGATGCCGACGCCACCCCCGTGATGGACCGAGACCCAGGTCGCGCCGGAGGCCGTGTTCACAAGCGCGTTGAGGATCGGCCAGTCTGCGATGGCGTCGCTCCCGTCCCGCATGTCTTCGGTCTCGCGGAACGGTGAGGCGACCGAGCCCGAGTCGAGATGATCGCGTCCGATGACGATCGGCGCCTTCAGTGCGCCTTTGGCGACGAGGTCGTCGATCCGCTCGCCGAACGCGGCGCGTTCCCCGTACCCGAGCCAGCACACCCGCGCCGGCAGTCCCTGGAACGGCACGCGGTCTCTCGCGAGCCGGATCCATCGCGCGAGCGTGCGGTCCTCGGGAAAGAGCTCGAGCACGAGGTCGTCGGTGCGATGGATATCGGCGGCATCCCCCGAGAGCGCGACCCAGCGGAACGGGCCGCGCCCCTCGGAGAAGAGCGGACGGATGTAGGCGGGCACGAATCCGGGATAGCTGAACGCGTCGGCGAAGCCCGCGGCCTGCGCTTCGCCACGCAGGTTGTTGCCGTAATCGAACGCCACTGCGCCGCGCTTGGCCAGCGCGACGATCGCTTCGACGTGGCGCGCGATGGAGACCCTCGAACGGCGGACGTATTCGTCCGGATCGTCGCGGCGGAGCGCGGCCGAGTCGGCGACCCCGGCGGGAACGTACCCGTCGAGTGGATCATGAGCGCTCGTCTGGTCAGTGACGACGTCGACCTCGACGCTGCGCCGAACGAGCTCGGGCAGCACGTCGGCGGCGTTCGCCACGAGTCCGACCGATCGCGCTGTGCGCTCGCGCCGGTAGCGCTGGACTCGGGCAAGCGCGTCGTCGAGCGAAGGAGCGATCTCGTCGAGAAAGCCTTGCGACCTGCGCCGCTCGGCACGCGCGGGATCGACTTCGACGACGAGCGCGACGCCCTCGTTCATCGTCACGGCCATGGGCTGCGCGCCGCCCATGCCGCCGAGGCCCGCCGTGACCACGAGGCGGCCGGCGAGCGATCCGCCGAAGTGGGTTCGCGCGACCGCGGCGAAGGTCTCGTACGTGCCCTGCAGGATCCCCTGCGTGCCGATGTAGATCCACGAACCGGCGGTCATCTGCCCGTACATCGTCAGTCCGGCATCCTCGAGCCGGCGGAACTCATCCCACGTCGCCCACCGCGGGACGATGAGCGCGTTCGCGATGAGCACGCGGGGCGCCCACTCGTGCGTGCGGAAGACGCCAACGGGCTTGCCCGATTGCACGAGCAGGGTCTCGTCGTTCTTGAGGCGGGCGAGGGTTTGGAGGATGCGGTCGAACGCGGGCCACGAGCGCGCCGCGCGGCCCGTGCCTCCGTAGACAATCAGATCTTCTGGACGCTCGGCGACGTCAGGGTCCAGGTTGTTCTGGATCATGCGGAACGCGGCCTCCTGCGGCCAGGCGAGGCAGTGCAGTGAGGTGCCACGTGGCGCTCGAACGACGCGTGCCGTGACGGTCACCGGTCCAATTGTCCATCGTCGGCGTGAGTCGCCTTCGCACCGGGAACCCGGCCCGCGCCCTGGTGTAGAAGAGACAAATGCGGTGGCTCTTGCCGCTGTTGGTCCTTGGCGCCGCGGCGTGCGGGTCAGCCCCGGTCGGCGCCGGGAGCCCCACGCCAAGCGTGGGACAATGCCCAGCGACCACTCCGCCACCGGTCGCGATAACGCCACCGCCGACCGCGGGCACTGGCCCCAATGCGACCCTCACGTTCCGGGCGTCACCGGGGAGCTTCCTCTACGGCAACGACGCGCTCATCGTGCTACTGCCGAACGACGGTACGTTTCATCCCTCAGATTCCGCACGCGGACTCGCTGGTGGGGTCAAGCTCGGTTGGTGGCGAATCGCGCCCGGCGATCTCACGATCACGACGCGCAGGCTCGACGCGCCGAGCACGCCTCTCCCGGCCCACGTTCCGAGCGGGTACGGCGACGTCGGGTTCCAGGCGACGGGCGTCAACTTCCCGGCGGCGGGCTGTTGGGAGGTGGTGGGAGTGGTCGGAGGTCACACGCTGACGTTCGTCGTGGCTGTCGCGCCGCAGTAAACGCAGCCTCACGAGTACTCAGCGGCGATAGACCCGATACGGCCCGAGGTGCGCGACGAGGCTCGCTCGCTCAGTCAGTGCGGCGATGAGTCCCTGCTCGAGCGCGGGCTCCTCGACAAGCTGAAGGCGATCCTTCACGAAGACCCAGCGCAGACCGACTGCGTCGGCGAACCGCGCGACCTCGGCCGGCGAGTACGGGTTCGCGACGTCGTAGTAATAGACGCTCGGCATGCGGGGCCGGCGACCGAGCGCGAAGAATGCCGGGTCCTCTCCCGGCAAGAACACCATCGCGTCATCCGCCGGCACGTTGTCGCGTGTCCAGGCGAGGATCGCGTCGAGATCGCCGATGTACGGACCAGGCGCTGAGAGCCCTGCCAGCGACGGGAACGCCGAGCGGACGACCGGACCCGTCGCGTTCGCGTCGACGAAGAGGAGCCGCGCGTTCGTGACCGTGTACGCGGCGCCCGACGCGGCCAGGAAGAGTGCGAGGACCGCTCCGGCCAACGGCGCGAGGCGCGTCGTTCCGGGAACGAGGCGCCTCAGGTCACGGACGACCGCGGCGATCGCGAGCACGAGCAGCGGAAAGATGCCGAACGTCGAGCCATTGAGGCCGAGCGACATGAGCGTTCCCGCCGCGGTCCCCGTGAGCACCAGAGGAAGCATCGTCTCGATGTGCGCCCCATCGCGTGTCGCGCGCACGAGCGCGAACACCGAAGCGGCGACAAGAAGCGGCGGAAAGAGCGTGTTGACGTCGATGAAGCTCGCGACGGTCGACACTCGAGTGAGCAACGCGAAGCAGAGCGTGAGCACGAAGATCGGCGCGCGGAGTCGCGCCGCGAGAAAACGCGTCGCGAGGGCGAGGGCGAGAATGAGCAACCCGGGCCAGATCACCGACGGGTCGGCGAACGAGCTGATGCGTTCGATGGTGACCCCGCGACCCGCCAGCGCGAACGTCCACGCCCACGCGAGGTAGTGGTCGATCCCGACGACCAGCTGCAGCGCGATGAGCTCGAAACCCAGCGCGGCGGCGAGTCCGACAAGGCACCAGCGCAGGCCGGCGCGTGCCGCAGGTCGAGCCAGCGCGTCGACCAGGAGCGCGCCGAGCGCGAGGACGAGGAACGCGCCGCCGATGTTCTGCTTGATGAACACCGGCACCGAGATCAGCGCGCCCGCCACGAGCCATCGCGTCCGTGTCGGCCGGTCGCTCGCCGCGAGAATCGCGGCTACCGCGGCGAGGATCGCGATGCAGCCGTCGGGGTCGTAGAACGGACTCGGCAGGATCGCGTAGATGCCGAGGGGCACGAGCGGTATCGCGAGGACGGCGGCGAGCGCGGCGGGCCTGGCGACGACTCCGGCGACGATGCGCCGGGCGATGAGATAGGTCAGGACCGTCGCGAGGCCGCCGACGATCGCGGCGTACACGATCTGCACGAAGAAATGCGGGCCGAACAGCTTGATGAGGACCGCCTGCAGGAGGAACGTGAGCGGAGCCTGCGCGAGTGGGAACTGCGCATACGGCACGTCACCGGCCGCGATTCGAGTCGCGATGTTCAGGATGTACGAGATGTCCACGAGCACGGCGACCTGCATGTTTCGCCACACCGTGAACGCCGCGCTTGCGGCAAACAGGAGTAGCGGAAGAAGGGGAAGAGAACGGCCGGGGAGCGCCGCGCGACCGGCGCCGATCACCAGGCGGGAGTATAGGTGGCGACATGGCCGACCGAACCGAATTGCGCTGGTTGCTTCTCGGCGCGACGGGACTCGTCGGCACGCATCTCCGGGCGGCGCTTCGCGAACGCGACGTGGTCATGACATCTCATCGCGCGCAGCTTCCGGGCAGCGTCGCGCTCGATCTCACCGACCCCGCAGCGACCGCTCGAGTGATCCGGGACGCGCGACCGGACGTGATCGTCGTTGCCGCGGCCAAATCCTTCGTCGAGGAGTGCGAACGCGAGCCCGTCGCGACGCGCGTCATCAACGTCGACGCGGTGCACGGCGTGGCGGTTGCGGCTCCGAACGCGGTGCTCGTGGTGTTCTCGAGCGAGTACGTCTTCGACGGAAGCGCAGGAGCTTACACCGAGGATGATCCAGTGGCGCCGATAAACGAATACGGCCGGCAGAAGGTCGCGGTCGAAGAGATCGCCCGTGATCGCACGGCGCACCTCGTGTGCCGCGTGTCGGGCGTGTACGGGTGGTCGGCCGGGCGAACGAGCTTCGTCTGCCAGCTCGTCGACCGCCTTCGCACGGGGCAGCGCATGCGGGTCCCGTCCGACCAGCTGATCACGCCCACGCCGGCGCCTGATCTGGCGCGTGCGATCGTCCAGCTGGTCGACAGCGGTGCGCGCGGAACGTTCCACGCGGCGGGCCCCGAGATCCTTCCGCGGCCCGAGTTCGCGCGTGCCGTCGCGGAGTCGTTCGGACTCGATCCGGCGCTTCTCGAGGTGCGGGCGACCGCTGAGCTCGGTCTCTCCGCACGGCGACCGCCTCGCGCAGGCCTCCGGACGGACAAGCTCCGCGCGTTCCTCGGACACGGCCTCTCGCGCTCGCGCGACGCCCTCGCGGCCATGCGCGACACGGAGCCGCGCGCCTGAGCGAGCCCGCTTGCCTCGTTTGCGGCGCGGCCGATCGGCCTCGGATCCGTGCGGGCGTGCGCGACTACGTCACCGGCGAGCGCTTCCAGATCCTGCAGTGCCGCCGCTGCGGATTCGGGATGACCGACCCGGTTCCGCTCTCGATGGACCCGTACTACCCGCCTCGGTACCGGCGCTTCAACGCGCTCGCAGCGTTCGTGCTTCGCCGGCTCTACCTGCGGCGCGTCGATGGTTGGCACGCCCGTCTTCCAAAGGCCGGCGTCGCGCTCGAGCTCGGGAGCGGCACCGGCTGGATGCTCCGCGCGCTGCGCGAGCGCGGCTGGCTTGCCGTCGGCAGCGAGCGCACCGTCAGGGCGGCCGCGGCCGCGCGCGATGCGGCAGGCTCGCCGATGTTCGTAGGCGACCTCTCCGCGATCCGCGACCAGCCGGTGCTCGACCTCGTGATCATCTTCCATGTTCTGGAGCACCTGGCCGACCCGCAGGCGGCGCTCGCGGCGATCGCCCGACGCGTCAAGCCAGGCGGGACGCTCATCCTTGGTATCCCAAACATCGCGAGCTGGCAGTCTCGATTCGCCGGACCTTCGTGGATGCATCTCGAGGTGCCGAGGCACCTCTGTCATTTCTCGCCGGACGCGATCGAGCGTGCACTCGGCGCATCCGGATTTCGGATGAGCCGCATCGATTTCCGTTCGTTCGAGCACGACCCGTTCGGGTGGGTGCAGAGCACTCTCGACCGGCTCGGTCTTGAGCAGTCGCTGCTCGTGAAGGTGCTGGCGCGGATGAGCGACCGGCGCTCGGGGTTTCTGACGACGCTCGCCGCGGTCCTTCTCGCGATCCCGCTCGGAGCGATCGGCCTGGTCCTCGCGCTCGCGAGCTGGCGCGCGGGCGCGGGCGCCGTTATGGAAGTCTGGGCCACACGCGACGAGCGTCCCGCCGGCTAGAGGTACGTCCTGTTGTTGTCGACGACGAAGACCGGCCGCGCCACGCCGTTCTTGTAGGCGCGCGCGAGGTAGAGCGCGATCGTGGACAGGGCAATCAGCGCGAAATAAAAGGTCGCGACCGACGCGAGGCTCGCGATGGCCGCGGTGCCGAGGCCGGCGACGAGCACGACGAGCGGGAATAGGAAGCCGACGACCACCGCGAGGTAGAGGATCAGGCGCAGCGGGAAGGTCGAGCTCGCGAGGAATCCCGCGACCGCGAAGCGCGTCATGTTGAAGAAGTTGTAGTGGCTCTTTCCGGATGTGCGCACGCCCCGGACGTACGGGACCCCGACCCGAACGAAGCCGACGTACCCGAGCTCCGCCCGCAGAAAAACATAGGTGGTGTGCGGCGCGACGATCGCGTCACGGACCTGCCGCGTGACCATGGCGAACTCCGCCATCCAGAGGACGATGTCGCTGTCGGCGATCCCCTTGTTGAGGTAATAGAAGATCCGGCGGAAGAACGTGACGAGCGCGGGCTCGACGCGGTTCGAACGGATGCCATACGCGACGTCGGCGCCGCCCTCGAGCGCGGCATGGAAGTCTCGGAGCAGCTCCGGCGGATCTTCGCAGTCGACGTCGATCATCGCGTAGCGATCCGCCGAGACGAGCGAGAGTCCGGCGAGCAGGACCGCGTGATAGCCGAAGTCCCTCGACAGCGAAATGACTTTGACGCGGTCATCCTTCGCGCGCAGCTCGCAGATGCGTTCGAGACTGCCATCGTCGCTGCCGTCGTTCACGAAGACCATCTGCCAGGAGATCGCGGGCAGAGATTCGAGGACCGGACGCGCTCGCTCGTAAAACGGCGCGATGTTGCCGAGCTCGTTATGTACAGGGACGATGATCGCAAGCTGCCGGTTGGTCATCGGCGTCACAGATTACGTGACCGTCCGCGAAATTAACGTTGCGGGCGAGGATCATGGGCGCGCTCGAACCGCCTTCGGCCGATAATCGATTCGTGGATCCGATCACCCTGGCCATCCACGCCACGCCGGCGTTCGTGGCGAGCGCGGTGGAGTTCGTCGAGGCGACGACGATCGTTCTCGCTGTCGGGGTCACGCGGGGATGGCGCGCGCCTCTGCTTGGCACGGTAGTGGCCACTGCCGCGCTAGCGATCATCATCGGAACGCTCGGCGTGGCCCTGGTCACGGTCGTTCCCGAACACCTCCTCAAGGGAGTGGTCGGTGCCCTCCTTCTTCTCTTCGGTCTCCGCTGGCTGCGCAAGGCGGTCCTTCGATTCGCGGGCATCGTCGCAATCCATGACGAGGAGCTCATCTACCTGCGCGAGCTCGCCGAGCTTCGGCAGCAGGGCCTTCGAAAGAATGAGTTCGACTGGGTCGGCTTTCTCGTGGCGTTCAAGGCCGTCCTGCTGGAGGGGACTGAGGTCGCTTTCATTGTGATCGCGTTCGGCGCGGCAGGTGGAGTAGCCCTGACGTCGGCGGTCGTTGGGGCGATCGTGGCAGGCATCTTCGTGATCGGGCTCGGCATCGCGCTGCAGAAGCCGCTGACGATGGTGCCGGAGAACTGGCTCAAGTTTGGAGTCGGCGCGATGCTCTGCAGCTTCGGAGTGTTTTGGTTCGCCGAGGCCCTCGGCATGACGTGGCCCGGCGACGCGCTCTCGATCCCGCTGATCGTCGTCGCGTTCCTCGCGGTGAGCTGGCTCGCGGTGCGGATACTGAAGGCGCTCCTTCCGCAGGGCGCCCAGATCGAAGCGCGAAATTTTTAGAAGCATCTGGTCGACGCTCGTCGGTCTGCTGATCGAGGACGGCCAGATGGCCATCGGCGCGCTCATCGCTCTTGCGATCACCTGGCTCCTCGCGGTCGCGGGTGGCGACCAGACTCAGCAGATCGTCGGGTGGGCGCTGCTCGCGATGGTCCTCGTGCTGATCGTTGCGAACCTCTACCGCGCGGGCCTCGTCGCGCGTGCCCGGATGAGCTCGGCGCGCCGGTAGCACCCGCGCTCGTGGTCGTTTCGTATGCCGACCGCCTGCATGAACGACTCGACGATGGTCGGCCCGACGAACCGGAAGCCGCGCTTTTTGAGATCCTTCGAGAGCGCGTCTTTGTCGTCGAATCCCCACACGAAGCGGTCGAACGACCCAAAGTCCTTTTGCAACACGGCCAACGCCTTTGCGTTCCCAATGGCCGCGTCGATCTTTGCGCGATTTCGGATGATCGCCTCATCCTTCATCAGCCGGGCTACGTCCTTTGACGTGAAGCGAGCGACCTTGACCGGAGCGAACCGCGCGAACGCGCGACGAAATGCATCGCGCTTGCGAAGAACCGTTTCCCACGACAGGCCAGCCTGCATCCCCTCGAGAACCAGAAATTCAAACAGGAGTCGATCGTCGTGCACCGGCGTGCCCCACTCGAGATCGTGATAGCTGAGAAGAGGCTCGCGCGTAGCCCACGCGCAGCGGTGGCGCCGGGCCGCCGAGGGCCCCCGCCCGGCGGTGGGGCTCAGGCCCACGGGGGCCTGGGCTCCGCCGGGTAGAGAGGGTTTCGGCGGACCGGCGCCATCTTGGAGCTACGCACCGCCCCATTTCTGCAGCAGCTCCGGAAGCTCCGCGAGTTGGGTGATTTCAGCCGTGGGCACGGCGATCGACGACGGGAAGCCCGACTGATTTTTTCTCCAGATGGCACGCATGCCGGCCTCGAGTGCTCCAGAGACGTCGTCGACCATGCGGTCCCCGATCATGACGCACTCGTCGGTACTTACGTCGAGTCGTCGCGCGACTTCTGCAAACACGCTTCGATGCGGCTTGGAGTGGGGCAGGTCGGACGTGTAGACGATCACGTCGAGTAGGGATGCGAGGCCATGGGCGGCAAGGTCGGCGTTGTGCCAGTCCGCGGCCCACCACGTGTTCGACAGAAGTCCGAGCCGGTAGCCCCGCTCGCGCAGCGTTCGGAGGACGGTCGCAGCTTCCGGGTCGACGGTGGACCAGCCTGCGATCGCTTTCGCATATCCGTCCATCGCTCCGAGCAACTCCGCGCCGCTCACGGGCACGCCGAGCCGATCGAATGCCTCGCGCACCAGCCCGGTCGGCGGTCCGCTCCAGTGCTCCGTATCGACCCTTCGCCAGTGGTCGCGTTCGGCATCGCGCATCGCGTTCACGTACGCGTCGCGCGAAGGCCATTTCCGATCGGCGAACTGGGTCACGAGCTGGTCGTACGAAGCGGCCCACTTCTCGTCGGCGCCGCTGTCCCAGTCGGACCAGTGCACGAGCGTCCCCCCGAGGTCAAAGATCACCGCGCGCGGCTTCGCCACGTCCGAAACTGTACGAAACGACGCCTACGGGGCGAAGGGTGCATGCTGCGGCAGTGTTCGATCTCTCCTGGCTCTTCTGGTTGTTCATCCTCGCCCAGTTCTTCATCCCGCTCTATCAGAAGCAGATGCTCGAGCTTCGCCGGAACAGGGCTTTCCACGGCTTCGAGCAGCGGCGCAAGACCCGGCTCATCACGATGATCCATCGCCAGGAGACGATGAGCTTTCTGGGATTTCCAATCGCTCGCTACATCGACATCGAGGATTCGGAGCAGGTCCTGCGCGCCGTCAGGCTCACGCCGCCGGACATGCCGATCGACTTTCTGGTGCACACTCCCGGCGGTCTGGTCCTCGCGGCGGAACAGATCGCGTTCGCACTCAAGCGTCACCAGGGCAAGGTCACGGTTTTCGTGCCCCACTATGCGATGTCGGGCGGCGCGCTCGTCGCGATCGCCGCCGACGAGATCGTCATGGACCCGAATGCCGTGCTCGGTCCCGTCGACCCGCAGCTCGGTAACGCGCAGGCCGCGTATCCCGCCGCCTCGATCATTCGGGCGCTCGCACAGCCGAACCCGAATCGCGACGACCAGACCCTCATCCTCGGCGATGTCGCCGAGAAGGCGCTGCGTCAGGTCACGGCCACGGTGAAGCGGCTGCTGCTCGAGCACTACTCCGAGGCGGACGCCGAACGGATCGCGAACAAGCTCAGCTCCGGCGAGTGGACGCACGACTACGCGCTCGACGTCGCCGGCCTCCGCGAGATCGGCATCAAGGTGACCGAAGACATGCCGCGGGAGGTCTACGAGCTCATGGATCTCTTCCCGCAGACGAGCCAGCGCCGTCCGAGCGTCGAATTCATCCCACTCCCGTACACGTCGCCGCCGCCGGCCGTGCGTCCGCGTGGCGATCGTTCGAGCTAGCCGGGCATCGCCTTGCGCACCCGCTCTCGGGTGAGCGGGACCGATCGCAGGCGCGCACCGCTGGCGGCAAAGACGGCGTTCGCGATGGCGGCGGCGGTGGGCACGGCGCCTGGCTCGCCGACGCCGGTCGGCGCCGCGCTCTCGTCGCCCTCGACGAAGACCTCGATCGATTCGGGCGCATCGCGGAAGGTCGCGATCGGGTACGTGTCCCAACCCGTATTCATCACGCGGCCGTCGCGATGCAGGAGCTCCTCCTTGAGTGCCCACGACGCCGACTGCTGGATGCCACCTTCGATCTGGTTGCGCACGCCCTCGGGATTCACGGTCTCTCCCGGATCCACGACGCACCACACTTTGACCAGCCGCACGGCTCCGGAGAGCGACACCTCGACCTCCGCGACCTGCGCCACATAGGTGCCGTGGTAGACGGTGCAGGCGATGCCGCGCCCGCGCCGCCCACCCGGACGCTCGCCCCAGCCACTCCGCTCGGCGACGTGCTCGACCACCCGGCGGAAGCGCTTGTCGGTGATGTGTCGCAACCGGAATGCGAGCGGGTCCTGTGCCGAGACCCCGGCGAGCTCGTCCATGAAGGACTCGATGGCGAAGACGTTCTCCGCGGCGGCGAGCGAGCGGAAGTTCGCGGTTCGAAGGCGCGTCGGCTCGATGTGCAGCGTCACCCTCGCCGGGAACTCGGCGTAGGGCGGGATCGCATTGCGACCCGACGTCACTCCAAGGACCTGCGGATCGAGCCCGGCGGCGGTGTGCACGTTGGTGTGCTCGTCGTACCGCCACGCCACGATTCCGCCGTCCACGTTCAGGCCAGCCGCGATCTCCAGCACCGCCTCCGGCCGGGAGGGCGACCACGCGAATTCCTCCTCGCGCGTCCATTGCAGGAGCACCGGCCGACCCGAGCCCTTCGAGAGGATCGCGGCCTCGATCGCGGCGTCCGCGGCACTGTTGCGTCCGTACGTCCCGCTCGTGATCTGGGGTAGCACGCGGACCTTTTTCTCCGGGAGCCCGAGCGTCTTCGCGATCTGGTCGCGCACGCCGAACGGCCGGTGCGTCCCGACGTACATCGTCGCGCCGTAGCCGCGGACATCCGCGACGGCGGCACTGGGCCCGATCGGCGCGCTGGCGATCGGCGGAAGCACGTACGTCTGCGTGAGACGCACTGACGCTGCGCGCAGCTTCTCGTCAACGTTTGCGTCCGAGCGCATCGGGACTTCGGCCGTCGGTCCTTCGACGGGAATCGCGTGCCAGTCCGCGTCGACCGCGGCAGCGGCGGCGCGCGCCTGGTCTTCGCGCTCGGCGACGACACCGACGACGTCACCGTCACGCACGACCGCGATGACTCCCGGCATCGCCTTCGCGGCCGTGTCGTCGAGGGAGCGGAGCTTCGCCCCACGGGCCGGCGGCCGCACCATCGCGCCGCGCGCCATTCCGGGGAGGCGGACGTCGGCTACGAACGTGGCGCGTCCGGTGACGATGTCTCGCGCTTCGAGATGCGGCATCGG
>Ga0209471_1001122_pt1 | contig 16291 bp, 14 predicted proteins | sample GraSoiAngelo_128_FD_185885 | JGI IMG/M metagenome (GOLD analysis project Ga0209471, IMG submission 185885) | Grasslands soil microbial communities from the Angelo Coastal Reserve, California, USA - 14_0927_12_20cm (SPAdes) (version 2) | ecosystem: Environmental > Terrestrial > Soil > Grasslands ...
GCGACCGGCTATGGTCCCCGAGAGGAATTCGCGCGTCTGAGTCGTTGTTAGCGAAGTAGGCTGCAGCTCCTGCACTCTGATCTCCCCAGTGCAGCGGCATCGAGCAATTCTTAAAGATGTCCCAGCAGATCGTGCTGGAAAAAGGCGTTCAACCGCTGTGCGGCATCTTACTCCCAGGCACTCGCAACGGCAATTCCAGCCTGTTCACAGATGGACTGACCGACCCAGTTCGCTCGCTTCACTATGGAGGGTTCTAGTTTTGTGCCGGCCAGCTAAACCTCACTCTAGAAAGCACTTCATGCAGAAGGGCCCGCCTCCGGATTTCTCAAATTCCGAAGTATCTACGATCACTGGCTCGAGTCCCTCCGTATTCAATATGTCATTGAGATTGCTGGTGATATGCGAGGTGATGTAGCGCCGGTTGACGACAATGCCATTACACATGAATTGCACGGCCTGGTCGCGGGTTAGGTCGTAAACCCTCTTCCAGCCTCTGCGGAGCTCGTGCAGAGAGTGCGGAGAGAAGGCGCCGGGATAAATAAGTGCTGCGTCGTTATTCAGGGGGCAAAGACTAGTGTCAAGGTGGTAACAATATTCATCGACTAATTCCAAGATGCTTACAGGAAAGCCTAAATCGGTCATTGCCGCGGAGAATTTCTCTAAACCACCAAGACTGGAGCGAAAACCGTAGCCTGCCCAAATCTTCGACCGGTCGGGATGCCAGATGAGGTCGCCGTGGCCTTCGAGGTATTCGTTTGATAGATCCACGGCGATGATTCCGTATCCATGCGTGCGAAACCATTCTGTATAGTAAGGAACTTCACGTTGGCGAGAGGCAAAGCGCATCTTGCTTGGAACAATAAACTTCCCTATTTTCTCGTGCTTTCCAACGAAGACTTGATTGGCGGCGAAGACCATATCTTCGAAGTCTTCCACAGGCTTGATGCTTTCCACCTTCAACCCTGCGCTCTCAAGGGCGACGCGGAGTGCCTGCCATTGGCCTTGGGCCTTCTCTCGGTCGACGGGTACGGCATTCTTCATGTAGGGATTCTTGACGTCACGAACAGCAAAATGGGTTGGAGGACACAGCAGGACACTTTTCATGGCCGCTAATGATCATAGCGTCTCACGAACCAAGTCTTCCACCATTTGCGGGACGTTGCTGAAAAAACTCGAGCGCTGAAGCGATCTGTATGCTCTTTCCGTTTCGGCCCGGCACGTTACCTTCATCACAAAATAAGTCGCCGTTGTGACACGAATCGTGACGACTTATCGGCAGGCTTGACCCTCAGTCGGCAGATGCTTATGAGGCTCTCGAGCAAGCCAAGAAATCTGGTTCATAACTCGTTCATAGAACCAAAGTGTTGCGCTACCAGTGACCCGCATAATCGGAACTCTGCGTGCACAAGCTTGTCCATCTTTTTCATCCAGTATTTTCTGGAATGCAAATGCTTCACAAGTGTGCTAACCCGGTCTGTACGACGCAATTCCGACAATCGCGCTCAGGAAAACTGTTCCAATTCGAGTCCGCACCCTCGAATAATGCACGCCAACAGGAGAGAATGGGTTCCCCAAGGAACAGAGCGGTTCCCCGTGTCGAGCACTACTGGCTCTGCGACCTTTGTTTTCCGCGCATCACGTTGGTTTTCGATGATCAGGCTGGAGTATCAATGGTCCGGCTCCGAAATGCTGACATCCAGCAGCTTGATAACGCAGCCCCACCAAACGGACAACCTGTTTCCACAGAGGCACGGAAACCAACCCCGACAGCCAATCCAACGCAATATCAGATGAGACAATCACATGAATAGCAGAACCGTAATGGTGTGCACCATTTGCGAACAAGAAAGAGTCGGCGTCGACGGCTGGTTCATGCTCGCCGAAAATGAATGGCTTGACCGCCTCAAAGTTTTGGCCTGGAACGATACACTGGCAGTCCGGGAAGATGTGCATTGCCTGTGCTGCGTGGCTCATGTGCAAGAGTTGGTGGCGCACTGGATGGCGACCGACAGCTTGGAATATCCATTCGCGCGCCTTCCATTCGCAAGGAAACGGGCGAGGCGTCGCCGAACTGCTCCATTCACCGGGCAATCTCGCGCGTTCGATTCCCTGGCCGGAGAGGTGATTGGAGAACTAGCCGTAGATCGTGAAAGCCTGAGGTGGGTATTGAGGGAAAATCCGTATTCCCTGATCACGATCATGGAGCCCTTGCTCGGCGCCTTGCGCCAGCGATATATCCAGCCTGTACTGCAATGTTCGCCGCCAGTTTTTTGCGGAGTGGAACAATGATGTAGCCGATATAGCAAAGAGCCGCTAAGTCAGGTCGCAACGCACTTAACCGCGTCTCAAAACCATCGATTTAACGACCGAACAACCTTCAATACGCCAATCGGCGTTTTTCAGCGTTCAACAACGGTCTCGCACTGACGCTGCGGACGCGATTGTGTCCGCCTAAGATCTACTCGGCCTGTGTATCAGCCTTGACACAGCGTGTCTGGAGAGACTCATGCCGACACCTCCCTCTCGAAATAACCCTAATCCTTTCAATGAGATGCTTTCGGTAAATGACCTGCCCTCTCGTCATGCGCCATGCGGCGAGGGTAATCATGAGAGTGGCTGGTGTCAACAATACAAGATCGGCAAGTGGTTGGTTAGTGGCCGCCGCGTTGTTATTAACGACGCCGGCAGTGTCCCAACACACAGTGCCCGCGTCAGCGCCACCATCGCACCGGAGGCATGTTGTTGTGAGTATTCCTGATCGCAAGTTAGCGCTGCTCCAGGATGGTGTTGTTTTACGCAAGCCCAAGTCCGACGGGGCAATTCCAGATCGTCACCCGACTCGCGAATCCTACGTACTATCACCCTGGAATAGTAATTCCGCCGGGACTTGATAATCCGATCGGAACGCGGTGGCTTGGGCTCAACACAAAAGGTTATGGGATCCACGGAACGAATGTGCCGCGCTCAATCGGGGAAGCAGCTTCGCATGGCTGTATTCGCATGCGCAATTGGGATATCGAGCAGCTCTTCCGCATGGTGAAGCTTGGCGACAAGGTGGAGATTCGCGGTGAGCGCGATGAACAGATCGCGAAGATCTTCGGCGGAAAAGTCCTGGGTCCTGCAACCAGCATCGCCCAGGCCGAAGTACTGCAGGATCAGCCGGCAGAGGCACAGGAGACAATCTCGCAGCTAGCCGGGAATGTTGAAATCGAGCAATAAGCCGTAGTCACAGGGGAACCTTATGCAATTCGCAATTACAGCAATGGCGGTCATCGGCGGTTTGTTCTTTTCACTTGCGGTGGCACTGCTTGTGGAAGAGTTCATTTTTGGCAAGGTCTTTCGTTTGTTCTTTGTCCAGCAGGCGGTTCGCGTCACGGCAGGGCAAAAGCGCTGAGGCGCAAGTCGGAGTAGGAATCATGGTTACCCATAACGCCGAGTCGGCCCGGGGAGTTTCACCCCGAGCCGCTCACAGATCCGGACGTGAATCGCTCGATTCATCCGGCTCGTGCCACCCACCGAAGGCTGCCGCCTTCTGTCAAAGAAAGGAGTTCCTCCGGTTGCCCGTTGACTCCAGCTCGACATGGATGACCTGTCCCCTTCGCTCCGTGGGCATTACTCCACTTCTTCACTACTACGAGACAGTGCGCCCCTGCCCGGCGGATCAGTACTTTCGGCCTCGCGGGGCTTCCGCTTGTGCCTTTTCCCTTAGCACCACCGGCAGGTTCTCAAGTTCCGTACCAGAGCCCGGTATAGAGTCACGCCACCTGTGCACCGGACACCACATGGCCAGTAAGCAGATTTCCGCCATGCTTGTTCCCAGAGCAGAGGGGACACTCCGGTTTCGATGTCGTCTGTTGATCCGTTTCGATGCTTTCTCGGTGGTTCACTTGCGTTCGTCTCTCTATTCCTCACATGACGTGATTTACTCACGCCTTTTAACCATGACGTTCACCACCGCGGCTTTTGACCGAAGCAGCTCATGGCTGTTTGAAGCCTGTTTCTGCAAACCGGCTTCGAAGGGCCTACCTTCATCTCCAGCACAGCATCACGCTCCTAAGAGCGCGTTCTTGACACAACCCCTCCACGGATCCGGACAAGCGGGTGTCCCGCATCCGGCTCTTACCTCAGGTAATAACGCCCATGCGACGCAGGGGATAAGGATGACAAGTGCGAGCGGGAGGCAACCAGCGATCGATCAGGCGCCGCATTCGGTCCCAGAGCACGTGGGCGTTCTGGCTGCGCCGCGAAAGGGTGCGATGCCAGAGCCTACCGACCTGGAACCGAAACGTAAACAGCGCCGCAACGTTCGTGGGCACGCCGTAGTAGCGGATGTGTCCACCCACGACCGAGCGCAGCCACCGGCCGACTTCCGGGATGGGGTCATGCATGCGCCGCTTGAGCTCGATCTTGACCTCGCTCAGCTTCGCTTGCAACCGTTTGCGAATCGTCTGTCGCAACACCGTGAAGCGTCCATTGCTCCTCTTCTTCCCGCAGATGTGCGTAAAGCCGAGGAAGTTGAACGTCTCCGGTTTCCCGTCTCCGCGCTTCTTCCGGTTTCCGGCCGCGTACGGTCCGAACTCCAGCAGCCGCGTTTTCTCGGGATGCAGTTCCAGGCTGAACTTTCGCATTCTCTCGATCAGTTCTGCCCAGAACCGTACGGCATCCGACTTCGTCTGGAAGCCCACCACGATATCGTCAGCAAACCGCACGATGATTACGTCACCGCCGGCTTGTTTCTGACGCCACGCGTGGGCCCACAGGTCGAACACGTAATGAAGATAAACGTTAGCCAGCAGCGGCGAGGCACTGCCGCCCTGGGGCGTCCCTTCTTCCGCCCGTGTTCGTCTCCCATCCTCCAACACGCCGGCGTTCAACCATTTTTGGATGAGCCGCACGACGCGTCGGTCCGCAATCCGATGCTCGACGAACTTCACCAGCCATTCGTGCGAAAGCGCATCGAAAAAGCCGCGAATGTCCAGATCCAGTACCCAGTTCACCTTCTTCGTCAACCGTCCGGTGTAGAGCGCGTCCAGCGCACTATGCTGGCTTCGCCCCGTTCGGAATCCGTACGAAAAGCCGAGAAAATCCGTTTCGTAGATAGCGTTCAGCACCTCGACAGTCGCGCGCTGGACGATCTTGTCTTCCAGCACCGGAACTCCGAGCGGTCTTTTCCGCCCGTCCCTCTTGTCGATGTACGCCCTACGCACCGGCTTCGCTCGATACGCTCCTCGCTTCAGCCTATGGGAGAGATCTTGGAGGTTGTCCTCGAGAGCCTCGCCGTAGTGCCGCCATGTCTCTCCGTCCACACCGGGCGCGGCTTCCTTCTTCAAGCAGAAGTAGGCCATGCGCAGCGTTTCCAGGTTGTAGATGTGGTGGAGCAGCGCTGTGAACCGCGTTTCCTTATCCTTACTGGCTGCTTGACGTACCCGCTGCAGCGCACTGGGCGTGTCCGTCCGGCTCGGTGTCCGGGACACGTTTTGCTGTTGCAGGTTCCCTTTGGTCAGACCTCTTCCCTCCATCCCCTCCGTCGCTGGTTGCCCAGCCTTGTTCGGAGACTTCGTAGGTACTACAGGTCTGTCCGACTTCCCGTGTTCGTTCATCATCGGCGTGCGTCCTTGGACTTCCCGATGCGCCCCCAGACATATTCCGTCTGGGGTGAACGCGGGATCTCCCGGTTCCCACGCGAGGTGCTTCCGTACGTGCACGGGGTCTGTGACCGCGCGGGACTCCGTTGCACCTCGCGATATCGGTGCACCGGCTGGGGCCTTCCGCTTTCTCCTACAGCGTCGGCGTCCCGGAGTGAGTTTCTTACGCGGCTGAATACCCGGCCCGCACATTCCCTTGTCAACGCTTCGACGCCGCCCTCGCGAGCGGCTCCGCATGACTCAGGGCCGATGTGGGTCGCTACTTCACATTCGTATGACTCTTTCATTCACTACACCTCGCCGGTTTAACCGGCGCACAGGAGAATCACCATGTTATTTGTGAAATATCTTCTGATGACAAGCGGCATCGGAATGATCCTGGCAGCCGTTGGAATCCTGAGCTATGACGTTTACCTGGAACTTGCCTATCGCAGGGCGATGGCCCCAACCGGACCTGATCAGAGACTTCCGATTTCGCAAATGCGGTGGCGGACATCGCTGGCGCTGGCAATGCTCGCTTGGGCCCCGCTGCTGCTGGCGCTAAGCATCGTGGTCGTGCCCAGCGGCATGGCTGGAGTTCGTGTGAGCCAAACTAAAGGTACGCTCGCTGGCACACTCTATCCCGGCGTCCACTTCGTGGCGCCACTGCTGGAAAGTGTGGCTCTTTTCGACACACGCGATCAATTGTTCACCACAGGAGAAGTGGAACAGTTAAGACCGATTTCAACCAGCGGTACGAAGCCACAACCACTTAACGTTCAAGCCAGGGAGGGACTCGTGGTTGGGCTCGCTATCACGGTTCGCTACCGGCTTGATCCCAAGCGTCTGGACTATATTCAAAACAACCTGCCACAACCTGTGGAGAAGGAAATTGTGCCCGCCGTAGTGGCCAGCGCATGGCGAGAGCTAGTTCCTAACTACACCGTGAGAGATGTATTTGCCGCCAAACGCGAGGAAGTCCGCAAACGTGCCGCCGATACGATCACCCAGAAGCTTGCAGCGGATGGAATCGTTGTAAAGGAAGTGATGTTGCGCGACATCCAGTTGCCGCCTGAATACGCCAAGGGATTAGAGACCCTGTTGCTCAAAGAACAGGAGAACGATCGCATGGGCGTCGAAACAGATATCCATCAAAAGCAAGTGCGGATTTCGGAACTGGACGCAGAAGCAACAAAGGTGCAGGAAGTGAAGCAGGCCGAGGGCCAAGCCCAGGTACGGGTGCTGCAAGCCAAGGGCGAAGCGGACGCCATGAAATACATGCTACCGCTAAAGGAAAAACAAATTCAACAGAGCCGTTTGGAAGCAGAGGCCCGCAAGGAATCCACTATCAAGAATGCGGAAGCCGCTGCCCAAGCGAAGGTGATTGACAGCAAAGCGGAGATGGAGCGCCGCAACCTGCTGGCCGACGCCGAAGGAAACAGGATACGCGTCACGGCTGCCGCTGATGCCGAGCGGATGAAGAGCGAAGCCGCAGTCCTGAAACAAAATCCGTTGTTGATCAATAAAATTGTAGCCGAGCGCCTCTCCGACAAGCTTCAGATCATGATGGTCCCAGCAGACGGAAAATTCTTCTTTGCCAATGACGTGCTTCGCAGCATGAGCATGGCAAACCGCACCAGTCAGGCGGAGACAGCAGAAGACCCGCCACAAAAGTGATCGCCACAAATCCGAGCGCCCCGCACGGAGGGAAACGGCAGGCCAATGGAATGACTCTAACCAGTACAGACGAGACGCTCAGAGCCACGGAGAAAGCGGTTTATAATTTGCGGATTCCCGAAATGTGCAAACCGCCACGAACTGTGCGCATGCCGTGCCGATGCCTCCTGTTATTTTCCCTCCTGTGTTACTCATTGAAACCGCTGTGGGCTGTTGGCTGGGATGCTCCCGAACAGCAACTAGCACGTAAGATTTCGGTTATCACCGGGCCGGGTACGATTTCAATTGGGGTCGTCAACCGCTCGTCAATCAGCAGAAAGGACAGCGAAGAAATAACGCGTGGGTTGCAAGTTCAACTCGGCGCTGTCGGCGTGCACTCTGTTAACGCGGAACAGGCGGCCGCCAACGTGCAAGTCTCTCTTTCCGAAAATTTTCAGAGCTATATTTGGGTTGCCGAAATTCATCAGGGCCCAAGTGAATCGTCGGTGGTGATGATTTCATTTCCGCGCCCCGCCGGCGCTACCCTCAGCAGCGAATCACCGGCGCTTACTATCAGCAAGGCTCTGCTTTGGTCACAGGACGAACGCATCCTCGACGTGGTCTCACTTGATGTAAATGGAAATCCGCTTCATCTAATAGTGCTGACCCCCGACCAACTCGGAATCTATCGGTTCCAGGATGGCCGTTGGCAACAGGATCAATCGTTGCCGATAAGCCGCGCTCACTCCTGGCCGCGGGACCTGCGTGGCCGGCTGATACTGAGCAAAGACCATCTGTTCGATATCCATCTGCCAGGCACTTTTTGCCAAAGCACAGCAGTCACTCCGCTGAGCATCGCCTGCCACGACAGTGATGATCCCTGGCCACTGGGCAATGAACCGGTAGCGCTCCGCGCTTTTTTCGCACCTCGCCGAAATTTCTTCACCGGTGCGCTCGTGCCCGGTGTTGGCAAACAGACAATCGCACCTTCTTTCTATTCGGCCGCAGCGCTTCCCCGAGAAAAGTACGTACTCTGGCTCTTCGCAACGACAGGCGGACAAATTCACGCGTTGGACGGTATTACCGATCAGACTGTTGCGAAGTCGGGATGGGGCAGCGATATCGCCAGCGTCAGGACGAATTGCGGTTCAGGCTGGCAAGTTTTGGCAACTCGTAGCGGAGATGTATCTCCTGACGCGATACGCGCCTTCGAATTTCCCGATCGGGAACCAGTGCCTGCGAGTCAACCGGTGGAGTTGGACGGAAATGTCACAGCCTTGTGGACCGAACCAAGTGGTAGCACTGCCATCGCAGTTACCCGTAATTCAGAAAATGGGAGATATGAAGCATACCGCCTGGCAATCGCTTGTGGTCGCTAGCCTGCTGATTGCAGCATCGAGCAGCGCGGACACTCGTCCCCAGTATGGCGGCACCCTGCGAATTTCCACTCGGATCGCGCCCGCCACTCTGGATCCTGCAACCAGCACGCGCTCCGACCCGGTCACTGGGCAGAATCTCACTCACCTGATTTTCGACACGCTGGTCACGGTTGATAACGGGGGCAAGATCCAGCCAGCACTCTCGACATCTTGGCAGGCTGAGGCAGGCGATCAACGCTGGCAATTCTGGCTGCGCCGGGATGTAAAGTTTCATGACGGCTCGCCGCTGACCAGCGATGCCGTGGCGGCATCTCTACGAGCGGTAAACCGGACTTGGAATGTTTCCCCGAACCGGGATTCGGTGATTATCGAATTAGATGCGCCAACGCAAGACCTGCCGGGACGGCTCGCACTCCCAGAGAACGCTATTGCAAGGCGGAGCCCGGGTGTAAAGATTGTCGGCACCGGACCTTTCCAGATCTCAGACTGGCAGCCAGGAAAAACCCTCATATTATCGGCCAACGAAGCATATTGGAACGGAAGACCGTTCATTGACTCCATCGAGATCGAAATGGGCAAGGACTTCCGCGAGCAGATGATTGCGCTAGAACTGGGAAAAGCTGATTTGATTGAGGTCGCCCCAGAGCAGGCTCGGCGCGCGGTAATCGATGGCCGCCGCATCGTGTTGTCCGCGCCAGTCCAGTTGATGGCGCTGGTCTTCGCCGGCGACCGTCAGTCTCCAGCCGATGGGAAACTTCGCCAGGTGCTCTCACTCAGCATTGAGCGTACTGCCATACGGAATGTTCTGCTGCAAGGGAATGGCGATCCAGCCGGAGGCGTTATGCCCAATTGGATAAGCGGCTACGAGTTTGTGTTTCCTAGCGTTAGCAACGTGCGACGTGCGCAGGAAATACGCAGCGAAGTGCCACGCGCACCCGCATGGCGCCTGGGATATGACTTAAATGATCCATTGGCAAAACTAATAGCGGAACGCATTGCCCTGAACGCTCGGGATGCGGGAATCACTCTTCAGCCCTCAGTTTCCGGCGCCACGGACGTTCGACTGGTGCGTATTTCTGTGGCCTCTGCCGATCCTCGCGTGATGCTTACCAATGTTGCTGCTACTCTTGGACTGCCACAGCCGAAATTCAGCGGCAATTCTGTGGAAGAGTTGTACCAGGCAGAAAGCAAAATGTTGGAGACGCAGAGACTGATCCCGTTGTTTCACTTGCCGTTAGCTTACGCCCTCCGTCCATCAGTAAGAGGTTGGAGTCAAGACCGCGACGGAACCTTGCACCTGCAGGATGTGTGGGTAGGTACAGAGAAGCCATGAGTTTCCGCCGAAAACTTTTGGCCGTCTTCGCGCTGGCCGTCATCGTTTCGGTAGTGGCGGTGGCCTGGATGGCGTCTGTCGTCAGCAGCCGTGCCTTTGCCCAAGTGAACGAGGAGCGCACCGCCGCACTGGTCGCACAATTTCGCCGTGAATTCAATCGCCAAGGTGAAGATGTGTTACGACGAGTGCAAGCCCTGGCGGCCGGCGAACCGGCCATCCGCATGGGCCTGGCACTCAGTCACGGTTCTCCGGATTACGCGGCGCACATTAGCGAGGCGAAATCCGCTGCAGAGAGCCAGGAACTGGATTTCGTAGAATTTCTGGATAACCAAGCGACGATTATCTCTTCAGCTCAGTGGAGCGCAAAATTTGGCTACAAGGAAGCTTCTGTTTCTAATCTCGCGCAAGCGGTTTCCCACGATGCTTTCTTGAAGCAGGAAGAACTTCCGGATGGTAGAGTTCTGGGCCTGTTTGCGGTTCGTACCGTTAATGTAGGCGACAAATTACTGTATGTCATCGGTGGCCGCCAAGTGGATAAACGCTTTCTTGCGAATTTGGAACTGCCGGCGGGAATGCGCGTGATGCTATACCAGAATATTGGAGGCGACTTATCCTCTCAATTTCTGTCTGACCCATCTGGCAGGGTGCAGCAGATTAATAAGCTGGCGCCTTTGATTCACAAAGTTCAGCAGCACGGGCAGGAGACTTCGGATATCGTCCGCTGGTCGCCGGATGCAGCTGACGATGAGATGGTCCACGCTATTCCACTCAAGGGCCAAGAAGGCCAGTTGCTCGGAGTTTTGCTAGCGGGAAATTCCCGGCGCACTTATGTGGAACTGAATCGACGCGTCCGCGCCGCAGCACTGATGGTTGGAGGAGGGGGCATCCTGCTTGCCATCCTGCTCAGCGGATGGGCAGCTGCACGTGTCACGCGACCTGTCGAGGTGCTAGCAGCGGCAGCTCGAGATGTTGCAGGTGGAAACTGGAACACGCAGGTCGAAGTAAACTCGGCGGACGAGCTTGGGGAATTGGCGGAATCCTTCAACCGGATGACGCGTGAACTTTTGCAACAAAGGGACCAACTGGTGCAAACGGAGCGCGTGGCGGCCTGGCGCGAGCTGGCGCGACGCCTGGCGCATGAACTCAAGAACCCGCTCTTCCCGCTGCAACTCACAGTTGAGAACCTTATCCGCGCGCGACAACAGAGCCCGGAACAGTTCGAAGAGATTTTTCTGGAGAGCTCCACAACTCTTCTTGCCGAGATTGCAAACTTAAAAGCGATCATCTCGCGTTTCAGCGACTTCTCAAAGATGCCGCATCCGCAATTGCAGCGAGTGCAATTGAATGAGATCGTGCAAGGAGTGGGGAGGCTGTTCCAGGCGCAACTCCAGGCGTCCAACCCACCGGCTATTGAGTGCGCGTTCGAACTGGACGAGCATTTGGAACCAATTGCCGCCGATGCTGAATTGCTGCATCGAGCGATTTCAAATCTGCTCTTAAACGCAATGGATGCCATGCCCCAAGGTGGTACAGTCCGTCTTCGTACCTGGAAGACCGACAATTCGGTGTACCTTGAAGTATCCGACACCGGGACCGGCCTCACCTCCGAGGAGTGTGAACGCCTGTTCACTCCTTACTTCACGAGCAAGCAGCACGGCACGGGATTGGGATTGGCGATTGTGCAGTCAATCGTAAGCGATCATGACGGTAAGATCAGTGTGCAAAGCTCGCCAGGTCGCGGTACGACATTCCGCATTGAACTGAGTAAGAACCCTGAGAAATTGAAACTAGCGGCCGGACAACGTAACCCCGCGAACGCCTAAGGCGACGACAGAATGCCGCAAAAGGCACATCTTCTCATCGTGGACGACGAAGCCAATACTTTGGCATCGCTGACGCGCACTTTCCGTCTCGCGGGCCATGAGGCTGCGGTCTGTGACAATGCCACAAGAGCTCTAGAGCTTGCCAAATCGCAACACTTTGATCTCATCCTCTCGGACGTAGTAATGCCTGGCAAGGATGGCCTTGCGCTGCTCGAGGATCTGAAGTCGCACGGCATTATTGTACCCGTTGTAATGATGTCTGGGCAGGCGGACATTGACATGGCGGTCCGTGCTACTCGAGTTGGAGCCCTCGATTTTCTCGAGAAACCGATCTCGACGGAGAAACTCCTGCTCACGCTGGAAAACGCGCTCAAACTGCAGCGACTGGAGGCGGAAAATCGGCAACTGCGTCAGCGACTGGGAAAGCATGAAATCGTCTGGCAGGGTGAGACTATGCGCAAGGTAACAGCGCAAGTGGAACGGGTGGCGGCGAGCGAAACCCGGGTCTGCATCCTGGGTGAAACCGGTACTGGCAAAGAACTGGTGGCGCGCACGATCCATGAGCGCAGCCCGCGTGCCGCTGGACCTTTTATTACCTTGAATTGCGCTGCTATTCCAGCAGAGTTAATCGAATCCGAACTCTTCGGACACGAGAAAGGCTCCTTTACCGGCGCTGCTGGACGCCACATCGGCAAATTCGAACAGGCGCAGCACGGCACAATCTTCCTCGACGAGATCGGCGATATGCCGTTGGGCATGCAAGCCAAACTGCTGCGCGTATTGGAGGAAGGTGAAGTCGAACGCATCGGCGGCGACAAACCTGTGCCGGTTGACGTCCGAGTAGTGGTTGCCACTCATCGCGATTTGGAGGCGCAGGTCCGCGACGGCAAGTTCCGCCAGGATCTTTTTCACCGCATTTATGTTTTCCCCCTGCTGCTGCCGCCACTGCGCTCGCGCCGCGAAGACATCCCTACTCTGGTCGAGCATTTCTCGAGACAGGTGAGCGCGCAAAATGGGTGGAAAATGGCTGCCTTCAGTTCGGACGCCATGCAGGCACTTCAGGAACATTCCTGGCCCGGTAATGTCCGGGAACTCCGGAACATAGTGGAACGAGTGATGCTGCTAGCCGGCGACAGCCAAGTAGACCTTGCGACCGTGCAGCTTGCGCTGCCTCAAACGTCGGCTTCACGGTCTACAGCGGTTGCCTCCAACTCATCGCTCGCAGAACGCGTGCAGACTTTTGAGCGCGAGGCCATACTGGTAGAACTAAAACGCAGCAATTACAACATTTCAAGTGCGGCGAGGGCCCTGGGGCTAGAACGCAGTCACCTTTACAAGAAGGCGGAACAACTGGGGATCGATCTGGCAGCAATCCGCAAAGAACAAGTCATCGACTGAGTAAACCCATTTCATTGAACCATCTATCTCGTCTTGTACACCTTCCCATCCTTCATGACGAATTCGACGTGTTCCAGCACGCTTACGTCCTGCAGAGGATCTCCTGAGACAGCGATCACGTCTGCGTATTTTCCAGGCTTGATGGAACCAAACTCTTTGGAATGTCCCAACAAATCGGCCGCCGAGGTGGTTGCAGCCTGAATTGCCTGCATGGGCGACATGCCATACTTCACCATGAAGGCGAACTGCTTGCCGCTTGTCCCATACGGACATACCCCAGCGTCAGTTCCAAAAGCCATCTTCACTCCTGCTTTTATGGCTTTGCGGAAATTATCCCGCTGAATTTGCCCGAGCTCAGCATCGTGTTGCAAGAAGTCCTTCGGGATATTCCCTTTTCTTCCCGCCTCCTGGATGCACTCTTCGTCGTAGATATCCATGTCCAGGTATGTACCGTGCTCTTTGGCCAGCGCGATGCCTTCATCATCTATCAATGTGGCGTGCTCAATGGAGGCCACGCCTGCACGGATCGCGTTTTTAATCCCCCGAGGAGCGTGTGCGTGTGCCGCCACACGCAGTCCGAAGTGATTCGCCTCATCGACTGCGGCCTGCAGTTCTTCAAGCGTGAACTCTTGAGAGTTGGGATTGCTGCCATGTGTCAAGACTGCCCCCGTAGACAGCACCTTTATGTGGTCTGCACCATCATGAGCGAGCTGGCGGATTTTCTGACGTACTTCCCATGGACTGTTGGCTTCCCCGTAATGCAGGTCCCACGGCAGTTTGATATCCGGTGCTAGACCCGTCATTGCCCCCGCTCCGCCAGTAATTGTGATGTATGCTCCCGCGACAAACATGCGTGGACCTTCGATGTAACCATGAGCGATGGCATCCCGCAGAGCAATGTCATTCAGAGCCCGATACACGCCGACGTCGCGAACCGTGGTAAAGCCCGACTCCAGCATTTTGCGCGCGTTGGGAACCGACTCCAACGCCACTTGTGCCGATGTCTTCTTCAGTTGCGAAAGTGGGTCACCATCGTCGGTTGGTCCATCCGCCAAATGAGTGTGACAATCAATCAAGCCCGGAAGCACCGTCATTTGGGAAAGATCAATCACCTTGGCGTCTGCTGGAATCGGCAAATTCTTTCCGACTGCCTGAATCTTATTCTCATGGATCAGAACCACCTGATCGGCCAATACCGAACCTGCCTCGGGATCGACCAGCCGTCCGGCCTTGATCGCGATCGCTTGCGCGATAGCAACGTTGGCACCGAGCAAGCAGAAACATAGAAGAAAGCCAAGAAGCCTTTTCATGATTTCTCCCTCAGACAAATAAATGGAGGGCCAGAAGCCCTCCACGGAAAGATCCTTCAAACGAGCATTACGGGCCTCTTTAATCTGCTGCGGCGGCGCTTCGGCCCAAACCATTCTTCAAATCAGCGGCCAGCAGCCGATGGAAAAGATGCTCACCCGCCTCACGCCGCACCGACAGCCGTCCTGCCCGATAAGCGCGAGACTTGAGACCACGCTGGACCGCTTCGCAAATCCCCAGGTCTTCGTCCTGAACGCGAGCGCCGACGGCAACGCTCTCCTGGTTATATTTGCGTCGCGTTTCGCTCACATCGGCAAAGTAAAAATCAAAGATCACTCGGCAATGGTCGACATCCAAGGGCAGCACAAGGTTGGTATCCATGTAGCCTTCGTAACAGTTGATCATAAGATTTGGATATTGCCAGAAATACCAGGCGCGATCACCTTTGCGGGTTGAGGCTGTCGCTGCATCCTCATCCGAGGCCACCATAGGACTCGATTGCAGGCAATACCGGTCTTCATTTTCAATCGTATATTGCTTGTAATCGAGGACACTGTTCAAGCCCTTATGGAGATGGGGCACATGATATCCGCCGTCTAGATAGTTATCCACGAACACCTTCCAGTTGCAGTGGATGTCATAGACGCGGCGATCAAAGTAGTGCAGTTTGCTGAGACCGAGTGGGGCAGTGCGCTTAACTAATCTAGCGAGAAAGTCTTCCAATGGCGCGGCCTGAGGATCGAGACTTACAAAGACAAACTTCTCCCACGTGTCCACTTTGACTGGAACGAGACCGTTTTGATCACGATTGAAATTCTTCACCCCGTCGAACTCCGGCATCCCTTTTAGCGAGCCATCCAGTCCGTAATTCCATCCGTGATAAGGGCAATGAAGAAGCTGCGCTTGCCCGCACTGCTCCGTGGCGACGGCTGCCGCGTGATGACGGCATACGTTAAAGAATGCGCGAAGTTTCCCATCGTTGCCTGTCACCGCGACAATCGGTTCGCCGGCCACTTCTGCAGTCACAAATTGTCCAGGTTTCTCTACCTGGTCCGTGCGACCGATCATCTGCCACGTCTCGCCGAAGACAGTTTGCTTCTCCAACTCTGCGATTCGCGTATCCACATACCAGGGCGCCGGAATGGTGAAGGCTTCAGCTAGCGGCGCGCTGTCGTCATAAAGTGAAAGAGTTTTCTGCATTGATGTTTCCATACGATTTATACCGTCTCGACACACCTTTCAGGCACGTCGCCCCGCCCCGATCGCTCTTCGCAACACGTCCAGAAATTGGTTGATTCGCGCTTCCTTCTTCTCCGGCAACTCGCCTTGCTTCCGAAACAGCCCCGGGTCCAGCTCTTCGGTAAGCAGCGCGTCCTGAAAACGTTCCATCATCCAGTCAAGAATAGATACGATCATCTCCACGTCCATGTCTTTGCGCAACTCGCCCCGTTGCAGACCGAAGCGCACGAACGGTACCGTACCATAAGGATCTTCCGTCATCAGAAAGCGGTTGATTTCTCGCTTGAGCGTGAGGTCTGTTCCATAGTTGCCGAGCAGCGACACTCGATATGGAACCCAATCTTCGTGCAGCAAATGCTCGGTACTTACCAGCCAGTAGCGCAGGACGGCAAAAAATCCACTCTCTCGAACTTTTCCAGGGGCCTCGAGATACGCGGGCAAGGAGCGAACAGCTTTCTTGTAGACCTCAAAGAAAAGTCCGTCCTTACTGCCGAAATGCTGAAAAATCGACCCCTTGGCGATCCCCAGTTG
>Ga0209471_1001124_pt1 | contig 16284 bp, 8 predicted proteins | sample GraSoiAngelo_128_FD_185885 | JGI IMG/M metagenome (GOLD analysis project Ga0209471, IMG submission 185885) | Grasslands soil microbial communities from the Angelo Coastal Reserve, California, USA - 14_0927_12_20cm (SPAdes) (version 2) | ecosystem: Environmental > Terrestrial > Soil > Grasslands ...
AACGTCCCCCTCATCACCACGCCGCCGGAGCCCAGGGATCGTCCCGCCACGGTCGGGCCGCCCCAGCTCTGGGCGCAGATCGAGCAGGACCTGACAGACGCGCGCGCGGCCCTGCCGCAGGCTTACAGCGGCTCCGACGTGGGCCGCGCCACCTGGGGCGCGGCGACCGCGCTGCTCGGCAAGGCGCATTTGCAACAGCACGAGTGGACCGAGGCGGAGGCGTCCTTGAGCGAAGTGATCGGTTCCGGTCGCTACGACCTGATGGCGAACTACGGGGACAATTTCACGGACCGCTTCGAGAACAACGTGGAGTCGGTGTTCGAGGTACAGTTCGGCGACCGGTCGTTCCTGAGCGCGGGGACGCGCGGACTCAACATCTCGCGCATGGTGGGACCGTGCGGGCCGAGCTACTGCGACGGCCGGCCGACGCGCTGGTATTTCCAGCAGTTCCAGCAGGACACGACGGTCACCGGCCAGCCCGATCCCCGCTTGGACTACACGCTGTACTACAAGGGCGGCAGCGACGTGTACGGCGTGGCGAACGCCACGTACTTCGCGGACGACACGACGACGCACAACGTCCGCGAGGACACGCTCATCTTCTTCAAGAAATACGGCGAGTACTACCTCGGCCTTCCCGACCAGGACTGGGACGCGGGGATCAACTTCCGGGTCATCCGGTACGCGGACGTCTTGTTGATGGAGGCCGAGGCGCTGAACGAGCTAGGGCGCACGGCCGAAGCGTATCCCTTTGTGAACCGGGTGCGGGCGCGCGTGACCATGCCCCCGCTCCCGGCCGGCCTGACCCAGGCGGAGATGCGGGACCGCATCCTGCGCGAACGCATGTTCGAGTTGGGTCTCGAGGGACAGCGCTGGGCCGACCTCGCGCGCCACGACCTGCTCACCCCCGCGCTGCAGGCAAACGACGCCGAGTTCGATTTCTTCGTCGCCGGGAAGTCGGAGCTGCTGCCGATCCCGCAGTCGGAGCGGGATCTCAACCCCAACGTCAAACAAAACCCAGGGTGGTGAGACCCCACCCGTGACTGGCTCCCGGAAACCCCGGGCTTGCGCCCGGGGTCAGATGCAGACTCTGCGGCGGTTGATGCTGCCGTTGCTGGTCGCGGCGTGCGTGAACCCGTCCGGTGCGACGGCGGGCCAGGCGCCCCCAGTAGGAGCGTGCAGCTTCGTCAATCCGGTCGCGCCGGGCGCCGATCCCTGGGTCGTGCGGCAGGGCGGCTGGTACTATCTCATCCAGTCGCGGGACCGCGCGATCTGGGTGTACAAGTCCGACAAGCTGACGGAGCCGACGAGCAACGGCGTCCTGGTCTGGACGGCTCCGGACAGCGGGTGGAACCGGACCAACGTGTGGGCGCCGGAGCTCCACTACATCGATGGCCGGTGGTACATCTATTACGCGGCGGGGGACACCGGCCCACCATTCATTCATCAGCGGAGCGGGGTGCTCCAGTCCATCAGCGATGACCCCCAGGGCGAATACCGCGACAACGGAATGCTGGACACCGGTGGCATCTGGGCCATCGATCTCACCGTGACCCGTCTGCACGACGGGCTGTACGCGGTGTGGTCGGGATGGGAAGCGAACCGTGCGACCGATCGCACGCCACAGCACTTGTACATCGCGCGCATGTCCAATCCGTGGACGATCCAGAACAGCCGAGTCCGCATCTCCTCCCCGACCGAGAGCTGGGAGCACGGTACCGACCTGGATTTGAACGAAGGGCCGGAGTTTCTCTCGCACGGAGACCAGACGTTCATCATCTACTCGACGCGGGAGTCCTGGCTCGAGGACTACCGGCTGGGACAGCTTCGCCTGAAGAGCTCCGAGTCCGATCCGATGGACTCGAGCAGCTGGCTCAAGACCGGGCCGGTGTTCACGGGCAGTGCGACCGTGTATGGGGTGGGACACGCCAGCTTCACCACGTCCCCGGACAGCCTGGAGGACTGGATCGTCTACCACTCCAAGGTCGATGCGCGGCCGGGGTGGGATCGCGTGATCCGGATGCAGAAATTCTCGTGGCATCCGGATGGGTCGCCCGATTTCGGGACACCGGTTCCGACCGGTCAGCCCATCAGCGTGCCCTCGGGCCAGTGCCGATGATGGGACGTGGTAGGGCGACGATGTTCGCAACGATGGCTGTTGTCGTAGCGTCTTTCGTTCCCCCTAAGTCCTCACCCCCTGTCCCCCTCTCCGCGATGCGGAGAGGGGGCACGGCGGTCAGCATCCCCCTCCCCGAGCATCCCCGGCCCGACTTCCAACGCGACCTGTGGCAGAACCTGAACGGGCCGTGGCAGTTCCAGTTCGATGCGCCGGACTCAGGTGAGGCGCGCGGGTGGTTCCGCGGGCCACTACCGGAGCCACGCCAGATCCTCGTGCCCTTTCCCTGGGGCGGCCCGTTGTCGGGCGTGCCCGACAGCGCGGTCATCGCCTGGTATGCCCGGTCGATCATCGTGCCAGCGGCGTGGGCCGGGCGCCGGGTGTTCCTCGTGATCGGCGCAGCCGACTGGCGCACCACCGCCTGGCTCGACGGCCAGAAGCTCGGCACCCACGACGGTGGCTACATCCCGTTCGAGTTCGAGTTGACCAAGTACGCAAAGGCCGGACAGTCGCAGCGGCTCGTGCTCCGGATCGATGACACCCCGCGCGCCTTCAAGCTCGAAGGCAAGCAGGGCTACGGCAACGCCCTATCTCGAAGCGCGAGGACGCTCACCGCTCCGCACACTTCACTTCACGCCCGACATCGACCGCGGGCGCGTGGTGGTGGCGGCGCGGCTGCTCGAGAAGGCCCCGCGCGACCTGACGCTCACGCTGCACTTCAGGAACGCTGATGTCCCGACCGTGAGCTGGCGCGTGGCGAAGGGAGCGGACCAGGTGACGTTCGACGTCCCGATCCCGCACGCCCATCTGTGGTCGCTCGACGACCCGTTTCTCTACGAGGTGGACGCCGCCGTGGGCGACGATCGGGTCGGGAGCTACTTCGGAATGCGAAAGATTTCCGTCGTCAGTCTCCCCGGAACGGACTACCGCTACGTGGCGCTGAACGGCCGGCCCCTGTACCTGCAGCTGACGCTGGACCAGGCGTTCCACCTGGGTGGGTTCTATACGTATCCGAGCGACTCGTTCGTGCGCGCCGAGATCCTGCGCGCCAAGAGTATCGGTCTCACCGGGCTGCGCGAGCACGTCAAGGTCGAGTCACCGCGCAAACTGTATTGGGCCGACCGGCTGGGCGTGCTGATCATGGCGGACGTGCCCAATTCGTGGGGAGAGCCCGACTCCGCCATGCGCCGCGAAGCGGAGTCGACGCTCCGCGGCATGGTGGCGCGCGATTACAACCACCCCGCCATCTTCGCGTGGGTGCTGTTCAACGAGACGTGGGGCCTGTTCACGAAAGTCGCAGGGAAGCAGGTCTACCGCCCCGAGACGCAAAAATGGGTCGCGTCTGTTTACCGGACCGCGAAATCGCTCGACCCGACGCGTCTGGTGGAAGACAACTCGCCTTGCTGCGGTCGCGGCCACACCGAGACCGACCTGAACTCGTGGCACTCCTACCTGCCGGGCTGGGCGTGGGAGGAGCACGATCGGGTGGTGAGCGACAGTACCTACCCGGGCTCGCCCTGGAATTTCGAGGCCGGCTACCGCCAGGCGCGGCAACCCGACATCAACAGCGAGTTCGGCAACGTCTGGGGCTACGAGGGGAGCACCGGCGACGTCGACTGGAGCTGGGATTACCACCGGGCGGTGAACGCGTTCCGGCGCCACCCCAAGATCGCCGGCTGGCTCTACACCGAGCTGCACGACGTGGTCAACGAATGGAACGGCTACTGGCGCTACGACCGCTCCGGTAAGGAAACGGGGTTGGGCGAGCTGGTGGACGGGATGTCGCTGCGCGATCTCCATTCCCCCCTGTACGTCGTGGTGGGCGACTCGCTCAGCCAGACCGCGCCCGCCGGCGCCGAGCTGCGGGTGCCTCTGTACGCGTCCTTCTTGACGTCCGGTAACGCGTGGGGCGACAGCCTGACGCTCTCCGCGCAGCTCTACGGCTGGGACGCCCTCGGCCAGAGGCACGTGTACGTCCAGACGACGCGGCACGTGCCCTACCATCCGTGGATGACCGGGCCGCTCGAGCCGCTCCCTGTCACCATGCCCGCCGGGCCGGCCGTGCTCGTGCTCGCGGTGCGCCTGGAGGACGGAGCAGGCACGGTGCTGCATCGCAACTTCTGCACGTTCGTGGTCGAAGGCGAGCCGCCGACCGAGGTCCGCCTGGACGACGGCCGGCGCGCGCGCCTCGTGCCGATCGACCCCGCCCGCTTCGATTCCGCCGCCTGGTCGCTCAAGCAATGGAATGTGATGGATGGACTGAAGGTGAACGGCGCGGGCTCGGGGTTCTTCGAGTACCATGTGGCGTGGCCCGCGGCAGTCGCGCTCGCCGATCTCGACAGCGCGGTGTTCGTGGCCGAAGTCTCGTCCAAGCAGCTGTTCGGCAAGGACCGCGCGGGCAGCGGTCGAATCGAAGGGGACTTCATGCGGGGTCGAGGCACGCTCGACCCCAGCCTGAACCCGAACGCCTACCCGATGACCGACGAACAGCGATTCCCCAGCGCCGTGACGCTCCGCATCAACGGTGTAATCGCCAGGCGCGCCACGCTCGCCGACGACCCCGCCGACCATCGGGGCATCCTGTCGTGGCACTATCAGATGCACGACCGGCGGCTGCGCGAGGCCGGCTCTTACGGCACGCTCGAGCGCATGGCGATCCCGCGCGAGGCGCTCGACCGCGCGGCGGCGCAGGGGCAGCTGGTGATCCGGCTGGAGGTCGACGCCGAGCTGCCCGGTGGCCTCGCCATCTACGGCCGGCGCTTCGGGCGCTATCCGCTCGATCCGACCGTGATCTTCCTACTGCGCCGGTAGCTCCGCCACGCCGGCCTGGCGTAGATATCCGGCGGCGACCGTGGCGAACTGCGCGAAAGCGACCTCCGGCTCCTCGATCTCGGGGTGCCAGCGCTTCTCCCATTCAAAGTTGTAGTAGCCGCGGTAACTGCTGCGCGCGAGCGCCTCGACCTGCCGCCGCACCGGCACCTCGCCCGTGCCGGTGAGCACGTAGCGGCGGCCCCCCGCCGTCGCGGCGGACGGCACCGAGTCTTTGAGGTGCACGTGCCGGATGTAGCGCCCCAGCTGGCGCACCGTGTCTTCGGGCTGCTCCTTTCCCGACACGAACGTGTGATGCGCGTCCCACAGCAGGGCGACCGCGGGCGAGGCCGCCTGCTCGAGCAGCGCGAGCAGCGAGGGGGAGTCGGTGAAATCGCCGTGTGATTCGATCAGCACGGTGACGCCCTTGGGTCGGGCGTAATCGCCCAGCTCGCGCAAGCCCCGAGCGATGTGCGCGAGCATCATGTCGCGCGGCACACCCTTCACGTAATTGTTGCCGAACACACGCACGTAGGGAGCGCGCAGCGTCTCCGCCAGGTCGATGAAGCGGCGTGCCTCGTCGAGCTGGGCGGCGCGCTTGGCAGGGTCCTGCTCGTGCAGCTGCGCCGAGGCGCCGAGGTCGGATACCTTGAGCCCGCGCTCGCGCAGCTCGCGCTTCGACTCTTCGATGCGCCCGCCGTCGCGTGAGAGCTCGGGCGTGAGGGTCAGGTCCATGTTCTTCTGGATCCCGCGCAGCTCGATCGCCGCGTAGTCGTGCGCCTGTGCGAAGTCGAGGATCTGCTTCCAGGTCCACGCCGGGCAGCCGAGGGTCGAGAAGCCGATGGGGAGGCGGGCCGCCGACCTCAGCCCCCGAGGTGAGACCAGGATCGCAGCGGTGGTCTCGAGGAACGCGCGTCGTGTGGTCATGGAGCAGCTCCTCCCAGGAGCCACAACAGGGGTTGGCGGATCGGGTAGTTGCGGATCACCTCATCTACCGTGGGATCGGGGTCCAGCGTCTTCCACAGATCTAGGTAGCGCGACTCGTGCAGCGCCAGGCCCCCAAAGAGCAGAGCCGGATGACGCACCGGCCACGCAGCGAAGTACATCACGTCCGGCGCCTTCGACCAGGTGCGCTTGTCTTGGATGTACGGAAACATGAAGGCCAGGGCTCGCCGCATGCCGCGTCCGTCAGCCATCGTGTCGGTCCAGGCACCGAGCACCCACGCGAGCGTCCCCATGACGTCCAGCTGAAACAGCGAGTAGCCGTAGGGCTTGGTGCGGCCGAGCTCGCGCGGAAAGCTGCCGTCGGCGGCCATCTGACCCGAGACGAGCGTGTCCTCGAAGAAGCGCCGCATGCGGGCGAGCTGCCCCGCGTCGCCCACCAGGTGCGCGAACTCGGCGACCTGCAGGGCCCAGGCCGCCGCGTGATTGTTGCCGCTGGTGCGCTCGTCGTTGCCGTACGGGTGGGTGGTGAGCCAGTCGAGGTACTCGCGGAACCATCGCCTGGTCCCGGCGAGGGCGTCGTTCTTGTAGCCCAAATGCTCCAGCACCCACGCGGCCCGCGCGACCTCGACCAGGTGAATCGTGTCGATCAGCCCGGTGCCCCGCCCCGTCGCCCGACCGTGGATGGCCTGCGCGTACGGGAGGCTCGGGTTCATGCGCGTCGCTTCGTCCACGAACCAGGCCCGCAGGTGGGCCGTTGCATGACGGGCGTAGCGCTCGTCGTGGCTGATCTCGTACGCCGCGACGAGCGCCGGCACGACCTGGCTGAGCCGCCGCATCGCGTCGCGGTGCGCCACGAAGTTGTGTGGGTTGGTCTCGCCGTCGCGGCGCACGTAGGGGCTGTCGGGGCTGCGCGGATCGGGCCACCAGTAGTCGCCTTCCGAGTAGAAGTCGTGCAGCCCGCCGGCACTGCGCGACGCGCGGAACGTCGTGATGGTGACTGGGGCCTCGCGCAGATACCGCTCCGCGGCGGCGACGACGCGCGGGCGCTCGAGACGCGCGAGCTCGGCGGAGTCGAGCTGGGCCGCGGCGGGCCGGGCCGCGAGCAGCGGCAGCAGGACCGCACCGAACCGCCGCATGTCAGGAAAAGCGCCCGATGAACCCGCCCGCGGCGCGCAGATCGATCTTGAGCGAGTCCTGCCGGCGCAGCGTGCGGGTCACGACCCGCACCGCCGCCGGATCCTCCGGCTCGTCGCCCACGAGCAGCGTCTCGTGGACCCCGTCCCCCAGGAAGGAGAGCGGCACATCGACCGAGCGCGCCTTCGGGCCATTCGCGATCACGAGGAACCACTGCGTACCCGATCGCCGCGCCAGCGCCGAGAGCTCGCCGATCTCGCTCGCCGGCAGCACGCGGGTCTCGTCCCACACCGGGGGGATGCTCTTGATCAGCTCGACCGCGGGGTTGTCGAGGATCGCCCGGGGGTGGGCGCCATAAACGAGCAAGGGCGCGGTGAACGTCGCCGCGGTGGCGATCTGATGCGCCCACGACGTCTCGCGGCGCCGCTCGCCGAACAACATCGGCGTGAAATCCATGGGGCCGGCGAGCATGCGGGTGAACGGCAGCGTGGTATCGTGCACCGCCCACGCCGGCATGCTCTTGCGCTCCATGCCCGACACCGCTTCCCGGTTCAGCTCGTTCGGCCAGGTACGCGATTCGCCGGCGGGTTTGTCCGCGCCGTGGAAGTCGACCATCAATCGGTGGCGGGCAGCGCCTTCGAGCGCCGCCCGGTATAGGTCCATGACCTCCTTGGCCTCGTGGTCGAAGAAGTCGATCTTTACCCCAACGGCGCCGACGTCCTGCACGTGGGCGAAGAACGCCTCCCGGGCCTCCGGATCGTGAATCTCCTTGCTGTGCTGCCACAGCCAGATCCCGACGCCGTGCCCCCGCGAGTATTCGATCAGCTCCCGCAGCTCGGTCTCATCCCACTGCCGCCAGAACCCTTCCACCAGGTTGTACTCGAACCCGAGCTCACCGGCGAGCCGGGAAAACTCCTTCATGGTGTCGAGCGTGTTCGCGCCGCCGCCGTCCAGGTACTTCCAGACGGCGCGTCCCGGCTTGATCCACGCGGTGTTCATCCCGTCCGGGAAAAGGGCCGGATCGGGCGGCGGCGCGAGATCGTGCACGATGTCGCAATTCACCAGTGTGTTCAGATCGGGACCGATCATCACCACGCGCCACGGCGTCGTGATCGTTCCCACGATCGCCGCCGGTTGGGCCAGCCGGGCGGCCTCGGCGTCGCCATAGCGCAGCGTGAAGGGATAGCTCGGCGGCTGGGCGTGCCCGAGCCGCACGCGGAAGCCGCGTTGCCCGTCGGCCTGCAGGGCCATGCCACTGTAGTCGATGATGGCGGCTTCGGTGATGGAGGCATATCCCGCGGCATCCGGGAGCTTGCAGGTCAGGGGCGGCGCGGCCCACTCGCCGGCCTGAGCCTGAGCGATGTCCTTCTTGGCGTGGACCCCTTCGTAGTGCCCGCGCAGGTCGTGGTACCACACGGTTGATCCAGCAGGAACCACGAACGTCGTCGCTTCATCCGGGACGCGGGGCCCGGAGCCCGGTACGATCGAGCGAAACGCCACCCCGTCATCGAAGGCGCGCACGTCGAGCACGTAGTCGGTGCCGCTCGCCGCATGCCGTAGGGCGATCCTCGCGCCCTTGAACCGGTTGATCGCTTGCGAGCGTACGCCGCGCCAGGGGTAGCGCTGGTTCGCGTCGTAGCGCTCCACGTTGCCGACCGCGACCCCCTGCCCCAACTCGGCGCCGTCGACGACGAGGCTCAAAGGCGAGGTCTCGATCACCGGCCGACCCCTGAAGCTGATGGCAAAGCGCAGCCGGGGCTCGTTGCCGGGGAGCAGCCGGAACTCGACCGTGCCGTTCGGGCTGGAGACGGCGAGCGCATCGTCCGGATGTCCGACCCGCCACGCGTTCCAGACATCCGCCGTCAACCTGGGGACCGCGGACGCGGCGAGCGCAGTGGCCAGGAAGTCCCGCCGCGACGAGGGACGGCTCATTGCAGCTCCAATACGACGACCGATTTGGGTGGCAATTCCACGGTGATCTTATCGCCCGAGACGCGCGCGCCCGTGAACGGCGCCGGCTGGACGGCCGCGGGCTGATCGAACGTGTTGTGCGCGTTCATCGCGGCCGCGGTCAGCACGCGCCCGGACACGCGTGACACGTGCGCACCCGTGATCTCCCCGCTCACGGTCCGGCCGCGGTTCGGGTCGAGATTGGTGAGCGTGATGTGAATCCGGCCCTCCTTGTCGCGTGAGGCGGAGCCGCTCACGGCGGGAATGGATTGCCCCTCGAGCTCGTAGCGCGGCTCCGTGCCCTCGAGCGTCATCGGGAGCAGGACGGCATCGTGGTGCACCGTGTACAGCTCGAACACGTGATAGGTGGGCGTGAGGACCATCCGGTCGCCCTCGGTCAGGATCATCGCCTGCAGCACGTTGATCGTCTGGGCGATGTTCGCCATGCGGACCCGATCGGCGTGGCGGTTGAAGATGTCGAGTGACACGGCGGCGACGAGCGCATCGCGCAGCGTGTTCTGCTGGTACAGGAAACCCGGATTGGTCCCCGGCTCCACGTCGTGCCACAGGCCCCACTCGCCCACGACGAGCGCCACGCGCTTGCGGGCGTCGTATTGGTCCATCACCGCGGCGTGGCGCGTGATCAGCTCTTCCACGTGCAGCGCCTTCTGCAGGGCGGTGAACCATTCTCGTTCCGTGAACTCGGTGGCCGAGCCTTTGTGGGCCCAGGAGCCTACGACTGTGTAGTAGTGCAGGTCGAGGCCGTCGATCATGCGGCCCGCGTCGCGCATGACGACGTCTGTCCAATGGACGTCTTCGGAGTTGGGGCCGGTCGCGATCCGGAAGGGACGGGCCGGGCCGTAGGCCGGCAGGAACGTGGCGAAGCGCTTATAGACGTCGGCGTAGTACTCGGGCGTCATGCTGCCGCCGCAGCCCCAGCTTTCATTGCCCACGCCCCAGAGGCGCACGCTCCAGGGCGTGGCGTGGCCGTTCTGCTTCCGCAGCGTGGTCATCGGGCTCGTGCCATCGAAGCTCACGTACTCCCACCATTCGGCCATCTCGCGCGGGGTGCCGCTGCCGACGTTGCCCACGATGAACGGTGCGGCGCCGAGTCGATCGACCAGCTCCAGATACTCATGGGTCCCGAAACTGTTGTCCTCCGTGACGTTCCCCCACATCGTATTGACGATGGTGGGGCGCTGCTCAGGCGGGCCGATCCCGTCCTGCCAGTGGTAGCGATCGGCGAAGCAGCCGCCCGGCCAGCGGACGTTCGGCACCTGGATCTTGCGCAGCGCCGCGATCACGTCGTCGCGCAGGTGCCAGCGGCCGCTGCCGCTCTTGGTCCAGACGCCGTCATAGATGCCGCGCCCCAGGTGCTCGGCGAACTGGCCGTAGATGTGGCGGCTGATGGTGTCGCGCCCCTGGTCGGCGTGGATGACGACGCGAGCGCCCTGCCCGAACGCCGCGACGGGGAAGCCGAGAACGAGGGCCAGCGCGGGGGCGCGAATGCGTCAGTACCCGGGGTTTTGAACGAGTTTCGGATCGAGGTCCATCTCGTACTGCGGGATGGGCATCAGGACGTGGAACGGCTGGATACCGAGTTTGGCCACTGGATCGACGCTCAGGGTATCGTAGAACTGTCCCCAGCGCTTCAGGTCGAACACACGCTTCGACTCGAAGGCCAGCTCCCAGCTCCGCTCCTGGTGCACCGCGGCGCGGAACTGGTCCTGGCTCAATCCCAGCGGCAGATCCGGCAGCTTGGCCCGCGCTCGCACCAGGTTGATCGCGCGGTACGCGGCGCCCGTCGGCCCATTGGCCTCGTTCTCGGCCTCGGCGTACATCAGCAGGACTTCGGCGTAGCGATAGATCGGCCAGTTGAGGTCGGTGCGGGAGTTGCTTTGGTTGATCATGCCCGGACCGCCGGCGTCGAAGAACTTCCCGTAATAGGGGTCGAAGCCCAGGCCGCGGGAGTTGAAGTCACCGAAGGGTTTTGACTTGCCGTCGGTCGCGGTCTTGTTGTAGTAGTACGTGACCGTTCCCGCCGTCACCTGGGTCAGGAACGTGACGGGCTTGCGCGCGTCGATCGAGTCGAAGCTGTTCATGAAGGCCTGGGTCGAGAACCAGTAGTTCGTGCATGACTCCGTTCCGACTCCCGACGGCCGGGATTGGCAGGTGTACAGGTTGCGCTTGACGCCCTGGAACTGGATCGAATAGATGTGCTCGGGGCCGTTCTTGTTCCTGATCAACCACAAATCCGCGAAGTTGGGTACGAGGCTATACCCGCCGCTGTCCATCACGGCTTTCGCCGCCGCCGCTGCGTCGGCCCAATGGTTCTCGCCGACGAGCGAACCCGACATGTTCAGGTAGACGTCCGCGAGCATCGCTTCGGCGGCGCCGCGGGTGGGCCGGCCGTCGTCCGGCGTGGTGGATCCGGGCCAGCGCCGCGGCAGCAGCGCGGCGGCGTCCTGAAGGTCCTGGACGATGGAATCGTAGACTTCGAGCATCGGTGCGCGCGGCGTGTTGCGCGCGTCGGACTCCGCTGCCGCGAGTGACGTATCCGGCTGCATCACGAGCGGCACGTCGCCCCACACCCGGACGGCATTGAAGTAGTTGAAAGCGCGATGGAACTTCGCGGCGCCGAGGTAGCGGTTCTTGGCGTCCTGCGTCACCTGCGTCATGCCGGGGATATGTTGGATGAGGAAGTTCGCCGCCCCGATCGCGCCGTAGATCTGCTGCCAGACGCGCCACAGCCACTCGTTCGACGCGGTGAGCGTGTACGTGTCCTGCTCGTAGCGCGAGCCGCTGGTCTGGGTGGTAATGGTCTGGTCGGACGGCACTTCCGTGAGAATCGGCCAGCCGCGAATGAAGTACGGCTGGTTCGAGCCGCCCGTGTACCAGTTGTCGATCCCGCCCAAGGCGATCGCGAGATCCGCTTCGGTCTGCGGGAACTGACTGAGCGGAAAGAAGTCCTGCGGCTGCTCCGTCAGCCAGTCGCTGCATGCCGCCAGGATGACGGTCGCCAGTACGGCCGCGAGGCGCGCGAGAATTCCGAGTCTCATGGCGTGTCTCCTAGAAGGTCACGTTCGTGCCGACGGTGACGGTCCGCACGCCCGGGTAGCTCGAGTCATCCCAACCCAAATCAAGATCGCCGACGCCGCGTGAGCTCACTTCCGGGTCGTACCAGGAGTAGCGCGTGGCGGTGAGGATGTTCTGGGCGCTGACGTAGAAACGCAGGTGCTGCATGCTGAAATGGTCGGTCCACCGCGCCGGGAGCTCCCATTGGAGCGTGACGTTTTGCAGCCGGATGAACGAGCCGTCCTCGACCCAGCGCGACGTCATGATGCTGGAACTCGGCGCGATGCCGAGGCCGGTCATCGTGTTGGTGGGATTGGTCGGCGTCCAATAATTCAGGACCGAAGCGAGCATATTGCTCGACCCGCCGGGCGTTTCCATGCCCATGCGGTTCAGGTTCACGATCTGGAAGTCCAGCGCTCCTCGCACGATCCAGCTCAGGGAGAGCCCTTTGTGCGTCACGGCGCCGGTGATGCCGAACAGGTAGCGGGGGACGGCGTTGCCGAGGATGGTGCGATCGTGATCGGGGTCGACCTTGCCGTCGCCGTTCAAGTCCTTGAGCTTCTCGCCACCCACTTGAGCTTTCAGGGCCGCACCCTGATTGCTCGCGGTGACCTCCGCCTGACTCTGGAAGATCCCGTCGAACACGTAGCCATAGAAGTTGCCGAGGGGTTGGCCGACCTCGACGATCGCGCCGTCGCGGATGTTCGGGAGGGAGCTGTTCGCGCCGGCGAGAAAGAACTCCTGGTCGCCGCCCAGGTCCAGCACCTTGTTGCGATTGAGCGAGAAGGTCCCGCCGAGGCGTATCTGCACGGCGCCGGTGGCGGGACGCGTGTCGAGCGCCAGCTCGAGGCCGCGGTTACGGACCTTCCCGACGTTGGTGACGTAATCGTTGAATCCCGTGAAGTAGGGGAGGAGCTTGTTGTAGAGCAGGTCGCTCGTGGTTTTGTCGTAGGCGTCGGCGGTGAGGGTGACGCGGTTGTCGAAGAGGCCGAGGTCGAGGCCCAAGTCGTATTGAGTCGTCGTCTCCCAGTGGAGGTTGGGGTTCGCGAAACGATTGATCGTGGCGCCGTTGAAGAGGGTGGTCGTCCCGATGGCGTACGGAGAGCCGATGCTCCACGCCGCGAGCGAGCTGTACGACGGGATAGCTTCGCTGCCCGACCGGCCGCCGCTCAGGCGCAGCTTCAGCTCGCTGAGCGCCGGTGCGAGCTTGCGCAGGAACGGCTCGTCGCTCGCGCGCCAGGCCACCGCAGCCGAGGGGAAGAGCGCCCACTTGTTGTTCACGGCGAACACTGAAGAGCCGTCGTCGCGCATGGTGGCGGTGACGAGATACTTGCCGGCGAAGTTGTAGTTCAGACGGCCGAAGAACGAGAGGAGGCGGTGCCGGGAGGCGCTCGAGCCGCCGGTCACCGTCTGCGCGACGTTCAGTCGATTGTATCCCAATATGTCGTTCGTGAACCCCACGCCCTGCGCGTTATTGGCGGTGTTGTCGGTCTGCTGCGCCGACCATCCTCCCACCAGGGTGAAGTCGTGCTTCCTCCCGAGCGTGTGATGCAACGTCGCCGTGTTCTCCGAGAGCCAGGTGATCGCCGTGCTGTTGTTGACGTTCGCCTGTCCCTGGTTGAGCGCGGCCTGCAGCAGGCGCGACGTGTATTGCTGCTCGAGAAAGTCGTTGGCGGTGTACGACAGGCTCGAGCGCAGGGTGAGTCCCCGCGCCACGTCGAATTCGCCGAACAGCGTGCCGATGCCGTAGCCCCGCGTCGTCTGGTCCTGCCGCAGGTCGATGATCGCCAGCGGGTTGTCGTTGGCGCCGGGGAAGAGCGGCCCGCTGAAGTTGCCGTTCGCGTCGTACACGGGGATGGTCGGCGCGAAGCGCAAGGTCTCCATCGTGACCGGTCCCCCGGCCGAACCGTAGCCGTCGTTGACGCGAGCGTCGTTCGCCACGGTGCGGCTGTAGGTGGCGCGTGTCCCGAGGCGGAACCGCGCGCCCACGTTCTGATCGAGATTGAAGCGCAGCGATCCGCGCGTGACGTCCGAGCCGAGCAGCACCCCCTGCTGGTCGTACCAGTTGGCCGAGAACATGAGCCGCGTGTCTTCGGTGGAGCCGCTGATCCGCAGCTCGTGATTCTGGATCGGCGCGGATCGGTAGGCCACGTTCTGCCAATCGGTGGTCTGGAGCCGGGTCAACGTGTCGAACGTGACGCTGGTGTTGTGCGTCGGGTTCCGCATGTAGAGCAGCGCGAACTGGTTCGCGTTCAGCACATCGATGTGCTTGGTGACGTCCTGCATGCCGACATACGAGGAGTAATCGAGGTGGATCGGCCCGCGTCCGCTCTTGGTCGTCACCATGATGACGCCGTTGCCGCCCCGAGCGCCGTAGATCGCGGTGGCGGAAGCGTCCTTCAGGATGTCAAACGTCTCGATGTCGTTGGGATTGATGAGGCTGAGATCCGCGCCGACGACGCCGTCGATCACGACCAGCGGCGTGTTGCTCGCCGAGAGGGAATTGCCGCCGCGCACGCGGATGCGCAGCTCCGCATCGGGTTGCGCGTTGGTGGTCTGGATCTGCATGCCGGGAACGCGTCCCGCGAGCGCCTGCTCCGCTCGCTCGACGGGATTCGTCTCGATCTCCGTCCCGTTGACCGAAGAGGCCGAGCCGGTGAGGTCCTTCTTGCGCACCGTGCCATAGCCGATGGACACGACCGGGTTCAGCTCGATGGCACTCGGGGGGAGCCGGAAATCGAGAGTGACCCGTTCGGCTCCGCGCAGCACCACCGTTGTGTCGGCGGGCGTATAGCCCAGGGCCTGGACCCGCAGGTGGTAGGAGCCCGGCGCCAGTCCGCGGAGCGTGTACCCGCCCTGCGCGTCGGTCTCGACCCGCATCCGCGTCTTGACCACCTGGACGATCGCGCCATACAGGAGGACCTCGGTGTCCTTGGCGCGCACGACACCGGTGATCGTGCCCGTCGTGTCCTGGGCGGAGGCTCCCGCCGCCACGAGCATGGCAGCGCAACCAACGAGGCAGACACTCGTCGCTCTCATAGGCACGGCTCCAGAGAGGTTTGGAGGAGGGAGACAACGCACGTCCCGAGAGCTAGGACGCTGCGGGGCCAGGTTCGAGCGATGCTCACCGGCAACGGGTGTTGCGTACGCTCGACGGTTCTAGATGAGACTCCCTGGCACCCACGCAGGAAATTCACCACCGGCAGCTCCTGACGGCTCCCGAGACTCGGCCCGCGTATCTTGTTCGTTTATCGAACTAAATCGCCCCGACCCACGCGGGACGACCTCGCAAAACGCTCTGGGATGTCGAGCCCCGGTCGACGAGCGAACCCGGCGGCACCCGCGATGCGTGCGCAAGTGGCGCGCCAGACAGGCGCCTGCCTCCCCACCGTGAGCCGGAGTCGCGCCGCCGTGAGAAAGATCGACACCCGCGACTTCCGCCGCGCCACGCGCTCCACTTCCCGCCAGATCAACCGGCAAATCCTCTTGAACCTGGTGCGCGAGCATCAGCCCATCTCGCGCGCCGACCTCGCTCGTCGCATGACCCTGGGACGCGGCGTCGTGACGACCCTGGTCAACGAGCTGCTGGAGGAAGGCGTCCTGTACGAGGGCGCCCTGGTCGAGCTGCCGCGCGGCCGCCGGCCGAAAATGCTGCACGTCGAAACGCGTGATCGGCTGGTCGTGGCAATCGACCTGCGCTTCAGCCGCACCGATGTGTTGCTCGCGGACCTGGGCGGCAGGCAGATCGCCTTGGAGCGCTTCGCCACCCGCTTCGGCCCCGAGGAGCTGCTCGACGAGCTGGCGGTCCGCGTGCGCCGCCTGCTGCGGACCCATGCCGCCCGAGGACGGTGCCAAGGCATCGGGATGGTGATCCCCGGCATGGTCGACCGGGCGAGCGGGCGCGTGCTCAACGCGCCGCAGCTCGGGTGGCGCGACGTGCAGGTCCGCGCCGGCCTCGCGGCGCGGACCGGCCTGGCGGTGCACGTGGAGAACGCCCCGGCGGCGTGCGCGCTGGCGCACATCTGGCTGAGCGAGCGAGCGAACGGAATCCGCGACTTCGTCTATCTATCGGTGTCGGACGGCGTGGGCACAGGCGTGGTCGTGAACGGCGAAGTGGTCCGTGGCCACGCCCATACCGCGGGCGAGTTCGGGCACATCCCCATCCGCGCCGAGGGCCCGATCTGCCTGTGCGGATCGCAGGGGTGTCTCGAAGCCTATACCTCGAACCTCGCCACGGTGGCCCGCTACCTCGGGCA